>Ga0209014_10002158_pt1 | contig 11471 bp, 8 predicted proteins | sample BarGraNGADG00212_FD_184491 | JGI IMG/M metagenome (GOLD analysis project Ga0209014, IMG submission 184491) | Arctic peat soil microbial communities from Barrow, Alaska - Barrow Graham LP Ref core NGADG0002-212 (SPAdes) (version 2) | ecosystem: Environmental > Terrestrial > Soil > Wetlands > Peat... | reverse complement strand
CCTCGCCCGCCACCTCCAGCAGGGAGGAACTGCAATCTCCTCATTCAGTCTCACGGTGCGGCACTCATGTTTGCCTTCAATCAGCCTGATGTAAAGGGCGTCGATTTCCGGATCATAACTGATTTTCATCGCTCTCTCCTTATCTCTTTCCGTGCCATGATTGTCCAATTTCCCTTTCCGATGCGAATAATCTCGCCGATATGATTCGGCTCTTAAGATGTCATTCGATGATTTTGTCGTAATCAGCGTGGCTGCCTATCCAGAACCACAACAGGCCATCAGGGATCTCAATGGCCAGTGCCCGATAATGCATCCCTATACGGACTGACCTGTATTTACCGGTTTTCTTGAAGTGGAGGGATGGGTGAGACGGATTTTCTTTTAACAGAGCGAAGTGTGCATCGGCGAGCTCTTGAATGCTTTGTGGCAATCTACGGTAACAATCCCAGAAGACCGATGAGGCAAAGTGGTTCAAATGCGTTTCGTCTTTCCCGCCTTGTGTTCCTCAACGGCGCTTTGCACCAACCTGTCCAACTTGCCGGTCTCACTATCCATTTCTATCTGACGATCCCATTCGGCTGCATCAAATTCGATAAACCAGGAGCGAAAAGCGGCCCGTTCACCGGGGCTGAGTTGTTTGACAGTCTGCTCAAGCATTTCGACTTGTGACATGGTCATTCTCCTTTATGGTATCTTCTTTTTCTCCCAAGATGGCTTTAATCTTAGCATTTACATCAAATAAAAGCAACCGGCTGAAGAACCCGGCAATCCGGTCATACCGACGGGCGCCCTGCAACTGGGTTGCCAGAAAATCCTTCAAGGGACTGCGGTGTGAGGAGTAGCGATGGATCATCCGTTATCACCGTTCCAGGGTCAGATGGCGGAAACTGCCAATATCCCCTACCTAATATTCATTTTTTAGTATCAGTACCGATAAAAGATTATATGTTAAAGATTGTATAGAGTACAACGATTTAGATAAGAGAACGCATATTTTTTTACGCGATCCTTCTTTGATCGCCTCAATATTAATGCATTCTTAGCTTAACTATCATAGTCAAATTATGGTGCCGATTCCTGTTACTTAATCCTCCCGATGATCAAGAAGCCACATTAATAGATCATCCTGGCTTTTTTGCCCTGTCGCAATGTCCAAACTCAAATTGATTATGGACGAATCCAGATAAACTTTTACTCCATTACTTCGGAGAAATTCCCAAGCTGTGTGCATAGCAGTCCTCTTATTACCATCAAAAAACACATGTCCCTTGATAATGTGGTAAGCAATTGCACAAGCCTTATCTTCCAGTGTTGGATATAGCATTTGACCATATAGGTCTACTCGAATGATCGTCAGAACATGTTCCAAGCTGCTTGAGTTTGAGATATTATTGGGAGGCAAAAATAAACCACCGTATTTTTCAATCATCAGGTGGTTTATTTCACAAATCTGGCTTACCGTTGGATAGGCTATATTTTGGACAGTTCCCGCCATATCTCACCGTAAGTATTTATACTTTCCTTAAGAAACTCTTGGTGAGTTAGCGGATCTATGTCACGTTCCGGTAAGATTAGAGTGAACAAGTTGGGCAGTCCCTTTCCAAATTCAACATCTCTAAAATCAGTAAAGAGAGAGGGAGCTTCTACAGAAACAGAAATGCTCTTTAATGGCTCCAACTGCCAAATTTTATTCTGCCACCCAGTGCTTTCCGTCATAGGATTGTGCATAACCACTCCTTTTATTTTCGTGTTTTTCATATTCTCCACAAATTTCTTTTTGTTGAACAAAAATTAGTCCGTTCGTACGAGTAACTACGGCTACATCTATAGCTCCACCAACACCTCGAACACCTATAGATAGACGCTGTGCCATCATTGTTGTGCGTATTAGATAAATAGCTAAGTCTACGCAATCCTGAAGCGGCAATATATTATATGGAATGGGGTATTGAAGATTTTCCTTCAGTTTATTATTAACTAGATTTACCTGTTCATCATTGATACCGAGTGTTTGTTTGATTATGTTTGGTACGCTAGGATCAAAGCCATGAATGAGTCGAGACGCAACTTCCAATTGTCCTCCCCAAGTCATACCAAAGTCAGTTTCGCCCGTGTGTTGTTGCGTCGGTAAGGGCTTTGTCGGAATATCAAATGAAAACACTTTCCCATAAGCTTCATTTTTATCATAACCTCCTACTATAAAAGTCATTGCGGGACCATTATAGTCAGAAGGCATGTTCTCCTTCCATCGATCCATAAAAAAGTTACTTAATGATCTTGAGAACTCCCCTGTACTCAGGCGATCGATCTTATCTGACAATACACGTTGTTCAAACTCTGGAATAAAACTGTGAGCCGTTCTTAAGCCAATTACAGCAGCCCCATATGTAACACATCCGACATAGTTATGTGGTTTAGAGAAGCTCAAAAGTTTAGTTGCATTGTCAAAATGGACCTGTATAGGGTAAAGAAGGTTTTTATTCTTTCCCTCCAAAGTCACGCGACTGTCTGCAGCTAATACGACACCCTCTGGCCCCTTTATCACAACACCAAGTGACATATGATCTCCTTGTTAAAAAGATTTTCTATAATATTTTCAGAGCCGTAGTATAGGCATTTAAGAGAATCTTTGTCAATCTCACTTTCCCTCCAGCATGGTTATTCGGGATGAAACTTCTTCAACGGCCTTTCATGTTTCCAGTCTTATTATCACGATTTGCATTCGAAATCTACTATATCAATAAAATTATTCTATCTACCACTTACAGGAAGAAGCAAAAGCGATCATTCACTATAACCCCCCTGTGGACCATAGCGGGAGGAGTAGCGATGGATCATACGCCGTCTCCTTCCACGGCCCCCAGCAGGAGATGGGCCGCCTCGACATCCTTTTTCCAGTGCGCCATCGCCACTGAGGGCTTCTGGGAAAGATAGTTCAGCAAGGCGATGATCGTTTGCATAAGACCGTCCAATTCAACTTCAACATCTTTACTCTGTTTGCTTCCCAGGCACACCCTTGATCGCCATTTCGGACCTGAAAAGTTGAAGATTGCTCATGAATGTCCATTCTTCGAATGGGTACCCCGTTTTCCTTCATTATCAAGAGGATTTGCCCTCCACGATGTCAATTTCTTCAGGGGTCAGGCCGTACAGTTCATAGACAAGCCGATCGATAATCTCTCGCTCAAGGCCAACGTCGGCTTCTGGGTTGCGCTCCTTGGCGGCAAAAATGCGATCCGTGATGGAAACGAGTTTGCTACGATCATTCGATGCAATTTTCGGAATCGGTAGATCGTTAATCATTTCTTTCGTAAATGTAGTTCCTTGATTGTAACTCGACGCTGGATATTTTTCCTTGAGGTAAAAGAACGCAACCGAACTGTTAACAATAGAGAGCAAATATTTCAGAGTTTCCAAATGGTCTGAAGCAATCATCAATGTTGTCTTGCCAGGAATGATAGTCCCATCCGCGTCTAAACAAGCATCAAGCAGATTCAATCCCTTTACGATCAATTTTCTCCTGATTGCCTTCTTGCCGTAAGAATTTGGAAATGCTTCAAAGAAACTTTTCTTGTTCACTACTGGCCGGACATACCTGGAACCCAAGTAAACCATTTCGCGTTGCCCCCATTTAGAAACAAACTTGCCTATGGTTCCCGTATTGATAATTCGCAAGTATTCTTTTGATGTGGCATTCTTTGGTTCTTCCTGGATGAATTCCTGCAATTTATATGCGTCAGAAGTTGCGCAGGCGTTTTCACAAACGCCAAGCTCAGATAAATGCCCTTTATGAGCATCTATTTTTGCTAACAATTCGATAGCGTCGGAAAAAAGCCAATCATAGGAGTAAGGTGACTTCAGAGTGTCTTTGCGAATGACACGCTTCAAGTGAATATCTGTTCCGGCATAGTCGTAAATGCGAAGGAAAGGTTGTGGCCGCTGCATGAAGACAGTAACGATGGCATCTACGTTTACGGTTTCAAAAACTGAGCGACCAGCCTTCAAAATACTGAATATCTTGTCTGTAGTCTTTAGCCGCATTTCATTACCAAACGACTTAGAGATCCATTTGTCTGGAGTTATGAAAGAGAGAATGCCTCGTTCATTTAACAACTGAAACCCTCTCTCGTAGAAGGCAATATAGATATCCCAATTCCCCTTGGTCATTGAGTAAGCCCCCTGAATTAGCTGTCGCAATTGGGCGCTGTCTCTCGTCATATTTTCGGAATCAATATATGGTGGATTGGCGATCATCACGTCAAATCCACCCTTGCGCTGAAAAACTTCGGAAAAGAAAATCTGAAAATCGAAATTGACTTCGTAGCCCAGCGTCTTCTTTGACGCCGCAAAACTGGCGGCCAATAGTTGATCAATCTGTGCTTTCCACTGTGCTTTCTTGGCATGGTCGGTTTCGTCAAAGAATTTCTGCTTCAATTTTTCAATGTCGCTCAATCGCTGTGACTTAAACGGGAAGCCCAGCAATGAATTGCCGACTACAATCTTGTAATCCAGGTTAGGCAGCGGATTGATATGCTCCACGTCTTCTTCGTCTACCACCAGCGACAGCCAAAGGCGCAGCTTGGCGATCTCGACCGCGCCGGGATCGATGTCCACGCCATACAGACAGTGTTGAATAGCGTGCCGCTTGAAGTGGTAGGGTGTGCGCTCGGTTGCGTCGTTAAAATAAGGGGTCAGCGCCAAACGGGCGCGGACAATCTCCGTCATCATGCCTACAGGAAATGCGCCAGAACCCACGGCGGGATCGCAGACGGCGATATCAGCCAATGCATCGTCAATCTGCTGGGCGTACTTCTTGATGCTGTTTGGCATCTCCCGCCCCCGGTATTTCGTATCCACAGCCTCGTAGTGGGAGATTTGCTCGCCTTGATAGATGAAGGTTTCCAGGTCGGTGCGAGGAACCCGTTGCATAGCGGCATTAATCACGGTATCGAGATAATTGATGAGGCTTTCCTGGCACATGTAGTGGACGATTTCACGGGGGGTGTAGATCGCGCCTAAACGCTTACGGCGATTGTCTTCGATTAGATTTTCAAAGACCTTGCCCAGCATCTCCGGGTCAATGGCCACTTCTTTTTCCAGCGGCTCGGCCTCGTTCACGGTGAAGTTATAGCGGTCGAAAACATCGAGAACGCCTGTTCCGGTAATCCCTTCTTCCACGTATTCGGAATTGATGAATAACTTGTTGGGCAGAATGATGTCGGTCTTGCGCCAATCGTAATCACCCAGCGGTTCAAACAAGCCGCCGTTGAGGAAGGGGATGCGACAGTTGAAACGCTTGGACCAGGCTTCAGCACCGCGCTCGGTCGCCAGCGTGTCATAGAACAGCGGCTCCAGCAGGTCGTTGAAGAAGTTGGTATATGCGTCATATTCGCCGTTGGCAAGCCGCCGCAGAAAGTCGCGCGGGCCGCTACCCCAGGGCTGGCCGCGCTTCACGCCCAGCCAGCCTTTCTTTTGCAGGAAATACAGAAAAACGATCTGCCCCATGAGTTTCTTGGCAAAGTTCACGGTGTTGACGCCCTTGGCGACAAATTCATCACGCAGGGTTTTGTCTCTCGCGGCCATTTTATCCAGGGCCGCGCGAATCTCTTCAAACAACTCCGCGTACTTGGTGAAGAACTCTTTGGTGACGGCTTCGACGCTGAACGCTTCTTCGAGCGCGACCAGCGTCGGATCGGTCGTAGTGTCTTGCAACAGATCGAGGAAGCGGGCCTGCGCCGTATGGCAGCTTTCGCCTTCGCCGACAATGTAGGAAAAACGACGTGCCGGGGTGAGGCGCGTTACCGTATCCACTTTGCCAGAGTCTTTTTCGACGGTGGCATATTCCATCTTGATGTAAGAAAAGCGCCAGGACGTTTCGGAGGGTGAGACAAAAGCGACGAGGGCCGCGTCTTTTTCATCACGATTCTTGAGATGATCGGCCACAAAGTTGCGAATCACCGTGCGGGCGCGTTCCAGTTTGGAGTCTTTCGTGAGATGCACCACCAGCACATCGAGCGTTTCCTTGTCGGGTGATGTGTAGGTGCCGAGCCTCTCGTAACGGTTGACGTGGTTTTTGAAGGCGTCCTTAACATATGTATTGTTCCACGCTTTGGCCTTTGACTCATCAATCCGGTTCAGCAGATTGACGGCAAAGTTTTGGAATCGGGCCTTGTCGAAGCCTTGGGTAAAGGTCTGCCGAATGAGGGCATAAGATTGGTCGCGGTTCATTTGGCCTCCAAAAGATAGGATGACAGGATCACCTCGCGCGGGCTGAGAACATGCGACGTCATTTGCGCGCGTGTGGTTTGGAAGAACAGCGAGGAAATGTCGCGCCGCAGAATCCCCAGTACCTTCAGGGGCTGGATCTCCTTCTTCAACGCTTCAGCTACCTTTTTTGTGGTCGGCTTCGGGAGCGCCCCATCGATCAGCAGTTGGACGACCTTTTGAATGTAAAGCTCATCATCCTCGGTAAAGCCGTGATAGCGGCGTATCTCTTTCGCCTTCAGACGCTTCAGGATATAGGCGTCATTTGCGGTGCCTTTTTGCTTGGGGATGGCATCGTCTATGTCCGGGCTTATCGCCGTCTCAATAGCGCGCTTATTCTTTTCCAGCAGCGTGTAGAAGTCATGCGGAATGGCTTCACGCTTTTCTAACGGATCAGCCGGCTTGAGGATTTTCGCCGTGGCGAAGAAGTCGAGCTCGAGAGATTCCGCTGCGCCCGGAGGGGCCAGGAAAAACTTGTCGAGCCGCCCCTGGCGGAAATAGGTAAGCAGCGCCGGAAACTCTTTAACGCCTGCGCCGTTATCGTCTGTAAAGAGTCTGGTCGAACGGGCCTTTTTGGGCAGGCGTTTGATGCGGGTGAAGAGTGCGGGTTCCTTGTCGCGCACTTCCCGGATTTCGGTGAGATATTCCAGTTCGCTTTCTTCGTCTTCCCCCTCGCCCGTGATCGTTTTCTTGGAGGTCAACTTGGCAAAGAGGTCATGCGATTTGATTTCCTCGCCTTCCGTCAGCAGACGGGCATCGGCGCCGAGCATTTCGATGAACGCGTGTATCTTGGCTTCAGCGGCTTCCTTGAGTTTGATCAGGTCGTTGCTCTCTTCCGTCGGAAAAAAGTTGTAGGTGTGAATGGTGTCAAATGTAGTATCCACCCGGTTGACGCGACCGACGCGCTGAATGAGGCGGGTCGGGTTCCATGGGATGTCGTAGTTGACCACGATATTGGATCGGTGCAGGTTGACACCTTCGGAAAGCACTTCCGTGACGACCAGGATCCGGTATTTGTCCTGGGGCTGAAAGGCGCGGGCGTCGAAATTGGCGATGACCTCCTTGCGTTCAGCTTCAGTGGAGCTGCCAGTGAAAAGCAAAACCTTCCGATCAATATCATCGGTAATCCGTTGATGGAGATATTCCGCTGTTTCCTTGGATTCGGTGAAGATAATGACTTTACCCTTCTTGAGAATGCTGTCTTTTCGGAGAACCTCTGAAAAGGCCTCCCACTTGGGATCGCGCTTGATCTGCTTCCAAAGGGTTTCAATATTTTTCAGGATCACGCGATCAGCTTCGAGGTCACGGAGAAAATCTGCATTAAATTCTTTCGCGTTCAGCCGTTCGGCCCTGTCCGTATCGAGCAGACGATCAATGGCTTCCTGGTTGTCAGTTTCCAGCAGTTCAAATATTTTATTGATGTGCTTTTTGCTGATGTAAACGTTACCATTATCAAATTCTTTAATGAAGCGATCATAGGATAGGATAAAGCGTTCAAGGCTCAGGCGGAATGCGTGGAAGCTGCTCTCCAGGCGTTTGATAAGGAGAATTTTCATAAACTTCGCTAGATTTTGCTGACTCTGCACCTCGCGATTCTCGCGTTTACCCTCGTAATAGGCCAAAGGCTTGTACCGGGCGTATGTGAAATCTCTTGTAATCAGGCGGACCGTTTCGATAAAGATGTCGTTTTCCGTCTTGTTGAATTTATAGAATAGGGGCTTGGGGTCTGTGACATCGGGAAATTTAAGACCCTGTAGTGTCAGGTCTTCCCCGTAGTATTTCATGATTTCTCTTCGTGTTCGCCTGATCATCAAATATTTGAGGATTTGCTCGCGCGTCTCCTTCGCATTGGCCTGGACGGTCGCAAAATACTGGTCCCGTTCGGTCTGTCGGTCGAGACCATTGAGACGTTTCTCAAGACGGGTGAAGAAGGCTTCAAGGTTCCGGACGTTGGGAATGGTGCTGTTCTTTCCGTTCTGAAAAAGTTTGACTTGGCTGAGAATGTCCCGCGGGGTATTGTTCAGCGGCGTTGCCGAGACCAGGATCACCCGTTTGCCGCGACAGATCTGCGCCAGCATCTCATAGGTCTGATTCGTCTCAGTGCGGAAGCGATGGGATTCGTCGATGAAAACATTGGAATACCTGGATACGTCACGTCCCAGGAGATCCTCCAATTTACCGCTGGATTCAAAATCGGTATGCGGAACGTGGAAATCCCCGAAAACGTTCGGCCACGATCCGCGATTGTTCTTGTCCAGCAAGTGAGGCGGTGCGATCACCAGCGACCGGCCGTCCAGTTGCTGGGCAAGCAATGCTGCCATGTAGGTTTTGCCGAGGCCGACAACGTCGGATAAAAACAGGCCGCCATATTCCTGGAGCACTTTGCGTGCGCTGAGAACGGCTTCCTCTTGATACTTCAACCTTTTGAACCCATCGGGAACGTAGATGTCCTCGAGTTGATCCGGACGGTTCAGCTCGTCTTGGAAGTATTCGTACAGGAATTTCAGGTAAAGCTCATAGGGTGTAAAATGAGCGAAGGGCGACCGGTTGACGATGGTGTCTTCATAAGGTTGGGAAACATCCACGGCCACAGCCCAAAGCTCGTTGAACTTGGCGATGGCGAAATCATAATCAGCACGGTTTTTCAGTTCGACGTTGAACTCGAGGTTGTCCTGTAGCCCGGATTGGGTAAGGTTGCTTGACCCAGTGATCACTCGGCCTTTGTCCATAAACCCCTCGTTGAAGGTCATGATATAGACCTTGGCATGGAGTTTCTCACCGGGGTAGGCTTTGATCTCCAACTTGCCGGAACGAATCCACTCGACAAACTTGTGGACGCCCGTTTCGATCACCTCGCTGTCGTCGGAATTTTTAAATTCGTTGAGCACATTGTCCGGGATTTTCTCGATGACCGTCGCGTGCGACTGCAGCGGCAAATCGCTCTGCTCTCCGGCTTTTTGCAATAGTTCATACGCCGCGCGGTCGGTGTGCAGGCCGACGAGAATGCGTATCTTCTCAACATTTTCCAGCGCCGGGTATATCTTGTAAAAACCGCTGATGAAGAAGTAGCCGACCAGACAATCGAAAAAACGCGCGTCAGTCTTGAGGATGTCGGAAAAACGTTCTTTTAGACTTTTCCCGGACTCATTCGTAAGAAAGGTTAGATCAGATGACATTGTGAATTTCTCCGATTAAGTATTTCTTGTCTTGGGAATACTGATTTGAAGAATTATTTATTTCCATATTGCTGTAATGCATAACAGAAATAGTGAAAAATTAACATCAGTTTTCATTGAGGAATTTCAAACGAGAAGTCCCGCCTCGGAAGATACGCGTAGATGACATTTGCCAATAGTCAACTCACACACACCGAGTAAAAACATCTTACCATAAACACGTTCACCGTTTATAAAAGTACCACCCGTACTATTCAGATCATATATCCACACGTCATTGGGATAATTCACGATGACACAATGTCGCCTGCTGACAGAATTATCTGAATCGGAAATCATATTGGATGGATTCCTGCCGATGCTGATGATGGTTTGAGAATAATCATTTTTCCCTTGTTTGGGAATTTCTATAGAGACCTTATTTGCTTGAGGCTGCTTTCTCTTTTTCCCAAACCTGAAATCCTGAAACAAAAGCTTTGACTTCAGCGATATCCTATCATCTGTATTCCATGATTTGGGATTTTCATTGATTACACCCAGATTATACTCAATAAATGGGTTATCGGGCGATTTAATATATCTTTCTTTTAAAATATTCTCTGGTTTTTCACCAGCCAAAACACGGCAAAGAAAGTGGTTATTAAGAAAACAATCGGCGTTCAAAAAATCTTGATCTGATAAATCCGCACCCAATTCATATCTGTCTGTCGCGTAAAAGCAATGCACTAATAAATTCTGAGCCTCCGCATCTAATGGCTCTCGGTGAAGATGATCATTAAGTAATGAAATGGCAATAGAATATTTCCCCATATCCAGATTGATCCATCCCAATTCTTTTTGAATGTTTACACGGGGGTTTAATCTGAGCGCATGATCCAAAAATGCTTTTGCCTTTTCGATCTGTTTTAATCTCATGTGCAGCTTGCCTGCGGTAACATTGGCTGGCACAGAATCAGGATATCTTTCTAATGCAGCAGTAATAAGTTTTTCTGCTTTTATCCATTTTTTCTTGGCTATCAGCTTCTCTGAAGCAATAGAAAGTTTATGAGCCTCCACGCGTTTACTATCAATGATTAAGGGAACAGTTTTTGAGGTCATTGCTTCCCGAAATTCCATCATTGTCTGAAAACGCAATTCTGGCGTGCTGTGAGTTGCTTTCAATAGGATTTCTTGGACCCACCTCGGTAATTCTGAAGGAATGAAATCCCCCCTTAATTTCCTTAATAGTAGTTCATTAGGACTGAGACCGAAAAGAGGATTATTGCCGCACGCCAATTCAAGTAGTGTAATACCCAGAGCATATATATCAATCCGTCGATCATGTATTGACACATTGTCTTCCGTAAACAATTCAGGAGCCATGTATGGCAAGGTTCCGATGTTTTTATTTGCCACACCAAAATCTCCTACTTTCAAATGTTCATTGGAGGTAAACAAAATATTGTCCGGTTTAATATCGTGGTGCACAATACCATTATTATGAACAAAATCGAGAACATCTGCTAACTGTATGCCCCATTGAAAAACAAGGTTTGGTTCCAATCCTTTTCCACGTTGAATCTTTTTTCTAAGGCTTCCATCTGCGCAATACTCCATTACCAGATGAAGCCTGCCATTATCCTTATCCTTGAAATGGTGATGAAAAGTTACTATAGAAGGGTTTTGAAGGTTTGCGAGTAATGTCATCTCATCTATAAGAGCCTGCTGTCGTTCAGGATCCTGATCTTTAAGGACTTTTATCGCAACAAAATGATCCTGAATGACGATGTCTTTGGCAAGGAGGACACGGCCAAAAGCGCCTTCCCCGAGTCCACGAATGACTTCATATTTTCCGTCCAAGAGCCGATGATCGAAATCTTCCATAGAATTATTGTCTCCAGCGGGGATTTGAACGCGTCCCGGGCAGGTCTTGAAATGTAAGTTTTCCTGGAACTCAGGGGACAGTATACTTAATTACGGCAAGAACCCCATCAGACGAATTTAATCAGTTTGGTTAGACATAACATAACTTCATAATTTATCAATTAAATT
>Ga0209014_10002157_pt1 | contig 11472 bp, 12 predicted proteins | sample BarGraNGADG00212_FD_184491 | JGI IMG/M metagenome (GOLD analysis project Ga0209014, IMG submission 184491) | Arctic peat soil microbial communities from Barrow, Alaska - Barrow Graham LP Ref core NGADG0002-212 (SPAdes) (version 2) | ecosystem: Environmental > Terrestrial > Soil > Wetlands >... | reverse complement strand
CGGCCTGCTGCGGGTCGTCCTCGCCCAGCTCGCGCTGGATCGCCTTGAGCTGCTCCCGGAGGATGTATTCGCGTTGGGTCTTGTCGAGCTCCGACTTGACCTCGCTCTGGATCTTCCCCTTGAGCTCGAGGATCTCGACCTGGCGGTTGAGGAACGTCGAGACGAGCTTCAGGCGCTCGACGACGTCGATCGTCTCGAGGAGCTCCTGGCGCTGCTCGGTGGACATGTCCGGGCTGTAGGCGACCATGTCGGCGAGCAGGCCCGGCTCGGTGATGTTGCGCGCGGCGACGGCCGCCTCCGGCGGAACGGGCGCACCCGACTGGACGTACTGGTCCATCTGCGCCTGGACGGTCTTCATGAGGGCCGTTACGGCGAGGTCCTTCGGGGAGGCGTCCGGGAGCTCCTCGACGGTCGCCACGAGATGCGGGCTGGTCGAGACGAAGCCGAGCACGCGCAGGCGGCTCTGGCCCTGCACGATCGCCCGGACGGTCCCGTCCTGGAGCTGCACGACCTGGGCGATCTTGGCGAGCGTCCCGATGGGGTAGAGCTCGGTCGGGTCGCCGATCTCCTCCATCTCGGCACGCCGCTGGGTGACCAGCGCGATGAGGCTGCCCTCCGCGACCGCGGCGTTGAGCGCGTTGACGCTCTTCTCGCGGCCGACCTGGAGGGGCACGATCATCTCGGGGAAGATGACCGTCTCGCGAAGGGCCACGAGCGGCAGCTCGCGGGTCCTGATCTCGGACGGTCGCGACACGTCCTTCTTGGCTCTCGGCATCACGCCCTCCTGGCGCGTCTGGGACGCTGGTGCGCCCCGGTTCGTGGGACCGGCCCGATGGCCGGGGCCCCCGTCCGGGGGCGCGCTGCGGGTACGGCAGGTGTCATCCCGATCATTGCGCGGATCGAGGGCGCGGTGCGATGCAGGCGATTGTCAGTTCCTCCGGGTCAGAACCCATGCGGTCCAGCGGGTTCGGGTTCGGGTTCGGGTTCGGCCGTGGCCGCGGCACCGCGGTCGCCGGCAGTCCATTCGTCCGAGAGGGCTTCAAGGATGCGGACCCCGAGTCGCTCTTCGAGCTCGAAGAGGATCCGGACCCCGGCCAGGTTGACCCCCCGGTCCTGGGTGAGGTGCCGGATCCACAGGATCCGGCGCAGGTCGTGGTCGGAATAGAGGCGGATGTTCGTCGGCGTGCGGGCCGGTTCGATCAGGCCCTCGTCCTCGTAGATCCGGAGCGTCCGCGGATGCACCGCGACGATGCGGGCCGCCACGGAGATCACGTAGACGGGGCGTTCGGGATCCCGATCGAACCGGCTCCGCTGCACTGGTCTGTTCGCTCAGCGGCGGCTGCCCGCCCCGACGAGGTCGGGCTCGGGCTGGCGCTCGGCCGGCGCAGCCGAGATCCTGGGTCCACGGAGCGTGAAGACGGCGTCCCACGGGCTTGCTCGATCGATCACGACCATCGTCGCACCTCCTGGTGCTGTGGCTGGATTGGCGTCCCGCCGCGCGGGCGGGGTGGCCGGATCGATGGGGCCGCGGCCTCCCCGTCGACGTGACGGTGATCCATCAACCTGCCATCCTTCCGGACACGGGCCAAGTATGGAACCATGACAATGGCGTTGTCAAGAGTTCGGCGCAACGGTGTCCGTATCGGATCTCCGTGTGCACACCATGACCACTGCGACCGGCGAGGACGCCCTGCACGACGGAAGCGTGCGTCCGGCGACCCGAATGACCGCCCGGCGGTCCCGCGGTACAGCCCGTGATGCAGATCGCGACCGGCGACGCGGCCGCCGGTCGCAGTGATCAACCGGTGCACGCCCGGGCCCAGGGAACGGCGCACAAGCTGCGAGGCGCCCGGGCTGCGGCGTGCGCGCCCGCCCTTCCCGGCGGCGCGCCGCCGCCGGCCGCCCGCCGTTGCCGACACCCCGCGCTGCCCCGCCGCGCGACGCGCGCGACGCGCGCGGGCCTCAATGTGTGCCCGCGACCCCGCATGTGTGCCCGCGACCCCGCGGGGGCTATGCGACCGGCAAGGCTCCGATGAGCATCCCGTGGAGGGCGGGCTCGCACTCGGCGCGGCCGGCGGCGATCACCTTGTCTCCCGCCCGGAAGACGGTATCGGGATCCACGGCCTGGGCGATCTCGTCCCGGACGAGGGCCACGACCGAGCATCCGCTTGGCAGCTGCAGCTGCAGGAGCGTCCTCCCGACCGCGGGCGACTCGACGGTGAGCTGCGCCTCGACGAGCTCGAACTCGTGGGAGAGCGGTGCCAGGTGCAGCAGCTCGTGGACCGGGATGTCCTGCTCGATCGACCCGAGGATCATCCGGGTCGGCGAGATCAGCTCGTCCACCCCGAGATGCTTGAAGAGCGGCTCGTTCTTCGGGTTGTTGACCCGGGCGATCGTCTTCGGGACGGCGAAGTGGTGCTTCGCCATCTGGCAGATCACGAGGTTGTCCTCGTCGTCGCCCGTGACGGCGGCGACGACGTCCGCGCGGTTCGCACCCGCGTCGGCGAGGGCGCTTCCCTCGCAGCCGTCCTTCGCGACGACGATCGACCCGATCTCATCGGCGATCTGGTCGGCCCGACCGCGATCCTTCTCCATGAGCACCACTTCGTGGCCGGACTCGGAGAGCTCGCGGGTCAGGTAGTAGCCGACCTTCCCTCCGCCTACGACAAGGACGAACATCCTCAGGCCTCCCCGTGCCCGGTGGCCGCGGCGGTCCCGATGGGCGCGTGATCATGGTCGGCGCCCGGGCGCACCGACGGCTCGCTTTCAGCCGGGAGCTTCATCGCGCCGAGCAGCGCGTCGACCATCATCGTGGTCCGGCACACCGTCCCGATTCCCAGCTCGGCATACGCCTGCGCGCGCATCGGATCGTTGACCTTCGCGTAGACGGTCCCGATGCCGAACGCCTCGCGGGCGAGCTGCGCCGCCATGATGTTCCGGTTGTCGCCCTCGGTCAGGGCGAGGAAGAAGTCGGCCCCGTCCGCGCCGGCGCGGCGGAGCGCCTCCTCGTCCGTGCCGTCTGCCCGGACCGCCTCGCCCCCGAACGTCGCCGGGAGCCGGTCGAACGCCCGGGTCAGGAGGTCGATGATGACGACGTCGTGGCCCGTCGCATCGAGCGCGGAGGCGAGGACCGCGCCGACGCGCCCGCAGCCGACGATGACCGCTTTCATGCGTGGATCTCCCCTGGCATCGGCTCGCGCACCACCCAGACGGCGCACGGCGCGTTCTTGAGCACATACGGGACGGTTCGCCCGATCGCGAAGTCCCCGCCGAATCGCTTCCGATACGGAAGCCCGACGATCAGCAGGTCCGCCCCTCGTTCGACCGCTTCGTCGACGATCGCCGCACCCACGTCGCGGGCCTGGACCAGGACGGGCTCGAGCGTTCCGCGGAGGCGCTCGGCGATCCCCTCGGCCGAGTCGAGCACGCGCTGGGCGCTCTCCGAGCGGTCGGCGACGTTGGCGTCGAGGGGCAGCGTCCAGTCGATCTCGACGACATGGATGGCCACGATCTCCGCCTTCGTCGGGCGTGCCGTCTCGACCACGAGACGGACGATCCGATCATCGCACGGGCCGCCGTTCAGAGCGACGACGACGCGGGAATAGAGCGCGACTGGCTTGTCGGCCACGGGGCGGGGGCGACCTCTTGGTCAGCGGGACGGGACCCGGGTACGCGGGCCGCGACGGGTGGGCTCCGTCGGCCCGAAACGATACCACCGAGGCCGACGAGGGGCGACGGGCGGGATGGTCTCAGTCGTCCGAGCTGTCCGGGGGCGTGTGCGGATCGAGGCGCCCGCGACGCTCGAAGACCGCCGGTTCCTCGCCCCGATAGGGGACGTTCGTGATGACGGTGTTCGGGCGGCCCAGCAGCGCACGACGGAGCTGGCTGGTGGACTGGTTGTAGAGGATCCTCTCCCACCAGTGACGCGGGACGTACTCGGGGATCACCACGAACGTGATGGGCGCATCCTTGTCCGGGGTCCAGGCCTGGTCGAGCACGTCGAGGTAGGCGAGGAATGGGCCCGTCAGCGCCCGGTAGGGCGACTCGACGACGACCAGCGAGACGCCGGGGATCTGGCGCGCCCACTCGTCCCGGACCTGCTCGGCGTAGGCGTGGTCGTCGACGACGAGGACCGCCCGGACGTCGGACGAGATCGACCGTCCGACGTTGACCGCCTGGACCACCGCCCGGCTCAGGCCGCTGATCGGGACGACGACGCGTTCATCGCGGTGGAGGGGCGCGATGACCTGGTCCGGGCGCAGCGCCAACTCGCGGGTCGAAGTCGCGTACTGCCGGTGGATGAAGAGCATGAGCCCGACGAGGACTGGGACGAGCACGACGACGAGCCACGCCCCACCGACGAACTTCACGCTCACGACCACGATGAGGACAACCAGGGTCAGGAGTCCGCCGAACGCGTTGACGACGGCCCGCCATCGCCAGCCGGACCCATGGTCCACGATCCAGTGGCGGACCATCCCGACCTGCGAGAGCGTGAAGCAGACGAAGACCCCGACCGAGTAGAGCGGAATCAGGAGGTGCGTGTCGCCCTGGAAGGCGACGAGGAGCAGCCCGGCGACTCCGGCCAGGATCACGATGCCGTACGAGTATGCGAGCCGGTCGCCGCGAAAGCCGAACTGGCGCGGCATGTACCCGTCGCCCGCCAGGATTGCCGCCAGTCGCGGGAACGCGTTGAAGCTCGTGTTGACCGCCAGGAAAAGGATCAGCGCGGTGGCGACCTGCAGCGCGACGAAGAGCGGCGAGCCGTCGCCGAAGACCGCCGTCCCGAGCTGGGCGATCGCGGTTGGCCCGCCGCCGATGACCGCCGGGCGGAACCCCATCGTATCCGCGAGGAACATGAAGCCCACGAACAGCACGCCCAAGAGGATCGCCATCAGCGTCATCGTGTTCGCCGCGTTCTTGGATTCAGGTGGTTTGAACGCGGGCACCCCGTTGGCGATCGCCTCCACGCCGGTCAGGGCAACCGATCCCCCCGCGAACGCCCGCAGCAGCAGGAAGATCGACAGGACCTCCGTTCCCGGCGGCGGCACCTGTGGCGGAATCGGAGCGATCGGGAGCTGGCCGGTCATCGCCCTGGCGAGGCCCATCCCGATCGTCAGCAACGCCAACCCGACGAACAGGTACGTCGGCAGCGCGAAGATGTTGCCCGATTCGCGAAGGCCCCGCAGGTTGCCGATCGTGATCAGGGCGATGGAGGCGATCCCGATCTCGATCCGGATGTCGTAGAGAGCCGGCCAGACCGAATACGCCTGGGCGACCGCAGAGGCAGTCGAGACGGCAACCGTCATCACGTAGTCGATCATCAGGGCGCCGGCGGCGATGAGCCCGAAGATCTGCCCGAGGTTCTCCTTTGCCACGGCATAGGCACCACCACCCGACGGGTACGCCCGGCAGACCTGCCGGTAGGAGGTGGAGACGACCGCCAGCATGAGTGCGATCGCGAGCGCGACCTCGACCGAGTACTCGAGCGCCAGCATGCCGCCCGCGAACAGCGCGATGAGGATCTCGTCGGGCGCGTAGGCCGCCGACGAGATGGCATCCGAGCTGAAGATCGGCAGGGCGAGCTTCTTCGGGAGCCGCTCCAGCACCTCGTCCTCGTTCGAGAGGGGACGCCCGAACAAGGACCGGCGGACCTTCGACCAGACCAGCGCGACGCCGGTGCGCGGCGCGGTCGCCGCCTCTTTCGCCGTGAGCATGCCCGCGCCGGTGTAGCGGAAGTACGGGGAGTGCGGTCGATCCACGCGGACGCGCCGATCCCCGATCTTGCGGCCCTGCAGGGGCCGGCGGCCACCGATCATGCGAAGGTTGTCACTCGAACGTGGGGGCCAGCGCTGTCGCGACGGCCGAGGGCAAGGCCATGGTTATACCACCGCGGCCGTCCGCCGCGGTGGCCGCCGGCGGTCAGAGTCCTCGTTCCAGGCGCGTTACGAGCCGAGCCGGAAGGCCGACTGCGCGCATCGCCGCCTGCGTCGCGGCGATCGGGTAGGCGACCCGGCGCCATGTCAGTGTCGACGTGTCCGTATCCAGGACCATCGCGCTCGCGCGCGGGTCGCCGTCGCGGGGCTGGCCGACGCTGCCCGGGTTGGCGAGAACCCGTCGCTCGTCGAGGATCAACGTCGCGCCGTCGCGCGGCCCGAGCGTCTCCATCCTCCCGCCGTCGTCGCGGAAGGCGATGGGGATGTGGGTGTGGCCGTGGAAGAGATGCAGCGTCCCGAAGGCCGGGAGGTTCGCGCGGGCCTCGCTCCCCGTCATCACGTACTCCCAGGTGGGGTCGCGGGGACTGCCGTGGACGAGGGTCAGGCCCTGGCTCTCGCGCCGATCCGGGAGCGCGCCGAGCCATGCGCGGGTCGCCGCACCGATCCGCCCGCCCGTCCACTCGATGGCGAGCCGCGCATCCGGGTTGAACCAATCCGCCATCTCCGGGTCGAGCGCCGCGGCGTCGTGGTTCCCCCGCACTCCGACCGCGCCGAGCTCCTGGAGGCGCGCCACGACCTCGTCCGGCTGCGGCCCGTACCCGACCACGTCCCCGAGGTGCCAGACGGCATCGACGGGCCCGAGCGCCGCCAGCACGGCCTCGAGCGCCGCCAGGTTGGCATGGATGTCCGAGAGGACCGCGATCCGCATCGGGGGAGCCTAGCAGCCTCGGGGCGTGGATCCTTCGCTCACCACGGGTGTCGGGCACGCTCCGCCGGAGGCCGGGGCCAGGCGCGAGCCGTGCGGCCCGCCTTGCGACAGACCACGAGGACATGGCCCGCCGGCGCCGGCGGCGCCGCGACGATGACCTCGAGCGTGCCGCCGCCGAGCGCAGCCATGGCGGGCATCGCCCGGTCGCGCTCCTCGCCGATCGCCGACCCTTTCCAGGCCACCAGGATGCCGCCGGGCGCGAGCAGCGGGAAGGCGAGCTCGACGAGGTCCCCGAGCGATCCCACGGCGCGCGCCGTCACGGCCGGCCAGCGCTCCCGGTGGCGCGCGTCGGCAGCCAGGGTCTCGGCACGCTCCGCGGCGACGTCCATGCGGTCGGCGAGGCCCAGCCCTGCGACCGCCGTCTCCAGGAAGCGAGCCTTCTTGCCGATCGATTCGACCAGCAGCGCCCGTTCCGCGGGCAGTGCGATCGCGAGCGGCAGGCCGGGGTAGCCGCCGCCCGAGCCGAGGTCCACGAGCGCGCGGACGCCGCGCTGCCGGAGCAGGGGCAGCGCCGAGAGCGCGTCGAGCACGTGAGCGGCCACCGCCGCGCGCGGATCGCGGATCGCCGTCAGGTTCACGGCAGCGTTCCAGGCCAGGAGCATCCGCAGGTGGTCGGCGAGGGCCGCTACGGCCGGCGACGGGAGATCACCGAGGCCCATCGCCGCCAGGCCCTCGTCGAGAGCGGCGCGGGCGTCCGGCGCAAGGGCTGGGCACCCGGACGGATCAGCCGGGAGCGGCGCGCGATCGTGCAGTCTCGGGACCCTCCAGCTGGATTCTCCGGCCCCGCTCCGACCGCGCCGTCTCCCGGCCGATGTTCGACTCGCACCGGGCCGCCGTGACGTCGACGGTCTCACGCTGCCGGCGCGGTTCGCGGCCGGGTTTCCCCTGGGCCCCGCGCGGGCAACGGTCCCCGTCGTTGGTCCGCGGTCGATGCGGAGTGGGATCGTCCGTCCGGCCCACCCGGCGTGTCAACGGGCTTATCCACGAACTCGCGGACGCGGCGAGGGATTGTGGACAACCGGCCGGGCGCCCGATCCGCCTGTGGAAGCGTCGGTCAGCGCGTCGACGAGACCGTCAGGCGGGCCTGCGCAGCGCGGCAACCACTGCCTGTTCCTCGAGGGCCAGCTCCTCGGCCTCGAGGATGGCGGCAAGGGCTGTCGCGATCGAGTCGTGATCGCGCTCTGCCGCGCCGGGGAGCGCGAGCACGAACGTCGAGCCCGTCCCCGCGACGCTTGCTGCGCCGAGGTCCCCGCGCATCGCCCGGGCCAGGTCCCGCGCGATCGGCAGGCCGAGGCCGGTCCCGGTGATCCGATCGTGACCGTCGAGGCGCACGAACGGCTCGAAGATCCGGGCCCGATCCGAGATCGTGATCCCCGGTCCGTCGTCGCGGACCATGACGAAGGCGGCGGTCGGACCGGCCCGCGCCTCGAGCTCCACGAGCCCGCCGCGGGGCGTGTACTTGATGGCGTTGGCGACGAGGTTCGTGACGACCTGCTCGACCCGGCGGCGGTCCCCCGTGGCCGGCCGCAGGCGCGGCGGCAGCGCCCGGACCAGCCGCAGCCCGGCGGCGTCCGCGATCGGCATCAGCGCATCGAGGACGTGGGAGCATGCCTCCGCGAGCGAGAAGGGAGCGATCGTGAGCCCGAGGCCTCCGGCCTCGATGCGGCTCATCTCGAGGAGGTCGCCGACGAGCGCGGCCATCCCTTCCGTCATCCGCCGACTGCGCTCCAGGAACTCGCGCTCGACGCCCGGGTCCGTCACCCGGCCGTCGAGGAGCAGGTCCAGGTAGCCGCCCAGGCCGGTCAGCGGCGTCCGCAGCTCATGGGCCACCATCGACACGAACCGAGCCCGTTGTGCGTCGCGGGCGCGGAGCTCGGCCCGCTCGCCATCGTCGGCCGCGCGGGAGGATGCGATCGACAGGGCAACCAGGATATTGCGGAAGGTGGGCGCGGGGAGCCTCCGCTCGACCGATTCGAGATCGACCCCAGGCGGCAGCTCGACCCCGAGGTGGACGCCGCCAGGGCCCGTTACCGGGACCAGGACGTTCGTCCCGCCCGGGACGCGCTCGCGGTCGGGACGCCTCTTCACGGAATCGCGCCGGGCGCGAACGACGCCGATGGGGGCGGCTCCGTCGGCTGCGCGACGTGCGGCAGAGCGGGGTGCGTGCGCGTCGAGCCACGCGGCGAGCGCATTCCCGGCGTCACCGGGCTCATCCGCCGCGATCGCGACCGTGACGCGCCGGACCGGCTCCTCGACCAGGAGGGCGGCACGCCGCGCACCGACGACGCGGGTCACCATCAAGAGGATGCCGGCGAGCTGCTCGACCGCGTCGCCCGGTCCCGCCAGGATGTCGAGCGAGCGCGCGAGCAGGGCCCGATCCTCGTGGACGGCCTGGTCTTCGCCGCGCCGGAAGGTCCCTCGACGCTCGCGAAAGGCGGGTGGCGCGGCGATCTTCGGAAGGCCGCCGCCGATCGGCGTCCCGGGCGGCGGCTCAGTCGTGATCATCGACACGAGCGTGCTCCGGCGCACGACACGCAGCCATCCCTCCGAAAGGGACCGGAGGGGGTCCGAAGGTACCCCCATCGATCGCGCAGCGTCGCCCGTCAGGACGACACGGGAGCCTCCGCCACGGCGCCCTCAGCCCCGGGACGCGCTCCGCACGGGTCGCCCGAGCGTTCGGCGGACCACGTCGAGCACCTCGTCCACGTACTGCTGGGCCTCGCCTCGCTCGGCGGCGGTCCGGATGCAGCCCTGGACGTGGTCCTCCAGCACGAGAAGGCTGACGGCGTCGATGGCGGCACGCAGCGCGCTGGTCTGCTGCAGGATGTCGACGCAGTACTCCTCGCGCTCGATCATGCGTGCGATCCCGCGAACCTGCCCCTCGATCCGGCTGAGCCGGCGAAGCAGCTGCGAACGGTCGCGCGAGTAGCTGTGGCGGAACGTGCCGGGCAGGCTCGCCGGTGGCGGGGCGGCATGCGCCGCGACCGACGCGACATGCGCAGCGGCGACCGACGCGGCGCCGGGCGCGGCGACGACCGGCGGGGCGGCATGCGCGGTCTTCTCGGTCGTCATGGCGGCGATCTCCTGCGGGCCCGGCTCGTGGACGCAGATCATGATACTCCCCCCGGGTATCGGCTCGCGCATGGTCCTCCGCCGCCGTCCGGGTTCGTCCGAGCTCGTCCGGGTGTGGTGGCCGGACCGCGAGGCGACCGGCTAGACTGGCCGGGATGGTTCTCGACGCGGATCTCGATCGCCGGCCCGCCCCGGCCTTCGCCCATGCCAGCGAGGCTGAGCTGGCCCGGATCCTCGACTTCTACGCGGTCGCCTGGGAATACGAGCCGCACACGTTCCCGATCCTCTTCGATCGTTCCGGCGCGGTGCTGGAAAGCTTCAGTCCCGACTTCTACCTGCCCGAGCTCGACGTCTACCTGGAGCTGACCACGCTCAAGCAGCGCCTGGTCCGCAAGAAGAATCGCAAGCTGCGGCGGCTTCGCGAGCTGTACCCCGGCGTCACGGTGAAGCTCCTCTACTCGCGGGACTTCCGGGCCCTGCTCTTCAAGTACGGGAAGCTCTCGCTCGCGGGCGTGCTCACGGGGGCCGACGGGCAGACGACGCCGCCCAGGGAACGGAGCGAGCGTCCGCCTGTCGCGGCGGCTCCGACCCGCCCGCGCCCGCGCCGCAGCCGGGCCGAGGCGCGCGCCCGTGCCGCCGCGCGGCTCACGACCGCCGGGCGGCCCACAACCATCGGGCGACCCACGGCCACGGGAACGCCTGACGACGCGGAGGTCACCGCGTGACGCGGCGCCCGGATCTCACCGCCGACGTCTCGGAGATCCTGCTGAGCGAGGAGCAGATCCAGGCCAAGGTCCTCGAGCTCGGGCGCAGGATCAGCGACGACTACGCGGGGCGCGAGCTGACGCTCGTGAGCGTCCTCAAGGGCTCGCTGCCCTTCATGGCCGACCTGATGCGCTCGATCACGATCCCCGTTCAGATCGACCTGATGGAGGTCTCCTCGTACGGCGGCGCGGCGACCGAGTCATCCGGGCTGGTCCGGATTCTCAAGGACCTGTCGTCCAGCATCGACGGGCGCCACGTGCTCATCGTCGAGGACATCATCGACACGGGCCTGACCCTCAACTACCTGGTCCGCTACCTGCGCGGCAAGAACCCGGCCACGCTCAAGATATGCACGCTCCTCGACAAGCCGGCCCGCCGGATCGTGGAGATCGCGATCGACTACCGCGGCTTCGAGATCCCCGACCAGTTCGTCATCGGCTACGGCCTCGACTACGGCGAGGTCTACCGGAACCTGCGCTTCGTGGGCGTCCTCCGCCCCGAGGTGTACCTGGACCCGGACTGATGTCGCTCCACCGCCGATCGCTGGGCCGCGGGCGCTGGGTCGCGACGGTCTCGGCGATCCTCATCGTGGTCGGCTGCGCGCTGCCCTGGTTCCGGGCCGGCGGCGCCGAGGGGATTCCTGCCCTGGAGGGCAACGGGTTCTTCGGCCCCGGGATCCTCGCCTTCCTCGCCGCGCTCGCGACCCTGGCGCTGGTGACCCTGCCCTACGCGATGGGGGACCGGCCGGTGGCCGTCGACCGCTGGTGGGTCTATGCCGCGCTGGCCATGATCGCAGCGCTGGGTCTCCTCCTTCGTTCGGTCGGGATCGCCCTCGACTCGGGCGGCTTCGGGACGATGCTGCCCGACCGCGCGCCGGGCGTCTGGCTGGCCGCGGCCGGCGTCGTGGGGCTGGCGTTCGCCACCGCGGAG
>Ga0209014_10002152_pt1 | contig 11483 bp, 9 predicted proteins | sample BarGraNGADG00212_FD_184491 | JGI IMG/M metagenome (GOLD analysis project Ga0209014, IMG submission 184491) | Arctic peat soil microbial communities from Barrow, Alaska - Barrow Graham LP Ref core NGADG0002-212 (SPAdes) (version 2) | ecosystem: Environmental > Terrestrial > Soil > Wetlands > Peat... | reverse complement strand
GACGCGATACCAGGATTGCATAGCCCGAATATTGCCGACGTAGAGCAGGTTGTTCGCAATCAGCCGGTCGATCCCGGTGTACACCCCGTTGGCGTAGTTGCGCAACCCGCCGCTACCGCCCGCGCGCCCGGCAAAGAGTCGCTTCTCCTCCAGGATGTCCTGCCGGCAGATCACGCCTGCAGCCACGACCGTCCCGAAGGCCAGCCGGGTGGGGCCCACCAAGCCCCCTTGCCCGCCCAGGAAGATCGGCGGCTGATCCAGCATGACACCGCGTGGCACGTCACCGAGTAACGAGGGCGTCGCCTTGTCCTGGTTCGGAGTGAAATTGAAATGGATGTAGGAGGAACCGATCTCGCTATGATCCGTCCTGCTCGTGCCCCCCGCGACCAGACAGTCACACATGTTGATAAGGCTGCCGGCAGTCACGAACGGAAGAAGGACAGTCTGTTTGAATCCCACACTGTGAGCCGCGCTGGCCTGCTCCTCCAACAGAGTGCCGGGTCTCACGTGGGCGCAGCTGCCGACACTGGAGCCATCGAGAAACGTGGAGCCCGAGAAGTAGCCACCTTTCAGGGACACTTCGCGCCCTAACTGGCAATCTTCAACCGTTGCCGGTGCTTCGGCCCCTATCGCGGAACCCGGGCCGATAGAACTGCGCGCGCCGCTGATCCGGCACCCGGGGTAGATCACAGACCCGGGGGCGATGCGACCGACATCGACGTCCTCGCCGACGTGAACCGTCTCGGGTGCGTGGATCACCACTCCCTGGTCGATCAACCGGTTGACCTTGGCGCTGCCCGGGTGCGTCATGCTCCCCTATTCATCCGCGTCGAAATCCTTTACTCGCTCCCGCTTGATACGTCCCCGGAGGTGCTTCTCCTCCAGCCGTCTCTCCCTAGCCGACGCCGTGATGGCCACCGGCTTGCGCTCAGGCATTTCCTCCAGGGCCTCTGCCAACAAAAACGCAAAGCGCTCGACGGCAGCCTCCCGGTTCGCCAACTGGGTTCGATGCCGCTGCGAGACGACCCGCAGCACTCCATCCTTGCTCGTCCGACCGGCGAGGCGCTCGCGCACCAGACTTCGCTGCTCATCCGTAAGTACGGAGCTGCGAGCCACATCGAAAAACAAGGTGACCCGCGTGTTCACCTTGTTCACGTTCTGCCCGCCTGGCCCTCCGCTACGCGACGTGGAGAACTCGAGCTCGCCCTCAGGCACAGCGAGAGTATCGGTGATGCGGATCATACGGGTAATTTGCCCCCCATCCCTCGAAACCAGCGGTGCACCCGATGCGGCACGGCCGTAGGCTCCAGGAACATGAGGATGCACTGACCCGCCACTACCGTCATCCCTTGCGACTGGCAGAAAGCGACCGCCGCATCCGATTCCGATCCCTGCTGCATCCATACGCGCTTGATACCGGCTTCCGCCACGTCCCTCACAACCATCTCCGTCTGTTCCGGCGGCACGACTATCACGACGCGATCGACTCCCTCGGGAAGGTCGGCCAGACGCGCGTAGCAGGGCTCGCCCTCTATCTCCTTGGCGTTCTTGTTGATCGGGAACACCTGCCGACCACGTTTCTTCAGTTCCCGGAAGACGGTATTGCCGAACTTGCGCCTCTCTCGCGAGACCCCCACAACCGCCCAACTGCCACCGCTCAAGAACTCATCGACCTCCGCCTTGGTCACCATCTGCAGCCTCCTTTGGAGCCCATTCTTTGCGAATTCACCCGCAAGCCAAAGCCCTCACGACAGCCGGGGTCAGTTCTTCGATCGACGCAAGCGTGACGTCGGCGAGAGCCAGGGCTCCCTCCGACGGCGGAAAAGCCCGATTGGGGATGGCGATCAAAGCCAGCCCAGCCGCTGACGCAGCCTGGAGGCCGCTGGTGGAATCCTCGACCGCCGCCGAGCGTTCGGGCGACGCGTCCAGTCGGGCACAAGCTTTCAGGTAGACGTCGGGCGCGGGCTTGCCTCGTGGCACCTCGTCCGACGAGACGAGAGCCGTGAATCGCGCGCGCAAACCGGCAAGCTCGAGCGCGCACTCGATGATCTCGAGTGGAGAAGACGAGGCAAGCCCCAAGCGATAGAGAAGTGCCAAGGAATCGATCGCTTCCCGGGATCCTCGGATCAGGGGCAGATCGCGCGCATACCAGTCACGCAGGCCCCGCACGACTCCGGCGTAGATCTCTTTCACGCTCAACCGGACTTCACAGCTGGCCCGCATATACGAAGCCCACTGAGCCGAGTTGTCCCCCATTACCGCTCGCTGATCGTCCGGGGTCCAGTGGCCACCGTGTGCGACGGCGAAATCCTGCCGCACGGCGTGCCAGACCAGTTCGGTGTCGAAAATGACGCCGTCCATGTCCAAGATGACCGTATCTATCCCGGCACTCCGCATCCTAGTTGAGGCTGATCTCCGCCTGAGTGGTGCCGACGTAACCCTCCAGGAAGGGCGAGAACAGCAACTTGAGACCCGTGCTTTTTGCGGGGACCATGAAGACCAAGTAGGTGGACGCTTGGCCGTTCGCTGCGACAGGGGGCAGGGAGAACAACCCTTTCTTCGTGTCAACAGGCGCATAGGTCTGCTTACTGCCTCCCAGCAACGAGAAGTCCTCCCTGGTGAGCGCGACCGGCCTGGACGACGTGTTCTGGACCGTGAAAGTGACGACCAGCATCTCATCGCCCGCGGCAGCCTTCACCCCGTCCACGTCCGCCTTCCGCTGCACCGAGTCCACCGTTATCTTCCACTCGCCTACCTGAGCCTGCTGGCCCGCTTTGGCCGTAGCCGGGGGGCCGACCGTCGGCTTGGTCGAGCTCACCTTGCCGGATGCGGTAGTGCCGGGCCCATTCGCCTCGACCGTGGTCGGCGGCGACTCGAGCGTGGTGGTGCTATGGTCGGACGTGGTGGTGCTATGGTCGGACGCACAACCTACGACCGCGAATGCCCCCACAGTGACGACACCCAGGCACGATAGCACCAGAGCGAACGGCCGGCGCCTAACCTGACCGCCACGATCAGTTCGTTCGCGGAAGACTCCAAACATCGACTTCCTCCTTCTAGAGACATCGGCCGCTAGCGGCCCTCATGCATCGTGACAACGTGGACTTTTGGCTCAATATGCTGCAAGAGCTCGACTACTTCCGGGTGGCACGTGAACAGCAGAACCTGGTGCCGCCGTGAGAACTCCACCAGGAGTTCGGCGGTGACCTGTCGCCGTCGATCATCGAAGTTCACGAGGACGTCATCCATGACCAAGGGGATCGACTCCGTCCGGCGGGAGAACTCCTCGGCGAGCCCGAGCCTCAAGCACAGATACAGTTGCTCGACGGCACCGCGGCTGAGATGTTCCGGAAGTTTCGCCTTTCCGTCGGAACCTACCAGGACGACACCGTCCTCCTCGGTGGAGCGAAGGATGCGCTCATATCTACCCCCGGTGACCTTCTTGAACATGTCAGAGGCTTCCGCAAGAACAAAAGGCTGCCTTTCCAGCGTGAACTCGGTGAGCGTTTCCCGTACGAGCATCGACGCCAGGTTTGCCACGCGCCACTCGCGCAGGGCGGCCTCGAGCTCGGTGCGAAGTCCCTGCAACCGGGTCTCGATCCCCGGCACGTCCGCCGACTCTTCCAGCCAACGAAGGCGGCGTTCCGCGTCGCCTTGTTGCTTCACCAGATCGTTGCTTCGCGCCCTCACCTCAGTCAGCAGACGTCCGGCGTCGTCAAGGCGTTCCTGCCAGAGTGCAAGCTCGCCCGATCGCAGCGCGTCGACAAACAGCTGTGCCGATGTGCCCTGACCCACACGTTCTTTCAGCCGAGCCTCGGCCTCCGCGATCGTCCGGAGCAGTTCCTTGCGCTCTTCGAAGACTTCGAGCCTCCTCTGAAAGTCGGCCTCATCGGCAGCCCCCGCCTCCTTCAGCAGGGATTGACGATCCTGCCGGCGTCGGGTCAGTTCCAAACAAGCGCCGTCTAACTCCAGTCTCGACTCCTCGAGGGACGCCAGAATCGCGTCTACCTTGGCACGCCCGGCCGCATGCGCACGGCACTTTTCCCTGAGCCGCAGGAGTGCCGGAGCGGGACCCTCAGGATCGGAGGCCTCAGCGCCCGCGGCCTCCAGCAATGCCCGGGTGTGATCTTCCCATGCGCTTGTCTCGGTTCCCAGTCGCGCGACAGCCGCGTTGCTCTCGTCGCGCCTCTCGACCTGATCCTTCACGACTCTTGTCGCCCGCAGAAAGTCCTCGGCCCCCACCGGAGATAGCGTCGGAGGCAGCCCCCATTCCTGCAGCCTGTCCCTGAACGATCCCTCCAGACTGCTCAAGCGATCGTCCGCCTCAGCCAGACTCGCCTTTGCCGAACCCTCGTCTAAGCGTGCCAGGTTCCATCTCTCCTCAAGCCGCGCCAGTTCAATCGCTTGGTCCTGCCATCTGATCGACTCCCGCTGTTGGGCGGTGAGAACGACCTCGATGCGCTCCAACTCGTCCGGTGCCGGCAACTCGACGAGGCCCAAGACGCCTGCCGATGCCAGCAGGGAGGTCGCGAGCCGGGCCATTTCTTCTGCCTCGGCCTTCTCGTGAGCGCGCCCCTCCTCGAGTCGACGCGCGAGGACGGCCTCAGCCGAGAAAGAAAGCGCTCCTCCTCCGGTCCCACCGGGCCGGGCGCCGGCCTGTCTGCCCGTGGACCGCCCTCCTCTAGCGGAGAGGACCGCAGCCGCGATCAATAGCACGACCACACCCGCCGCAAGGATCACGGTGGTCAAGACCCGTCCGACGGCCCCCGCCCACACGGCCAAGGCAACGAGCACCGTGGCCGATACGATCGAGATGATCGTGAAACCGGACCGTCGGCCACGGGCACGACCGGGGCCGGCCCTAGCCTCGCTCTCCGTCGCCAGCAGCTGTTCTGTGCCTTCCAGGAGTGGCGCACGGGCGTCGATCGCCGCCCGCTTCGCCTCCAAGGTGGCCAAGCCGGCGCGGAGCGTGCGAAACGCCGCAAGCTTATCCTCCAGGACTTCCCCGCCCGGGGGCTCGACCTCCTGGATCGAAGCGGCGATTCTGTTGCGCTCGGACTCCGCCTTGCCCGCCACGAGAGTCGCGCTCTGGAGCGTCGCCGAGGCTCTTCCGCGGGCTTCTGCCGCGTCAGCAAGCTTGTCTCGCCACTGTCGCACTTCTTCAGCGCGAGGGAGCGAAGCGTCGATGGCCGCGACCGAAGCTTCATCGAAACCGGGGCCAAGGTCTGCGAGCTGTCGTAGCATCCGGTCATCATCCTGCCGGGCCCGCTCTCGAGCAGCAGACAAGTCGCGGACCCTGTCCTCGTGGAACGGCAGTAATGCCGCCTGTCTCTCCACCTCGGCTCCAAGGCTCTCCAACTCAGGGCGTAGTGCAAGCTGCAGGCTTTCTATCTCCTGTTGCCTTCGCTGACGCTGATCCTCCAGCCGCGCCGAGGCTTCTTCAGCACCCTTGATAGCCTGCCTGACCTCCGCAAGGCGGCCCAAGGGGTCGGCCACGAACGCATCGATGGCCTCCATTCCCCTGAGCCTCTCGCGCGCCAGCTCGGACCGGCTCCAGATAGGCCACAGCTCCTGAAGACGTTCATAAAAGACGACCACCTCGCGAAGCTCCCGCTCCTCCAATTCCACGGATTCCGCTTCCTTCTTTAGGAGCCGCTCTTCGTCCAGCAGCGAGGGGTAGCCTTCGGCTTGCCTCCTAGCGTCCGCCAGCCCGGCGTCGCAGGCGGCCAGTTCTGCCAGCAAGCCGTTTACTCGAGCATCCCGGGCCCGGGGCTTCAGCGCCTGCTGGGCTCGCTTGTCCAATTGCTGGATGACACCCCGGACTGACGGGCCGGCCCCGCCCACCCCGGCGGCAAAGATCCGAGCCCGAATCTGATCGTCGGACAGAGAATCAAAATCCCGCAGTTCCTCCAGGCTGAAGGCGAAGACGGTGCGAAACATCTGGGCGTCCACGCCGCCCAGGAGCATCTGGAACTCACTATCGGTGAGTGTGGTGCCATCATCCATTCTGATCCGCGGCGGGTGTCCCACTTCCCGCTCGACGGTGATGCCTCCCGCCGCAGTGTCCACGAAGACTCTGCCGCCATGCCTTCCACCGCGCTGAGGGGAGTAGTAAGAGCCTCTTTTTTTCGCTCCGCGAGGAAAACCGAACAGCACCCCCCGAAGGAAATCATGGAGGGTACTCTTCCCGGATTCGTTCTCGCCGAGAAAGACCGAGAGCCCGGGCGGCAGGTCGCTCTTGTCGTAGTCGCGCAAGATACCGAACCCCTCGACGAACCAGCCCTTTACCCGCACGCTTCGGCCTCCTCTTCCAGCAACTCCAAGGCCAGACTACGTGCCTCCTCGAGCAGTCCCGGAAGTTCTCCTTCGGAGAGAGAGTCGGCGAAACGGGCGAGCCCGACCGGAGCCGCGGGGCTCAGATCCCGGGCGAGCTTTCCCCTCACCTCCGGGTCCCCGGCCATCTTTTCGGCCAGGACCAGCACGCCGGAACTGAAGTCGTCCCGGGCCCGGACCACTTCTAAGTCGACCTCGGGCCTCGAGCGATCGCGGAGACTCTCCCACCAAAAGAAAGGCCGCTCCCCTTCGAATTCGTCCCGCAGACCGCGAAGAAGATCATCGACAGCGCACGACGCGGCCAGCTCGTGATGGAGAGCACCGCGGCCTCTGAGATCGACTCGCGCGAGAAGTGCCCGCCCTTGATTCTCTTCGCGCAAGACGGCTGCTCGAGCGATGAGCCATGATCGCAACGTGCCGACCTCGGCTCCTTCCCCCAAAGTAGACACATCCAGATCAAGGGCTACGAAACGGACCGCGTCCGTTGAGACGAACTCCACCCCTCGTACTCGCGAGTCCTCGACTTCCACGACCATGACGCCTTTGGCGCCCATCTCAGCCGCCTTCGCACTCCGCCCCTGAGTGTCGCCCGGGTAGACGACCCACGGCTCGCCCGCCCTCAGCACCTGTGCACGATGGATGTGACCCAGCGCCCAATAGTCGATGCCGGAGCCCACCAGATCGGCCAACGAACATGGGCTGTACGACGAATGCTCCGACTGATCGCCCACACTGCAGTGCAGCAGACCGATATTGAGCCCTTGGCCCCCGCAGGCGGCTACAGCCCGCGGAAAGCGCACGGCTAGGTTCTCGTGGACCTCCCTTCGGCCATAGCTCAGCCCGAACACGGTGGCGATCGCCTGCCCATCCCACTCCACAGGCGCTCCGTAGACCTCTTCCGAGCCGAAGATCGTCATTTCTGGCGGCCAATGGCGAACGGCGGACCAGCCCCCCAGGGGATCGTGGTTGCCGTGGACGACGAACGTCCGGATACCGTGCCGCGCGAGCCTTTCGACCCCGCGGAGGAACGCCAGTTGGGCCCGGACTCCGCGCTCCTCGCCATCGTAAAGGTCGCCCGCTAGGACGACGAACGAAGCCTTGCGTTCGAGAGCCAGATCGACGACGGAAGCAAATGCTCGGAGCGAAGCGTCGCGAAGGAGGGAAGCGGCTTCCTCCGACACTTGAGCAAGCCCGGAGAATGGGGTATCCAAGTGGAGATCGGCGGCGTGGATGAAGCAGAACCTCATATGTCCCCCATGGCGGTCGACCCGACCATACTACTATAGCGACCAGTTCGGACGAGCAGAGGGCGCAACCTCCCTGGGTGGTCCAGCAACCTGCCTCGTATGCATCCCCGGCCGAGTTTCATGCATTTGTCGCAGGTTTTCGCTAGAATCCTTGGGAAAAGCACGAGGAGGTCGGGCGTGGCCGATTGGGACCGTATCGATTGGGACCGCAAGCTAGCTGGAGAAGGTCTGAGTTTCGACGACGTCCTTCTCATCCCGGCGGAGTCCGGAGTGCTCCCCAAAGAGGCGGACGTGCGCACGCGCCTCACCAGCAAGATCACCCTTAACATCCCCCTGCTTTCGGCTGCCATGGACACGGTGTCCGAAACCGCCCTGGCGATCGCACTGGCCCGGGAGGGGGGGCTCACCATCATCCACAAGAACCAGCCCATCGACCGCCAGGCGGAGATGGTACGCAAGGTGAAGCGAAGCGAGGCGGGGATGATCGTCGATCCCATCACCTTGCCCCCAACGGCTACCTACGGAGACGCCGAGGCCCTCATGAAGGAGTATCGGATCTCCGGAGTGCCTATCGTGCATCCCGACGGAACCTTGGCCGGCATCGTCACCAACCGGGACACCCGTTTCGAGACGGACTATTCCAAGCCCATCCGCTCGTTGATGACGTCTACGAACCTTGTCACCTGTCCCGTCGGCACCACTCTCGACCAGGCGATCGAACAGTTCAAGATCCATAAGATCGAGAAACTGCTGGTGGTAGACGAGGAGTTCAAGCTTCGGGGCCTGATGACGATCAAGGACATCACCAAGATGATCGAGTTCCCCAACTCGTGTAAAGACGCGCTTGGCAGGCTGCGGGTGGGGGCGGCAGTGGGCGTTTCCAAGGACACGGAAGCCCGCGTGGAGGCTCTGGTGGAGGCGCAGGCAGACATCATCTGTGTCGACACCGCGCACGGCCACTCCAAGGGGGTGCTCGACGTTGTGGCTTCGATCAGGGAGAAGTACCCCGACATACAACTCATGGCGGGCAACGTGGCGACAGCCACCGGCACGAGGGCCCTTATCGAGCGAGGAGTCGACGTGGTGAAGGTCGGCATCGGGCCAGGCTCCATCTGCACCACGCGTGTCGTCACGGGGTGCGGCGTGCCCCAGATCACCGCCATCGCCGATTGCGCGGCCGAGGGCTACAAATACGGCATCCCGGTCATCGCCGATGGAGGCGTCCGATACTCCGGCGACCTGGTGAAAGCCATCGCCACCGGCGCCCACAGCGTCATGATCGGCTCGCTCTTTGCCGGGACGACAGAGAGCCCGGGCGAACGAGTCCTCTGGGAGGGCCGAAGCTACAAGGTGTACCGGGCGATGGGCTCCGTGGGAGCGATGAGCGAGGGGAGCGCAGACCGCTACTTCCAGGAAGACCAGAAGAAGCTGGTCCCCGAAGGGATTGAAGGGATGGTCCCGCACAAGGGTCCACTATCGGACGTGGTGTTCCAGTTGGTGGGGGGACTGCGGGCCGGCATGGGATACACCGGTGCTGCCACTATCAAGGAGCTGCACGAGAATGCCCGCTTCATGCAGGTCTCCGCGGCCGGATTGGCGGAAAGCCACCCCCACGACATCACCATCACCAAGGAAGCACCCAACTACGAGCGGCGGCTGCCCTTCTCGTAGGAGTGCGGGCGCCTAGGGCACCACGGAGGCTCGCCGGGCGGTGCGGCGTCGCGGCGCGGTCTGCGAAGGTGGTGGCGCTAGTGTCCGTGGTACGCCAGGGTCTGGCTCACTACCTGTTCAACCTCGGCCAGTGCGCGTTCGTCCACGTCCATCGCGCCCAGGTCGGCCAAGGGACTTTCCAGCAGAACTCGCATCGTCGCCAAAGCACCCAAGCTGAGAGCGAAGCACGCCGTGGCCTCCCCTCCGGCGCACGACTCGCACACCACGCCGCCAAGACTGGGCGAAAAACCGAAAACCGAGCCGTCCCCGCCGCAGTACGCACAGCTACCAAGGTCAGGAGCGTACCCAAGAACCGCCAGCAGCTTGAGTCGAGTGGCGAGGACCACCTTTGATGCCTCCGCCGCGTCGGGCGCTTCAGCCAGTTTGGCGACTCCGCGGGCTAGCAGGTTGAACGCCGGGGCGTTCCGCTCCTCGCTGGGGAACAGGTGGCGCGCTGCACCCAAAAGCCGGGCTCCCTCCTCCAAGCGGAAGAGCTCATCACGCACCGCCTGGAACGTCCGCAGCGTCTCCACGCCCACGACCGTGTAGAGGCTCCGCCCTGAATAGAGGCTGATCTGGGCAAGGGTGAACGGTTCCAGCCTGCCGCCGACCTTGGACTTCGTGCGCCGGACGCCGCGCGCGATGGCGCTTAGGCGGCCACGTTCTCGCGTGTAGAGCGTTACGATCCGATCGGCTTCTTTATACCGCATCGAACCGATCACGAGAGCCTCGGTAGTGAAGAAGCGCGAACTCAAAGAGAGATCCCGTCCAACCTCGACCGCTCAGCCCGGAGATGCCTGGCCGGTCACGACGGATCCGGCCCGAAGGGCACTATTCCCTGTCAGTGGAGAACTGCTTGATGATGTCGGCCGCGAAGGAGGTGCCGATACGGGCCGCTCCCGCGTTGATCATGAGCTCGGCATCAGCTGCCGACCGGATGCCCCCCGACGCGTCCACCCCCACGCTTTCAGGCAGAAGATCCCGGAACAGCTCCACGTCCTTCGCGGTCGCACCTCCCGGCGCCATGCCGGTGGAAGTCTTTATGAAATCGGCCCCTGAGTCTTCCACGATCTTGCAGGCGAGGCGCTTGAGCTTCTCGTCCAGGTAGTAAGCTTCGACATCGGCCTTCACCAGCACCAGTCCGCGACCGGTATTGACGCTCGTCATCCGCACCGAGCGCACGATGCTCCGCAACTCGTCACGCACGTATCGGAAGTCTCCCGAGAGCATGGCAGGGATGTTCATGACCACGTCCAGCTCGTCGGCTCCCAGCGCCACGGCCTGTTCCGCCGCGGTGATCTTGGTGCGCTGCGCGTCGGCGCCGTGCGGGAAAGACACGACGGTGCCGACCTTGACGTCGTACCCGAGCAACAGTTGTCGGGCCAGCGGCACAGAGTACGGCAAGACGCAGACCGAAGCGAAATGATAGGTGATCGCGTCACGACAAAGCAACTCGACGGCAGCGTTGGTGCTCGCTGCCTCGAGCAATGTGCTATCGATAGTCTTGGCGAGTTCCTCTACTCTCACGGCTGCATCCTTATCCTTTCGCGCCGCGTGGTGACCACCCCGATGACCCTGGTCACACGCGCCGCTTGTCTTCATCGGGCTGCAAGCTCGGTGGACCTTTAATCATACACTGCCTGTAAAGCCCGTCTGACTGAAGCGCCAACGCAAGATATGCCGGTCCTCTCCCACCCCGTAGAAGTGGGGGATGAAATCCTGATCCACGAATCCCGCGCTCGCGTAGAGCTCATACGCTCGCGCGTTGGTGGGCGAGACGGTGAGCACGAGGCCCTCGGCTCCCAGCGCGCGAGATTCTTCGGCCACCTGCAAAAGCAGCTTCCGGCCCAAGCCTCGTCCCTGCCATTGCGGCCTCACATAGAAGCCCACGACGTAGAAGAAGGCAGGCTCATCGATAGTCCGAAGCAACTGGCAGCTGCCGATCATCTCGTCCTCGAGCCATGCCAGCAGCACGGCGCCGGCCTGTGCCACAACCGCCAGGTCGTAAGTGCGCAGTCCGGTCGCTCCGAAAACCTCGGCGTCGTAGGCCTCCAGCCGCACCAATTCATCCTGCGTTGGCCTGCGCAACCGGGTGATGGTGAGATCGGTGGCTTCCGGACCCATCAGGCGTCCGGGCAGAGTTCGCAGAGTGGCTGCACCACCCACCGCCCCAGCTGTTTCGTCACCATGGAC
>Ga0209014_10002150_pt1 | contig 11486 bp, 7 predicted proteins | sample BarGraNGADG00212_FD_184491 | JGI IMG/M metagenome (GOLD analysis project Ga0209014, IMG submission 184491) | Arctic peat soil microbial communities from Barrow, Alaska - Barrow Graham LP Ref core NGADG0002-212 (SPAdes) (version 2) | ecosystem: Environmental > Terrestrial > Soil > Wetlands > Peat... | reverse complement strand
AGCTCGCCCTTGTACGGGTCGCGCGTCCACGTGGAGGGATCGCCCACGCCCACCGTGTCGAGGTGCGCGTCGAGCGCGATTACCGTCTTTCCGTTACCGACGCGCCCAAGGATGTTCCCCATCGGGTCCACCCGAATCTCGTCGAACCCGCAGGCTTCCATCTCGGCGCGCACCCGCTCGATCACCGGCCGTTCGCCGCCGCTCTCGGCGGGGATGGCGATCATCTCGCGCAGAAAGCGCACCATGTCGGGGGTGTAGTGCTCCGCCAGGCGCGCGATCTTAGAAGCTGGCACTGACATAATTGACCTCGTTAGGCGCGAGCAGGGCATCGCGCAACTGGTTCAGGATTTCGGAATAGGAGGATTGCTCGTCGCCGCGATACTCTACGCCGCCAAAGCGCCCGGTCACCCCGTCCGCCTCGATGAGGATGGCGTCGCGCGGCGAATCGGCCGCCCATCGCGCGCGATTGACGAAGACTCGCGGCTTGAGCAGGTAGGGGCCGCCATCTTCCGGGCAGAACACGTCGCAGTTGCCGCAGTCGTTGCAGAAGTCGGCGAAGTTGATGAACTGCCGCGGCTCACCCATCGGCAGTGCAATCGCGAAGTTGGCGTCGTTGGGACAGACCGCGACGCATTTGTCGCAGCTCACGCAGTCGAACAGCTTGAGCTGCTTTCCGATCTTGCGCGGCACGCGCAGGTTCCGCTCGGCGCCGTAGCGCGGGTCGGCGGTGGCGCGCTCAACGTACAGATCCGTGTTGCGCAGCTTTGCCGCGGCGAGGTCGGTGGGGCCGCCGGCGCCGTAGGCGCGCCGGATGAAGTCGTCCACCGTGGCCGCGCCCACTGCGTCCATGCGCTTCGCCAGTTCCTCGAAACAGCCGAAGCCGCGTGAGTAGCCGCCGGGCTTGAGCAGGTCGCTGCACATGGTGACCGGCACCAGGCCGAGCGCCACGGCGTCGGGAAAATTGGCCCGCTCGATGCCGGCCGAGAACGAGATGGGGTAACGGTCGCCGAAGGTGCTCCGGAAACGGTGCACCAAGTTCATCGCCAGCACGTGCAGCGGCGTGCCCGAGAGGTACATCACCGGCTCGCTGGCCGGGAAGACCGAGCGGTGGTTCTCGACGATCAGGGTGTTGGTGAACTTGACGCCAAGGCCGAGCCCCAGCGATGCGGCGGTGTCGCCCAGGCGGCCTGTGAAATCCACCGCCTGCTCCCACTTGGTGTCCTTGTCGAAGGCGGCGTCCGGCACCCGCAGATCGATGTAACCGAGGCGGTCGTGCAGGAGGCCGCGCATCGCGTCCTTGCCGAGCAGCGTGGGGTTCAGCTTGACCACGCAGGAGAGCTGCCGTTCGCGCAGCAGGAAGTCCACGATCCGCTCGATCTCGTCCGGCGGGCAGCCGTGGAAAGTGCTGAGCGTGAGCGTGTTCGAGAGCCGCGCCGGCAGGTCCACGTCGCGCAGGTGGCTGAGTTCGGACGGGATCTCGCGGCGCAGCCGCTCGATGAGTGGCGTCGCGTCCGCCATCCCCGCGAGGAATGCCTGGACGCGCTCGCTGCGGATCCCCGCCAGGTCGTATCCCACGCTCATGTCGAACACGGTGCGGTCGAAGCCCGGCGCAAACGGCAGCCGGCCGCTGGCCACCAGCATCCGGATCAACAGCGCGGCCTTGACGTACTCCTCGAGCGACTGCTCGAGCGTCAGTTCCTGCGACCATTCGACGTTGTAGCCGACGGTCTGCATGTCGATGCAGGGGCGGGGGATCACCAGGTCGTCCTTGACCTGGACCGTCTTCAGCTCGACGATCCGGCCGCCGGCGAGCCAGGAGAGGACGATATTCTGGGCGAGTTGGGTGTTGGGTCCGGCCGCCGGCCCGAACGGCGTGGCCGCGACGTGGCCGTGGAAGCGCACCGAGACGTCGCGACGCGCGTCGCCCAGCACGAACTTTCGCGCCGGCAGGTCGAAGATGGCTTCGCGCCGCTCCAGCTCGCGGAACATGCGGCGTGCAAGCGCACCGAACGGATACGGGGCGAGTTGAGCCATGGTCAGGCTGGGCGCGGGTTGGGGAGCGCTGACATGGTTTTGGTTCCTTTGAATTGCGTCAATAGACCTGTCGGGAGGGTGACCGCTGCTTCCGGGTAATCATCGCGGCTGCAACCCGCATCCGGAAGGGTCGGGCCGGGGCGCTGCACCGTTCAATCTGGCGATCCAGTTCCGCCCGCCGTGGTCGCCGGCGAGGGCTCGACATCAGAGCGCAGAGTGGCCAACTTTATGCGCCGATTGATGTGGATTTAGCGAAAGATTAATAGCGGCAGGATTCATTCATACAGGAGTCGTAAATGGCCACACGTAAGAGACCGATTCGGGTCCTCCACTACGGACTGGGACCCATCGGCGCAGCAGTCGTCAAACAGGTCGCCAATCGTCGGGGCTTCAAGATTGTCGGCGCCGTCGACATCGACCCGGCGAAGGTCGGACGGGATCTCGGGGAGGTCGCCGGCATCGGCCGGGCGCTGCGCATCAAGGTGTCGGACGATGCGAAGGGGACGATCAAGTCCACCAAGCCGGACGTCGTCGTGCTGTGCACGCTTTCGTCGTTGAAGAAAGTGCTCCCGCAGATGGAGGAGATTCTCAAGCTGAAGGTCCCCATCGTCTCGACGACCGAGGAACTGGCGTATCCGGCGGGCGCGAACAAGAAGTACGCGCGGGCGATTCACGAGCTGGCGATGAAGGCGAAGGTCGCCGTGCTCGGCACCGGCGTCAACCCGGGCTTCGCGATGGACACCCTGCCGATTACGCTCACGGGCGTGTGCGAGCGCGTGGACAGCATCCGCGTGGACCGCATCCAGGACGCGCGTGTCCGCCGGCTGCCGTTCCAGAAGAAGATCGGCGCGGGGCTCACGCGCGAGCAGTTCCAGAGGAAGGTGGACGACTCGAGCGTACGGCACGTTGGGCTCACGGAGTCGATCTCGATGATCGCGGACGCGATGGGCTGGAAGCTGGACAAGATCACCGACGAGATCCATCCGCAGATCGCGACCGCGGCGATCGCGAGCGCGTTTCTCACGGTGGACCCCGGCCAGGTATGCGGCATCGTGCAGGACGGCGTCGGCTACCGGAAGGGGCAGCCGATCATCACGCTGCACATGGAGGCGTATCTCGGCGCGCCCGAGTCGTACGACCAGGTGGAGATCATCGGGTCGCCGACGCTCAAGAGCAGGATTTCGGGCGGCATCCACGGCGACGTGGCGACGGTCTCCATCACCGTCAACTCGATTCCGAAGATCCTCGAGGTCGCGCCCGGTCTGCACACGATGCGCGACATGCCGATTCCGTCGTACTTCGGAGGATAATCGACAGGGTGCCTGGTGCGTCCGGCGGCGCACCAGGCACCGCAGTCATCCGACGTGAGCGCATCGGCGCTCCCCCCCCCGACGGTCAGTCGTCATGCGTTGTAGATCTTCCCGCTCTTCGCACGGTAGCGCTCGAGCACGGCGCGCGCTTCGGAGCGCAGCACGTCGCGAACGATGGTGATGCCGCGATCTTCCAGATACTTGTACGACGAGGGGAACACCGGCCCCTCCTCGAAGTTGAGACGCAACGCGTCCTCTCGGCCCGCGCCATAGACGATGCGCCGCACGCCACTCCACAATGAAGCGCCGATGCACATCGCGCACGGCTCGCAGGACGTGAAGAGTTCGTGCGTGGGCAAACCAGGCGCGGCGAGGGTGAACGAACCGAGTCGCTGCTGCGCCATCATGAAGGCGACCATCTCGCCATGCAGCGTGCAGTTATTGAGGCGCACCACGCTGTTCATGCCGACGGCGACGAGCTTGCCCGAGCCGCTTTCGAAGATCGCTGCTCCAAAGGGGCCGCCAGTCTCCCGCTCGACGTTCTCGAGCGACAAGGCGATGGCGAGGCGCATCCGCTCGTCGTCGGAGGCGTACGTTCGCTCCCAGTCCACCGTCTCATTCACCCACGCCGGATACTCGACGTGAACCGCGATCTGTGGCATGCGTGAGAAAGTACGCGAGATTGCCACTCCACGTATCCACCTGGTTAGAACGAGGGAGCCTGCGTTCGTGGAGACGGCGTCTGAGCGTGCTCGGGCCGCTTCGGCCCGAGCGTTCACGCGAAGTCCCGCCGTCGGAACGAATGCGGGCGACCGACCGCGTTTCGGCCCGAGTGTCCACGCGAAGTCCCGCCGTCAGAACGAATGCGGGCGACCGATTGACTGACAACTGACCGCGGTTCATCTTCGCTACCCGTACAACGAGGAAACACCACGCATGCCCGCAGTTGGTACCAGCGTCGCACGCAAGGACGGGATCGGTAAAGCGACCGGCGCCACGAAGTACGTCGACGATCTCAGCTTTCCCGGAATGCTGCATGGACGGACGATTCGTTCGGCCATCCCGTGTGGATGCGTCACGAACATCCGCTTCGATTTCGACACGACCGGCTTCACGATTGTGGACTACCGCGACATTCCCGCCGGTGGTCGTAACATCGTCGCGCTGCTCGAGGACGATCAACCTTTCCTCGTCGAGACGGAGGTTCGGCATCTCGCGGAGCCAATCGTTCTCCTCGCGCACGAGGATCGCGATACGCTCCTCGCCGCGAACGTCGTGATCGAGTACAAAGCTCGGGAGCCGGAGTTGGACCCCGAGCACTCCGACGTCATTCTCAAATCGCTCGCGATCGACAAAGGCAACGTCGACGCCGGCTTCGCGTCCGCCGACCTGATCGTCGAAGGTACGTACCGCACGGGACATCAGGAGCACGTCTACATCGAGCCGAATGGCGTGATCGCCGATCCCGAGAATGGCGGCATTGCGGTACATGGCTCCATGCAGTGCCCCTTCTATGTAGACAAGGCGCTCAGGAGCCTGCTCGGCAAGAAGCCATATATCCGCGTGGTGCAGACGGAAACCGGCGGTGGATTCGGCGGCAAGGAGGAATATCCGTCGATGATCGCGGGACATGCCGCCCTGCTCGCGCTCAAATCAGGACGGCCGGTGAAGATCGTCTACGATCGCACCGAGGACATGATCGCCACGACCAAGCGCCATCCTTCCATCGTGCGCCACCGCACCGGAGTGAAGCGCGACGGAACACTCGTCGCCATGGACGTCGACATCATTCTCGACGCCGGCGCGTACGTCACCCTGAGTCCGGTTGTCATGTCACGTGGCGGCATTCACGCCGCCGGCCCGTACCGGTGCGACAACACTCGCATTCGCGGCCGCGCGATGTTCACGAACACGCCGCCCAACGGCGCCTTCCGTGGCTTTGGCGCGCCGCAGACGCTCTTCGCCGTCGAGGCGCACATGGATCGCGTCGCCGAGGCGCTCGGCATGGATCCGGTCGCCCTGCGCGAGCACAACGCACTGGTACCCGGCGATACCACCGCCACCGGCCAGACGCTCACCGGCGATTGCAGCGCGCTCGAGGTGCTGCGCGAAGCGGTGCGACGCTCGGACTTTCAGAGGAAGCGCATCGAATACAAGGGCACGAACCGCGGCATCGGCCTCGCCCTCTTCTATCACGGTGCCGGGTTTACCGGCAGCGGCGAACTTCATCTCGGGTCGAAGGCGAAACTCGAGTTGACGAAGACCGGCGTTCGCATTCTCGTCTCGAGCACCGAAATCGGGCAGGGGACGCGTACGATACATGCGCAGATCGTGGCCGACGCGATGGGGATTCCGTACGAGCAGGTTGACGTCGCGCAGCCGGACACGCAGCGCGTTCCGGACAGCGGTCCAACCGTTGCGTCGCGCACCGCCATGGTCGTCGGCAAGCTCCTGCAGCGCTGCGCCGAAGAGATGAAGGAGAAGCTCGGCGTTCTTTCACCCGCCGAGTACTTCGAGCGCTACGGTGGATTGGAGATCCAGAAGGAACACGAGCCGCCGGCGTGGATCCAGTGGAACGAAGACACGTACAGCGGCGACGCGTATGCCACCTATGCGTGGGGATGCGATGTCGCCGAGGTCGAGATCGATCGCGACACCTACGAGGTGCGGCCGATCAAGCTCACGGCAGTACAGGAGTTCGGAAGACCAATCCATCCCGCCCTCGCTCGCGGCCAGATCGAAGGGGGTTCGGCGCAGGGCCTCGGCTTCGCGCTGCTCGAAAAGGTCGTGATGCGTGACGGCGGAATGGCCAATGCGTCGCTCACGAACTACACGATTCCGACGACGCTCGACACGCCGGAGATGGACGTCGTCATGCTCGAGAACCCGTACGTCGACGGGCCATATGGCGCGAAGGGACTCGGCGAGCTGCCCATCGATGGTCCGGCACCCGCAGTGATCAACGCCATTCGCCACCTCGCGATCGACGTGCGCGAGATTCCCGCTACTCCAGAGATCATTCTGAGCGCATGCGCTTTACGCTGAACGGAAGTCCCGCCGATGTGGACGCACATCCAATGAAGCGCCTGCTGGATGTGCTCCGCGACGAGTGCGGGCTCACCGGCACCAAGGAAGGCTGCGGCGAAGGAGAGTGTGGCGCGTGCACCGTGCTCGTGGACGACATGCTCGTCGTCTCATGCCTCGTGCCCTTTGCGCAGGTTGCAGGTTCCCATGTGCGCACGATCGAAGGGCTCGGCACCGACCACGCGTTGCAGCATCACTTCATGAACGAAGCGGGCGCGCAGTGCGGCATCTGCACGCCGGGCATGATCATGGTGGCGTCCACGCTCTCGCCGGACGCGACGCTCGACGACATTCGCGTCGCGCTCGCGGGGAATCTGTGTCGGTGCACCGGCTATGAGGCCATCTACCGGGCGATTCATAAGGCCAATGCGGCCGGTGCGCGGTGAGATCCGCCATCACACCGCTCACCATCGCGATGCCGCGCACGCTCGACGACGCACTGGCCATGCTACGCGATGAGCCCCTCACCCCGATTGCCGGCGCAACCGACCTGTACGTCAGCCTGAATTTCGGTACGCTGGACGCAACGCGATTCATGGACATCACGAGGCTCAAGGAGTTACGCGGTATTGACGTTCGCGACGATCTGCTCGTTATCGGAGCCGGAACGACGTATACGACGATCATGCAATCGGCGATCGTGCAGGAGCGGCTTCCGATGCTCGTGAAGGCGGCGTCACAGATCGGCGGCGTACAGATCCAGAACCGCGGCACACTCGGCGGCAACATTGCCAATGGCTCACCGGCGGGTGATTCGCTTCCCGTGCTCGCCGTCGCGGATGCGGTACTCGTCCTTCGCAGCGCGAGCGTCGAGCGACGCGTTCCGTTCACGAGCTTCTACACCGGCTATCGCACGTCGGTGTTGCGTCCCGACGAGCTGATCATCGCCATCGAGCTTCCGCGCGTGGAAGGGCGGCAGTGGTTTCGTAAGGTCGGCACGCGCGCGGCGCAAGCGATCTCGAAGCTCGTCATCGCCGCCGTTCGTGCAACGTCGCCGCGGATCGCTATTGGAAGCGTGGCGACGACGACCATTCGGCTTCCGCGTACCGAAGCTGCGCTTGCGTCCGGTGCTGGTATCGACGAGGCGGCGAGTGTCCTCGAGGCGGAGATCACGCCGATCGACGATCTCCGGTCGAGCGCGGACTATCGGCGGCAGGTGGCGGCGAACCTGCTGCGACGGTTCTGGTCCGATACCGCGTGATGTGTTGGGGGGTATTCACACCGCCCTCCCCACCCCCCGCACCACTCCCTCCACCCTCCGCGATTCATCAAAATACGCGCGGGCAATCATCAACATTTCCTCCGCCGTCACTCCGCGCACTCGCGCATCGAACTCGGCGAGCTCGCGCAGGCCGCCGAACATGTACGCATCGACGATATCGCCGAGCACTGCCCCGCCACTCTGCTGCCTGATCGCGTGCGTGCCGATCGCGTACGTCTGCGCCTGCTCCAGCTCTTTCGCCGTCACCGGCGCTTCGCGCAGCTTGGCGAACTCCGCCAGCAATCCGCGCCGCGCGACGTCTTCCTTCTCCGGCGACGTCGCGATGTATGACACGAACGCCCCCGCAAGCATCCGCTCGCTGGCAAATGCCTGCACCGTGTAGCCGAGCGACTGCTTGTCGCGCAGCTCATCGAAGAAGCGACCGCCGAGTCCACTCGCGACGCCAGCGATCATTTCGGCGGCGAAGCGCGCATCATCGGTTCGGCTCGGTCCGGGGAACAGCAACGCCAGCGCAGTCTGTGCCTTGTCACGCTTCTCGGTACGCTGCACCACAGCGCACGGCCACTCGGGACGCTCGAGCGGCACCGGCTCGCCGCCGCGCAGCTCGCCAAACTGCGCGGCCACCATCGCCGCGAGCTCGTCGTGATCTGCGTCGCCAACGACAGCGATCACCGACGGTCCCCTCAGAAACCGCGCGGTGTGCCACTCACGCACGCGTTCCGGCGTGATGCGCGACAACGTCGTCTCGTCGCCGCTCACCGGAACTCCGTACGGATGCCCGGCGTATGCCGCCATCGTCGCCAGACGCATCGGATAGCGATACATGTCGTCGCGCAGCGCCGAGAGGTCGGAGAGCGCGATGGCCCGCTCGGTTTCGAGCGCATCGTCAGGCACCGTCGGATGCTGCGCGACGTCGGCGAGCAGCGCGACGGCCTCCGCGGCGTAGCGCGCCGGCACGCTGATCGACCAGCCGAAGCTCTCGCTCGCTGCACCCGCGCCAACGCTTCCACCCAACAGCTCGCCCTCCTCGGCGATCTGCGCCGCGGACCGTCGCGCGGTGCCCTTGAGCGCCGTGCGCACGAGCATCGACGTCAGCCCCGCCTCGTTCGCGGGCTCGTCTCGCGCACCACCGATCGCGAATACTCCCGCATGCACCAACGCGCCCGCCTTGCGGCGCACGAGCAGCGGCGTGCCCGCCTCCGTGCGATAGACGCGCACTCCCGCTTCCTCTCGCTCCACGCGCAGCCGCGTGTGTACAGCGGGCGACGGAGCGCTCGGCAGCGCAGGCGGCAACTTTTCGGCAACAGGCCCATCATCCAGGAACGCGCGCATTGCGTCGGCGTTCGCCGCGATCTCCGGCGTGCCATTGGGACGATACAGCACGATACCCGCCTGGTCCGGATCGAGATACTGCCGTGCGAGCGCGGTCACTTCTTCCGGCGTGACGGACAGCACATGCTGCAGGTATGCTTCGCCTCGCCGCCAATCGCCCAGCGCTTCCCACTCGGCGAGGTAGTTTGCCTGCCCTTCCATATCCTCCAGGCGGCGCACCCACTGCGATTCATAGAGTCGCTTCGCGCGCACCAGCTCGGCCTCCGCAACGCCGTGCTCGCGCACCGCGCGGAGCTGCGCCCACATCGCGCGCGCAGCCTCGGCGGCGCGCTCTGGCGGCGCCTCCGCCTGCACGACGAACACGCCCAGCGTCGTCGGCGTGTAGTCGTAGGCCGACACCGATGTGGCAAGCTTGCGCTCGCGCACCGCGCGGTACAGACGCGACGCCCGCCCGCCGCCGAGCACCATCGCGAGAATGTCGAGCGTTGGTGTCGCCTCGTGTAGCGTCCCGGGAGTTCGCCATCCCATCACGATCTGCGTCTGCCCCACGTCGCCGCTCCACTCGCGGTAGCGAAAGCCGGCAACTCCTTCCTCGGTTGGTCCCGGCGAGAGGACGGGCCTGCCGCCGTCGAGCCGGCCGTACCGCTTCGTCACCTCGTTCAGCGCTTCATCCGGATCGACGTCGCCGACGATCGTGAGGACGGTACTGGCCGGCCGGTAGAAGTTGCGATAAAAGTGCATCATCGCGTCGCGCGTGAGTGCGCGGAGCCCGGGCTCTCGGCCAATGCGCCAGCGACGAATGCGATGACGGTCGTGCAGCAGCTCGAACAGCGTCTCCGTCGCGACCGCGCCGGGATTGTCCGATTTGCGCTTCGCCTCCTGGATGATCACCTCGAGCTCGCGCGCCAGCTCCTCCGTGTCGATCAGCGAATTGGCATACGCGTCGAACTGCACGTCCAGCCCCGCGATGAATCCGGACGAAGGAAGCACGGTGTAGTACATGGTGTGATCGTAGATCGTCGCCGCATTCAGATATCCGCCCGCCGACTTCGTCTCGCGCGCAATCTCACCAACGCCACGGTCCGGCGTGCCCTTGAAGAACATGTGTTCGAGCACGTGCGCGATGCCGACCACGTCGTCCGTCTCATCGAAGTAGCCGGCACGCACATACGTCACGATTGCGACGACGGGTGCCGACGCGTCGCGTCGCACCAGCACGGTGAGGCCGTTGGGGAGTACGGTCCGGCGCACGGTCGCCGGATCGAGAGCGAGGGCCAGATCTGATTGAGTCATTCAGGGTACTCTGAGCAACTGAATCCCCAGGCTCACGAGGCCGAGAAACTTCGACTCGTCGACGACGGCCTTGGGATCATTCCAGCCGGCGGACAGAATGAACCAACGCCCGTCGGCCGCCTGCAGGAGGAACGTGAGATTGAGCACGCCCGGCTCGCTCCCACCCTTGTAGCCCACGTACGGCCAGTCCTCCTTCGACTGTCCGATTCCCGGATTCACCGCGAGCAGCTTGCGGGCGGGCTGTCCCGACACCGACGCTGATGCACCGCGCAGCCATCGCATCGCGCGCACGAGATCGTTCGCCGAGGCGAACCATTCGACGTCGGCAATGTGCGAGGGCTTTCCGTCGGCGTAGGGATGAATCTCATCTCTGGTGAGCTTGGCGGTTTCGCCGACGAGCAGTGCGCGCCGTGCGGGCACGTCGGCCGCCGCGTACCGAGTGGCGAGCGTACCCATTGGGCTCCCCTTCAACTTGAACATCTCGAGCGTCGCGAGAAACGGCACATCGCGCGCTGCCGCGTGGTTGTCCATAGTGCGCAGCATCGCTTCGACCTTTTCGCGGCCGAGTGCGCGAAGTAGTTGATCGGTGGCCGTGTTGTCGCTCTGCGAAATCATCAGAGTGGCGAGTGTCTCGAGCGTTACGTGCGACCCGGCTGGCCACGTCGCCAGAAAGCCCGAGGGAAGAGACATCGCCGCCGGGTCGAGCGTGACAACGTCGCTCCACTTGCGCTCACCGCGCTCTACCGAGCGCACGAGCTCACCAAGGATGTACAGCTTGAACGCAGAACCAATGGCCAACGCAGTGTCGGGATTGAGCGATGCAATGGGAACGATCTGTTCCGCGTCGAGCCGCGCGGTCACGAACGATACGGTGCCCGGGAGTTTGCCGAATTCTGCGACGAGTGCCGCGAAGTTGACTGCGAGTGGTACGGGGGTTCCAAACAGAAGGCCGTTCACCAGATTCGGAGCGCCGGCATCGATGGAGATCGTCGCCGGAATCGCGAAGCCCTTGTCGGTCACGAGGTCAAACTTGCCCGACGTCGGGCCCGTGATCTGCGACGGAGTGACGCGCAACACTTTTCCGGTCTGGGCCAGCAGTTGTATGAACAGCGGGGTGAGACGTGCCGCGGGGACTTGTGCCAGAAACGACGATGCGAAAACCGTGTCGAATCCTGAGGGCGCGGCAGAGATCAGAGCACCGATCTGCTGTG
>Ga0209014_10002149_pt1 | contig 11493 bp, 8 predicted proteins | sample BarGraNGADG00212_FD_184491 | JGI IMG/M metagenome (GOLD analysis project Ga0209014, IMG submission 184491) | Arctic peat soil microbial communities from Barrow, Alaska - Barrow Graham LP Ref core NGADG0002-212 (SPAdes) (version 2) | ecosystem: Environmental > Terrestrial > Soil > Wetlands > Peat... | reverse complement strand
TCGACTACAAGACCGGGGACGTCCCGAGATCTTCGCAGTTGGGGGCAGAAGGCGGCTTACAGCTTCCCCTGTATCTTCTAGCGATCGCGGTCGAGCGCCCGCGGGCGCAGGTGGCCGGCGGGGCCTACGTCTCTCTCGCCACAGGCAAGAGGTCGGGTCTGGCGATGGCTGGATCCGACGCTGTGCTGGGTTCCTGGACAAAGGGCTGCAAGACGCTCTCCGCCGACGAGGCAGGGGAGCTCTATGGGGCTGCCATCGCGATCGCTGTCCGGGCTGCCGAGGGGATGCAGACAGGAGCCATACCGCCCTGCTCGACGGAATGTCCTCCGTACTGTGAGCTCGGCCCGGCCTGCCGATCAAGGAAGAAGGGCTACCGCGGATGATATCCAGCCCAGACCCACGACTCTCCTCGGCCCAGCGCGACATCCTCGACGACGAACGACCTCGCATACTCGTCGCCGCGGGGGCGGGCAGCGGCAAGACCCGGTTGCTTGTCGCGTACTTCCTGAAGGCGCTCCTTCAAGACGGCATCCCGCTGGAACGACTGGCGGCCGTTACCTTCACCAAGAAGGCTGCCGGGGAGCTCCTTTCGCGCATCCGCGAGTCTCTCTACCAATCCGACCGGGCCGATCTCGCCCGCTCCTTGGACGGAGCCAACATTGGGACCATCCACGGGCTGTGCAGCCGCCTGCTCAGGAGCCGGGCCATCGCGGGGGGAGTCGACCCGGCTTTCACGGTGCTCGAGGCCGAGGCGGCATCTCTTCTGAAGGAGGATGTCCGCAGCCAGGTGTGGGCCGAGGCGGTCGAGCAAGCCTCTGAGGCGCAACTCGACGTCTTTGCCCGCGACCGACGGGCTCTTGAAAGCGAATTGGTGCCGCTCTACGAGCGGCTCCGCGGTTTGGGCATGGAACGGCCGGCCGTCACGATCGCCGAGTCGGCGCCGACAGATCAAGAGGCCGCTCGAGCGCGAGTGCTTGGTGCGGTCCGCGACGCTCTGTCGGCGGCTGACCGGTCCGGTGCCGCCCGCGCAGCGGGCGGCGCAGACCGGTGTGTCTTGGAGGATTGCGTGGCGTGGCTCGCCCGCCCTCAGAGCGGGGACAACGGCAGCGAGAGGGCGAATGACAGCCCTGGCCGCGCTGAGGCGGCGGCCGCGGCGCTCGAGGAGACCCGGGGGTTCTTCCCGAGCAGGCGGTCGAAAGTCTTCCAGGTGGAGTACGAGGAAGTGCGGAGCGCCTTGACCGCATACCGCCGCACTCTGGTTATCGAGTGTCTGAGGCCGATGGTGGCCGCGACGAACGACCTCCTCGCTCGCTTCCACGAACGATACACGCAGTCTAAGCGCGAACGCGGCCTGCTCGACTTCTCCGACCTGGAGTTGCGCGCCCGAGCTCTTGTGCACCTCCGACCGGACGGAGACTCGCCCATCCTTGGTCCACGGTCTCGGTTGATGGTGGACGAGTTTCAGGACACCAACGAGTTGCAGTGCTCCATTCTGGAGGGGCTTCGTCCCGAGTCAGTGCTCATGGTAGGAGATGAGAGGCAGAGTATCTACCGGTTCCGGGGGGCCGACGTAGACGTGTTCGCCCGAAGGCAGGCCGAGCTATCAGTGCGCCCGGGGGAAGGGACGGTCCACAGACTTGACGTGAGCTATCGTGCCCGCCCGGAGGTCCTCGAGTTCATCAATCGGTTGTTCGCCGGTGAGGGCTTCTTCGGCCCTCGTCATGCCGGTCTGACGTGCGGCCGCGAGGGAGGACGTGGTGCAGACGACCGCGAGCTTCAGCGTGTTGGATCTATGTTTTCCCCTGCCGTGGAGGTGCTCTGTGCGAATCGCCAGGAACAGCCGGGCCGCGACGAGACAACTCCGCTCATCCAGATGGCCGAAGCGGAAACGGTTGCCGACCGCGTCCACCGGCTTGTGGCGCAAGAGAAGTGGGAACCTCGGGACATAGTGGTGCTGCTCCCGGCGCTCACGCATGTTGGCGCGTACCAAAAAGCCATGGCCGCCCGTCGAGTGCCAACATATGTGGTGCGCGGCAAGGGCTACTACGCCCAGGAAGAGATCTCCGATGTCAGGGCTCTGCTTGGGATCCTGGTGAACCCGCACGACGACCTCGCTTTCTTGACGGTCTTGCGCTCGCCGATGGTCGGGCTTTCCGATGACGCTCTCTTCATACTCGGTCAGGAAGCGAAACGACGGCATGCCGACTCACTCTGGGATGCGGCTCAGGGCTGTCCCGAGTTGGGCCGCCTGAAGGACGATGAGTCCGCGCGTCTATCGGCGGCGGTGTCGGCTATCGCGTCGCTGGCTGCATCAGTTGGGAGGCCGGGGCTGTCACGGCTGATCGACCGCTCCATCACCGAGTTCGACTACGATCTGTGCCTTCTGGGGTCCCCGGAAGGACGCAGGTGTTTCGCCAATGTGCGCAAGTTGATGCGCCTCGCCGATGAGTTCGAGGCCGTCGAGGGCCCTGACCTTGCCGGGTTTGTACGCCTGATAGACACCATCGGCGAACTCAGCGACGACGAGGGCAACGCTCCGACTTTGGCCGAGGACGAGAACGTGGTCAGGGTCATGAGCGTCCACCAGGCAAAAGGCCTGGAGTTTCCTGTCGTGGTCGTGGCCGGCCTCGGCTCCGGCAGCCCTGGTTCCAAGCACGGCACCTACGTGATCGGGCACGATGGTCGCATGGCTGTCATCCGCGGGGACTCGAGGCGCGAACCCTATGAAACAGAGGATCTGGCCTGGGGTCCCGCCGGCGAGATACTGGAGGAAGATGCTCGCCGGGAGCGAGAGGAAGACGTCAGGCTCATGTATGTGGCCATGACCCGGGCGCAAGAGAGACTCTTCCTGGTTGGTGCTCGTCCACGAGCTGACCAATTGGAAGGGTGCAGGCTCGGTCGGATAGCCGCGGCTCTCGGTCTGACCGAGCTGCCCTCCACAGCCGAGGTGCGGGAGTTGCGGGGCCTGGACGCGATCGTCGTGGGCGTGGCCGTCGAGCGACTGGAGGCTGCGCCGTGGTCCGAGGTCGCCGAGACGTCACGGAGTGATGTCTCGGGCCCGGACGCCAGCGCAGTGTGCCCGGTGTTCTTCGAACCGGCGAAACCCGGTCTCGCGGTCCGATCCGTGAGTTTCTCAAGCTTGGCGGCCTACCGGCGTTGCCCGAGGGAGTACTACCTCGAAAGGGTGCTCGGACTTGATCTGGAGAAATGGAGTATGTGCGGCGCGGGCCAGGATGCCCTATTCGAGCACCAGCGCGGCCGCGGGGATGCGGCAGACGACGATGCTCGGGCAGCCGAGGTCTACATGGATCCGGCTGAAGCCGGCGATGGTCGCGAGATAGGATTGCTGGTCCATCAGGTCTTGGAGCGCCTGTCTCTTGGCGGACCGATGCCTGGAGATGAGGAGTTGCAGCGAACCACACACGAGCTCTTGGAGGCCGGAGGGTACGCGCTTTCCTCCGGACAGCAAGAGCGAGCCACGGAGCTCGCGCGCTCCTTCTGGCGCTCGCGCTTCGCTGGTCGTGCAGAGCTTGCTCATGCGGTCAAGGAAGTTCCCTTCCTTTTTGCCCACAAGGAGACGATGGTCTCGGGTGTGATGGATCTTGCCTGGAGAGACGCGCACTCTTGGCAGATAGTGGACTACAAAACGAATCGATTGCGGGGGAGGACGGCAAAGGAAGTGGGCAGCTCCTACAACTTGCAGGCGAAGGTCTATGCCTTGGCTTTGCTGCTTTCGGGCGCCGCGGCCGTCTCGATGCATTTCCTTTTCCTCGAGAAACCCGAAGAACCGTACACTTTAGAGTTCACTCTCGCGGACGAACCAGCCTTGCGTGATGAGCTCGACGAGGCATTCTCCAACCTCATGAGTAGCGATTTTTCACCGCCAGTGGACGCGGCCTGCGAGGGCTGCCGCGCCTCGGGGCTCTGCCCGCGATTCGCTTAGGCCGGTCCTGGTGAGAGCCGGCCCTCATGGAATCTGACCCGGGCATCCGGGGATGGCCGGTGGCGGGACGATGGTATACAATAGGCGACCGTTAAGAGCCGGGGTGTAGCGCAGCCTGGTAGCGCGCATCGTTCGGGACGATGAGGTCCGGGGTTCAAATCCCCGCACCCCGACCATTTTGCTCTAGGGCCGCTCGCGCGGCCCGTTTTTTTCCCTGCGTCAGATGCGGCTGCTCGTAGATGGGACGGAGGCGTCCGTACGCCGACGGCCGCGGGCGGCTGCCCGGGAGCAAGATCCTACGGCGTCACAACCAGGACCACCAGCACGTACTTTTCTCGATCGTCGGTAAGGGTGGTGGCGGCCCCGCTCGATTGCTCGACAGGCGCGGGCGCCGAAGTCGTCCAAGTATTGCGGTTCAGTGCGGGCTGTGGGGTCAATTCTGAGGCCAGGTTGGGCAGCTCGGGCCGGCGGTCGAGTATCTGTGCGGCGGTGTCGCCCATGCCGTCCGGGGGCGTCAGCTCTAGGGTGACGCTCATGCCCATCGAGTTGAGCAGGTCGATGAGCGCCCCGGCGTCCTTTTGCCGGAGGAAAGCGGCGAACGTCGGTCCGCCCAGCGAAAGCGCGCCCGGAAGAGGTTCCAGGGAGGTGAGGCCCGTGATGAGGGCCGCTTTGTCCTCCAACTGCTGACTCGCAGCCTGGTCCGAAGGGGTCCCGGTTGAGGTGGAGGTGGTTGGCGGCGGCGGCGCATTGTTGTCCACCGGACCGGCACCGGCTGCTCCACTGAGGGCAAGATACGCCGGGCCGTTGGTCGATTGAAGTGTGCTGACAATTGCAGCCTTGTCATGCACGGATCCCCGCGCCAGAGTAGAAGCGGTCACCATCGTAACTGACGAGGCCGAGGCCACCGTGGTGGGCGTCGGACCGGCGGAGGTCACGGAGCCGGCGGCCGTGGTCGAGGTGGCACCCAGGGCGCCGATGCCGCTTGCGCTCGGTGCCGATCCTTTGTCCTCAGCCGAGAACCTTGTTGCGGCGGCGGTGGTGCTGGTGGCTACCGCGGAAAAGTAGCCCGGCTGGTTCCTGATGAGGCCGATGGCGACCACCCCGATGAGCACCGCGGCGACGGCAACGGTCACGGGTATCCAGGGTCGCAGCCGGCGGCCCCAGGAAAGCGATCGGTGAGCAGCATGACCGCTCAGGACGGGAAGCGGCCTGGTCGGGAACAGGATCCCCTCTCTTATTCGGTCGGAAAGGTCGGACGGAGGCTCTACGAACTCGACCTCCTGTAGCAGGTCTTCGACCTCCCGTTGAGTCTTCAGGCGGCCGGCGCAAGACGGACAAGCCTTGAGGTGTTCCTCTACCGCCAATGAAGTCTCCGGCAGAAGAACCCCGTCGATGTAGTCGAGGGCGATGTCGCTCCAGTCGTCAACGTGGCCCTCGAGGTTGCCCCAGTCGTCTATGTGGCCCTCGAGGTCGCCCCGACCCATCGACTCGCGCATGTTTTGTGTGTCGTCCGAATTGCTCATCCCTGTTCCCCTGTCGCGCCCTCATCTGTGACGCTGGCCTCGGCCCCCGGGTTCCGAGAACCGGGAAGCTCGTATCCGGCTTCTCGGAGCGCCACGGCCAGAGCCTCGCGGGCCCTGAAGATTCGTGACTTGATCGTTCCCTCCTGGACTTCGAGGATCTCGGCGGCCTCACTGTAGGGAAACCCGAGAAGGTCGCAGAGGACCACGGCGAAACGAAAACCTTCGTTCAGACTCATCAGTGCCTTGCGCAGTGGCTCAGACAATCCGTCGACCGCGGGATCGGTCCCTGCGCGAGCGGAACCTACGCTGGCTCCTGCGCCGGACGTGCTCGAAAGCTCGCCAAGGATCTCGCTTTCCATGGGCTCCGGGCGCTGTTTACGCAACTGGTCGTACGAAGCGTTTACGACGATGCGGTGCAGCCAGGTGCCGAAGAGGGCTTCTCCCTTGAAGCCGGCAAGATTACGAAAGGCCTTGATAAAGGCTTCCTGGGTGACGTCGGCCGCGTCCCACGGGTTTCCCAGCGTGCGGAGCGCGAGGTTGTAAGCGCGATGCTCGTGACGCCGGTACAACTCGGTGATAGCGAACGTGTCGCCTTTCTTGGCGAGTTCTACCAGTGGCGCATCGGGATCCCGTTGTCGTTCCTGAATGACCAGACTCTCCCAAGGTTCCGCCGTTTCGTGTCCGGCCAGCCCATTCTAGCAGGGAGCCCGCGCAAGCCCGTGCGACCCGATCAGTCCCTTTGGCGAGTCCGGCCTGCCGGACGCGGCGTAACGTCCGTGGCCTGAGCTATTCTAGAGGCGTGGGCCTACGAAGACGGTGGGGGAAGGAGAAAGGCATGGCCTCGACAGAGGAAATGGAGCAGCAGCGAGCGGCTGCCGACATGCTGGCCGAGCTGCAAGAGCAGATGCGCAAGATATCGGTCGGCGACTACCTCATTTACATCATGCAATCGGTCTCTGCGATGGGACTGAGGAAGCTTGGTTTGTCGCCTGAGACGGCGGGCGAACGCGATCTCGAGCAATCGCGGATGGCCATCGACGCTTTTAAGGCGCTGCTGAACGTCGTGGAAAGGGCGCGACCGGCAGACGAGGTGACCGCGCATCGGGCGATGTTGTCGCAGATGCAGCTGGCTTATGTGGCTTCACTCAACCCTCCATCGGAACCCGAGCCGGGAGATGACGCGGGGCCCGAACCGCAGGCTGACGCGGCGCCCGAGGCGCAGGGTGGTTCTTTGCCAGAGCCGCACGCTGACGCGGAGCCCGGGCCGCAGGCTGAGGCCGGGGCCGAACCGCGCGATGGCGCGGGGCCGGAGACCCAGGGTGCCTCCGGGCGGGACCCGGACCGTGATGATGGGCCCGAGGAAGACTGACGCTAGGTCACCGCTGGCGTTCGGAGTCGCAAGCCGGTAGCCGGCTTCCCGGTCGGCTGGGCTGTGCCCACCGCCTGGGTCAAGTGCGCCGCGTGATACGCTGATTTACCACTTGCGGCGCTCTTGGAGCCAAGTGCGCCGACCGCGTTCAATGTAAGAGACTCGTGACAGGAAGGGCTGGAGATGGAGGCTAGAGCGGAGATCGGGGTGTTTGGTGGGTCTGGGTTCTACTCGTTCCTGGACGATGTCGAAGAGGTCACCGTGGAAACCCCGTACGGGCATCCCAGCGACAGTTACTTCATTGGGGAGATAGGTGGGAAGAAGGTGGCTTTCCTGCCTCGACACGGGCGTAGGCACCAGCTACCGCCGCACATGATCAACTACCGGGCCAATGTCTGGGGGATGAAGTCGCTCGGAGTCAAGCGGGTCTTCGGCCCCTGTGCGTCCGGCAGTCTCAAGACCGAAGTGGGACTGGGGCACTTCGTGGTGTGCGACCAGTTCGTGGACCGTACCTGGGGGAGAAGAGACACGTTCTACGACGGTCCTGTCACGACGCACGTCTCCGCGGCTGATCCTTACTGCCCCGCGCTGCGGCGGGCGCTGGTGAGCGGCGGCCGAGAACTGGCGATCACCACTCATGACGGCGGCACTGTCGTGGTCATCCAGGGGCCGCGTTTTTCGACACGTGCTGAGAGCAGATGGTTCAGTGGGATGGGCTGGGACGTCATCAACATGACGGGCTACCCCGAGGGCTATCTAGCCAGAGAGCTCGAGCTGTGCTACGCGAACATCTCTCTCATCACCGACTACGACGTGGGCGTCGCCGATGACCCGAATATGCCGCCGGTGAGCCACCATGATGTGGTGAAGGCCTTCAACGAGAACAACGCGCGTCTGCGCGAGTTGCTCTTCAAGGTCATCCCGGAGCTGCCGGCCGAGTTGGACTGTGACTGCGGGAGCGCGCTGACGGGGGCCCGCGGCTAGCCTGCAGGGGCGCCGGGCCTAGCCGGCCGCCCGATGCGCCGCCGAATTACACCGACACCGTTGGTGGCGCGATGGCTACGAGACCGGTTCAGATTCCTGGGGCGTGTCCTCACGGACGACAGTATCTTCCCGCGGACCCGGGTCGGGCTGAGGTGCGAAGTCGCGCCCAGCGTGGGCGTCGGGCCGCTCGTCTGAGGCCGGCGGAAGCTCCGTTACCGACTGGGACGCCGGTGTCGCCGCCGGTGCCGTTTCTCCCGTCTCCGAGTGCTGAGGTTCGCGACTCGACCGGGCCGCGGGACTGGGACGTGCCTCGGGCCTAGGACGCGCAACCGGAACCGGTCGCGACACGGCTTCAGCTGGCGAGTCTAGGCCTGGATCACCGTCTGGGCTCGTTCGGGCCGGCGGTTGGGGCTCCCGGCCTGCAAGATCCGGCTTCGACGTAGCCTCGGTCTGCGCGGGCGGATACTCGACCACTAAGCGGTCGCCTTCACGCCGGACGATGACATTCTGGATGTGGGAAAGCACCTGAGTCTTTCGCGTCTCGTCCGACTCGCCTGCCAACTTGACATCCATGTCCAGAACGCTTCCATACATCTGCTCCACGAGCCGGATGGATTCCTCCTGGCTCAGTTGGAGAGGCATAAGCAGTGAAGCGACTTTGCCAAGGATGCCCTTGAGCGCCGTGAGAGACTCACCTTCCTGGGTATCACCTTCGCCAGACCGGTGCCCTTGCTCTTGCTCCGGCTGGTTGTCCCGGCGATCTCGGTCTCTGTCTCTTTCTCTGTCTCGGTCTCTGTCTCTCTTTGTCACTGCAGCTTCCTCTCTGGGAGCGCGCGGTAGAACGCCACCGCCTTCGCCACGCCCTCGTCCAGGTCTACTTCCCATTGCCATCCAAGTTCCCCCTTTGCCCGGGAGGCGTCCAAAGCTATGTGCTCGACTTCTCCTGGGCGTTTTTCTCCGAAGATCGGACTGATCTCTACCCCCACTGCGTCCCGCACGGCTTCGAAGATCTGAAGGTCCGAGACCTCGATACCCCGGCCCAGATTGTAGACGCCGCAGACCGGCGTGTTAAGGGCTAGAAGATTCGCCTTCACTATATCGCCTACGTAGCAGTAGTCTCGGGTTTTCGTGCCATCGCCGAAGATCGTAGGCCGCTCACCGCTGAGCAACTGGAGAGCAAAGATGGCCACGACTCCGGCTTCGCCATGCGGATCCTGTCTCGGGCCATACACGTTCGGGTAGCGTAGCACGGTGTACTCGAGGCCGAAGTTCTGCCTATAAGCGAACAAGTAGTGCTCCACGGTGTGTTTGCTCACCCCATAGGGCGAAATGGGATCCACAGGGTGGGACTCATCCACGGGAAGGTAGGAAGGCTCGCCGAAAAGTGCTCCGCCGGTGCCGGCATAGACGACTTTGCGCACTCCATACTGGCGGCAACACTCGAGCACGTTGAGGGCGCCGAGGATGTTCACCGAAGCATCGTAAGCCGGGTCGCGCACCGACCGCGTCACATCGATGTGGGCCGCATGGTGGAAAACGATCTCGGGCGTCTCGAGCCGGAAGACCTCACGCAGGTCCTCCGAGCGAATGTCCACCTCGCGAAAGGTCGCGCCGGGCGGGAGATTCTCCCGCTTGCCGGTGGCCAAGTTATCGACTATCACGACCTCGTGCCCGGAAGCGAGCAACTGGTCGCTGAGATTGGAGCCGATGAACCCGGCGCCCCCTGTTACCAAAACTTTCACCTGTCAGCCTCCGAGGTCGACCAGAAACCCTATCAACATCTATCGAAAGACATTATCCGCGCACATGCTCTCTCCGCGCACCTGCTCTCGTGTATCCGTTCTCGTCTTGCCGTAGGGATTGCGCCCGGCGCTGCGTTAGCATCTACCGGTATGCCGGAGAGCGGCGGTCGGTCAAGCTCCAGTTTAGTGCACAGGCGGCTGTGAGTTTGAGCGCTGCTTTAAGCATTCGCGCGCGAGGGCATGCCTCAAGCCGATACGCTATACTCTCGCGGCCGAAGCCAGAGGAGTGCGGCTGTCGGGACGTGGCGCAGCCTGGTAGCGCACCTGCTTTGGGAGCAGGGGGTCGGAGGTTCAAATCCTCTCGTCCCGACCATTGGGTCGGTGGGAGCAGCAGGCTGAACGGGCGGGTGTAGCTCAGATGGTAGAGCATCGGCCTTCCAAGCCGTTTGTCGCGGGTTCGATTCCCGTCGCCCGCTCTCTTTCTGGTCCGCGTTCTGGTGGCCGTACCGGCGCAAGCGCCTGTAGCTCAGTTGGATAGAGCAACGGACTTCTAATCCGTGGGCCGGAGGTTCGAATCCTCCCAGGCGCGCTTTGGTCCGGCTGGGCTGGCTGCCCGAGCATCGGCCGACCCTCGTAGGGGCGTTGGGCAGGTATTGCGGTGAACGTAGCTCAGTTGGTAGAGCACTGGGTTGTGGCCCCAGCGGTCGCGGGTTCAAGTCCCGTCGTTCACCCCTCGGGAGTCCGCGGGTGTGGCGGAATGGCAGACGCGCATGATTTAGGATCATGTGTCTTATGACGTGGAGGTTCGAGTCCTCTCACCCGCACTCTGGATTCTTGCATCGGTTGAGCATGAGAAAGGATAAACGTGAAGAGCACCCTCAGCGAGCGCGAAGGAAACACAGTCAAGCTCGACGTCGAGGTTTCCAGCGAAGAGCTGCAGGAAGCTTTCGACGATAGGATGAAGCAGTTGGCCCGCGAAGTCCGGATCCCCGGGTTCCGTCAGGGCAAGGTGCCGATGGCGATGGCTCGCCAGCGTCTGGGTGACGACGCCATCATGGCTGACACTGTGGAAGAGTATATGGCCCGGTGGTTCACGGCAGCGGTTCTCGAATTGGGTCTCGACCCGGTCGATCGGCCGAACGTGGAAGTTCAGGACGAGGCGCCTGAGTTGGGCAAGCAGTTTGCTTTCTCGGCCACGGTCACCGTGATGCCGGAAGTGGTACTCGGTCAATACAAGGGTGTTGAAGCGCCCAAAGAGTCGGCCGAGGTAGAGGGCAAGGAAGTAGATGTTCAGACCGACCGGCTCCGCGACCAGTTCGCAGAGTTGCGTCCTGTGGAAAAGCGCGCAGCGACGAGCGGCGACTATATCACCGCCGATTTCTCGGCCACCCTGGACGGGGTGCCGGTCGACCAGATGATCGCTGCGGACTTCGCTTACGAGCTGGGCTCGGCTCGCATCTTCCCTGAGATCGAGACGCAGACCGTGGGCATGGATACCGGAGAGGAGCGTACATTCCCAGTCACTCTTCCCGAAGAGCTCGACGACGAGCATATGGCGGGCAAGACGGTTGATTTCACCGTCAAGCTCAAGGAGATCAAAGAGAAGGTGCTGCCACCGTATACCGACCAATGGGTGTCGGAGATCAGTGAGTTCAAAACTCTCCTCGAGCTGCGCCAGGACATCCGCAAGCGGCTGACGGCGGGCAAAGAGTATTCGGTCGACCAGCGCTTCCGGGCGCTCGCGGTGCGGGCGGTATCCGACAACGCGACTCTGGACCTTCCCGACGTGGTGGTCACCGAGCAGGCCGAGGAGATGGTGGACGACTTCAAGCGCTCGCTTGAATCGCAAGGCGCCGATTTCCAGGCGTACCTGGATGGGAGCGGCATCTCCGTGCAGCAGATGCTGGAGGACATGAAGCCGCAGGCAGCCGC
>Ga0209014_10002148_pt1 | contig 11494 bp, 11 predicted proteins | sample BarGraNGADG00212_FD_184491 | JGI IMG/M metagenome (GOLD analysis project Ga0209014, IMG submission 184491) | Arctic peat soil microbial communities from Barrow, Alaska - Barrow Graham LP Ref core NGADG0002-212 (SPAdes) (version 2) | ecosystem: Environmental > Terrestrial > Soil > Wetlands >... | reverse complement strand
GGGCCGGTGATCTCCTCGTTCGTCTCGGCGCTGGGTACCGTATTCATGTCTGCTGTCCCGATTGTGCTGCTCGCGTTTGCGCTGACCTGGTTCCTGCGGGAGATCAAGCTGCGCGGTCACGACGACACGGCCGTAGAACAGGTGGAACCGGCGGTTTCAATCTGAGGTTTGAGCCATCGGTCTTCGGACGCCGGTGGCAGAGGTCGTCCCACGCCCCGGGCAGTGCCTTCCCGGTCGCTGCGCAGAACTTCTGACCGGCGAGTCAGCCCGAACAAAACGAGCTGGCGAGCTGTCCCGTCACAACGCCTCAGCAGGGTTGGTTGGGGCGCCTCGGCCCACGGTGAGTGCTCGTGGGCCGAACTTCCCCCGAGTGCAGTGCCGTGTCTCGAGCTGGGGCAATTCACGAGTCGTGCGACCCACGATTCAGCGCGGAGCCTGGGGTAGCTGACCTCTTTCGACACCACCGTCGGGTGGGGGCAGGGTCACGCCGAAGCCGGCAACGGCCAGACGCAGCACGACCTGGCCCGGCCTGAGGAGGTCGGCGATCTTCGCCGCGCTGAGGAGCTCGAGCTCCCCAAGCCGGGCGGCATACTCGTGCGGTCCCGCGAGCCGCGCATCCTGAAGCGCGAGGGTGTTGTGCCAGACCTTCTGGCGGGCCTCACGCAGGAACCGTTTAGAGCCCAACCGGTTCAGGGGCGTGAGCAGTCGGCCAAGTATGGTCACGCCCCCGCAGCGATCAGCTCGTCGTCCTCCGCCGCGACCCTGGACGACAGGACGTGGTCGATGCGCTCGTGGTCACGCCGGCGCCGCTGCATCAGTACGGGATCGGTGAAATCGTCGTTGCTGATGACGGCCAGCAGGGCTTGCGGCAGGTCGTAGTTGACGTGGGCGTTGATGCCGAGCAGGACGTGACGCAGCGGGGGCAGGTCCGGTGACGCCGCGAACGCCAGCCGCCAGGGGCGAGGGACCCTGGCGGCTCAGTCGAGCTCGGTGTCAAGTGCGGCCAGGTACAGCTCGGCGAAGATGACGTCCCAGCGTTCCACCCAGTCGGGGTCTTCGAAGGAGGCCGCCGCGATCGCTTCGCCTACTGCCTGGGTGGTGCGTTGGTAGGTCGAGAGAAACACGCGCTGGTGGCTGATCCGCGCCGGGAGCCGGTCCAGGCGTTGCCCCATGGCCGCGACCACGGCTTCGATGGGCTGGGGCAGCTCCGACGCACCCTGGCTGGGCATCTGTTTCTCCTCCGCGGGGGCCAAGTACCGGCAAGGGGATTCTCGTCCGCCACAGAGGTGGGGGGAAGTCCAACAGTTGAGGCAACCATTTCTTCTCGGTCGCGAACCACAGGCGCCTATCGTTCGATCGAAGCACGCTCACGCGCGTGTGAGGATTGGCCAAGACGGGCCGGCGACCGTGGTAGCCCCCACTCGCGACGACCGGGTGCCTACCGGTGGCAGCGGAGCGCAAAGTGAGGTACCCACCGAGGGAAACCAGGGCCAGCCGGCTGGACTGAGCGGGTTTCAGCGGTGGGCGGCACCGGCCCGAACAGCCACCCAGCCGGAACGCCGGTGAAGTCGCTGCGAGTGACCGCACGCCCGCGAAAGTCCTGATCCAGACCACGCCAGGGCGCCGCATCACTGTCGATAGGGCAGAACGCACACCCGCAGCGAGCCCGGTCCCAGACTGCCGGGCGTCTCGCGCGCACTCCATTGCCTGGACCGTTCTGCCGTCGGCCTAACGGGCGGTCACGCGAACGGTGCAAATCGTGGTGTAGGCCGCTCAGAAGGGCAGCTACCGCTCCAACGGGCACTTACCGCTCGAACCGGCAACTACACTGTCGGGATGTCTGATCCGGCGACCGGTTGGCTGCGCGTGGTCCGCGCGGCCGTGTTGGGATCGGTTGCCTTCACGCTTGCCCTGTCGGCTCATGTGGTCGCCGGCGGACAGCCACCCTCCATGACAGTCTGCCTGGTGTTGACCATGGCGTGCGGCGGGGTGTCCATCGGGGTCACCTCAGGACGTCTGGGGCTGGCCGCGATCACGACCACGCTGGGGGTCTTCCAGCTCGGACTGCACTACTGCCTCATGTGGCTCGCTTCCGCGGGTTGTGGGGCGGGTCCACACGTCGGTGTCGCACCCATGCGCATGCACGGCGGGCCCGCCCAGATGTTGACCTGTGTGCCGATGACCGCTGAGGCGATGGCCTCGACGGCGCATGTGTCCACGGCGTTGATGCTGGGGGCGCATGCGATCGCGACAGTGGCCACGGCCTGGGTCCTGGCCCACGGTGAGCGGGTCATGTGGCTGTTGGTGTCGGCGGTCTGGACGGTGTTCCACCGCGTGGGAACTGTCCTGATCACGCCAGCGAGGCGGCGTTCGAACCCTCCGCTCGCCGACGGAGTTGGCCGTGCGCTGGTGGCGCTGGGTGGAATCGGCCGACGGGGTCCGCCGACGCCGAGACTCTTCGCCTAGGACCTCCATCCTCATCGCCCGTCCTCGCCCACCATGGCGGCGGGTGCTCCTCGCATTCCTGGCTTGACGTCCAGGTCCAACCGCGTCGTTTGTCACGGCAGTCTCGGGCCCATGCGTAGGCCCCTTCGTTCTAGGAACCCTCATGACCCCTGCTTTCTCTCCTGCCAGTCCTCGGCGACGACACCGAAAGGGGACCTGGCCGCGGTCCGCGGTGCGCGGCGGTTGTGGCCGGTGCCGGGAGGCTGGTGGCCGTCGCGCCCCGGTCGGCACCGGCGCAAGTCAGCCGGGCGATATGAGCCACCCGCCCAGCCGGAGCTCTTACCTCAGGCTGGGGGCGACCGCCGCGGCACTGGGACTGCTCGGGCTCGTGCTCACCGCCGCGCCTGCCTCGGCACACGCCACGTTGGACAGCACGACGCCGCAGCAGGGCAGCCAGATAAGTACAGCACCCAGCTCCGTCGACCTGACCTTCAGCGAAGGCGTGGGGTTGAGCCCCCAATCGGTCGAGGTTCTGGACCCGCACGGTCATCGGGTGGACAAGGGTGACCCGCACCACCCCGGCGAGCGGTCAGCGACGGTGACCGTCGACCTCAAAGCCGGACTGCCGAATGCCTCGTACGCTGTGGTCTGGCATGTTGTCTCGGCGGACAGCCACCCGATAGCGGGCACCTTCTCCTTCGGGGTCGGGGTTGCGGCCGGGAGCGCACCCGCCGATGCCGGGGGCAACCCGCTGATGGGCGCCATGGATGGGCTGTTCCGTGGGATCGCGTACGCGGGTGCGGTGCTTCTGCTGGGTGGGACCGCGTTCCTGGCGTGGTTGTGGCCGGCCGGAGTGGCCCTGGCCCGCCCCCGGCGATTGGTGACGGCCGGGTGGCTGCTGTCTGTGGCCGGGGCCGCCGCACTGTTCCTGGCTCAGGGCCCCTACGGCGCCGGTCTGGGCCTGGGCGCCCTGTCGGACCCGGCTCTGGCTGATGACACCCTCGCCACCGAGTACGGCAAGTTGATCCTGCTGCGGCTCGTGGTGCTGGCGTTCGCCGCCGCGGCACTGCGCAGACTGGCGGCCGCCCGCGGAAAGGACATCCCCACCGCCCGCGGAAAGGACATCCCGACGTCTCGCTCGGCCGTCGCGGGCCTTGGTGTGGTGTTTCTGTTGACGTTCAGCCTGTCCGAGCATGCCGGGCACGGTGACCTGGTGCCGGTGTGGGCCATGTTGGACGCGTTGCACCTGGCCGCGGCCAGCATCTGGGTCGGTGGACTGGCGATGCTGACGTACGCGATGCTGCGACATTCGACTGCGGCGGATCTGGCCGCGGTGCTGCCGCGCTGGTCCCGGCTGGCGATGGTCGCGGTGGCCACACTGGTGGTCACCGGCACCGCGCAGGCATGGCGGCAGATCGGTTCTCCTGCCGCGCTGACCGGGACCGAGTACGGGTTGCTCGTGCTCGGCAAGGTCGCTGGGTTGATCGTCATGCTGGTGCTGGCCGAGATGGGTCGCCGGTGGGTTGTCCGCAACACCGGAACGGCGGCCCTACCGGTGGTCCAAGGCGATGCGGCCGGACCGGTCTCGGGGCCCCGGCCCTCGTCGGCGGGCACTGACACAGCCGCCATGGTAGCCGTCAAGGACACCCCGGTGCAGCCGGTCGAGCCGTCCCTCGCACGGTTGCGGGCATCGGTGAGCGCCGAGGTGGGGATCGCAGCCGTGGTGCTCGCTCTGACCGCGGTGCTGGTCAACACGGCCCCGGCCAACACAGCCTTCGCGCCGCCCTATTCGGCCACCGTCGTGGGTCAGGGCAACAACGGAGAGGCCATCACGGTGACTCTAGACGTCGACCAGACCAAAGCCGGCCTGACCACCATGCATATCTCCACGCACGCGCGGGACGGAGCCGTGCTGCCCTTCGTCGCGGTTGACGGCAGCATGACCGAGCCAAGCACGGGACTGGGCCCGGTGAACTTCAGCTTCACCAACGCCGGCCCGGGCCGCGCGACGGCCTCCGCCGTCGTGGTTCCGGCTCCCGGCACCTGGACCCTGACTGCCCAGGTGAGAACCGACGAGACCACTGACTACTCCGCAACCACCACCTACGCCGTCCGCTCCCCATGACGAAGTCATGTGACGGCGCCGAACCGGGCTGCGACCCGCTGGGGGTACTGCGGTTAAGGCTCCGTGTCCCGGTATTCACTGCGGCGTCCGTCTGTCTCGGGATGAGTGCTCACATCGCGGCCGGCGGTAGCCTGCCCGGTGGTGCCATGGTGCTCCTGATCGTGGCTGCGGTCGCCGTGACCTCCGCCAGCCTCGAGTGCCGCGAACGAGGCCTGCCTGCGATCGTGCTTGCCGTCGCACTCGTGCAGTTGGGCCTGCACCTCGCTTTGCTCGTCGGCGATGAGCACGCAACCTCTGCGGCGGCCGGCAACCGGCCGGCCATGCTCATGGCGCACGCGGGCGCGGTCGTGGCCCTGGCATGCTGGCTGCGTCGCGGTGAAGCGGCAGCATGGCAGGCGACGGTCAAGGTCTGGCGTCGCCTGGTCCGACTGCCCTCCGTCCTGGTTTCGTCGAAGGTCTGTGTCCCAGACAGGCGCGCCCCGTGCTGCGCAGCGCCATTGCGTGGCGCGCCCCGCTTGGTGCTCCCGGTTCGCGGACCACCTGCCTGACCTGGCCAGTTCGTTGCGCACCTCGCCGCCGGTCGGAGCACACCGCGGGATCCCTCGTTCACAGCTCAACCACCCCATAGCCTTCAGGAGCCTTTCCATGTCCGCTCGTCTCAACACCCTCACTCGTCGTGCCGGAGCCGCTGTCGCGGTCTCCGCCATCGGCCTGCTCGCGCTGGCCGGCCCGGCAAGCGCGCACGTCACCGTGGCCGCCGACGACGCGACCAAGGGGGCCGCGGACTCGATCCTGACGTTCCGGGTCCCGAACGAACAGGATGCGGCCACGACCACAGAAGTCGACATCAAGTTCCCTGTGAAGGACCCCATCGCGTCAGTCAAGCCGGCCGCGATGCCGGGCTGGGTGGTGACGACCACGTCGGTGAAGTTCATCCCGCCGATCAAGACTGACGACGGCACCATCACCAACGGTGTCGGCGAGGTCTCCTACACCGCGGCACCCGGCAGCAAAGGCATCCCCATCGGTGGGTTCGGCGCCTTCCAGATCCTCGTTGGCCCGCTACCGGACACCAACCAGGTGGTCTTCTCCGCCGTCCAGACCTACAGCAACGGCAAGGTCAGCACCTGGATCGAACCGGTCACCGACGCGGCCAACCCGCCACAGAACCCCACCCCGATCCTGACCCTGCACGCGGCAACCGACGCTGGCGGGATGCCCATGCCGACCCCGAGCGTGTCGGCCGCACCCGCGGTGGCCCTGTCGAGCTACGCTACCCAGTCCGAGGCCAACACCGCGCGCACCCTCGCCCTGATCGGCCTGATCGCCGGCGTGCTCGCCCTCGTAGTCGGGGGCGTCGCGATTGGCCTCGGGCGCAAAGCGGTGGCACCAGAACGCCAGTCCACTCCCCACTGACCGGCGCCAGTACCCTCTGAGGCCACCAGCCCGGAGCTGCGCTCATGCCGACCTGCGGAGCCCGACAGCGTTCCAGACCTCGTTCGAGCAACGACAGCGCGCCGGCGCAAAGTGCGTCACAAAACGAAGCGACGTATCGGACCCACCCTGCATCGGCGCATTCCACTGAAGCAGGGTGGGCGCACTCCCGGCTACACCGACCCGATTCTTCGCCCCTTCCCCGGCCCGCCACCCTCAACGATCGGTGTGCGAACTCAGGGCTGCCAGAGGGTTCCCATCATCAGGAGCCTCACCTCCCACGATGCACGTGGTATCAGGTGAGACGCCGGTGACACCGCGAAAGGCTAAGGAGCGTGCGTTGAACGGACGGCCCAAGAGGCTGAATGTCGACAGTTCCGCTCGGCCTGGCTCCCGGTGCGATCTGTTGCGTCGATGTGCGCTCGTCGGCGCTACTTAGGAGACTCTGCATCGGGTTCTGAGCAACCGACCGGAGCGCGGGCGGACGGAATAGGGTCGTTCCGTGGCTGATGGACCATCTCGAACTTGGCCCTTGGAGCGCAGCGATGCGCTCTTTGAGGGCTGACAGGCTTCGCCTTGGGCAAGGAGAGCACGGACCGAGACTTTCGGCGCTGGGCTCGAACAGGCTGAGCAACTCCGGCTAGCGAGCCAGAACGTCGGTGCGATCGCGAGCTCAGTTGCTGCTGTTCCACGGCCTCGCTCGAGCCGGGCGTGCACTGTGGCGCCGCGGCATACCTGGCGCTGCATGGAAGGGCGCCCAGCAGCGTGGCTCCATTTCCAACTCACCGAACCGGCGGATGGGGCACCGCTCGAATACCACAGCTGCTACGCCCAACGCCGTGACGAAACATGCGACGCGCCCACCCGGCGAAGCAGGGGCGTAGTCGGTGACTCGACGAACTGCCGACACGGTGAGCGTCAGACCGTGCTCGGGGTCCTCTGGGTGTGGCACACCGACCTGGAAGGCAGGCCTGTGGCCAACCAGCCGGTCCTGACAGACCCTCAGGGCGTGAGTATCCAGAACTGTCGCGGGTCGACGATCCCTGACCGGATGAGAGGCACGCCCATCGCGGCCATGAGAGTGCGTCCGGCAGATCTGGACCTCCCTTTGACCCGGTCAGCGATTCTGAACTGTCACAGCCGGGTACCCCATAGGCCCGTTCCTGTGCCTGGCTGCCACCCCCAGGCTTGGTGATCCCTGCAGATGCCGGCGGCGTGCCTTGGTCGAGTAGGCGCCCGTCTTGGCATTGCGGCCGTGGCGCGTGGTCAGGGAACCAGTCGCAGCAAGGAAACCCCTGGTCGTCGCGGACTTGCTCAGGTCCGAGAACCGCATTATCAGTCCGGAACGGTGCCCGTCGCCGACGAGCCGAGGTCCCGGAGGTGACCCGCCTGGTTCCACAGGAGGATGACCGGGGTATCGCGTTCGTACCCGAGCATCGACACGGTCGCCGTGGCCAGGGCAAAGTGTCGTCCGGACCGCACGTCCAGACCCAGCCAGCGAGCGGTAAGCACACGAAGCAGGTGACCATGGGCGAAGATCGCCACGTCGCCGCTCTCATCAAGCGCCCTGCCGATCGCGAGGTCGGCCCGCCTTCCGACGTCAGCGGCCGATTCGCCGCCGGGCACCGGCGCGGTCCAGATGGTCCAGTCGGGCACGCTGCCTCGGATCTCCTCTGTCGTGAGACCTTCATAGTCGCCGTAGTCCCATTCGACCAGCTCCTCCAGCACCCGAACCCTCGCAACGTCGAGGCTCGCGCGGCGAAGGGTCTCGGTCGCACGCTGAAGGGGACTGACCAGGACGGCAGCGAACGGTCGGCCGCGCAGCATCGACCCGAGCGCGTCGGCTTGGCGCTGCCCGAGCTCGGTGAGCGCAACATCGGTCCGTCCGGTATGGCGCCCGGTGCGGCTCCACTGCGTCTCGCCGTGGCGGACGAGCACGAGCTGGCGTCCGTTCATCGCGACACCCAGGTCGACGAACTCCAGTCGGCGGCGCCGACAAGTCCACTGTCGTCGCCAAGAGATGCCTGACTGACCACGATCTGTGCGGGCAGGTAACGTCTTGGACCGTATCGTTGCGATGAACCACGGATCTGCCACGGCCCTAGGCGACAGCCCCCATGACCTGCGACGAGCCCGGCACCCTCTGTCGCGGGCACCACCAGGGCGCCATAGGCGGCACGGCCACGGCGACCTGTCAGCGCCCAGGCCCACAGGTAGATGATGCTGGCGGTTTCGCCCGCAGCGATCAGAAGGGGCACGCCCTGCAGGACGAACGCGCCTCGCCCGAGGCTTGAGGCGGCAGCGGGCACCTTGTCATTCATGCTGGCAGTGTCTCAAAGCAGTGTCGATTCAACGACATGCCGCGGCCACCGGAGCCCCGGAATCCTAGCGGTCCTCCCTACGTTATGTAAGCCAGAAGCAGGGTCGAGAAGGGATGCTACATGGCAGTCAGTGTCGAATTCGAGGACGACAACGGACAGGTGGTGCGTTACGTCCGTCACGCCAACGGCGGCGGGCTGGTCTCACCGCGGGCGCGCGTGCATGAGGGTGCGATGGTGTCCTCGACGGCCTACGTCGAAGCCGGTGCGCAGGTGGGCGACCGCTCTCGGATCGGCGCGGGGAGCTGGCTGGATCTCGACGTGATCGTCGGGGAGGACGTCGTGGTCGCCGCGAACGTGCACCTCGGCCCGCGCACGCGGGTGGAGGACGGGACGTGGATCGGCACGGGGGCGCGGGTCGGGTCCGACGTCGTGATCGGGCGCGGCGAGCGGGTGGCGCCCGATGCCGTCGTCCGGGATGCAGCCGTCGTGCGTCGGCGTGCGGGCTCGGGCCGCTCGGAGTTCGGGATCGCGGCGTAGACCGGGTTGTGCCCGTTCCAGCAGGGCCGGGTAGTCAGGCGGTGGCGAGGCTGACCATATCGTCATGGACGATCGGTGACCGGTCACCGATCCTTGACAGACGGACAGCCTCGTACCGGGGAAGGGCCCGACGGAGGTGGAGCTCGTAGCACCACCTCGCTACCCTTGGGTAATGGACGCGGCCCCTTCCGGCGCCGGTCGGCCGCGGCGCGCTGAGCTGCTAGCCGCGCTTTCTCTCGCCATCGACTTGGGCCTCGGGCAGCCATTGGAACACATGCTCCGCTCTTGCCTGATCGGGATGAAGCTCGCCGACCTGGTCGGCGCCGACGCGGTTGAGCGGGAGACGGCCTACTACGGGGGGCTGCTGGCGTGGATCGGTTGCCATGCCGACTCCCAGGAGTTTGCTGAGCTATTCGGCAATGACATCGAGTTCCGCGCGGCTTCATACGAGGTCGACTGGCGCGGGGCGCCATTCGCGTCACTGCTCCTGCGGTACGTGGGCAGCGGCCGTCCGCTGTCGGCCCACAGCGCCAGGCTCGCTTCCTTCATGGTGCACGCCCGCACTCAGATGATTGAGCTGATCAGCTCGCACTGCCAGTCCGCCGGGAACCTGGCGGGACGGCTGGGGTTGCCCGATCAGGTGAGCCGCGGGCTCACCTACACGTTCGAGCGCTGGGACGGCAGCGGGATGCCGTCGGGCGCGGCAGGCGCTGACATCCCCCTCGGCATGCGCATCGTGCACCTCGCCGATGTTGCGGAGGTGCACCTGCGATCGGGCGGTGTCGAGCCGGCAGCTGCAATGGCGCGACAGCGCAGCGGCACGCAGTTCGATCCGGCCCTGGTGGACGTCTTTTGTGAACATGCTCGGGATCTGGTGCCGCCGGACGACGACGTGTGGAAGCGCGCGGTCCAGCTCGCGCCGGACAGTGACCAGGTGCTCTCGGACGGCGAGCTGGACGCTTTGCTGGAGGCGATGGGTGACTTCGTGGATCTCAAGTCTCCCTGGACCGTGGGTCATTCCCGGGTGGTGGCCGAGCTGGCTGCCCAGGCTGGTGCCGGCCTCGGTCTGGACGACGCGCAGGTGGCCTCGCTACGACGCGCTGGACACGTGTTGGATCTCGGGCGGATGGGTGTGCCAAATCGGGTGTGGGGCAAGACATCCGCACTGTCGACGGCCGAGCAGGAGCGTGTGCGTCTCCACCCGTACTTGACCCAGCGCATCCTGGCTCGGGTCGACGCGCTGCGCGGAATTGCCCAGCTCGCCGGTGCGCACCATGAACGGCTCGACGGCTCCGGCTACCCGCAGGGGACATCGGGCGCGGAGCTACGGCTTCCCGAACGTGTCCTCGCCGCCGCCGACGCCTACCAGTCGTTGGGTGAACCCGATCCGCATCGGCCGGCACAAGGACCCGATGGTGCGGCGGTAGTCCTGCGCGAGGAGGTCCGGGCCGGACGTCTCGACGGACCAGCAGTCGAGGGCGTCCTCGCTGCAGCCGGGCAGGGCCGGCCGGCTCGCGGCTCGTGGCCGGCTGGGCTCACGGACCGCGAGGTCGACGTCCTGCGGCTGATCGCGCGCGGATGTTCAGCTAACGAGGTGGGCGCCGAGCTGTACATCGCCCCCAAGACGGCCCGCAACCATATTGAGCACATCTACGCCAAGCTCAACACCTCCAACCGGACCGGCGCCGCTTTGTTCGCCCTGACCCATGGCCTGGTCGGCGTACTCCCGTCGGAGTGACTTGCCCCTTAGTCCGAACTCCACCGCCTGCAGGACGACTTGTCTGCCCGTAGGTCCTCTTCCGTCCCCTCCGTCGCGTCTGGCCCTCCAAAGATGAGGCACTTGCCCCATGACGGCGCCTGCGTAGCGCCGCACGATGGGCGAACAGGCAACTTCGAACAAGGAGGACGACCCATGAGCAACAGTGCACGAGCCGAGGCGGAGCGCACTGAGCAGCACAACACCTCTGCCCCTGGCCGGGGTGAGCGTTTCGCGGGCTACGGCGTGATGGGGCTGCCATTCCTCAGCGGCCATTACCTCGCGCTGCGGCGTTTCCCGGCCAACCCGTTCGGTCAGCCCTACCACTCTGTGTGGCATCGCGACCCGGACGGAACCTGGGTCTTCTACGCAGACACCCCCACTTCGTCGAGCTGCCCCCGATACTTCGACGCTGCGATCAGCGCGGCGTCCATGGCCGACATCTCGATCACGTGGTCAGGAACATCCGTACTCACCGTCGAGGTTGGCGGAGCGCTCGAGTGGAACATCGAGCTGCAGCGCACCGCAGCGACCGCGCTGATGACCGGCGCCGGTCGGCTGATGCCGCGCGCGATGTGGGAGAACCGAATGGTGCTCGCCGCCATGGGGAGGGTGGCCGCACCGGTTCTGGGGGCTGGGCGAGTTCGGCTGGAGGGAACTGCGCCGAACGGTCAGTGGTTCAAGGCGAACCCGCGCCGGATCTGGAGCATCGCCGACAGCACCGCTGTCCTCGACGGGGTTGACCTCGGGCCGCCCGGTCCGCTCCCGGAGCAGACACGGCTCGGAGACTTCTGGCTGCCCCAGTGCGGGATCTTCTCGGTGGGCGAAACCAGTTTCGAGGAATTCGACTCGAGCCGGCACTACTCGCCGAGGCCG
>Ga0209014_10002147_pt1 | contig 11495 bp, 9 predicted proteins | sample BarGraNGADG00212_FD_184491 | JGI IMG/M metagenome (GOLD analysis project Ga0209014, IMG submission 184491) | Arctic peat soil microbial communities from Barrow, Alaska - Barrow Graham LP Ref core NGADG0002-212 (SPAdes) (version 2) | ecosystem: Environmental > Terrestrial > Soil > Wetlands > Peat... | reverse complement strand
GGGGACCACAGAGCTCAGCATCGCCACCGCGAAGCCCACGGCGAGCAAGTCCGGGTGTAGGAGGCCCGCGCCGGCGTCGGCGATGCCGACAGGGATCAGCGGCAGCGTGGCGACGGCCATCGCAATCGCTAGTCCGCCGCCGCCGCGGAAGGTGCGGCCGACGCGGGCGTTCAGGAGGATGTAGGCGGCCCAGAAGCCACCGGCCGCGAGCGCGAACACTACGCCGGTCAAGCTCGCCGTGGCAAAGCCGCCGAGCAGGGCGACGCCTCCCGCGGCGAGCAGCGCCGTCGCCCCGGCCCCGGCGTCGGTCAGCCACAGCCGTCGCTCATAACGCGGCCCAACCGCCGCCCCCAGGAGCGTCCAGGTCAGCTCGACCAGCCCGTCGCCTTCGAGCGAGCGAAGCCGGCGCAGCAGACCCGCCCTGCCCTCCGGGGCGCCCAGGTCGCGCACCAGCCGCGCACGTCCCGCCAGCTCGTCGAGGAGGTCCAGCTCCACCGGAGGCAGTGAGGGTTCCGGCCGCGCGAGCCGCGCCTCCCCTGCCGGGGTCACCTCCGCGACGAGCTCCACCTTCTCCAGGAGGCCCGGCGGGAGCATCGCCCGGATGACGACCGCGAGGGGCGCGAGGTAGTGCGCCGCGATCCACCCCGCCAGCGCGAGGGACAGGGACGGCAGCAGGGGCCCGTCGCTCCTGATCCGGGCCGCCACCGGCCGGATGTCGCCCCGCTCCGGGGCAGAGCCCGGGCCCATGACGATCCCGATCGCCTGCCGGGCACCGCGATCCCCGCGCCCGAACGGGACGAGCACGGCCTCGCCGGCCTCGAGCGGCGCGAGCTCGGGCGGAACGGTGTAGGTGTAGGTTCGCGGTCCGGGGCCGGCGGGGGCGTCGACCGCCACCTCGACCAGCACAGGGCCGTCCGGCGGCGCCCCGGGATCGGCCTCGAGCAGGGGCGGCATCGGATCAGGTGATGCGGATCCGCCGGTCGCCGTACCGGCGCTTCTCCTGCTCGATGATCGCCTCGATCTCCGCGGCCGTGCGCTCGATCTCGCCCGTCTCGTTGACGACGACGCGGTCGTAGTCCCCCTGGCGGCCGAGCTCGATGGCCGCGTTCCGCTGGCGGATCTCCAGCTCGTCGGCCGTCTCGGTCGCCCGCGAGCGGAGGCGCTGGAACAGGGCCTCGAGCGAGGGCGGGACGATGAACACCAGCAGCGCGTCGGGAACCCGCTGCTTGACGACGCTGGCGCCCTGGACGTCGATCTTGAGGATAACGTCGTGGCCCTCGGCCAGGGCCTCGGCGACCTCGCGCCGCGGTGTCCCATACCAGTTGCCGTGGACCTCGTTGGCCTCCAGGAGCTCGCCCGAGACGCGGAGCGCGTGGAAGGCCTCCGGTGTGAGGAACCGGTAGGACACGCCCGGGATCTCGCCGGGGCGCTGGGCACGCGTCGTGCAGGTGACGGTGTAGTGGTAGTCGGGCTCGCGCGGCCGCGCTGCGAGCGCCTCGATGATCGTGTCCTTGCCTACCCCCGACGGCCCGCTGATGATCACCAGCAGCGCCCCGGGCGCTCCGAACAGCACTTCCGGAACCGTCACGACGCCCCACCTCCAGGTCGGCGGCCGGCGGACGCCTCGCTCGCGCGCAATCCCTCGAGCACCGTCTCGAGCGAGGCCGGAAGCGGCGCCTCGACCCGCACGAGCTTGCCCGACGTCGGCGACACGAGCTCCAGGCGCCAGGCGTGCAGGAACAGCCGCTCCAGCCGGTCCGGGCCCTTGCGCGACGTCCCCGTGCCGTACACCACGTCGCCCGCGACCGGATGACCGAGGGCGTCGAGATGCACCCGGATCTGGTGCGTGCGCCCGGTGATCAGGTCCAGCTCCAGGAGCGTCCAGGCGGCGAAGCGCTCCCTGACACGGTAGCCCGTGATCGAGGGCCGTCCGTCGGACACCACGGCCATCCGCTTGCGGTCCTTCGGATCGCGCCCGATCGGCGCCTCGATCCGCCCGACGGCAGCGGACACGGGACCCTGGACCAGCGCCAGGTACGTCTTCCGCACGCGCCGCGCCTTGAGCTGGGCCATGATCCCCGCCTGGGCGGCGTCGTTGCGGGCCACGATCAGGAGGCCGGACGTGTCCCGGTCCAGCCGGTGGACGATCCCGGGCCGGGCGACGCCCGCGATCCCGCCGTAGTGGTCGCCGCGCGCTAGCAGCGCGTTCACCAGCGTCCCCCGCCAGTGTCCGGGCGCCGGATGCACGACCAGCCCCGCCTGCTTGTCCACGATCAGCAGGTCGTCGTCCTCGTAGACCACGTGGACCTCGATCGTCGGGTCCGGTTCCAGGTGGTACGGGATCTCGGGCGGCGGTACCTCCAGGGTGACGGCGCCGCCTCGGACCTCCGAGTTGGCCCGGAGGCGGCGGCCGGTGTCGTCCACGAGGCGGCCGCCGGAGATGAGCTTCTGGACGTATGACCGCGAGAGGCCGGTCCGGTCCGCCACGAACCGGTCCACGCGCCGGACGACCTCGCCCTCGGGCACCAGCAGGCGGCGGGGGCCGGGAGCGATGGATGGCGCGGGCGCCTCCGGCGGCAGGACCGCGTCGAAGTCCTCGTCGGCGTCGAGCTCCTCGTCCTCGGGGAGCTCGATGACCGGCATCGCCGGGGCGTCCTCCGCCGGTTCAGTCATCGGCGCCCCACTCGCCCACCTTGGGGAACACGGACAGCACGATGAGAAGGAGGATCGCCATGGTGATCGCGGCATCTCCGAAGTTGTAGGTCCAGAAGCGCCAGCCACCGACCCCCATGTCCACCCAGTCCACCACGGCGCCGTAGTGGAGACGGTCGATGAGGTTGCCGAGAGCCCCGCCCATGAGCAACCCGAGCGCAATGGTGATCACCAGGCCGCGGCCTGCCTTGGCATGGTAGAGGACGATCAGACCGACCACGGCCGCCGACACGATGGCGAACGCGGGCGCCGACTGGGGCAGCATCCCGAACAGGATTCCGGAGTTGGTCCAGTAAACGATGCGGAGCCAGCTCCCCAGCACGTCCACGGACTGCGAGGGCGCGAGGTTGGCGGTGATCGCGGCCTTGCTCAACTGGTCGATGACGAGAACGCCTACGCCGAGCGCCGCGAACAGGAGCCACCGGCGCAGTGACGGCCCATGCCACGCGGCCCGGGCGGGCGCCGCGACGCCATCTTCCTCGTCGTCGATCAGGTCGTCGTCATCGATGAGCTCGTTGTCCCGGACGCCGTCCGTGGGGGTGGCCGCGCTCATGCCACGTCGCCCACGCGCCGCAACCCGATCCGGGCCTCGCCGGTATCGAGCCTGACGGAGGCCACCGGCAAGCCGGCAGGGGGGGCGCCGCGGCGGATCTCGTCCACCAGGGTGTCGGCCGCGACCGACCCGAGATGCGGGTCCACCTCCGGTGCCAGGCCCTCGATCCACAGCACGATCCGATCGTCCAGCTCCAGCTCGGCCTCCTTGCGCAGGTCCTGCACGGCCCGCTGCAGCTCCCGGGCATCTCCCTCGGCGCGGAGCTCGGGTGTGATCGTCGTGTCGATGACCGCCACCAGGCCGTCGTCGTCGGCGACGGCGGTGCCGGGCCGGGGCGTGGCCTGGATCTCGACCTCGTCCGGGGCCAGGGTCTGGCCGGCCAGCGTTACCGAGCCGTCCCCGTGGATCTCGAACCGGCCGTCACGAGCGGCGGCCATGACCGCCGGTACCAGGGCACCCAGCCGGCGGCCGACCCGGGGCAGGAGCACCTTGACCCCGCGGTCCACGAGGTCCGACTCGTCACCGATCAGCTCGACGACCTTCACGTTGGCCTCGACGCGGACGAGCTCCAGGAGCGCGTCCATCTCGCCCAGGTCACGGCCGGGCAGGGCCAGCCACAGGCGCGCCAGCGGCTGGCGCATCTTGAGCCCGGCGGCGCCGCGGAGCGTCCGGGACAGGTCCACCGCACGCCGGGCCACCGCCATGGCCTCCTCCAGCGCCTCGTCCCGGAGCGGGGCCAGCGCCGGAGCGGGCCAGCGCGTCAGGTGCACGCTGTCAGGGGCGGCCGGATCCTCATCCGCCACCAGGTTGCGGTAGATCGAGTCGGACAGGAACGGCAGGATGGGCGCCACGGTCCGGACAAGGGCCACGAGCGCCTCGTGGAGCGTGGCGAAGGCCGAGTCCCGGTCCGCGCCCGTGCCGCGCGACATCCGCCGCCGCGACAGGCGCAGGTACCAGGTGGAGAGGTCGTCGATGTAGGCGTCCAGGACGCGGGTTGCCGCCTCCACGTCGTAGTCCCGCAGGAAGCCCTCGACCTGCGCGGCCACCGCGGCGGCTCGGGAGAGGATCCAGCGGTCCAGCGGCGGCCGCTCCGGGAGGGGCGGCGCGCCCGTCCCCGGGGTCCAGCCGGCCAGCCGGGCGTAGCTGACGAAGAATGCGTACACGTTCCACAGCACCAGCAGGCCCCGGCGCGCCTCGTCGGCGGCGTGCCAGCCGAACAGAATGTTGTCATCGGGCCGGGCCGACGCGTACATCCAGCGCATGACGTCCACGCCCATGCGCTCGGCGGCTTCGTCGAACTCGATGGCGTTGCCCCAGCTCTTGTGCATGGGGCGGCCGTCCTCGCCGAACAGCGTGGCGTAGCCGAAGATCGTCCTGAACGGCTCCTCGCGGCGCAGCACGGTGCTCATGGCCAGCATCGCGTAGAACCAGTTGCGGAACTGGCCGGGGAAGCTCTCGGTGATGAAGTCGGCCGGGAACCATCTCGCCCAGTGCTCCGGGTCCTCGCGGAAGTGGAGCGTCGAGAACGGCACGATGCCGGCGTCCAGCCACGGGTTGCCGACGTCGGCGATCCGCGAGACCGGCTCCCCGCAGCCGGGGCAGGCGATCTTCACCTCGTCCACGAACGGACGATGCGGCGTGTGGCCCGCGAAGGTGTCCCAGCCCGCGACCGCCCGCTCCTGCAGCTCCTCGCGGCCCCCGATCACGTCGAACGTCCCACATGCGCTGCAGTCATAGATCGGAAGTGCCAGGCCGTAGTAGCGCTTCTTGGAGATCATCCAGTCGCGCATGTTCAGGAGCCAGTCCAGCTCGCGCTCGTGGCCGAAGCCCGGGATCCACCGGATCCGGTCCACGACGTCCATGATCTGGTAGCGGAGCGAGGCGTCGACCTCCTCCTTCGTCAGCTGGTCTCGGGGACGGTCGTACACCTCGCCCATGCTGATGTACCACTCGTCCACGAGCCGGAACAGGAGCGGGGTGCCGCACCGCCAGCAGTGCGGGTAGCGGTGGCTGTACGGCTCCAGGTGGTAGAAGAACCGGCGCTGCTCGAGGTCGTCGATGATGGCCTGGATCGCGTCCGGCGCCTCGCGGCCGGCCAGCCAGCCGAAGGCCGGGTAGTAGCGGCCGTCCTCGTCGATGGGGCCGATGACCGGCAGGCCGATGGCGGCGCCCAGCTGGAAGTCCTCGGCGCCGCAGCCCGGCGCGATGTGGACGATCCCGGTGCCCTCCGCCTCGCCCACCTCGGTCCAGGTGACCACGCGGTGCTCGTAGCCGGCCTCCGCGAAGGCGTCGCGAACCGCGGGCAGCTCGTCGAACGGACCCGTGTAGCGCCACCCCGCGAGCTCCGAGCCGGCGCGCTCCTCCACGACCTGGAACGGCCCCCGGAGCGCCTGCCTGAGCGTTCCCTTGCCGAGCCAGAAGTGGTCGTCGCCCTGGCGCACCTTGACGTACCGCAGGTCCGCCCCCACCGCGGCCGCGACGTTGGCCGCCAGCGTCCAGGGCGTGGTGGTCCAGACGAGGAGCGACTCGCCCGGACGATCAACGAGCGGGAACCGGACGGTCAGACCCGGATCCTCGCGGTCCTGGTAGCCCTCGTTCATCTCCATCTGGGACAGGCCCGTGCCGCAGCGCGGGCACCACGGCATCGTGTCGTGGCCGCGGTAGACCCAGCCGCGCCGGTGGCACTCGGCGAGGAACCCCCAGATGAGGTCGTTATTCTCGTTGCTGAACGTGAAGTAGCTGCCGCCGAGCTCCGGCATCCCGAGGCGTCCGACGATCATCTCCACCGTGTCGGTCACGGGCCCGTTCGGGCCCTGCACGGTGATGACCTGCGCGGGGTCCGCCTTCAGCAGGTCCCGGAGGCGCAGCAGCTCCGCGGGATCGTTCCAGTCCATCCAGTAGCCGAGGCGCATGCTCTGCTCGGTCTGGCGGGCGGCGAACGTCAGGACACGCTGCTTGCACAGGGCCACGAACTCCGCGATCCCGAACGCCTCGATGTCCCGCTTCGAGGTGAAGCCCAGGTCCTTCTCGACGTTGACCTCCACCCACAGGCCCTGGCAGTCGAAGCCGTTCTGGTACCGCTGGTCCTCGCCGAGCATGGCGTGGAACCGCTGGTACAGGTCCTTGTAGCTCCGGCCCCAGGCGTGGTGGACGCCCATCGGGTTGTTGGCCGTGATCGGGCCATCGAGGAAGCTCCAGCGCGGGCCGCCGGCATTCTGGGCGCGAAGCCGCGCGAACGTCCGGCGGTCGGTCCACTCCCGGAGCAGGGCGTGCTCCAGGACGACGAAGTCGGGTCGGGCCGGAACGGGCTGGAACATCGGGCCTCGGTGGATCGCCGGACGGTTGGGGCAGGTCTGGTCGCGGCGGGCCACCAGTCTACGGAACGTCGGCGCGTCGCGTGCCCACCTCGCCACGAGACCCGACAGCCGGATGCATCCGGCGCTGTGTTTTCGTCCGCGGCGTATCATTCCGCGCGATGTCGACACCCCAGCGGGCGCCCCGCTCGCGATCCGCCTTTGGCGCAGCGTTCCTGTCCCTGCTGTTCCCGGGCCTCGGCCATGCGTATGCGGGCGCCTACATGCGCGCCCTCGCCTTCGCCGCCCCGCCGCTGCTCGCGCTTGCCCTGACGGGCGGGATCCTCCTCCGGGTGGACAAGGTGGACCTGCTGGCGTTCCTGGTCAACCAGCCGGTGCTGATCGGCCTGCTGGTGGCCAACGTCGCCCTCCTCCTCTACCGGATCGTGGCCGCGGTGGATGCGTGGCAGGTCGCCCGGTTCCTCAACGCGGTGGACGCTTCGGGCGGTGGGCGACTCGGGCGCGCCCGGCTCCCGCTCAGCCCCCTGTCGATCGCCGGCCTCCTGGCCGTCGTGCTCGTGATGGCCGGTGGCCACGTCGCGGTGGCCCGCTACAACGTGATGGCCCTCGACCTCGTCGGCTGCGTCTTCTCGGACGGCGGCGACCCCTCGTGCACGGCGCCCGAGGACAGCCCGGCGCCCGGCGATTCCGCGGCTGCGTCCGGGACGCCGACCGAGAGTCCGGCGGCATCGGATCTGCTGCCGCAGCCGAGCCCCATGGCCAGTGGCGCGGTGGGCTCGATGTCACCCACCCTGCCGCCCTGGGACGGCAAGGAGCGGCTCAACATCCTGCTGGTCGGCAATGACCAGCGCCCTGGCGACAGCAGCTTCAACACGGACACCATGATCGTCGTGTCCGTGGATCCCGTGACCAAGCAGGTCGCGATGTTCCAGCTCCCCCGGGACATGACGAACGTGCCCGTGCCGGCCAACGCGCGGGCCGTCTGGGGCAGCGTGTACGCCGGCAAGATCAACAGCTGGTTCACCCAGAACCGGAACCGGACCGACCTGTGGCCGGGCAAGACGACGACGGCGCGCGGCTTCAGCGCGCTGAAGGCGATGCTCGGCGGGCTGTACGGCCTGGACATCCGCTACTACGTGATGGTCAACTTCGGGGGCTTCCGGAAGGTGGTGGATGCCCTCGGCGGGGTCCAGGTCAACGTCCAGATCCCGGTCGCCGAGAGCCAGTACCCCGCCGCGAGCGGCGCCCTCAGGCGCGTCTACATCCCGGCCGGCCCGCAGCACATGAGCGGCGCTGCAGCGCTCGTGTACGCGAGGTCGCGCCACCGCGCGGCGGGCGGCGACTTCGATCGCGGGCTCCGCCAGCAGCGCGTGCTCCTGTCGCTCCGCGAGCAGATGAACGCCCGCTCGATCATCGGCAACCTGCCGGCGCTGGTCAACGCGCTGAAGACGTCGGTGACCACCGACATCCCGGTCGACAGCCTGGCCAGGATGCTGACCCTCGCGGAGAGCGTGGACACCAAGAACATCCGGTCGTACATGTTCTCGCCCCCGTACTACGGGACCGACATGTGGGGGCCGTCGGGCGGCACGGACAGCCGCATCGTGCTCAATGCGGCGCGCGTCCGGCGCGCCGTGAAGGATGCGTTCACCGCCGATCCGGCGCTCATCGCGCTCCGCGATCGCCTCAGCGCCGAAGGGGCACAGGCATGGGTGGTCAACGCCTCCGGCAAGTCCGGGCTGGCGGCGAGCGTCGCCGACTACTTCGGGTACTACGGCGTCGAGGCCTCCGCCCCGAACAGGACCGCGCCCACGGCCGCGACGACGAAGATCGTCGTCTACAACGGAGCCGAGGCGACGATGCCCCAGACGATCAAGTATCTCGAGGATACGCTCGGGGTCCAGGCCACCACGGCGACCGACCCCACGGTCACGGTCGACATGATCGTGACCCTCGGCAAGAACGCGCCAGACCTGCAGGCACCGGTCGTCGGCTGACGCCGGCCGCCCCGCGCATCCCGCCGTCCGGCCGGCCCGGCACCGTGGCGCAGCCCCGTCCGTGGGTGGCCCCGTCAGGCGTTGGCCCCGTCAGGGGTTGGCTGCGTGCCGCTTGTGCGCCCGTGCGCCCCGGTAGGCGCCCGCGAGGACGATGAGCATGAACCCGGCGCAGGCACCGCACAGGAAGGCGATGAAGGTGAAGCCCGCCAGGAACGCGATGATCGCGATCACGGCATTCACCACGAACAGTGCGATGTCCGACATTCAGCCTCCTCCGCCGTCGATCCCTGGAACCTGGAGAGCCCGCCCTACCCCTCGACGGGCGTCAGCCAGCTCCGGTATTCGGGCAGGGTACCGCGGACGGCCGCGAAATACCGCTCGCTGATCGCACGCGACAGCGGCCCGATCGCACCAGTCCCGACCGGGCGGTGGTCGACCTCGATCACCGGGCTCACCTGGACACCGGTCCCGCACAGGAACACCTCGTCGCAGACGTAGAGCTCGGAGCGGTCGATGGACCGGACCTCGACCGGGATGCCGAGGTCGCGGGCGAGCGTCATCATCGCGCGTCGGGTGACACCCTCGAGGATGTCGTCCGAGACCGGAGGGGTGATCAGGACCCCTTCCCGGACCACGAACAGGTTGGCCGCCGACGCCTCCGACGCGTGGCCGCTGGGGGTCAGCACGAGGGCCTCGTCGAAGCCGTTGAGCTCCGCCTCGGATTTCTGGAACGCCATGTTGACGTACCCGCCGACGATCTTGCCGCGAGCCGGCAGCGCCTCGTCCGCGTTCCGGCGCCAGGTCGACGTCATGACCCGGACGCCCTTCTCGATGTCGATGTAGTTCCCGAAGGGCGTCGTGATCACGTACAGCTCGTGCTCGAGGTGATGCAGCCGGACGCCGATCGCCTTTGTGCTCTTGTAGAACGACGGCCGGATGTACACGTCCTCACGGAAGTGGTTGCGGCGAGCCGTCTCCACGATGATCGCCACCAGCTCGTCCGTGGACGGGAGGCCTTCCATCAGCAGCATCTTCGCGCTGTTCCGGATGCGCTCCGCGTGCTCGCGGACGAACAGCGCGTACAGGGTCCCCTGCTCCGGGTTCCAGTAGCCGCGGATCCCCTCGAAGGTCGCCGTCCCGTACATGAACGCGTGGGTCATGATGCTGACCTTGGCGTCCCGGAGCGGGACGTAGTCGCCCTCGAAGTAGGCGATAAGGTCCTCGATCGAGCGGGGCTGGGCGGGCGCCGTCTCGGGCGCCGCGGAGACGGACGGCTGCTGCGTCAGCATCGGATCGGCTCCAGGTCGCGTGCGGCGGGTGCCGCGGGGTGCTCAATGGGGGCCGAGTCTAGCACGCGGCCCCCATGGCCTCGCCGGCCGGAGGTCCCGCGTCGGCGGACTCGACGGGCAGAATCCGCGTTCAACCGACGGGCAGGATGCCGATGAGCGAGAGCAGCACGATGCCCAGGTAGACGAGGTAGACCATGCCGCCGACCAGCAGCGAGCGCCCGTCGACCCTCGCCCGCCGCCACATCGGCAGGAAGACCGCCGCCACGGCGACGAACGCCATCCCCGCGGACAGGAAGGCGAGCCACGAATCCTCCGTGATCCGCCAGCTGTCGGCGGCGAACAGCAGCGCCACGACGGTGGGGATCGCGGACTGGAAGACCATCGCACCCGTGATGTTCCCCATGGCGAGGGTGTCCTTGCCCTGGCGGACCCAGATGAGCGAATTGAACTTCTCGGGGAGCTCCGTGGCAATGGGGGCGATCACGAGGGCCAGCAGGATCTCGCTCACCCCCAGGACGGATGCGATGTGCTGCACCGCGCCGACGAACAGGTAGGCCCCGCCCACGATGCAGGCGAGCGCGAACAGGACCTGGAGGTTGACGATCCGGAGCCGCGGCACGTCCGGGTCGTGGCGGCGTCCCCTCCGGTCGAGCCGGTGGAACCGCAGCGGCGCCAGGTCCGCCGAGTCGTCCCCGGCGTCGGCGTCGAAGTGCCCCTTGACGTACCGGGCGTAGATCAGGAGCAGCACCACCGCCACCATCGGCTTGGCGAACGACAGCTCTGGGGGCAGGAAGGCCGCCGCGATCGCGAGGGCATACGCCACCACGAAGTAGCGGATGTCATGGACAAGGACGACCGTGTCGACCGACATCCGGGTGCCTGTGGGCCGGCGCGTGCGCCAGTGCCGCACGCCCATTCCGGTCACGAACATCGCGAGCGTCGAGAGCATGAACGGAGCCCCCAGGATCGCCCCGATGCCCACGGCCTCCGCGCTGTGGCCGGCCCCGGTCCCGGCGAACAGGATCGCGATGATGGGGATCATCGTCTCCGGCAGGGCCGTGCCGACCGCCGCCAGGACCGACCCGACGGCGCCCTCGGCCAGCTCGAGCTTTCGCCCGAACCACTCGATGCCGTTCGTGAACAGCTCGGCCCCGAGCAGGATGACGAGGAACGCGATCGTGAGCACGACCAGGTCCATCGTCAGGCCTGCAGGACCGTCGCCGAGATGATCGAGCCCAGGACAACCAGGAGCACTGCCAGCGAGACCAGCGCCAGGCGCCGGTCGTGCGCGGCCAGGAAGCCGACCCCGGCAACGACGACACGGCCGATCGGAAGGCACAGCACGAGGACCAGGCCCGCCCACAGGAACCCGATCGGTTCAAGGGCCAGCATCTGGGCCGGGATGGCCTTGAGATCGAACGGCGGCGGCACCTCAAGGGCCAGCGGGTCGATCCCGGCCAGTTGCATCCCGACCACACCGATCAGCACGAGGCCGATCGCGACATAGGTCCCGACCTGGAGCAGGCGCGCGACCAGCACCTCGATTGCGAAGGTGGCCTCGTTGCTCGTGCGGCCCGTCGACGTCGTCACAGCCCGAGCGCCTTGATCGCCATCTGCGCCGCAACCACGA
>Ga0209014_10002146_pt1 | contig 11505 bp, 12 predicted proteins | sample BarGraNGADG00212_FD_184491 | JGI IMG/M metagenome (GOLD analysis project Ga0209014, IMG submission 184491) | Arctic peat soil microbial communities from Barrow, Alaska - Barrow Graham LP Ref core NGADG0002-212 (SPAdes) (version 2) | ecosystem: Environmental > Terrestrial > Soil > Wetlands >... | reverse complement strand
ATGGGTAGCGTTCTCTCGGAGGATCGGCAGATATCAGAACTCCACGCCCTTCTGAGCTATGATGCCCTGATCGCCGTATGGGTGCTTGATCAACCGCATCTCTGTCGCCAGGTCAGCGGCGTCGATGATCTCCTGGGGCGCGTCCCGCCCGGTCAGAACCAGGTGCACCATCGGGGGCTTTTCCTGGATGAGGGCGATGATCTGCTCCGTGGAGACCAGTCCTGCCTTGATCGCCCCCAGCACTTCATCCATCACAACCATGCGGAACTGTCCCGAGAGCAGCTTTTCCCGCGCGATCGCCAGGGCCTCCTGGGCCGCCTGACGGTGCTCCTCAGGGGTTGCCACGGTCCATGGCTCGGCGGTGAAGCCGAGACCTTTGATGGTCCAGTCGATATATGGGGCCACCATCTTGGCGGCTTCCTCCTCCCCCGCCCGCATGGTTCCCTTGATGAACTGGACCACGGCGACCTTGTGGTGGTGGCCCGCGGAACGGAAGGCCATGCCCAGGGCGGCGGTGGTTTTGCCCTTACCGTTGCCGGTGTAGACGATCACCAACCCTTTGGTGCGAGATTTCGGCTTTTCTGTTGACACGAGCCACCCCCCTAGACGGTCCCGTAGGGGAGAGCCATGCCTCGCCCCCACCACAGTGATGGATGCTAATGTTACTCCTTGCCGCTGACCCCGGCCTCCGCGAATGTGGCCATCTCGGCCTGAATCGCCAGGGCATCGTCGATCAACTGCATGGCAATTGCTGCTCCAGTTCCCTCACCAAGCCGCATATCGAAGTCGAAGAGCGCCTTTAGCTCCAGCGCCCTCAGCATGGCCTGGTGGCCGACCTCCACCGATTGGTGGGAGGGGATCAGGTAGGGGCGCAGGGCGGGCCACGCCCGGGCAGCGACCAACGCGGCGGCCGTGGAGATGAAGCCGTCTATCACCACCGGCAATCGGTGGGCCGCGCCGCCCAGGATTACCCCCACCAGCCCGGCAATCTCCAGCCCCCCAACCTTATCCAGCACGTCCAGCGGGTCGTTGGGATCTGGACGGTTGATCCGGATCCCCTGCTCGATAGCTGCAACCTTCCGTGCCATTCCGGCGTTGTCTACCCCGGTGCCGCGCCCCACCACCTGGGCTACCGGCAATCCGGTGAGGACGGCCACTATGGCCGAGGATGGTGTGGTGTTTCCGATCCCCATGTCACCCGTGGCCACCAGATCGAGCCCCTTCGCCAGCTCTGCCTCCACCACCTCTATGCCCGCCTGGATCGCCCTTCGGGTTTCCTCCCGGGTCATGGCCGGTTCCACCGCCAGGTTGCGGGTGCCTTTGGCCACCTTGCGCAGCACCAGTCCGTCGGCGGGTGTCAGATCCGAGGCCACGCCCACGTCCACCACCACCACCCTGGCCCCTGCCTGTTTGGACAGCACGTTGATGGCGGCCCCACCATGCAGGAAGTTCATAACCATCTGGGGGGTGACCTCCGAGGGGAAGGCGGAGACCCCGTGGGCAACCACCCCGTGATCGGCGGCCATCACCACCACCAGTTTCCTGGGGAGTCGAGGGCATGTTTGGCCGGTGATTCCGGCAATCTGGACGGCCAACTCCTCCAGTCTGCCCAGGCTCCCCTGGGGTTTGGTCAACTGGCTTTGACGCTCGCGGGCTGCCTCCATAGCGGCTTCGTCCAGGGGACGAAGGGAGGCCACTGCCTGTTCGATCTCGGTCATAAGTCACCCTCACTACTTAAAATAGGGAACTCCGAGTTCCCGTGGACTCCTTGCCCCGCCCCCAACCATCCCGGATATCCACGCTGCCTCCAGTCCCGGTAGGCGAGCGGCCGAATCCAGCAGGGCGGCGGCAGGCAGGTATGCATCGGGCGAGAAGAGTAGCCCCAAGGCGGTGCCGCTGTGGGCGGCGCAGAGTCCCAGGGCGCCGTGCATTTCCCCCAGCGCGATGGCTGCCTCCAGCTGAGGCTTGGGGAGCAGCTGCTGGTTGATGCGGGCGCTGGCCGTCGCTGCGCGTCCGATCAACTCTGGCCGTCCCTCCCGCAGCCCCCGCAGCAGCAGATCCACCGCACGCCGGTGCTCTGGCTCCAGGGCGCGAAGCCGCTCCATCTCAAGGTGGGCGTTGAACTCCAGGGTATCAACCACCCCCGCGAACTCCAGCACCACCACCAGCAGGGGCGGCGCGGGACCCAGGTTTTCCGATCTTCGCGCATGGCGGTGGTCGAAGAGAGCTAGCCCGGGGAACATGGTCCCGTCGCTGGGCTCGACCCCCACGGCCAGTTGAGCGATCTGTTCCGGAGCTAGCTCGGCCCCCGCCGCGGCTGCCGTCGCCGCAATGGCTCCCACCACGTCGGCGGTACTGGTGCCGAAGCCCCTGGAGGGGGAGAGGGGGCAGTGCAACTCCAGATGGAAGGGTGTGTCCCCTCGGCCCAGTAGCTGCAGGGTCGCCCTCGCTGCCCGCAGCGCCTTTGCGGGCGGCTCGTCTGCCTGCCCGCCGGCCTTGCACCCGTTTTGCCGCCCTGGCTGGGCCGGCACCGCCTCGCCGCCCTCAACATCAGAGAGGTCCCCCCCATCTCTCAGTGTCACCGTCACCCGGCTGTAGCGGTCGATGGGGCAGGAGACCAGGAACGGCTCCGCGTCCAGGATCCCCTGGACGAGCTCGCCGCAGGTGCAGGGGACAAGAACAGTGGCCGAGCGGCCGCTACCAGCCCCGGCATGCTGGGGGGAAAGGGACGTCTTCGCCATCAGGGTATCTCCAGTGCGAGTCGCTTCACGTCCAGCGGGAGGCCGGCCACCATCAGCAGCACCTTGCCGGCCTCCGCCGCCAGCTGTCTGTTGATGGCCCCCAGAAGGTCGCGGTAGGCGCGGCCGAGGGGGTTATCGGGGACCAGCCCAAGCCCCACCTCGTTGGAGACCAGCAGCAGGGTAGCGCCGCTCGATCTGGAGATGGCCACCAGTCTGGCCACCTGATCCCTCAGCCGGTCTCCCAGCGCCTCCATCTCGTGGTGCCACTCCGAGCTCGATTCCGGGGCGATTATGTGACAGATGTGGTTGGAGACCCAGACCGTGATGCAGTCCACCAGCACCATTTCGCTGTCCCCGATGGCAGCTTCCACCGCCGTGGCCAGATCCAGCGGCTCCTCCACGGTGCGCCATTCCCGCGGGCGGGCGGACTTGTGCGCCTCTATGCGTTGCCGCATCTCCTCGTCCAGCGGCTGGGCCGTGGCAATGAACGTAACCCGGGGACCGGACCGCTTCGCCATTCGCTCGGCCAGGCTGCTCTTGCCGCTCCGAGCCCCTCCCAGGATCAGAACCATCTCGCCCATCCGCTACCCCTCCAGTCCAATAGTCAGCCGTGGGCCGGCGGATCGACAGAGCACGTTGTCCATTTCCACCTTTACCTACTCCTCCAGCCCGATGATCCGGCGCAGCGCGGCCAGGTCCAGGCTCTGGCGCAGCGTCTCCGCGAGCCGGTCGTACTCCCCATCCCTGCTGGCCACGGCCTCGCCCTGCCGAACGGGTGGCAACCCCCGTCGCTCAACCAGCCAGTCCACCAGCGCCCGGCGGATCGACTCGTTTTCGAACAGTCCGTGGAGATAGCTGCCCATCAGCAGCCCATCCCCCGCAATGCAGCCGTCCTGGATCGCGTCGTCGCCATCGCGCAGCTCGAAGATCGGCCTTCCGTCGTGAACGGTGCTCCCCATGTGGATCTCGTAGGCATCTATGGAGGCGCCGGCAGCCGAGGCGAACGGGCCGCTCCCCGCTGCCACCCTGGCCTGCACACGAACGGTGCGCTTGCGGGCGGCGAAGGTGGTGGTGGCGGGAATAATCCCCAGTCCGGCGGTCTCCGGCTGGATCGATTCCACCCCCTCCGGGTCCAGGATCCGCTCACCCATCATCTGGTAGCCGCCGCAGATCCCGAGCACCGGCGTGCCGGTGCGGGCCAACGCGACGATGGCGCGATCCAGGCCCGTTTCCCGGAGGAAGGCCAGGTCGGACACGGTGCCCTTGCTGCCCGGCAGGATCACCAGGTCCGGGCGGCCCAGATCGGCTGCGCGGCCGACGAAGCGCAGCCCCACGGCCGATTCTGCTCCCAAAAGGTCGAAGTCGTCGAAGTTGGCGATGCGGGGCAGCCGGATCACGGCCACGTCCAGCAGCCCCGCGCCGGTGGCCACGGCCTCCAGCCCCGCCGAGTCCTCCTGGGAGATCAGCAGACCCCTTATGTGCGGCACGACCCCCAGCACCGGGACGCCGGTCCGGTCCTCAAGGAAGCGAAGCCCCGGCTCCAGCAGCGAGACGTCGCCCCTGAACTTGTTGATCACGAAGCCTTTCACCAACCCCCGCTCCTCCGCGGCCAGCAGCTCCAGGGTTCCTATCAGCGAGGCGAACACACCACCTTTGTCGATGTCTCCCACCAGCAGCACCGGCGCCCTTGCCTCCAGGGCGACGCTCATGTTCACCAGGTCGCCCTCCCGGAGGTTCACCTCGGCCGGGCTGCCTGCGCCCTCGATCAAGACGATGTCGAACCGGCTCCGCAGCCGCTCGAGGGATTGGCAGACCGTCTCCCAAAGCCGGCCTCGCTGCTGGTGGTACTCGCGGGCGTGAAGGGTCGTCCAGGGCTTGCCCATCACCACCACCTGGCTGCGAGAGTCGCCCTCGGGCTTCAGCAGGATCGGGTTCATGTCCACCGACGGCTCGATGCGGGCGGCCTCGGCCTGGACGGCCTGGGCCCGACCGATCTCCAATCCCTCGGGGGTCACCGCGGCGTTGAGCGACATGTTCTGGGCCTTGAAGGGGGCCACCCTGTAGCCCTCCTGGTTGAGCAGGCGGCATAGCCCGGCCACCAGCAGGCTCTTGCCCACCGACGAGCTGGTGCCCTGAACCATCAAAAGCTTAGCGGTCACGGAGATAGGCGCCCCCGAATCGTTCTATCTATCCGGCTTATCCTGTCTATCTTGTTCGTACCTGTTCTGGTTGGTGTCTTCGTGTCTTCGTGGTGAACGTCCTCTTCCAGGTGGCAGCAGTCGTTCAGCCGCAGAAGGGTGCCCATGTCGTCACCCCTCTCCAGTTCCGAGATGGAGCCGTGGTCTACCCTGAAGGACCAGTGGGCCTCCGGCGACAGCCCCAGCAGCAGGCATATCAGCACGCGCAGCGGCCCGCCGTGGGATACCACCAGGATGGTGGGGTTGGAATCGCCCTCTATGCCGGCCGCGCGGGCAACCCGCAGCCACTTCCTCAGTCGCTCCGCCACCTCGGCGGCCACCCTGCAATCCCAGGCGGAGTAGCCCGCCGGATCGGCCATGAGGGAGAGGAGGCTCGGTGGGTGATCCACCTCTCGCAGGAGAGGCGACTGCAGCGGAGGCTGCCCATCGCTATGGGAGAGGATCGTCTCTGCTGTCTGGATGGCCCTGGCCATGTCACTACACCAGACGGCGTCGAAGCCCCGCCCGGCCAGCCGGTGGGCGAGGGCGTGGGCCTCGACCACCCCCCGTGGGGTGAGGGGAGCGTCCGCATCGTCGGATTCCGCGGAGGCGTGCCTGACCAGCAGGAATCTAGCCACCGGCCATCACCTCACGCACCGCCTCAACCAATCGACGGCACTCCTCCATCGGCCGCATGCCGACTCGGACGTAGGCCGGAAGTCCAAAGGAGGTGCAGTCGCGGACGCAAATGCCTCGCTGCATCAGCGCAGACCTGAAGGGGGTGCCGTCCCCCACCCTCAGCAGCAGAAAGTTGGCGGCAGAGGGGACGACCCCGAGCCCCAGAGAAGCCAGCTCACGGGAGAGGTAGTCGCGGGTTTCTGTCACGACCAGCCGAGCCTCCTCCACGTGCCGAGTCTCGGCCAGCGCTGCCAAACCGGCAGCCTGGGCGGCAGCGTTCACGTTCCAGGGTGGCCGGACCCGATCCAGGGCAGCGACGATGTCGGGGTGGGCCAGCGCGTAGCCCAGCCGCAGCCCTGCCAGCCCATGGTCCTTGGTCATGGACCTGAGCAGCAGCAGGCGGCCCGAGGAGATGTAGGGTCGCAGATCTGTCGGGTCCTGGCAGAAGGGTAGGTAAGCCTCATCGACAACCAGCAGCGTCTCCTCGCACCGTTCAATTATGCTGAGGATGTTCTGCGTGGAGAGGAGCCACCCGGTCGGGTTGTTGGGGTTGCACAGGAAGGCCAGCCTGGGGCGGACTGTGCCTATCCGCCGGGCGATCTCCGCCGGGTCGGGTCGGAACCCGAACTCCTCTCCGAAACGGATCTCCTCCACATCCGCCGCCGCGACCCTGCAGGCACGACCGTACTCACCGAAGGTGGGGCCAACCAGCAGGGCTCGATCGCCGGGGTCCAGGTAGGCCGTGGCCAGAAGCCACATGATCTCCACGGAGCCGTTGCCCAGGACGATCTGGTCTTGTTCCACGCCGAGGGTGTAGGCCAGGCTGGCTTTGAGCTCCGTGGCATCGTCGTCTGGGTACCGGGATGGGGTCAGGTGGGCGAGGGCCTCGATCACGCTGGTGGCGGTGCCCAGGGGGTTGCAGCTCGCGCTGAAATCCAGCGACTCTCCCCGCGGTGTGCCCATCGCCCCCATCTCCCGGAAGGACAGGGAGCCGTGGGGACAGGGGGGTATGGTTGCCACGTGACTTCTAGCCCTGATTACCACCGCGTTCGTCCTCCTCGCCGGCTCGCTGCCAGGATGGTTCCCAGGATCGCTACGGCCAGACTGGCACCGACCAGCCGTTGAGCCCTGCCCAGATCTGCAGCCGTCGGGGAGCGTCCCTCGGGGTTAAGGACGTAGTGTCCCACCTTCTCCAACCGCAGTCCCAGCGCCCCTGCCGCGGCAGCCATCGGCCAGCCGGCGTTGGGGCTGGCGGTCTGCCTGGACCCCTCCAGCGCACCTCGCCAAGCACCGGCCGCCGAGCCGCCCACCACCGGGGAGGCTACCATCGTGGCCAGGGTGGCCAGCCGGGATGGCAGCAGATTCAGCAGATCGTCCGCCCGAGCAGCCACCTTGCCCAGATACTCGTAGCGACCTCGATATCCAACCATGGCGTCCAGGGTGTTGGCCATGCGGTATCCGTAAGCGCCGGGCAGCCCGAACGCGGCGTAGAAGAGAAGGGGAGCCACAACCGAGTCGCTCGCGTTCTCTGCCAGCGACTCCACGGCGGCGGCGGCCACGCCGGCCTCGTCCAGCCGCGAGACGTCGCGGCTGACCACCTGTCCCACGGCCGACCGAGCGGCCTCCAGATCGCCTCGCTCCAGCGCCTGTCCTACCCGACCGGTGGCGGAGAAGAGCGCCCTCAGCGCGAAGGCCGGCTTGAGCGCAACGGCCGTGGCCACCGCCCCCAAGATCGAACGGGTGGGGAGCAGTCGTTCCAGCGTTCTCGATGGGATGGTGGCCGCCGCCAGGCAGATCGCCTCCATCAGCCCGCCGTAGAGCAGTTGGCGGAATGCGCCGCTTCTAGGAGCGCGAGACTCAAGCCCTCCCACCAGCCGTCCCATGGCGACGACGGGGTGCCACCTGTTCGGCAGCTCGCCCAGCAGCAGGTCGAGCCCCACCGCCAGCGCTATCACCAGCCCACGATTCATCACATCACTCCGCTCAACGCACCACGCATTTGTTGGGATTCGCCCTATTGGCCGGATCAGAGTGGCGCGGCCACGATCCTCTATCCGCCGATCAGCGCCACGCCGGCAACCAGCACGGTTACCTCTGTCAGTTCGCCAACCGCGCCGCAGATGTCCCCTGTCACGCCGCCGATCCTGGCCATCGCCACCCGGCCGCCCAGCAGCGCCACCGCAATGGACAGTGCGAGGATTACCGGCGCCGCGAAGCCGAGGCAGCCCACTGATACTACTATCGCCACCAGGGTGCCGATTGCCATGTGCCACCAGCGGATGGCGGGCTTGAGTCCGGCCACCAAGCCGCGGTTGGTGGCCGCGGGAAACCCCCACACGGTTGCCGCCATGGTCCAGCGGGAGAGGCAGAGTGCCGCGACCAACGGCTCTGCCCTGTGCTGCAGCGTCAGCGATTGCAGCGCCGAGTACTCCACCAGCAGCAGGGCGATGGCTGCCGCAATCCCATAGCTTCCAATCCTGCTGTCTTTCATGATCGCCAGTCGGTCCGCCGGATCCTTCCCCCCGAACAGCCCGTCGAAGCTGTCCATGAGACCGTCAAGGTGGATCGCCCCGGTCGTGGCCAGCAGAGCGGCCAGAAGCAGGGCGGCCACCAACCCGGGCGGGAGCCAGGCACCCAGGGCCAGGTTCAAGATGGCCAGCAGGGCGCCGATGGCGGCTCCGACCACGGGGAAGGCGGCAACAGGCCAGCCCATGGGCCCCATGGCCAGCGAAGCCGGCAGCGGCACCGGCAGGATTGTCAGGAAGCCTATGGCCACCAGGGGGGCGGCCAAGGTGCGCCCGGCGCCCTCTGCTACTCTGCGAAGCATCGATCCTCCATTTCTAAGAGGTGCGGTTGTGGCGGACTGAAGCGTATTGGGCCAAAGCCACCACCCCATTGGAGTTTCCGCTACAACTGCGCCGCTACGGCTTGGCCGAGGTCGCCCCGCTCTTCGGCTTGCCGTTTGGGGACGGCAGGTCAATCGAAGGAAGCGACTCAGCCGCCGCGAGCTGCCCGGTCCCCCTGCCGTTCCGGTGCCCACCGGTGTGTGGTAGCAGCACGGCCGGGCCCCCCTCTGGGTGGCTGGTTAGGCAGAGGTCCACCTCAAACACCTCGGCAAGCAGTTCAGCTGTCAGCACCTCCCGTGGCTCGCCCACGGCCACCAGCCGCCCCTGGGAGAGCACCGCGAGGTGGGTGCAGTAGCAAGCGGCCAGGTTGAGGTCGTGGAAGACCCCCAGGGCTGCCACTCCCTCCCTGGCCAGCTCCGCCACCAGTTCTACCACGGCGATCTGGTGCAGCAGGTCCAGGTGCGCGGTCGGCTCGTCCAGCAACAGCACCCGGGGCTGCTGGGCCAGGGCTCGGGCCATCAACACCCGCTGCCGCTCCCCGCCCGATAGCTCATCTGCCCGCCGGTCGGCCAGCTGCCGGCAGTGAGCCATCTCCATCGCCCGCTCAACGATCTCCGTGTCCGCCGCCCGTTCCCGTCCCAGCAGGTCCATGTAGGGGGTGCGGCCCATCAATACCAGCTCCCAGACGGTGAAGTTGCCGGGCAAGGTGGTGCCCTGGGGTAGCAGCGCCAGCTGCCGCGCCAGCTCTCCTCGGCTCATCCCCTCCAGCGGCCTGCCCATGAGCTTCACCCCGCCCGCGGAGGGCTTCAGCAGGCCCGCGGCTATTCGCAGCAGGGTCGTCTTTCCGGAGCCGTTGGGCCCCACCAGCCCCAGGAAGCCGCCCGCCGGCAACTCCAGGGACACCCCGCGCAGCACCGGTCTGTCATCGAACTTGAAGGTCACATTCTCAATGGAGAGGGCATTATCCATTAGAACACCGACCTCTTCTGCTGTCTCAACAGGTAAATGAAGAAGGGCGCACCACAGAAGGCGGTGATGACTCCCACGGGCACGTCCTGGGATCCCGGGATGGCTCTTGCAAGCGTGTCGGCCGCTACCAGAAAGGCGCCGCCGACCAGGGCGCTCAGCGGCACCAGCGACCGATGGTCGGGTCCCCACAGCATTCGAACGGCATGTGGGACCACTAAGCCCACGAAGCCTATCAGCCCGGCCGCCGAGACGGCGGCCGCGGTGGCGAGGGTGGCGAACAGCACCAGCCCCAGCTTGGCCATTTCGACGTTCACCCCCAGGGATCGGGCCTGGTCCTCGTCCAGCTGAAGGACGTTGGCGCGGCCACCCAGCAGCGACAGCGCTATCACCGCCGCGGCCACGTACGGGGCCACCAGCAGCACCTGCTGCCAGCCGGTGATGTTGAACCCGCCCAGCATCCAGGCGTAGATCACGGTGATCTTGTCACCCTGGGCGAACATGACGAAGGAGGTTGCGGCACTGGCCAGGGAGCCCACGGCGACTCCGGCCAGCAGCAGGGTGGTAACGGGTGTCGTACGTCCCACCCTGGCGAGGGAGTAGACCAGCCCCACGGTGATCAGAGCGCTCAGGAAGGCGGCAACCTGGACGGCGCCGAGGGCGTAGAGCCCCGGGGGCAGCGGGGCGACCATAGCCAGCGCGGCCCCCAGGCCAGCTCCGGCCGCCACCCCCACCAGGTACGGGTCCGCCAGTGGGTTCCGGAACAACCCCTGGTAGGTGGCACCGGCCACTGAGAGCCCGGCTCCAACCAGGGCACCCATAAGCACCCTGGGCAGCCTCACCTCCAGAAGGATCGTCTCGAAACTGGCCGGCCACCAGGGGGTCACGTGGAAGAAGGGGAGTTTTGAGAGCAGGATCGCCAGCAGGGTGCCGGGGTCCAGCGCCGCCTTGCCCACCGCAACTCCCACGGCCGAAGTAAGTATCAGCGCCAGCAGTGCAATGCCGTAGCGGCTCCATCCGCGATTGACCTGCCTTGCGCGCCCGATGGCCACCCTATTATCTACCGCGGTCGTCTCCATTTCAGGGCATCCGGTCCGGGTGTAGCTTCTTCGCCACTATCTCCAGCCCATCCACCACCCGCGGCGCCGGCCGGTTGGTCAGGTTCGGGTCGACGGTGAACACCCGGTTAGCTTTGACAGCCGCCACAGTGGACCATCCGGGCCTCGCCATCACCTGCTCCGGGGTGATGCCGGCCTCGTGGTCTGCCAGCAGTACCACTTCTGGATCGGCAAGGAAGAGCGACTCCTGATTCAGTTGTGGCCACTGCTCGGTGGCGGAGGCGGCGATGCTGGCTCCCCCTGCCAGTTTGATCATGTCGTCAACGAAGGTGCCCGGCCCTGCCGTGTGCAGCTGTGGCGAGAGCTCGTAGAAGGTCCGGACAGGGGTTGCTCCCTTTACCCGTGACTCCACCGCGTCGATCCTACTCCTGAGGCTGGTCGCCAGCGTTTGCGCCTCCTGCTGCTTCGCGGTAATCCGCCCCACCATCTCGATGGAGCCGGGGACACCCTTTATATCCTTGGGATTTGTGACCATTGCCGTCAGCTTCCGGCGTTCCAGTTCCGGCAGCACGGTCGGCAGGTGTATGTTCGTCACCAGGATGAGGTCCGGCTCCAGGGCAATGATCTTCTCCAAGTCGGGCTGGACGAAGCTCCCCACCTGCGGCTTCGACCTCGCCGCGTCTGGATAGTCGGAGTACTGGTCCACGCCAACGATCCTGTCCTCCAACCCCAGGGCGTACAGAATCTCCGTGTTGCTGGCCGATATGGAGACTATCCGCTGCGGGGGGCGGGTGAAGGTGAGACTCCGGCCGGCGTCGTCGATGATGGTCAGCGGGAAACCGGACGTGGCGGGCTGGGATGTAGTTGAGGCAGCTGTGGGCTGCGACGTCGCGGAGGTCGCCGGAGAGTTCGCCCCGGCGGGGGCGCAGGCGGATGCAACCAGGGCCAGTGTTGCCAGGACAAGGGTCGTGATCGATCGCAAAGCAAACCTCCTCGGGCATTTTCGCGTGTTGCCGCAGCCTCGGGGGGGTCAAGAGAG
>Ga0209014_10002145_pt1 | contig 11527 bp, 10 predicted proteins | sample BarGraNGADG00212_FD_184491 | JGI IMG/M metagenome (GOLD analysis project Ga0209014, IMG submission 184491) | Arctic peat soil microbial communities from Barrow, Alaska - Barrow Graham LP Ref core NGADG0002-212 (SPAdes) (version 2) | ecosystem: Environmental > Terrestrial > Soil > Wetlands >... | reverse complement strand
TATCGACCAATACGGTCGCCAGGTCCAGGCAACACCACCAGAGCTTGAGGCTCACCCGTCAGGCTGCCACCGCCCAACAGCGGATGTCAACGCGTCGGGTTCGCCCGCTTCGTTGGGTCGGCGCTCTTGCAGTGTCCGGCATGCACGTCCCGATCGTTGAGCGCGAGCCTGCAAGGTTCGTGCTGACGATCGCGTCCGGTGGGGCGCGCCGCAGCGACCGCTCGAGCGGTGGGAACCAGTATCGGCGCCAATCCGTCGCCGCCGGGTGCCTCGCTTGCCTTCCTCGACGTCGCGGCGCATCTCCGTGCAGCGACGCATAGCATCGGGCCCGCCCCTGCATGGAGCTGTCTGGCCAGTCACGGAGTACCGTCAGAGGTGTTGAGCCAGTCAACCAGCTTGGACCGAGGACGGCCGCCCCGCTGCCGAACTTGATGAGCATCCACTCACGCCGAGCACCCGGGTGATCACCCCCACAGGGGCAGCCCATGAACCATCCCCCACCCGTGCACGCGGGTTCCCGCAGCGCTTCGCAGCTGAAGCCCGCTCTGCCCGCATCCCTCCCCGACCTCAGGCACCTCCGTGGTGACCCGAAGGCTCGAAGGCTGGGGATGTGACAGGGCCAGCGTGCGGTCGCGTAGTCCTCAAGTGCTGCGGCGGTGCGTAGGGTGTAGATCCGGAGCTGGTACGTGACCTGGGTTTCCCTTTCCGATGCGGATGCGGATGCGGTTGCGGGGGTAGAGGGTGACGACCGAGCCCGGTCAGCTGATCAGGCTCACGCCCAGCGCGGCGACGGCCAAGCCTTGTAGTGCGGCGCGGGGGACGATGATGCGGTCCCAATCGCGTTGCAGTGCCCGGGCGTTCGCTGGTGTTTCGTGGGCGTCGGCAGCCGCGGTGAGGTCTATACGGGACGTTCGACGAAGTCGTCTACGTCCCAAGACTGGCGCTCAACTGCGGTCAGGTCCCACGCTCACTGCCATGGGACTACTCATGGTGAACGATCCTGATCTCGCCCCGTCAGACGGACTTGCTGTGAACCTCTGGCCTCAACTCACCTTGACAGACAAGGAGGGCGAGCTCACCAGCCCTGCCATGACGGCTTGTTGTTCCAGACTTCCCGGTAGTAGTCAACGAGTTGGAGCCTCGAGCCGGCCGCCGTGTCGAGGATGACGGTCACATCGGGATGCAGCTGCAGAGCCGAACCGGGCCACATGGCGCTCAGCGCGCCCTCGACCGTGTGGTGGATCGCCTCAGCTTTCGAGCGCCCCGTGGCGACGAGAACGATGCGTCGCGCCTCGAGGATGGTCGCGATTCCTTGCGTGAGGCAATGCGTGGGAACGGCGTCGAGATCGCCGCCGAAGAATCGCGAGTTGTCGAGCCGGGTCTGACGGGTGAGCGTCTTGATGCGGGTGCGCGAACCGAGCGATGACGAGGGCTCGTTGAAGGCGATGTGCCCGTCGCTCCCGACCCCGAGCAGCTGCAGGTCGATACCCCCGGCCTCGACAATCGCTTGTTCGTAGGCCGTGCAGGCCGAGGGGATGTCGGCCGACGCCCCGTCGGGGCCGTGGACCCGGTCCGGGTCGATGTCGACCTTGCCAGCGAAGATCTGCTGGATGACGGACCGGTAGCTCTCGCGATGGCCCGCGGGTAGTCCGACGTATTCGTCGAGCATGAAGGCCGACGCCCGCGCGAGGGAGATCTTGCCCGCTGCGACTCGGCGCCCGAGTTCGTCGTAGGTGCCGACGGGGCTCGAGCCGGTCGCGACGCCCAGGATGGCGTCAGGTTTGCGGTGAAGCAGGGCCTCGATGGCGTCAGCAGACAGGTCAGCGACCTCGTCGGCGGATTCGGTAATGACGACTTGCATGTCTACCTCTCCTGTAGATCAGACATCCGGCGGCTCTCCCGCGCCCACGTCGCGACGACGCTCGTGGGGGCGACGACAAGCACGGGCGCGGCCGGGCTCGGCGTTCCGTTGTTGCGGTCCCGCTCGGCCATGGTCAGGGTCTGCAGTGTCTTCTCGAGACCCATGTCGTCGGCGAGGATGCCGCCCAGCCGCTGATCCCAGGGGAACCTTGCGTCGCCGCCGTAGGTGACTCCGCACCTACGGTCGTCGCGCCGAACCGATCTTCCGGGGCGGGGCGAGTTACCTGCCTGACCCAGTGAGGTGGCCGGGTGGCAGTGTCCACGTCGCTCATGGCGCTCATCGTGCTCCTCACGTCCTGCTGGGCTCTCCGTCAGTAATGATAGGTCGCCTCCTGACAGCAGCACCTGCCGCCACTCCGGGCGAGGCCGGCTCAGGCGCCCAGCCAGCGACCGGCGCGCATAACTTTGGTCAGGCGGGCGTCGTCGCCGAGCACGGCCAGGTCGGCCCGGGCCCCCACGGCGATCTCGCCCCGGTCGGGCAGGCCCAGCCACCGCGCCGGCGTGCGCGTGCCGCAGCTCACGGCATCCGGCAGCGACCGACCGGAGGCCACCGCCCGTGCCACGATCTCGGCGACGTGCGAGGTTCCCCCGGCGATCGACCCCGGGCCGTCCGCGTCGGGGCCCGGGTCGAGACGCGCCACCCCGTCGGTGACGACGACCGCCAGGCCGCCGAGCACGTACCGCCCGTCGCCCACCCCGGCCGCGGCCATCGCGTCGGAGACGAAGACGACGCGCCCCGGGCCGACGAGGTCGATGACGGTGGTGGCCGTGTCGTCGCTGAGGTGGGTGCCGTCGGCGATGAGCTCGAGCGTCACGGCGCCTTCCGCGGCCGCACGCAGGAGGGCGGGCACGGCGCCGGGTTCGCGGTGGTGCCACGGGTCCATCCCGTTGAAGAGGTGCGTGGCGAGGTCGGCGCCCGCCTCGACCGCCTGGGTCGCGACGGCGAAGGATGCCGTGGTGTGACCGATCGCCGCGTGCACCCCGGCCGCCACCAGCCACCCGACCAGGTCGAGACCGAGGTCGCGTTCGGGCGCCAGCGTGACCTGCCGGATGTGGCCGCGTCCGGCCTCGAGCAGCTGCTCGACCTCAGCACGGTCGGGATCACGCATCAGGCGGGGGTCTTGCGCGCCGCAGCGGGCCTGCGCCAGCCACGGCCCCTCGAGGTGGATGCCGTCGACCAACCCGTCGTCGGCGAGGTCGGCGAGCATCTGCACGCCCCGCATCAGGTCGGCCGGCGAGAGGGTGACGAGGCTGGCGAGCAGACTGGTCGTGCCGCGCGAGTGCTGATGGCGGGCAGCGGCCGCGGCAGCGTCCGGGTCGAGGCCGGTGAAGGCGCCGCCCCCGCCGCCGTGGGTGTGCACGTCGACGAACCCAGGCACGAGGATGCCGGTCACAGCCACCGCGTTCGGCGGTGCGGCCTCGGTGCTCGTGACGACGCGCACGTCGCTGATCCGGTCACCGGTGACCTCGACCAGCACGTCGGGCACGATCTCATCGGCGATGAGCGCGCGGGCGCGAAGGACGATACTGGAGGCTGTCACCCCAGTGATTGTGCCGTAGCTACCGGGTGATGCGCAGGGCCAGTGGGCATCTTGCTTGCTTGTGCGCGATACGCCGGGTGCGCCAATCACGAGCATAGGATGCCGCTGTGACGCCTTCAGCCGTGATCGGGATCGACGTGGGTGGCACCCGCATCAAGTCCGTGATCACGCCGACTGGCACAGTGCTGGACGAGCTGGTCTCACCGACGCCCGCGAACATCGGCGGCTCTATCGGCACCGTCGTCGAAGGGCTCCTTCGCGACCACCTCGCCCGGTGGGCCGACCGTGAGCCGGGGCTCGGCGCCGCTAGGGCAGTGGCGACCGTGGAGGTCGTCGTTCCCGGCGTCGTCGACGACGTGCCGGGCATCGGTCGCTACTCCTCCAACCTCGGCTGGCGCGACCTCGACCTGCGCAGTCTCATCGGGCGAGAGGTCGACCTGCCCCTCCGTCGGCCACGACGTGCGCCCCGGGCTGCTGGCCGAGCACCGGTTCGGGCCGCGGCCCTCGGCGACCGGGCCGGCTCCCTCGGCGCCGGCGTGCTCGCCCTGGAGGTGAACAGCCCGTGATTCTCACTCTGACGCCCAACCCGGCGATCGACATCACCTATCGCGTTGCCGCGATCACCCTCGGGGAGTCGCACCGCGTCGAGCACGTCACCGAACGCGCCGGCGGTGAGGGCATCAACACCGCGGCGGCCCTCACGTCGATGGGGATCGACTGCCTCGCCCTGGCCCCGGTCGGCGATGGGACCCTTGCCTCGTTCGTCGCCGACCTCGATGGCCGCGGCATCCCGCACCATCTCGTGCGAGCCCCGCACCCCACCCGCCGGTCGATCGCCCTCGTCGACGACGCGCACGAGGCCACCCTGTTCAACGAGGCCGGGGCGCCGGTCCCGGCCGAGGTCTGGGCCGAGGTGATCCGACAGGTCGAACGCCTCGGCGGGTCCCGCGGCGTGCTCACGGTCTCGGGCAGTCTGCCCGCCCAGACCCCCACCGACCTCGTGGCCCGCATCACCCACGCCGCTCACGAGGCGGGGTTACGGGTGGTGCTCGACGTCAGCGGGCCGGTCCTGTCGAGCTCCCTCGCGTTCGCCCCCGAACTGGTCAAGCCCAACCGCAGCGAGGCGGCAGCGACCCTGATGGCCCTCACACCTTCCGGCGCTGAATCCCGTTCGCAGACAGGCGCTGCCGAGCTGGCTCGGTTGCTCGTCGAGGCCGGGGCCAAGGCGGCCGTGGTCTCCGACGGAGCGGCCGGCCTGGCGCTCGCCGCCGGCTCCGTCGCATTGCGCGCCCGGCTCCCGCAGGCCCTGCGGGGCAACCCGACCGGCGCCGGTGACGCCCTCACCGCCGCGCTCGCCGCCAGCCTTGACGACCTGCCTGGAGACCACCTGCCCGACGACCGTGGCGCGTGGGCCGAGGTGCTGCGCCGGGGTGTCGCCTGGTCGGCCGCGGCCGTGCTGCAACCGGTGGCCGGGCCGATCGACCCGGGCGACGTCGCCCGGCTGCTTCCCACCGTCGAGATCGAGGAGACCCTGTCGTGAGCCGTTCACCGCTCGAACCCGTGCTGGCCGAGGCTCGGCAGCGCGGCCACGCCGTCGCCGCCTTCAACGTCATCCAACTCGAGCACGCCGAGGCGTACGCCGCTGCCGCCGAGCAGGTCGGCCTGCCGGTCGTCATGCAGATCTCCGAGAACTGCGTGCGCTACCACGGCTCTCTCGCCCCGCTCGCCGCTGCGACGCTCGCCATCGCCGACGCCTGCTCGCAGTCCGTCGTCGTGCACCTCGACCACGCCGAGAGCACCGACCTGGTCGACGAGGCGGTTCGGCTCGGCCTGACCTCGGTCATGTTCGACGGCTCGAAGCTGCCCGACACCGAGAACCGGCTCGAGACGGCCGCCGTGGTCAAGCGGTGCCACGCCGCGGGCGTCAGCGTAGAGGCCGAGCTCGGCGAGGTCGGCGGCAAGGACGGCGTGCACGCTCCCGGGGCGCGAACCGAGCCGTCAGCGGCATCCCGCTTCGTCGAGCAGACCGGGGTCGACGCGCTCGCCGTGGCCGTCGGCAGCTCGCACGCCATGACCGAACGCACGGCCGTGCTCGACACCGACCTCATCACCGCGCTGCGCGATGCCGTGCCGGTGCCCCTGGTGCTGCACGGCTCGTCGGGCGTCGCGGATGCCGGTCTCGTGGCCGCCGTGCGCGCCGGCATGGTCAAGGTGAACATCGCCACGCACCTGGGCCAGGTCTTCACCGACGCGATGACCGCCCGGCTCGCGCAGGCGCACACCGTCGACACCCGGAAGTACCTCGGCGCGGCGCGCGATGCCGTGACCGCCGAGGCGGCTCGCCTGATGACCCTGCTGGCCCTGCGGTGAGCGCCGTCGACCCGGGGTCGAGGTGAGCCCAAGGTCTGGTGGTCCGCCCACCCTCATCCGTCGGGGGCGCGATCTCACGAGGGAGTCGACCTTTAGGTCGATCACGGCCAGACCGTGCTGGTTGTTCAGGGTGCCGACGATGGTGACGAGACGCCGGCCGCGACGACCGGGCTCGACCGAGCGAAGGGCGATGGTGCCGGTGAGCACGTCGCCGCCCCGGACCGGTCGGAGGAAGCGTAGGGCGCGGATCTCCCGCCCTCCGATGCCGATCTCCAGGGCCCGGGGGCAGCACCTCCTCGTCGTCGACGAGGTCGGCGACCAGGCCGCCTCGTAGGCCCACTGCGCGTCGACGGGTGACCCGGTGAGCAGCATCCGCATCGCCTTGGCCTTGCCGATGGCGTGCACCAGCCGCTGGGTGCCGCCGGCGCCGGGGATCACCCCGAGCTTCACCTCGGGCACGGCGAAGCGGGCCGAGCGTCCGGCCACGGCGGTGTCGGCCCCGGCGCAGAACGCCTTGGCCGAGCCGGTCAGCGCGACCACCCGCACGGAGGCGTCGGAGGCTGCCTCCTCGAGCCGGTCGGCGAGCTGCGTGACGAGCTCTCGGCTGAGCGCGTTGAGGGCAGCAGGGCGGTCGAGGGTGAGCACCGTGGCGGTGCCGTGGCGCTCGACGGTCACCAGAGGTTCACTCACTGTCCGCCTCCCCTCCGTAGATGTCGGCGTGCGTCGCCCGGATGCGGCGCTTGTCGAACTTGCCCACGCTGGTGCGGGGGATCTCGGTGACGATCTCGATGGCGTCGGGCAGCCGCCACACGGCGAAGGCGCTCGACAGGTGGGTGCGCACGTCGTCGAGGGTGACCTCCCGCCCCGGCTTCGGCACGACCAGCACGAAGGGCCGCTCCTGCCACTTCGGGTGGGCCAGGCCGACGACCGCGCCCTCGGCGATGTCGGGGTGGCTGAGCAACAGGTTCTCCATGTCGATCGACGAGATCCACTCACCGCCGCTCTTGATGACGTCCTTGAGCCGGTCGGTGACCTTGAGGTAGCCGTCGGCGTCGATGGTGCCGACGTCGCCGCTGCGCCAGTAGCCCTCGCGGAACCAGCCGGCGAGGTCTCCTTCCGACCTGTTGTGGTGGCTGGCTATGCTGAGCCGGTACCTGCCGGACCAATACACCCGTGTCCGGTCCGGAGGGTTGGCCCTCGACTCCACCGCACTCGCCCTCGACCGCGTCCAGGACACGTGCTGCGCAGTTATGCGCTTGCCTGCCGGCCCCGATAGGAAGGCCGACCGTGAACACTGACGTCCTCGGATACACCCGCGAGGAGCTGGACGCGCGAGGTGCGCTGAAGACCGCATGCGAGATCTGGCAGCAGCCGGATCTGTGGCGCGAGGTCGCCGCCGCCGCCGCCGCTCGACGGGAGGAGACGCAAGCGTTCCTGCACCCTCTGCTGGAGCGGCCCGGCCTCCGCATTGTCTTGACGGGTGCGGGCACCTCGGCCTTCGCCGGCGAGGTGCTGGCGCCGGCATTGACCCGGGTTCTGCGGCGCCGGGTGGACGCTATGCCCACGACCGACATCGTCTCCAACGCCCGGGAGTGCTTCGCCGAGAACCTACCCACTCTCGTGGTGTCCTTCGCCCGCTCCGGCGACAGCCCGGAGAGCGTGGCTGCCACCGAGCTGGCCGAGCAGTGCCTGGACGAGGTTCGTCACCTCGTCATCACCTGTAACGCCGAGGGCGAGCTCTACCGCCGGCACCGCGCCGCCGAGGGGTCGCTGGTCCTGCTCATGCCGGAGCGGGCCAACGACGAAGGCTTCGCGATGACCTCCAGCTTCACCTGCATGCTGCTGACCGCCTGGCTGACGCTGACGCCGCCGGACCTCGATGCCGGCGCGCGCGTCGAGCGGCTGGCCGGTGCGGGTGAACGCATCCTCGACACCTGTGCCGGCGCCGCCCGCGCGCTGGCCGAACACGGATACGAGCGGATCATCTATCTGGGCAGCGGTCCGCTGACGGGCCTCGCCCGGGAGTCGGCGCTGAAGACGCTCGAGCTCACCGCGGGCGAGGTCGTCTCCTACTTCGACTCGTCGCTAGGGTTCCGCCACGGCCCGAAGTCCGTGGTGAACGACCGGACCGTCGTCCTCGGCTACCTCTCGAATGACGCCTACACGCGGCAATACGACATAGACATCCTCGACGAGGTCCGCCGGTCGCTGGGGCCCGACAACGTGGTCGCAATTGGCACAGATGCTCCTGCCCACTCACCGCAGAGTGGGTTGTGGGTAGTCGAGGGCCTCGGCGACGTCGACGACGCCGAACTGGCCCTGCCCGCCATCCTCTGCGCGCAGATGGTCGGCCTGAGTTTCTCCCTCGCCCTCGGCCACACCGCGGACAACCCCTCTCCCTCAGGCGAGGTCAACCGCGTCGTCAAGGGCGTGATCATCCACTCCCTCCCCAAGCAAGCAAAGTAAGGCGGCCACAAGGTTCCTTGGCGTGGACGGTGGAGACACCAAAACCTGATGAGCTTGCTGCTCGTGTTGGTGGCCCGAGCGCGGCGGCGCGGGTGAGGTTGAACGCGATCACGGCCAGCCAAGCCATCAGGGGTGGTCCGGCTGCTGCAGCTCCTCTGGCCAGCGGCCGCCGTTCTCCCAGTAGCCGCGGATGTCTTCCAAGGGCCGCCCCTTGGTCTCGGGGGCGAGCTTGAAGATGAAGAGGAAGGCGGCTATCGCAAGGATGCCGAAGACCGCGAACGTGCCCGCTCCGCCGAGGCGTTGCAGCAGGGACAGGAAGATGGCCGCGACGATGACATTCGCGACCAGGTCGGAGGTGAGCATCGCGCTCGAACCGAGCGAGCGCAGCCGGGCTGGGAAACTCTCCCCGGCATACACCCACACCAAGGCTCCGAAGCCGAACGAGAATCCCGCGGTGAAGAGCAGCACCCCGAAGAAGCCGAGCACCGTCAAGACGCCACCGAAGTTGGCACTGATGCGGAAGATCACGATCAGCAAGATGTTGGCGGCCACCATGACCCCGATACCGGTGAGCAGCACGGGGCGGCGGCCGAGCCGGTCGACCAGCATCATGGACCCCAACACCGAGATCAGCCCGGCGACCTGGACCAGGGCCGGCAGGCCCAGCAGGGCCGGGTAGCCCTTGAACCCCATCTGCTCGAAGAGTCGGGGGCTGTAGTAGACGATGGCGTTGATGCCGGTGATCTGCACGAAGAAGCCGAGGCCGACGACGAAGATGGTCGCCCGCAAGTATGGCTTGCGCACCATCTCCGCCAGTCCGCCCAGGCCCTTGGCCTCACGCTGGCCCAGGGCCGCTTGCATCTGGTCGAGCTCGTACTCAATGTTGCTGTCGGGCTCGATTTTGGACAGCACACGCCGGGCCTCGTCTCGACGGCCACGCATCATGTACCAGCGCGGGGTGTCGGGCAGCCTTAGGAGCAGGAGCAGCACGAGGACCCCGGGGATGGCGGCCATCCCGAGCATCCAGCGCCAGCTGCCGGTGGCGGCCAGCGCCCAGGCGACCAGGTAGCCGATGATGATGCCGGCGATCGTGGCCACCTGGTAGAAGACGGCCAGCGCGCCCCGGATGTTCGCCGGTGAGGACTCGGCTATGAAGACTGGGACGACAACGACCGAAACGCCGATGGTCAAGCCGAGGAGGAACCGCGCGACGATGAGCACCGGGAGGGTCCACGCCAGCGCGGAGAACAGCGCGAACAGCGCGTAGGTGGCTGCGACCGCGACCATGGTGTGCTTTCGACCGAACCGGTTGGCCACGGCGCCACCGAAGAGCGCGCCTGCGATCTCGCCGACCACGACCATGGTGGTCACGAGCTCTTGAGCCGGGACGTCGAGTTTGAACTCCGTGGTGATGAACAGCAGGGCCCCGGCGATATTCGACAGGTCATAGCCGTAGATGATGCCGACGGTCGCGGCGGAGATCGCGACGAGGATGGCGAGGCGCGAAGCCGCCCGGAGGTTAGCTAGCACGGACATGGGTTGCCCTCTCGTAGTGGGGACGCGTTAGACAGTTCGTTGTGGCAGGCAGATCGACCGTCACCAGTGCGCGTGCCGGCTCCCCGGTGGGCTCGGTTGGGCATCGACCCACACGGCTCGTACGTTCCAGTCGTTGTCGAAAAGGACGGCATTGCGCAAATGCCCCCTCGCCGGACTGGCAAACCGGTTGCCACGCCCAAGGTCTGAACCGGCGATGGAGGCCCGCCCGGCGCAGGGGACGCGGCGACCGGTAGCCATGTACGGAATCGGCCACCGCGCGGATCGTGATGTCCACCGCGGGGTTGGGCGCGACAGTGGCGATCATCCTGCGTTCTCACCACCGCCCGGCTGCTCCCGGGCCAGGAGGGCAGCGCCGATCATCCCGGCATCCTCGCCGAGAGTGGACAGCCGAAGGTCAGGAGCTCGCTGAAAGGTCAGCTCCTCCTCGATCCGATCGCGGATCGGGTCCAGGAGGTCGGCCCCGGCGAGGGCGAGTCCCCCGCTGAGCACGACAACTTCCGGGCTGAGGGTGGCGATCAACATGCAGAGGTACATCGCCAGCGCGTCGGTCGCCTCGGCCCACATCCGCCTTGCCAGCGGATCTCCGTGGTTGCGGCGCCGCAGCACCTCGCGAGCACCATCGACCTGGTCGCCGGACGCCTGCTCGTACCGCCGGGCGATGGCCCCGGCGGAGGCGATCGCCTCGAGGTGCCCGCGGCCACCGCAGCCGCACATCGGGCCTCCCGGCAAGATCACCGCATGTCCCACCTCACCGGCGTAACCCCCGACACTGACCAGCCTGCCGCCGGTGACGATGCCCGCGGCAATCCCGGTACCGATCACCACCACCGTGACCTCATCGACTCCCTGCGCGGCGCCGAGCGAATGTTCGGCCAAGGTCCCGGCCCTAACGTCGTGGCCCAGGCGGACCGGCAGACCCAGGTCGTCCGAGAGCAGGCGGCCCAGTGGCAGGTCATGCCAGCCCAGGTTGGCCGAGTAACGGGCTAGCTGCTCCCGCTCGTCGACAACGCCGGGAACGACCACCCCCACCGCATCCGGCGCGACGTCTGGATGGTCCTTCCGGAACTTCGCGGTGCGCCGGACGAGCTCCGCACGCACCTCGCTGGTCGCGTCGGCTTGCGCTTGGCGCTTCAGCCCGCCGGTGGGACCGTGAAGAGACTGCAGAATGGTGCCATCGGCCCCGACGAGCATGGACTTGGTGAAGGTGCCGCCCACGTCGTGGGCGATGACGGGAGATCCGGCCGGCAACCTGCCACCGAATTTCACGACAACTCCACAGCCCGTGTCAAAGAGCGGGGATGATCCGGGTCGAGGCCGCGGCGCCCGGCGCGTTCCAAGGCCACCCGGCGCAGCCGGACGAGCTGGCAGACCGGGTCGATGCCGGGATCCTCGACGAAGGCCGCTCCGGTTGCCCGCACCTGATCGGCGAGTCCCGGCAGGGTCTGGCCGAACATCCACGCCACCCGCCCTGGTTGGGCGATCCTGGCCGGTTCGTGACGGTAGTCCATCGCGGGATAGGACTCGATCCATGACTGTGAGGACTCGCGCAGCTTCAGCTCGCGAACCGGGACGGTTGCCAGCCCCCTCGTTCTGGCGTCCGCACCCCGGAAGCCGGTCCAACCCACGAAGGTGTCCCGGAGGCGGGAAGAGGGTTGCTCGGCGGCGCGGAGGCG
>Ga0209014_10002144_pt1 | contig 11531 bp, 10 predicted proteins | sample BarGraNGADG00212_FD_184491 | JGI IMG/M metagenome (GOLD analysis project Ga0209014, IMG submission 184491) | Arctic peat soil microbial communities from Barrow, Alaska - Barrow Graham LP Ref core NGADG0002-212 (SPAdes) (version 2) | ecosystem: Environmental > Terrestrial > Soil > Wetlands >... | reverse complement strand
TCGGCGACGGGCTCGATCGGACGAGGGTGCGCCTGGTCCATCGGCCGGGCGCGGTCCAGTCGGAGCTTCGCGTGGGCCACCTCGGCCTGCCTCGCCGGACGCCGGACTATCACGCGGTCACGGTCATGGCGATGATCCTGGGCGGGCTCTTCAACTCGCGCCTGAACATGAAGCTGCGAGAGGAGAAGGGCTACACGTACGGCGCCGGGGCGGGCTTCGACTTCCGGCGCTTCGCGGGACCCTTCTCGGCGCGGGCGGCGGTCAACACGGACGCGACGGTCCCGGCCCTGGTCGACCTTCTCGCCGAGCTGCGCCGCATCCGCGACGCGGCCCCGACGGATGCCGAGATGCGCGCCGCCCGGGACTACCTGGTCGGCGTCTTCCCGCTCCGCTTCGAGACGCCGGGACCGATCGTTGGCGCGCTCGGCGGAATCGTGACGTTCGGCCTCCCGGACGACGAGCTGGACCGCTACCGGCCCGCGATCGACGCGGTGACCGCTGGCGACGTGCTTGCAGCGGCGCGCGCCCATCTCCACCTCGAGCGGCTCGCGGTGATCGTGGTGGGCGACGCGGACGCGGTCGGAGCCGACCTCGAGAAGGCCGGCATCGGTGACGTCGAGGTGGTGCGCGAGGCGGAGCCGGTCGCCGACGAGTCCTGACGCGACGGCCGGCGGCCCGGCCGGCGGACGAACGGCCCGACGTCGGGCCCACGCTCGGCTCCACGTGGCGGCGGTCCGCCTGTACGAAACCTTTTCGTGTGCCCCGGCCTCAGACGGGTAGCGAGGTCGAAGGCAGCGCCCGGCCGCGCGAGCGGCCGGCACGGCGCCTCGCCAACCACTCGGCGCATGGAAAGCGTGAACGAACATGGATCGCTACAGCGCAAGGCTCATTCGCGGCGTGGCCGCGGCGGGAGTCTCCCTCTTCCTCGTCGCGGGTGCGGCGTTCGCGGCAAATGCCGTGATGGGCGCCCCCCACAGCACGTCCCGGGACTTCGTCCCCGCTGCAGCGACCTCGCAGTCCGACGCCTCGAAGGTCGAGCCGACCGAGACCGCCGAGCCGACCGAGACGGCCGAGACGCCGGATGCGACGATCGGGACGGCCAAGCCGGGCGAGAAGGCCGAAGGTACCGAGAAGGCCGAGGCAACCGAGACGCCTGACGTCGAGGACCAGTCGGGCGACAACAACCAGCAGGGCCGCGACAACGACGGCGACGAGCACGCCGGCGCCCGGGCCACCCCGACCGCCGGAGCGCCGACGTCCGGCTCCGCGGCGACGCCCGAGCCGACCCACTCGCACGGTGACCGCGGCTCCGGCGACGGTGGCAACGGCTAACACTCCGGCATCGGCACCATCAGCCGGACGCGGGAGGCGGGCCGTGTGGCGCACGACGGCACGCGCGGCGTATCGTCTCGTGGCCAGCGTCCCAGCGCCGGTGATCGACGTCCCGACCAAGGAGTCCGCCCGATCGACACGCCGCGCGACCCCGTCCCATTCGAGACGCCCCAGGACGACCTCGAGGCGCGTCGGGTCGTCGCTGCGGTGCTCGAGGGGGATCGGGACGCGTTCCGGACTCTCGTGGAGCGCGAATCTCGGGCGCTCGTTCGCAGCTGCTATCGCGTCCTCGGCGATCTCCACGACGCCGAGGACGCAGCCCAGGAGGCATTCGTGACCGCGTATCGGGCGCTCGGGACGTGGCGCGGCGACGGGCCCTTCGGCGCGTGGCTCGCCCGGATCGGCGTCCGGATCGCGCTCCGGAAGGCATCCCGGCGACGGCCCGTGGCATGGATCGATCCGCGCCCGGTGGCGGCCGACGGCGGCCGCGACGAGCGCGATGCAGCGAACACGGTCGGGGAGCGTGCCCTGCTGGGTGCCCTCGGCCGGGCCGAGGCTGATCCAGCCCAGCTCTACGCCCGAGCCGAGCGCGCGGCGTCGATCCGGGCTGCGGTGGCGAGCCTGGACGAGCCGTACCGCGAGGTCATCGCGCTCCGCTTCTTCTCCGAGCTCTCGCTCGCCGAGATCGCCGCCGAGGCCGGTCGGCCTCTGGGAACGGTGAAGACACATCTCCACCGCGGCCTCCAGCGGTTGCGCCGCGCACTCGAGACGGAAGGCGTGGCCTGATGGCCGGCGCGCAGCGACCCGGCCAGATCCGGCCGGGCGAGCTCGACGCCGCCGACCTCGGCCCCGGCATCGAAGCCGAGCTGCTCGGCGCGGCTCGCGAGCTCGAGTGGCTCGCGCTGCGCGAGGATGTCGGCGCGGGTCCCGACTTCGTGGAAACGGTCATGGCCGCCGTGAGCCGGGAGCCGGCCCCGCGGCCGGTCGCCGCGGCGCTCGGCGCCGCCCGTCGTCGAAGCCCGCTCGCCGCGCTCGCCGCCCTCGGCGATCTCTGGCGGGTCGCGTTCACGGGCGGCCGCCCGCTGGCCGCGCGCTTCCCGGCGATGGCGCTCGTCGTGCTGCTCGTCCTCGGTTCGGTCGGCGTCGGAGCGGTCGGCGCCGGGGCGCTGGCCGGATTGCTGGGCCGGGCCCCGGAGGCGACGCCCCTTCTGTCTCCCTCGACGTCCGCGTCCCCGTCGCCGGAGTCGTCGGCGAGCCCGTCTCCCTCGGCGTCGCCCACCGCAAGCGAATCGCCCGAGGCGAGCGGACAGCCAGAGCCCTCCGAGAGTCCGGAACCGTCCGGTACCCTCGAGCCGTCGGAGACCCCGACCCCGACGCAGGTCCGCGCGGCGCAACCCACCGACACCCCGGGACTTACCAGCCGACCGACCCAGACGCCGGAGGTCACGGGCACGCCCGAGTCAACCCCGAGCCCGTCGCCGAGCGAGGGCCCGAGCCCGAGCATCACGCCGCAGCCGACGGAGACGCCCGATTCCAGCTTGGGTCACGGCGGCGGGTAGGCGGGACATCGCCGAATCCGCCCGCTGGCGCGGGCCGTGCCCCTGCTAGGCTGAGCGCGTGCTCGCTGTCGTCGGTTCTCCATGCTTCCGACCCGCGCTGATGCCGGGCATCGCCGGTGACGCGGGCGGGCTCGCGGCGGGCATCGCTCGAGCGGCCGCCGCCGTCGGTGCCGAGGTGCAGCTGATCGGGAAGGTCGGCGACGATCCATCCGGCGACGCGGTGCTCATCGCGCTTGGCCGGGGCGGCGTCGGGCACCTCGCGCTGCTGCGGGACCCGGGCCGCGCGACCCCGATCGCATCGCCGCTCGTCCCGTTCGTCGACGGCGCGGACACGGAGCCGATCGCCGCGCTCCTCGCGGAGGACAGCGCGACTGGTCCCGGCGAACCGGGCGAGATCCTGGCTCCCGGGGGAACCGCAGGGCTCGCGATGGACCCCGCCGACATCTCGCTCGGGCTGCGCTACGTTCGCGAGTTCCGCGTGCTCGTCGCGGCGGATCCGCTCGACGAGCCGTCGTCCCTGGTCGTCGCCGACGCCGCCTCGTTCGCCGACGCCGCGCTCATCGTCATCGCCCCGCCGGGAGTGGCGACGCCGGTCGCCCCGGCATCCGCGATGGTCCTCGAGGCGCCTGAGATCGACCCGGACGGGGCGTTCGCCGCGCTCGTCGGCCGCCTCGCCGCTGCCCTGGATCGTGGCGAGGACGCCGCGGAGGCATTTCGATCGGCTGCCTCGCAGGGTGGTTGGGAGCGCGCAGCCGGCTGAGCGAGCAACGGGCAGAGCGCGCGGCGGGTTGCGCGCCAGCATGCCTGCCCGCCCGGGCCGCCCGCGGCCGTCGGGTCAGCCGAGGGTCAGCTGGCGCCCACCCGGCTCGGGGCCGAGCGGGCCCAGGGGCACCACGAGGTCGGGACCCTCGTTGCGAGCGTTGTTGACGCGCTTCGTCACGGGGTAGCGGATCAGCAGGTCGTCAGGCGCGGGCCGGAGCAGGCCCAGCAGCGCCGCGGGGTCTGGGGCCGCGGGGTCTGGGGCCGCGGGGTCCAGCCAGGCGCCCCAGTCCGCGGCCGAGAGGATCACCGGCATGCGGTCATGGATCGGCGCGAGCGTCGCGTTCGCGGTGGTCGTCACGATCGTGAAGGTGCGCAGCCATTCGCTCTCGGGATCGGCCGGGTCGCGCCAGGGCGACCAGAGCCCGGCGAAGGCCATGGGCTGGCCGTCCTCCCGCCGAATCAGGTTCGGCTGGCGGATGGACTCGGCGACGCGCTCCCACTCGTAGAACGCGTCCGCGGGGACGAGGCAGCGCCGCTTCTGGAACGCGCTCCGGAAGGCCGCCGTCGTCGCGACGGTTTCCGCGCGGGCGTTGATCAGGCGGTTGCCGATCTTCGCGTCCTTCGCCCACGTCGGCACCAGCCCCCAGCGGTATGCAGCGAGCGCGCGACCTTCGTCGGGGCGCTCCACGACCACGAGGCCGGATTGCTGCGGCGCGAGGTTGAAACGGCCGCCGGGCGTCGCGGCCAGGTCGTCGGCCGCGAACAGGGCAGCGAGCTCCGCGCTCGGGCGCTGCTGGGTGAACCGGCCGCACATGGGCCGGAGTCTAGCAGCGGCGGCGAACGGCTCCGCCTTCTGCTACGGTCCTCCCGATGAGCGGACCCACCACGTCCAACCCGGAGATCGCGGGCCCCCTCGACCGCGGGACGGCGGAGGCGCTCCTCGCCCGAGCGGACGTGCTGCTGGCGGCCAGCGAGTTCGACGCCGCTCGCGCCCACTACGCGCGCCTGATCGGCTTCCCAGACCCGGCGATCACGGGCGCCGCGCTGCTCGGGACGGGCGAATCGCTCTACCGGCTCGACGACGAGGCCGGCGCGCTCTGGAGCTGGGAGCAGGTCACGCGCCTGCCGGAGAATCCCTCGGCCTACCCCGCATGGCGCCAGGTCGCCGCGGCCCGTGTCCGGGCCGGCTCGCTGCGGGCTGCGTTCGACGCATACAAGGAAGCCGAGCGGCGCGCGCCGGCCCAGGATCGCACGGAGATCGCATCGCGCCTCGGCTGGCTCAGCAAGGAGCTCGGCGACTCGCGCGGCGCCGGCCGCTACTTCGCGCGAAGCCGCGGCCGCGAGCGGACGCCGATCGTCAGCTACGCCATCCTGGGGATCACCGTCGTCGTCTCGTTCCTGGCGCTGCAGCCCGAGGGAAGCGACCTGCTGCGGCTGCTCGAGCTGGACAAGGGCCTCGGGAACGGGGAGTGGTGGCGACTCGTGAGCCCGGTGCTGGTCCACGGGAGCATCCTCCACCTCGCCTTCAACATGTACTTCCTGTACCTCGTGGGCCCGCTCGTGGAGCAGCTCTATGGCTCCGCCCGCTTCCTGGTCCTGTACGTGCTCACCGCCGCGACGGCGTCGCTGGCGAGCTTCCTGCTGGGTCCCGGGCCCAGCGTCGGGGCGTCCGGCGCGCTCTTCGGCCTGTGCGGCGTCCTGCTCGTCGGGCGGGCGCTCCATCGGCCCGTGCTCCAGGGCCAGCAGCGGGCGATCATGAGCCAGATCGGATTCCTCGTCGTGATCAACCTCGTCTTCGGGTTCGGGTTCAACTCGCTCGGGGGCAACGTCGACAACTTCGCGCACCTCGGTGGCCTGGCCGGCGGGCTCTGGCTGGGCCTGCTGATCCCGCCGATCGGCGCGTCCGACCTCCCGCTCGTGGGGCGGCACTCCGGCGGCGGCATGCCGGGCTCCCGGACGTCCCAGGTCGACGCGGCGGGCACGGCGGACAACGCTGCGGTCGTCGCCGGGACGAACGCGGCGATCCGCGTGGGCGGGCTGGCCCTCGGGCTCCTGCGCTGGGCGGGCGTCGCGGCGCTCGTCGTGGTGGTCCTCGCAGCCGTCGTGCTCGGGGGCGGCAGGCACGCGTAGGGGCCGCTCCGGACTCCCATCGCGGAACCGGATCGCGATGTCCGATTCCCGCGAGCGCAGGCTCGCCGTCCGTGCGATCCTCCCGGCATGACCGTTCCCCGAGACTTCGAGCATCGCTACCGTGCGGTCGCCAGCCGGGACTCCCGCTTCGACGGGTACTTCTTCCTGGGGGTGACCTCGACCGGCATCTACTGCCGGCCAAGCTGCCCGGCCCGCACGCCGCGACGCGAGCACGTGAGGTTCTACCCGACAGCCGCGGCGGCGCAGGCGGACGGCTTCCGCGCCTGCAAGCGCTGCATCCCGGGTGCCGTCCCCGGTTCGCCGGAATGGGACGTCCGCGGCGACGTCGCCGGCCGGGCGATGCGGCTCGTCGCGGACGGCGTCGTGGAGCGCGAAGGCGTCCCGGGTCTCGCGGGCCGGCTCGGCTACGGCGAGCGACAGCTCCGGCGGATCCTGCTGGCCGACCTCGGGGCGGCGCCGCTCGCGCTGGCCCGTGCGCAGCGTGCCCATGTCGCCAGGCTGCTGCTCGAGACGACCGACCTCGCGATCACGGAGATCGCGTTCGCGGCCGGGTTCGCCTCGCTGCGCCAGTTCAACGCCACGATCCGGGAGGTCTTCGACGCCAGCCCCACGCTGCTCCGCGAACGGCGCCGGCGCGGCCGCGAACACCACGGCCCGAACCGCATGGAGATTCGCCTGGCCCGTCGCGCGCCGTTCGACTTCGGCACCCTGCTCGCGTTCCTCGGCCCGCGCGCCATCCCGGGCGTCGAGGAGGTCGTCGGCGACACCTACCGACGCACGCTGCGACTGCCCCACGGGCCTGCGATCGTCGAGGTGGCCGACGACGGCACGGCCGTCCGTTGCCGGCTCGAGCTCAGCGACCCGCGAGACCTCGGGCCGGCCGTCGCGCGCGTGCGGCGGCTGCTCGACCTCGATGCCGACCCGGTCGCCGTCGACGACGTGCTGGGCCACGACCCGGTGCTCGGCCGGCTGGTCCGCGCGACGCCGGGGCGCAGGGCGCCCGGGGCGATCGATGGCGCGGAGCTCGCGATCCGGGCGGTCCTCGGCCAGCAGGTCTCGGTCGTTGCCGCGCGCACGGTCGCGGGCCGACTGACGCTGGCCGAGGGAACCGCGCTTGGAACGCCGAGCGGCGGCCTGACCCACCTGTTCCCGGAGCCATCGCGGATCGCGGGTGCGCTGGATGCGAGCCTGCCGATGCCCGCGTTGCGTCGCCGAACCGTCCGGGCGCTCGCGGCCGCGCTCGCCGACGGGACGCTCCTGCTCGATGCGGGCGTCGACCGCGAAGCCGCGCTCGGCCGGCTCCGACGGCTCCCCGGCATCGGTCCGTGGACGGCCGGCTACGTCGCCCTCCGCGCGCTCGGCGACCCGGACGTGCTCCTCGCGGACGACCTCGGGGTGCGTCGGGCAGCCGCGGCGCTCGGCCTCCCGGACGACCCCGCGGCGCTCCGCGCACGGGGCGAACGCTGGGGCCCGTGGCGCTCCTACGCCACGCATCACCTGTGGGCGTCGCTCGCCTCGAGCGGCGCTGCCGGCACGACCGCCGGCACCGACCCCGTCCCCGCTGCACCCGAGGAGCTCGTTCCGTGATCGTCCATGCGTCCCACGCCACCCCCATCGGCCCGCTCCTTCTCGTCGGCGAGCGCGACCGTGCCGGCGGTGTCCGGCTCTCCGGCATCTACATGGAGCAGCATCGACACGGCCCGGCCGTGGATCCGTCCTGGTCCGAGGATTCGCCCGCGTTCGGCGAGGTCGTGCGCCAGCTCGACGAGTACTTCGAGGGGACGCGGGCGAGGTTCGACCTGCCGCTGGCCCCCGCCGGGACGCCGTTCCAGCGCCGCGTCTGGGCCGAGCTTGCCCACATCGCCCCGGGAACCACCGTCACGTACGGCGAGCTCGCCCAACGCGCCGGCCACCCCGGCGCCGCCCGGGCGGTCGGCGCGGCCGTCGGCCGCAACCCCATCTCGATCGTCGTGCCCTGCCATCGCGTCGTCGGCTCGGACGGGACCCTGACCGGCTACGCGGGCGGGGTCGCACGCAAGGCATTCCTCCTCGCCCTGGAGGGTGCGCCGGTCGTCGTCGCTGCGGCGACGGAGGGCGCTGCGGCGACGGAGGCGGCTGCTCCGTGACGCCGGTCAGGGTCGCTACGGCAACCGAGGGCGCTACGGCAACCGAGGTCGCGACCGTGCAGGGATCCGGCGGCGGCTGGCTCCTCCCATACCTGGGCGCCGCGCTCATCTGGGGCTGCTCGTTCCTGTTCATCAAGATCGGGCTGGAGGCGCTCTCGCCGATCCACGTCGCGTTCGGGCGACAGGCGCTCGGCGCCGTGGCGCTCCTCGTCCTCGCGGCCGTGACGCGCGTCCGGCTGCCCCGTGACCGCGGGACGTGGGCGCACCTGTTCGTGGTCGCGGTCCTCCTCAACAGCGTGCCGTCGACGCTCTTCGCGTTCGGCGAGACGCACGTCTCCTCCGTGGTCGCGGGAATCATCAACGCGGTCACTCCGCTCGCCACGATCCTGGCGATGTTCGCGGCGTTCCGGTCCGACCGCCCGACTGCCCGCACGGTCGCCGGGATCCTTCTCGGCTTCGCCGGGATCCTGGTGGTGGTCGGGATCTGGAACGGGGTCGGCAGCAACGAGGCCCTGGGCGTGCTGGCATGTCTCGGCGCGGTCGCCTGCTACGGGATCGGCTTCCCGTACATCCGGCGCAACCTCGCCCCGCGAGGCGAGCGGCCGCTCGCCCTGGCCGCCGCCCAGATCACCCTCGCGGCCCTGCAGCTCCTGCCCTTCGCGCTGCTCGATACGAGCCCGATCGGCGAGCTGACGCCTCGGGTCCTCGGTGCGATGCTGGCGCTCGGGGCGCTCGGGACCGGGATCGCCTACGTCTGGAACTTCCAGGTCATCGAGCGTGCGGGCGCCACCATGGCGAGCACGGTCACCTACCTCACGCCCCTCGTCGCGATCGGGGTCGGCGCATCGCTGCTCGGCGAGCCGGTGACGCTCAACCAACCGCTCGGCGGGCTCGTCGTGCTGCTCGGCGTCGCGCTCGCGCAGGGCCGCCTCGCGCTCCCGGCGGGGCGGCGGGCGCCAGCGTAGGGACGCCGGCTGATCCGGACGAGAAGCGCGGCGTCCTCCGCCCGGCGTTCTTCAGGGGTTGGCGCGGGTATCGCGTCCGGCACGGATCAGCGCCCGGACGATCCCGAGCCCAGGTCGGCGCGATCCCGGAAGCGCTCGAGAACGCGGTAGAAGTTGCGCCGGGCGAGGCGGTCACGCTCCGCGACGGCCGGCGAGACCGCGCCGCCCTGCTCGTGGCGCATCAGCGGGAGCTCGAGGCGCAGGGCGCGCCGCGGCGGCAGGTCCGGGTCCGCGCCGGCGCGCAGCACCAGGCTCCACCACGTGTCCAGCCACCGGTCGGAGACGAACTTCCCGTCGAGCGGGCCGAGCGTTGCGATCTCGGTCCGCCGGAAGGCCAGCCAGGTGGCATCGATGGCGTCGACGTCGGGGCCCGCGGCCTCGTCGAGATGGCGCAGGTCGGGGCCGGCGACGCCGAACCCGCCGACGACGGCGACGGACGGATCGGCGAACGCGTCGACCAGCGGCGTGAGGGCATCGCCGGTGACCTCGACGGATGGCCCGGCGAGCACGACCACCGCGCCGCGGGCGCGACGGAGGCCCGCGTTCAGGGCGACGGCATGCCCGAGGCGCGCGCTCGTCCAGACCACCTCCGGATCGCTGCCGGCGACGGGAGCCAGGTCGGGCGAGCCCGGGGCGAGCCGCTCGGCCTGTTCCGGCGACGGGTCGTTGGCGACGAGCAGGACCTGCGTGCCGCCCGGAACGTGGGCCCGGAGGCCGCCGAGGATCCGTGCCAGGTCGTCGGGCTGGTCGTCTGCGATCAAAAGGACCGTGAACCGGGCGCTCGCAGGCTCGTCGAGCAGGGACGGCACGGTCTCTGCGCTCCCGTGGCGCACGACCCCCACGTCCTCGATGGTGGGAGGCGCGGCTGGCTCCAGGCGATAGGCCATTCCGCGATCCATGACGCGCCAGCCCGACGCCTCGATGCTCGCCCGGAGGACGTCGGCGCGGGCGAAGTCGCGGCTGGCGCGGGCGTTCGCCCGCGCGCGCGCCAGCGCCTCGATCTCGTCGGGCGGCGTGGAGGAGGCCGGTGTCACTCCGCGAGTGTAGCCGGGACGATGGGCAGGACGACGCTGACGCGGGCTCCGTGCGGCGCGAGGTTCTCGACCGTCGCATCTCCTCCATGGCGCCGCGCCAGCTCGCGGACGATGGCGAGGCCGAGCCCCGAGCCCGGGCCGCTCCGGGACGGGTCCCCGCGGTACGAGCGATCGAACGCGTGCTCGAGGCCACCCGGCGGGAAGCCCGGACCATCATCGGAGACGGAGAGCACGATCGCCGGGCGCCCATCGGGCGTTCGGGCGCCTCGGGCCCCCAGGTGGACCCTGGGCGCGGCGTTCCCGACGACCCCGTGCCCGACCGCGGCGAGCGCGTTCTCGACCAGGTTGGAGAGGATTCGATCGACGGCGAGCCGGTCCGCCGCGAAGGGCAGCACGGCGGGCGGCGCGTCGGTCACGAGGTCCACGCCCGCGGCCGCCGCCCGCGGGGCGAAGCGGGCGCCAGCTTCCGCGATCACGGCGCGGCCCTCGAGCTGTTCCGGCCGGAAGGCGGCCGACTCGTCGCGGAGCCCGTCGAGCGCACCGAGCTCGCCGACGAGCCGTTCGAGGCGCGCCGCCTCGTCGGCGATCGCCCGCGCCGCCCGGGGCGCCGCGTCGCCGCTCGCGGTCCCGTCCACGAGGGCCTCCGCGAACCCGCCGATCACGGTCAGCGGCGTCCGCAGGTCATGGCGCAGGTTCGCGAGCAGCTCGGTCTCGGCGCGCCGGGTCCGTGCCAGCTCCCCCCGCATCTCGTTGAACCGGACGGTCACCTCCCGGACCTCGCTCGGCCCCTCGACCGGCAGTGGTGGTGGCTCCGGCGCGGTGCCCTCGGAGGGCACCGCCGCGGTTGCGACTGCGAGCCGCCGGAGCGGCCCGGTGGTGGAGCGCGCGAGCAGCCAGGCGAGCGGCCCGCCCACGAGGAGCACGACGAGCCCGACCAGCGGGAGCGTCCGCAGTAGGTCCCCGAGCGCCTCCGCACCTGCGCGATCCGGGGCGGCGAGGATGATCGCGCGCGGCAGGACGGCACCGGGTTGCGTGAGCGCCACGACGCTCGTCGCGCGCGTTGTGCCGTCGTCGAACCGGAGCGTCGCGTCGGCGACGGTCCCGCGGCCGCCGCCGGGGATGGCGGGCAGGTCGTCGACGGGCCGGGCACTCCCCGCGAGGCTGAGCGGAGGGCGAGCCGCGCCGGCCACGAACAGGAGCGCGATGTCGAGCGAGTCGAGCTGGTCGCGCAGCGTCTCGAGCGCGGTGGCGACGTCGGCGCGGTCCGCGCGCGCCCCGAGCTGCCCGACGATCGTGGCGCCGACCGCATGGAGCCGCCCGAACGCCGCGTCGCGGTGGAGCCCGCGGACGACCACGAAGAGCGCCCCGCCGACGCCGACGAGCACGGCGAGCGCCGTCAGAGTGAGCGTCAGGGCAAGGCGGCCGGCGAGGCTCCTGGGCACGTGGAGTGGCTCAGCGCGCGTCTTCGGACGCGAGACGCGCGTCTTCGGACGGGAGAGAAGCGCGCCCGGGCGGGACCAGCCGGTATCCCACGCCGCGCACCGTCTCGATGGGCGGTCCGTC
>Ga0209014_10002142_pt1 | contig 11545 bp, 11 predicted proteins | sample BarGraNGADG00212_FD_184491 | JGI IMG/M metagenome (GOLD analysis project Ga0209014, IMG submission 184491) | Arctic peat soil microbial communities from Barrow, Alaska - Barrow Graham LP Ref core NGADG0002-212 (SPAdes) (version 2) | ecosystem: Environmental > Terrestrial > Soil > Wetlands >... | reverse complement strand
AAAAGCCGATCGCGGCGAGGGATCGCGCGGACGTTCCAGAACCTCGAACTGTTCTCGTCCATGAGCGTCTTCCAAAACGTGCTGTGCGGTGCGGAAGCCGGTGTGTCGCGCCATCGACCGGTCACGACGGGGGGTCGAGGGTCGTCGGCCCGACGAGACGCCGTCCACGACGTGTTGCGCACGCTGGACATTGAGCGGCTTGCCGATGTCCCGGTCGCGACACTTTCCTATGGGACCAAGAAACTGGTAGAGCTGGCTCGTGTTTTCGTCCGTCGACCGCCCTTCGTCCTGCTGGACGAGCCGGTGGCTGGCCTGAGCCGGAACGAGAAAGTGGAGTTCACCGAACTGTTCGCGCAACTCCGGGCCACGTACAGCCTTTCTGGCGTACTCGTCGAGCATGACATGGCAACCGTGCAGTCAATCTGCTCCCGGGTGCTTGTCCTCGATGCAGGCAGTGAACTCGCGGAGGGGCCAGTGGCTGAGACACTCCGTCTTCCCGAGGTCGTCGCCGCGTACCTGGGCCCGCTCGCCTTGGAGGGAGATACGTGAACCCACCCACGTCGGCGCAACCTGTAGCTGGACCGGATGTCACGAGCGGACCGCTAACCGGCATCCGGGTCATCGACTTCTCGCAGGCCGTCGCCGGCCCGTTCGCTGGTCGACTGCTAGCCGATCTCGGCGCCGACATCATCAAGGTCGAACCGCCGGACGGGGACTTTGCCCGCACCTTGACGCCGGTCGGTGACGGCGAGTTCAGCGCAATGTTCAACCATGCGAACGCCGGGAAGCGCAGCCTGGTCGTCGACATCAAGACACCTGAAGGCCTGGCAATCGTGAGTTCGCTGGCTCGCGGCGCCGACGTCGTCCTCGAGAACTTCACCCCGGGAGTGATGGAGCGTCTCGGTCTCGGCTACGACCACCTGGTCGAACTCACCCCCGATCTCATTATGTGCTCGGTCAGCAGCTTCGGGCAGTACGGCAGCTACAGCCGGTACGTCGGCGCCGACCCGGTCGGGCAGGCAATGTCGGGTATGGTTGCCATGACTGGAGATCCCGGATGTGCCCCGTATCTGGTGACGAACGGAGTGGCGGACACATCCACGGGTACGCACGCTGCGTTGGCCATCCTCGCAGCGCTTCTACAGCGGCAGCGCACCGGCAAGGGGTGTCACCTGGACATCAGCATGTGCGACGTCATGCTTCTGATGGACTGCTGCAACGTCCCGCTGGCAGCGGCCACCCGCGGTGCAGCTCCGATGGAGCGGTCAGGTGCGCACAATCTCACGGTCAGCCCCTTCGGCGTATTCGTCGCGCAGGATGGCTACGTCCTCATTGAGGCCTGGGGCGAAGGTGAGAAGAGCTTGTGGGGGAGACTTTGCCAGGTCATGGGACAGCCCGCGCTTGTCAACGACCCCGATTTCCGGACCAACGAGGATCGACGGCGCAACCGATCCGCCGTCACCGAGATCATCGAACGCTGGCTGGCGTCATTGCCGCGGGACGAGGCGATGCACCAGTTGCACGAGGCACGCGTCGTGGCCGCGCCGGTCCTCACGCCGTACGAGGCGCTGCGCCACACCGTCGCTCAGGAGCGAAAGATGGTGGAGACGGTGTCGAGCGGGTCCCACACGGAGATCGATGTCATCGCCAACCCCTATCGAGGCGTGCCCTGGGAGGCCGTGACCCGAGCCGGCCCGCTGCTTGGCGAACACACGTGTGACATCGTGAGTGCTGACGCCGGCATCGCAACGGACGTCATCGACGACCTGCTGGTTCGACGCGTCATCGCCCAGCACCAGTCACGTTGACGGACACGACGGCGACAAGTAGCATGGCGACCGACCGGTCGGTCGATAAGGGTTTCTTCAGAAAGGCAAAGCGTGCTGACGAAGTACTTTTCTGAGCACAAGCTCGGCGAGTGTGGACGGACCCGAGGCCGTACCATCACGGAGACGGATCTTGTCGCATTCGCGGCCTTCAGCGGTGACTGGCACTCGCTGCATGTGGACAAAGAGTACGCAGAGCGCTCGCGGTTCGGCCAGCGGATCGCCCATGGGCTGCTCGTGCTGTCGGTGGCGTCCGGCCTGATCGACAACGATCCGCCGTACGCCGCTGCTTTTTACGGACTCGACAACGTCCAGTTTCGGGTGCCGACTTTCATCGGCGACACCATTCACGTGGCCTGGGAGGTCGCTGAGATGCGGGACCACGACGCCCGCAACGGGATCATCACCTACGCCCTCAAAGTGATCAAACAGGATGAAGTCGTCTGCGTCCGGGCCGATATGCGGATGCTGGTCGCCGAGAGCGGAGGGCAGCAGTGACGAACTGCAGGATCGTCTCCGAGTACGCTCCGACACGCGTCGGAGACGTCCTTGTCTCGGCCGAAGGGCCGGTGGTCACTGCCACGATCGACCGCCCCGAGAAGCGTAACGCCATCAACTTCGAGGTCATCGACGGCCTCAGCGCAGCCATCGCCACGACGGTCGAGCGCCAGGCCAGCGTTCTGCTGCTGCGAGGCTCAGGAGGGACCTTCAGCGCCGGTGCAGACCTGAACCTCGTCCGGTCCACTCTGGGGGACGACCAGGGGCTGACGCACTTCCTCGCCCGGCTGTCCGAAGTCTGCGACGCGTTGGCAAAAGGGCCGTTCGTCTCGGTGGCGGTCGTCACCGGATATGCCCTAGCCGGGGGGTGCGAACTCCTACTGGCCTGCGACTTGGCGGTCGCCAGCGACGACGCTCAAATTGGCGACCGGCACCTGCAGAACTCACTGCTGCCGGGCGCGGGCGGATCGACCCGGCTGTTCCGGGCGATCACCCCGGCTCGCGCCCGACGGTTATTCTTCACCGCAGAGATGATCAGTGGACGACTGGCAGAGGAGTGGGGGCTAGTTAGCGCTTCCTGTCCGTCGGACCGGCTGGAGGCCACCGTTGCAGACCTGGTTTCGCAGATCGCCGCCAAGTCGCCGGCCGCTCTGCGCGCCATGAAGGAGATGACCGTCGCAGCGGAGACCAGCTCGATGGCCGGAGCACTCGCCGAGGAGCGACGGATCTTCCTCGACTATGCGGCTGGAAGCGAGCACGTCCGCTCCGCGTTGAGCGCGTTCTTGGGCGGGGCCGCCACACCGTCTCGAGAGTCCGGGAGCACGTCATGAGCCGCAACCTGTCCGGACGTTCGCTCGGGAGTCGGCGCGAGATGGCGTGCGGGCCAAGGTCGTTGCCGTGTCGCTGGTCAACGACACCCTCACCTACGACCGTGTTCTGGGCGCCAACAACTTCAGCCGGCGCCTCTTCGAAAAGGCCGAGGAGCGGATGCCGTTGGGTCCGGTGCGCGCCGATGACGTCGTCGCCACCATTGTCCACCTCCTGTCAGCGGGCGCAGCAGCAGTGGAAGGCCAGGTAGTGGGAGTGACAGGAGGACTGAGCACGTGAGCACGCAAACACCGCGCACGCACGCCGACACGCCACCGAGGATGCACCTGTACCCCCCGCGAGAGCGGACCGTTGGGCAGATCCTCGCGGACAAGGCCCGCAGGATCGGCCGCCAGCCGTTCCTACACTGGCAAGGCTGCTCCTACAGCTATGCGGAGGCCGAGGACCTTACCAACCGCTACGCCAGAGGTTTTGCCAGCCTGGGCGTCACCCAGGGGACGACGGTCGCCGTCATGCTGCCGAACTGCCCCGAGTTCCTCTGGGTCATCTGGGGTCTAGGCAAGCTTGGGGCGGTCGCCGTGCCGCTGAACACCTCGGCGAAGGGCGACCAGCTGAAGTACTACCTGAATCAGTCGGACTCGACGTGGCTGTGCGTGGACGAGCAGTGGCTCGACCGCGTCGACAAAACCCTCGGCGACGCACCCGGTATCCGGCAGATCGCCGTCCTCGCCGCCAGCGACTGCGCCAGTTCGGCAGACCTATCCGCCGCCGGGCGCAAGGTCCACCGCCTCCAGGAGTTCGAGGACCAACCCGGAGACGAACTCTCGCTGGACTACTCCGTCGAGCCCGACGACCCGCACCTGATCATGTACACGTCGGGCACCACCGGGCCCTCGAAGGGCGTCGTCTGCCCGCAGTCGCAGGGCCACGCCGTAGGCCGTCAGGTGACGCTGTACACCGAGTACCGCGACACCGACGTTCTATACACGTGCCTGCCGCTCTTCCACGCCAACGCGCTCTGGTACACCGTCTACGCTGCCTTGTGGGCGGAGGCAAGCGTGGCGCTGTACCCGAAGTTCTCCGCGCGTTCCTTCTGGCAGGAGATCCGCGAATCCGGCGCCACCGTGTTCAACTGCCTTGGCGCCATGGCGAACATCGTCTGGCAACTGCCACCCGGCCCACAGGACAGGGACCACGCCGTGCGCAGCTGCATGCTCGTGCCGACGTCCAACGCCCTCGTCGACGGGTTCAAGAAGCGCTACGGGATCGTCGTCACCTCCGTCTACGCTATGACGGAGAACTTCGCGGTCACAGTCTACGGGCCCCATGACTCTCGGGAAAAGGCGGCCTCGGCGGGCCGGGTGCGCGACTACGCCAGCGTGCAGGTCGTGGACGACGCGGGCAACGCCCTGCCCCCTGGGGAGATCGGCGAGATCTGCCTCCGCCCGAACGAACCGGGTTCGTTCATGCGGGGCTATTACAAGATGCCCGAGGCAACTGTCGCGGCCGTGCGCGACCTGTGGTTCCACTCCGGTGACCGTGGTCACCTCGACGAGGAGGGGTACCTGTACTTCTCCGACCGCATGAAGGAGGCCATCCGCCGCCGCGGGGAGAACATCTCCGCCTTCGAACTGGAAACGATCCTCTGCAAACACCCCGCGGTGCAGGAGGCTGCTGCCGTGCCGGTGCCCTCGGACCTCAGCGAGGACGACGTCATGGTCTACATCGTGAGGGCGCCCAACAGCGACGCCTCCTTCGAGGAGCTCGTCGGCTACAGCGTCGAGAACATGGCGTACTTCATGGTCCCCCGCTACTGGAAGTTCATAGACGAACTGCCCAAGACAGAGACCCAGAAGGTGGAGAAGTACAAGCTCAAACTGGCGGCCCAGGAAGACAGAGACAACCTGTGGGATCGCGAGCGGGCCGGTATCCGCGTGGCGAGGGACTGACCGTGGCCCTGACGGGAGCCGGCGTCTCGGTCAACGTCGAGGGCCCGGTCGCCTGGGTCTGGCTTGGCCGGCCACAGGCCCTCAACGCGCTGAGCCCCGACGTCGTCGCGGCCTGCTGGAGACGGTCTCGATCGCGACGGGCTCGGGGTGCTCGGTCACGACCGTACGGGGCCGGGTCAGGCGCTGTCAGCTGGTGCCGACCTGCACCAACTGCGAGCGCTCGACAACTCCGTCGCCCTCGAGCGGTACATCGCCGGGATCGGCCGGGCTGTGGACGCGATCGAGCAGGTGGCTTTCGTCTCGATGTGTGTCGTCGAGGGCTACGCCCTCGCCGGTCGGTGTGAGCTTATGCTCGTGTGTGACCTCGTCGGAGCCAGCCAGAACGTCTGCATCGCCGATGGTCACCTTGAGCGCGGGGTATTGCCCGGTGCCGGAACATCGGTGCGCCTGACCCGCGCCCAGCCACCGGGCCTAGTCCGGCGGCTGCTGTCGACAGGAGAGATTCTGGACGGCGACACTGCGGCAGCGTGGGGGCTCGTGGGCTGCAAAGAGCCTGCAGCGGACATCGAGGAGATTGTGACCGACATCGTGGCGCGCCTGCGCCGGCACCTCTCCGCGGCCCAGGCGATGATGAAGGGTCTGCACACTGCTGCCGACGGCATCCCGCTCCGTGGCCACCGGGCGGCGTTCGATACTGAGCTGGCCACCCTCCTGCACCGCCTAAACAACGAGCCGGAGTCCCGCGAGGGCCTCGATGTCTTCGCTCAGCGGCGGTCGCCCCAGTTCCGGACGACGCCGTCCGGCAACCGCACAATGGCCGAGGAGAAGACGCAATGAGTACGCCCCAAGGTGCCCCAAGAGCCGTGTCGGGCCGGTGGTTCGAGGAGCTGCCCGTCGGGTCCACGGTCGAGCACGTCACCCGCCGCACCGCCACCGAAACCGACAACGTGCTCTTCACGACGATGACGATGAACCCCGCGCCGCTGCACTTGGACGCCGAATATGCCTCCCACACCGAATTCGGCCAGCCCCTGGTGAACAGCATGTTCACCCTCGCCCTGGTCGTGGGCCTCTCGGTGCACGAGCTCACCCTCGGGACCATCGTCGCCCAGCTGGGGCTCGACGGCGTCCAGTTCCCGGCGCCTGTCTTCGTCGGCGACACGATCCGGGTCCAGAGCGAGGTCGTCGAAGCCCGCGCCTCCCGCTCACGACCGGACGCCGGCCTTGTCGTTTTCGAGCACCGAGCCTTCAACCAGCGTGACGAGCTGGTCTGCCGCGCCCGCCGGACGGGCCTCATGCACCGCCGACCGTCAGACCCGAAAGCGTGACCGCTGTGAAATCACCGACCACCCCGACCGTGCCCACCGACCCGCAGGGCGGCGACGAGGCCCTGCGAGCGCGGGACTCGGCGCTGGCTGGCCTCGACGCCAGCCGGTGGCCGCACAAGCTGCCGGTGCGCGATCGGATTCGGCTCCTCCTCGACCCTGACACGTGGATCGAGGACGGTGTGCTGGCCAACGCACGCAGCAATGACCTACCGGCAGACGGCGTCCTGACGGGCGTCGGGCGGATCGAGGATCGGCTCGTCGCGGTCATCGCGCACGACTTCACCGTGAAGGCGGGCTCGTGGGGCGAGCTCAGCTGCGAGAAGCAGATCCGGATTCTGGAGAGGGCAGACCGCGACCTCCTGCCAGTCGTCTACCTTGTCGACGCGGCGGGCGGTCGGCTCAGCGACCAAATGGGGTTCTTCCCCGGGCGCCGAGGCGCGGCCCGTATCTTCCACCTTCAGGTACGCCTCTCGGGTCGAGTACCGCAGATCTGCTGCCTGTTGGGGCCGTCGGCAGCCGGGGGCGCCTACATGCCCGCCTTCACCGACTGGGTGGGCATGGTCGAGGGAAATGCGTCGATGTACCTTGCCTCCCCTCGCATCGCCGAGATGGTCACGGGCGAGGTGACGACACTCGAGGAGATGGGCGGCGCGATGATGCACGCCACCGTCTCGGGCTGCGGTGACGAGGTCTTCGGCTCCGACTGGGAGGCCATAGCCGCCGCGCGACTGCTGCTCACATACCTGCCCGAGTCCTTCCGCCAGCGCCCACCGACTCTTGAGGCGCGGGAGCCGGCCATTGCCGATTGGCCGGCGGGCCTCATCTCCACCGACCCGAGCGTCTCTTACGACGTCCGAGACGTCGTGGACCGCGTCGTGGACGGCGGTTCGTTCTTCGAGATTAAAGCGCGCTGGGGCGCCGAGATGGTCACGGGACTGGCCAGGCTCGACGGTCGCGTCATCGGCATCGTCGCCAACCAGCCCTCCGTGCGCAGCGGGGCGATCTTCGTCGACTCCGCGGACAAGGCAGCGAACTTCATCTCGTTCTGTGACGCATTCAACATCCCAATCGTCTTCCTTCAGGACGTCCCAGGCTTCATGATCGGGGTCGCGGTGGAGCGGCAGGGAATCATCCGGCACGGTGCCAAGATGGTGATGGCCATGGCCAGTGCGGAGGTCCCACGGTTTACCGTGGTGCTGCGCAAGGCCTACGCCGCCGGCTTCTACGCGATGTGCGCCCCCGGCTTCGAGCCCCGCGCGACTCTGGCGCTGCCGACTGCCACCATCGGGACGATGGCAGCGGAGGCGTCAGCGAACGCCATGTACGCCAACCGGATCGCGCAGATCGAGGACCCCTTGGAGCGCGACGCGTACGTCGCCGAGCGCGTCGCCGAGCAGCGATCAGAGGTGAACCTGTTGAGCATGGCTAGCGACCTCGTGGTCGACGCCGTGGTCGAACCTGAGGAGCTGCGTGTCGAACTCATCTCCCGGCTCGAGGCCGCCGACGGCTGGGAGCGGACCAAGGACCGCCGTCACCATAACGTGAGCCCGGTCTGATCATGACGACGAGACCGCCACCAGCATTCCGCAGCATGCTCTTCGTCCCAGCTCACAGGGTCGAGCTGCTCGACAAGGTCCCTCGGTGGGACCCCGACGTCGTTGTCGTCGACCTCGAGGACGCCGTCGCGCCCGGCGACAAGGATGCGGCAAGGGCCAGCGTCATCGGTGCGGACCTGCGACGTTGCGGCGTGACGGTGCTCGTTCGGGTGAACCCACAGGGCTCACCGTGGTTCGACCACGACGTTGATGCCGTGCGGCGCAGTGGAGCGGTAGGGGTGGTGGTCCCGAAAGCGGAGAACCCTGACGTGCTGGCGCATGTCCTCTCCCGCCTCGAGGAGGGCAGAGACGCGCCGATCGTAGTCGCGGGCATTGAGACCGCCGCAGGGGTGTCGAACGCCCAGCAGCTCCTGGCGGGGGCACCCACGGCGGCGTACTTCGGCGCTGAGGACTACATAGCGGACCTCGGCGGTCGCCGTACCCCCGAGGGCATGGAGGTGCTCTACGCCCGCAGCGCGGTGGCACTGGCTGGTCGCCTCGCCCAGGTGCCCGTCGTGGACCAGGCCGTCGTTCGCCTAGACGACGATGCCGCCTTCATGGACGACGCGCGTCGGGGCCGGGACTTGGGCTACGTCGGCAAGATCTGCATCCACCCGCGCCAAGTCGCGCTGGCGCACGAGGTCTTCACTCCGACCGCTGCGGAGGTCCAGGACGCGATCGACGTGCTCGAGGTGGCGGGCGCGGGCGTGGGAGTCGTGAACGGCCAGATGATCGACGCCGTGCACGTCCGCCTCGCCCACCAAGTCCTCGACCGAGCGAACGCGAGCAGCCTCCCCACGATCGAGGAGCGACCCCGATGAGCGATGTCCCCTGCACGCCGATGCACACCGTGCTGGTGGCCAACCGTGGCGAGATCGCTGTGCGCGTGGTTCGGGCATGCCGGGATGCTGGCCTAGCGAGCGTCGCGTGCTACGCGGACTCGGACGAAGGCGCCCCCCACACATTGCTCGCCGACCGAGCGTTCCGCCTGCCGGGAAGCACGGCCGTCGAGACGTACTTGCGGGCCGAGGCGCTGCTGGCCGTCGCGAAGGAATCCGGGGCTGACGCCGTTCACCCCGGCTATGGGTTCCTCTCCGAGGACGCCAACTTCGCCCAGGCTGTACTCGACGCCGGGCTGATATGGATCGGGCCCTCCCCGGCAGCAATGCGGACGCTCGGCGATAAGGTGTCCGCCCGGCGGATCGCGCAACTGGTCGGTGCCCCGATGGCAGCTGGCACGCCGGGGCCGGTCACGGATATCACCGAGATCGAGCGATTCGCCGCCGAGCACGGCCTGCCTATCGCGATCAAGGCAGCTTTCGGCGGAGGGGGCCGCGGACTGAAGGTGGTCCTCCGGGTCGAGGACATCCCGTCGGCGTTTGAGTCCGCCGTCCGCGAAGCCCAAGCGGCCTTCGGCCGGGGTGAGTGCTTCGTCGAGCGTTACCTCCCGCGTGCCCGCCACCTCGAAGCGCAGGTGCTCGCCGACCAGTACGGCACGGTGGTCGTCGTAGGGACGCGGGACTGCTCGCTGCAGCGGCGCCACCAAAAGCTCGTCGAGGAGGCGCCCGCCCCGTTCCTCACAGAGGCCCAGCGCATTGGCATCCAGGAGTCCGCCGCAGCCATCTGCCGCGAGGCCGGCTACTACGGTGCCGGCACGGTGGAGTACCTCCTCGGCGAGGACGGCACCGTGTCGTTCCTTGAGGTGAACACCCGCCTGCAGGTCGAGCATCCAGTGACGGAGGAGACCAGCGGTGTGGACCTCGTCATCCAGCAGCTGAGGATCGCGGCGGGCAAACCGCTGTCCCTGCCCGACGACCTCTGCGCAAAGGGCCACTCGATCGAATTTCGCATCAACGCAGAGGATCCCGACCGCGACTTCCTCCCGTCGCCCGGTAAGATCACCCGGTTCGACCTCCCTTTGGGCCCGGGAATCCGCGTCGACAGCGGAGTCGCGACCGGGACCGTCGTCGGTGGCCAGTTCGACTCTCTACTGGCCAAACTTGTAGTCACCGGTCGCGACCGACAGCACGCACTGTCGAGGGCGAGGCACGCGCTCGCTGAGATGCAGGTCGACGGCCCGGATACCGTGCTCCCCTTTCACCGCGAAGTCGTTGATCACCCCGACTTCATTGGCGACGCAAACGGGTTCGCCGTCCACACCCGCTGGATCGAAGACGAATACCAGCCTGCTCGCACCGCCGCCGGCACGGACGACCAGGTCCCGTCCTCCGTGCCCGTCAGGCTGGGTTCCCGCTCACTGCACGTCTCGCTCCCGGGTCTGGCCCTGCTGGAGGGCGCGTCGGCCGAGAGCGTTCTGTCCAGTATCCGGGCTCAGGCCGCCACCGGCAGCGGCTCGGTGCGCGGCGAGATGCTGGTGTCGCCGATGCAGGGCACCGTTATCCAGGTGGCCGTACAGGAGGGGCAGGAGGTCGCGGCCGATGAGGTGGTGGTCGTGGTCGAGGCCATGAAGATGGAGAACCCGGTCCGCAGCCACACGGCGGGGGTCGTGCGGGACCTCGCGGTCAAGATCGGGGACAGCGTCCCCCAAGACGCAGTTCTCTGCCGGGTCACGGCAGCGGAGTGAGCGACGCGCTCCGGAGCCGGTCACGGCGTGAACCGTCGGCGCTGGGCGCGACCCGGCGTCCACCCGGACGCTGAAGACGTTTTCCGGCTGCCCCGAGCCCGCTGTGAACGTCGGCGCAGAACCGCAGCACCGAACCACGACCTTTGGGCGGCACCCGCCGCGCCAGATCAGGCACGTCGGCGTGTCCGCGGTTGCCGGCTCGGCGGACAGGGAACATGTTGTGATCCACGGTCCGCCGGTCGGTCGTCAGTCGATCTGGAGGGTCGACTCCTTCTCGGTGACCGTGCCGCGGGTCAAGGGCAGCACCCTGGTCAACGCTTTGAATCCCGCGCCGAGACCCGGGACCTTGGCGAAGACGCCTTGGGGGCCGCGAACCATCCGTTCCGTTCGCACGTCGTACTTGGCCTCATGCCACGGGCAGACCAGGCAACCATCAGAGTCGATACTCCCGCCGACGAGGTCAGCACGCAGATGGCGGCACCTCCGAGAAACAGCGCAGTAGTCGCCGTTGTTACCAACCGCGTACTGACCAGCTTGGGTCACCGTTCCTTAAGGAACGTCTGAGACGGGAAGGGAATGAGTCATGGCTGTCCTCCGTGGTGGCCGATCCAACGCTACTGCGTGAACTGAGTCTTTCACCGCACCGAACGACAACGTCGGAGCGCGGCCGGCCGAGCCAGATCTCAATTAGGCACGTCGGGGCGCGCATGACGCTGTGAGGCTTGCTGCCGGTTGGGAAGGTGCCGGTGTCGATGCCGGCAGACTCATCACTGGCGTCAGTGTCATGCGGGAGGGATTCATAGGACCTCCGGCGTTCCAGGTCCGGGCCATGCGTTCCAAACGGAACCCATCGTCGAGTCCTGACGCCTACCTCTGACGATGCTCCTATGAATGTCAAGAGGCGTTTTCGAGCCACTCTTCGTAGCGACGAGCGAGC
>Ga0209014_10002141_pt1 | contig 11546 bp, 13 predicted proteins | sample BarGraNGADG00212_FD_184491 | JGI IMG/M metagenome (GOLD analysis project Ga0209014, IMG submission 184491) | Arctic peat soil microbial communities from Barrow, Alaska - Barrow Graham LP Ref core NGADG0002-212 (SPAdes) (version 2) | ecosystem: Environmental > Terrestrial > Soil > Wetlands >... | reverse complement strand
CACAACCGTAGGCGTGGCCGTAGACGTCGGCACAACCGTAGGCGTGGCCGTAGACGTCGGCACAACCGTAGGCGTGGCCGTAGACGTCGGCACAACCGTTGGCGTGGCCGTAGACGTCGGCACAACCGTTGGCGTGGCTGTAACGGCCACCGTTGGCGTGGCTGTAACGGCCACCGTTGGCGTGGCTGTAACGGCCACCGTTGGAGTAGCCGTGGGGGCCACGGTCGCTGTCGACGTCGCCGTTATCGTCGCGGCGACAGTCGGCGTCGCTGGGGGCGCCGCGGCGACGAGGTTCGAGACCGTCGCCGTGCAGCGCACGAGTGAGCCACCGCCGTTGCCGGAGCTGTTGCACTGCTGGATGTTGATGGGGAGCGTTGAGGTCATCGTGGACGCTGGGTCCATGCTGCAGGTGAATTCCACGGTGGTCCCACCGTTGCCGGAGCCGGTGCACTGCCCAACCGTAACATCGGTGACGTTAAGGGCACCGGTGTTCGCGGGGGTGCAGCTCAACACGGCGGTCCCCGTAGTGTCGGAACCGACGCACTGATAGAGCGTCGCGGGCAGGATTGCTGCCGGGGCAGCGGTGAAGTGGTTGGTGACTGTGGCTGTGCATATTACTACGCCACCGCCACCGCTACCCGACCCGTTGCATTGGTTGATCACTGTGACCGGTCCGGCCGATGTCGTCGTCACCGGGGCGGCGCAACCGCCTCCACCAGGAATGATCCCGGCCGCGCCCTGGCACACCGTCACGGTCACCGTAGAAGGCGCCGTGGCGGTTCCGCTGGCATTGACGTAGTTGTCTACGGTGACCGTGCACGCGATGCCCGTCCCGCCGCCGTTCATCACACTGTCGAGGCATTGTGGGGCAGTTGCCGCCGCGCTCGCGACGTGAGGTTGCAGACTGAACAGGCCGATCATAATCGACGCCATGGCGAAGACGATGCTCGCCATCAGCCACCTATGGCGGAAGGCCATAGGTGGCTGATGTGAAGTGTGCGTTTCCAACTGATTAGTTCTCCCATCTTTCATTCGGAGCCCCCTGCCGCTCAAGCGACAGCTTACGAACTCCGTGCGTTTCACGCGATGCCGCTCTGAGGCATCATGCGCCTTTACGATTCTGAGGATCAGAGACCGCAGTCGTCTGCCCGAAATTAGCAAACGGCCGGGGGAATCGAGGCAACGAGCGGACGATTTCGTCCGGTGATGGCGTTCGCCACCCGGGATTAGCCGCCCGCCCCGGTGACGAACTGCATCTCACGGTCGGGGCTCGGATCGAGGGGGAGGCCGCAGGTGGTCCCGTAGGACGTGACTCCCGCGGCGGAGATAGTCAGTACGAGTGAACGGTCGAGGGCATCAGGCCAGGAGAGCACCGCCGTGTAGCTGTTGCTCAGCCGATCAACCGCGTAGAGGCCGGGTGTGTCTGCGAGCGCGCTTGCCAGCTCTGCATTCGCTGCCTCGGCTGTCACCCACTTCGGCGGGCAGGTGGACAGGACCAGTTCATGCACGGTGCCGCGCGGTTCCGGCGCCACACAGTGGAGGAAGGGCGCCCCACCCGAGGGCAGCGTCCCGCAGGGAACCTGTTGGACCAGCAACTGAGAATTGGCGACGCCGACGTCGCCGGCCAGGAATCCACGCACGGCATTGTCGACTTCGGGGAAGCCGGTCGAGACTGGGCCCATGCGGAGCTGGCCGGACACGAAGGACTCGACCTTCGATTGGGATGACAGTGGCTCGGCGGCGGCGTGGCCCGGCCCGGTGAAATGCTCGCCCAGTCCCGCCACGACCAGCAGATACGCGCCGAACGCCCCGATGACCACCAGCCGCATGAGCGGGGCGGAAACGGTCGCGCCATTTCGTTGATCTGGGACTGGTTCGACCCGTTCGCGGATACCGTACCAGTCCCTGATCAACGTGGTGATGGGTATTGCCTCGCGAACTGCCACCGCGTCGGAAGGGCTTGGGGCGATCCCCGTCATTGCGGTGATCAGCGGCGCAAGCCGTGCATAACCCCGCTGGCGGGTTCCGGCGCCAGCCGCCCGGGCCACGAAAGCCAGGCGGTCGACGCAGCGAGTTTGGAACCGGGCAAGCACGCGCATTTCGTCATCCAGGAAGCGATGCCATGTACTCGTTAACGCTTGACGGCCTTCTTCACTCGGTCCTTCACGTGTCCCGCCGTGTCCTTCAGATCGCCGATGGCGACCTGGGTCTGGCCCTTTGCCTGCTGGGCAAGGCCATCTGCCTCGACTTTGTCGTTACCGATGGCGTGCCCCGTGCGTTCGCGAGCCTCACCGACGGCCTTGTTGGTTTTACCCTTGACTTTGGTCTTGTTCATGACGGGTCCTTTCTCCTGGGGGTCAGGCACCCGGCCGACGACGGCGAGCCGACCATCCGACCGGTGTGGGGTGCCAATTGTGTGACGGTGCGCGGAGGCGGCTATTATGCGGCACGCGCGGTGGGTGTTGTGCGGGGATCCCGTTGCTGGTTCTACACCGTGTCGTGGCGTCCGCTGCCATCGTGGCGGGCGAAGGGGGCGAAGCTCGCCCAGAAGAGGAGTGAGAGGACCAGCCCCAGGACGCCGATGACCATGAGGATGATGCCCACGACGCTGACGTTGAGGCCCGATACGGTCGCGCTGACCGCCCAGTACAGGATCGCGCCGACGGCCATGAGGACGAGGCTGATTCCGATGCTTCCGTTGTTCATTTTTGGTACTACCTTCCAGTTGGCGCGCCATGCGCCGAAACGCTGTCCTTGAACCTAGATGAGGCCGCGATTGCCTCCCCGGCCTGACGACACGGCCCGGAAGGCGAGGATGACGACGAGCGCACCCAGTGTGGCGATGACGAGGCTCCTGACGTTGAAGCCGGTGACCTCGCCGTAGCCGAGCTTCACGCTGATGAAACCCCCGACGATTGCGCCGACGACACCGAGAAGGCACATGATGACGAGGCCTCTCAGCCCGATCCCGCTACCGCCGCCCAGGATGAACTGCGCCACGAAGCCGGCCACGAGGCCGACAAGGATCCAGGTCAACAATCCCATGAGCCTGCCTTCACCCGGTGCCCATGTCGGGTACCGCGAGTTCTTTCTCAGACTATGATCTGCCCCCGAGTCTGCCCGAAACTAGCAGACCGAAAGAGCGAAGAGGCCAGGTCCGGGCCGATCGCTGCTGGTAATGACATCTCCCGGCGACCGGCTCATGGCTGCTTATGTCAGAAACTAGCAGACGACGACGCATATTCCTGATACATTTTTGGGATACCGGTGCGCCACGGGTCTGCCCGGGCGGCATCAAAGTCAGTGAGCATGCCTTCTTACTTGCCTTCACCTCTGCCCGACGGACAACAAACGAGGTTCTCGAACCTCCTGCTCGCGGCCATCCCCCAGGCGGAGTATGACGACATCGCGGGACTCCTCGAAAAGCACCCGCTTCGTATGCGTGAGACGCTCCAGGAGGCGGGCGATACCTCGGACTGGGTGTACTTCCCCTTGAGCGGCATCATCTCGGTACTCACCGTTCTCGAGAGCGGCATGATGATCGAGTTCGCCACCGTGGGCCGCGAAGGAACGACCGGGGTTCCCGTCTTCCTCCGCATGGGCGAATCGAACATGGCGTTCATTTCCCAGGTCCCCGGCCGGTCGCTTCGCATGCGGAGCAAGGATTTTCTCGCGGCAGCCGAGCGCCACCCGGGGCTGTCGGACATCATCAAACGGTACAGCGGCATGGTGCTGGCGCTCGTGGCACAGTCGGCCGCGTGCAACCGGGCCCACCACGTCGATGAGCGGTGCGCTCGCTGGCTGCTGATGACGCACGACCAGGCTGGCGATGCGGCGTTCCCTATCACACAGGAATTTCTCGCGCAGATGCTGGGAGTCAGCCGCCCCAGTGTGGCGTTGTCGGCAGGCGCGCTTCAGAAGGCGGGACTGATCAGCTATCACCGGGGCGAGATGACGATCACAGACCGCCTCGGACTCGAACGGGCGGCTTGCGAGTGCTACGCCGTTGGCCGGGAGCACTTCCTCCGGCTGGAAAATGCACGCGACGGAGTGCACGAAGCGCCCGGTGCCAGGAGCGCAGCGACGGTCGACGGGCACCACTCCCAGGGCTGACGGGAGCGCCAGCGCCCCCCACCCAGGCCACTCGCATCAACGCCCCAACGACTCTCGTAGCCGTGGCATCCGAGACCTGCGCGGGTACGAGCGGACCGAAATTGTGGGACCTTCGTTGCTTGGTATCCCGGACATGGCTGTTAGCTTCGGTGGAGACCGGCGCGAGGTCCCCCCACTCAGCCGGCAATGGAAGCCAATGAGCGCATGTCTTTCTCAGAAGCAATTGCCGGACGACGACGTACCAACGCGACCCGGGAACCTTCTTCTCGCCGCGGTCCCGGCGGCGGAATACGCGGCATTTCGCGGACTCCTCGAGCCCAGGGTGCTTCGCCTGCACGAGACGCTGCAGGAGGCTGGTGACGCACCCGATTACGTGTACTTCCCAACAAGTGGCAGCATCTCAGTGCTCACCGTTCTCGAAAGTGGCGTCATGATCGAGTTCGCGACCGTTGGCCACGAAGGAACCACCGGGGTCCCCGTCTTCCTCGGCATCGCCGATTCGAACATGGCGTGCGTTTCCCAGGTGCCGGGGTGCGCACTGCGAATGCGGAGCCGCGACTTTCTCGCGGCAGTGGAACGCTGCCCGGGGCTGGCGGCGGCTATCAAGCACTACAGCGGGACGATGCTCGCGTTCGTCGCCCAATCAGCCGCGTGCAATCGTGCTCACCACGTGGATGAACGATGCGCCCGCTGGCTGTTGATGACGCATGACCACGCCGGTGAGGGGGCGTTCCCTATTACCCAGGAGTTCCTGGCGCAGATGCTGGGGGTCAGTCGCCCAAGCGTCGCGTTATCGGCGGGGGCGCTTCAAAAGGAAGGGCTCATCCGCTACCACCGGGGTGAAATGACGATCGTGGATCGCCGCGGGCTGGAAAAGAGGGCGTGCGAGTGCTACGCCGTTGAACTGGAGCATTTCCGCCGACTCGAAATTGCCCGGGATCGCTCGCACGTGCAAACGATGGCGTAAAGCGGTTCCCCGGTTGCTCACCGCCTCGATACCGGGCGCGCTCTGCTAATTTCGGGCAGACGCCGGGGTACATGATCAACGTAGAGAGTCCCTCGCGCGGTTTGTGCGACGGGTGGTAGGCCAGGGTGAACGTAGCTCCACAGGCGACGGAGCCCGGTCGAGGGCGCCGGAAACGATCAGCTTTGAATGGTCCATCCGATGCAGGGTGTGCGGCCCGGGCGCGACGCAGATCGGGTGAACGCCTGGTCGAATCTGTGGTGCTCTGGGAGACGGGAAGCTCTAAGAGCAGGCCCATGAGGAGCTACAGCCCTTCGTATCCGTGCATCAAGGTCGAGCCAACCACAGACGCGGAACGTGAGTGGACGACAATTTTCGATACGCTCCCCCTGCTCGCGGCGCTCGGCGCGGCGGTTCTGCTTCTTTCGGTGATGCCGGCCGTCCTTTAGCCCCTCAGCGCACGTCCAGGATCAGCAACGAAGGAGAACCAGACATGACGTATATCCGCTTATCCGTGGTCAAGCCACGTCCCGGCCAGGAGGCGCGGGCGCTGGAGATGCTCCATGCGCTGTCGGCGGCCACCGCCGGGAGTCCCGGCTGGCAGGCGAACCACGTAATGCGGCCGCACGACGACAGTGGCGAGCTGGTGCGAATCTCGATCTACGAAGACGAAGCCTCGGCCGAGCGCGAGGCCGCGTCCGCTACCGTCATGGCGCTTCGCTCCGAACTCCATCTCGTCATCGAGCCCGGGCACCGGGAACGCGGCTTCTTCAGCGTCTGATAGGCACCCCGGGGGTTAGCGGGCGAGCGGCCCGAGGAACCAGTCCATGATCCTGGGGATCTCGTCCCGGGGGAAGTTGTGCGAGAGGTCGTCGATCTCCCGGTAGATGACATTCGCCCCTGCGCGCGCCAGTGAGGCGTTCGCGATGCGGGCGTAGTCGACGGGGAACATCCAGTCGAGGACACCGTGCATGAGATAAACCGGCAGGCCCGCGAGGCGTTGCGGCGAACTCCGGTCGACGAGCGACGGATGGAAGCTCGCGGAACAGGGTGCGAGGTGCGTGAACGGCGAGTCAGCGTTCAGCCCCCTGATCAGCGTGAACGTCGCCCCATCGCTCATGCCGGTCAGCAGGATGCGCTCGTCGTTCACGTGCCAGCGTTGCCGGACCTGGGCGACGAGCGCCTCGATCCGGGGACCGTCGACATCGGGAGGTCGCAACGACCATGTCCGGTCGCGGGACGTTGGGGCGACAAGGATCGCGCCCCGGCTGCGGGCGTCCCGAAGCCACGTCCAGAGGAAGTCGGCGCCGTGCCCCGAGCCACCGTGGAGGGCGACCACCAGAGGGTACGTTTCGCTCGGGTCATAGCTTTCGGGAACGTACATCGAGAACCCGTCGCGGCTCTCGCGGTCGTTGTCGACGTGCACGATGCCGACGCCGTCGCGCGCTGCACCGGCCTCGGCCAGGCGCGTTGCCAGTGGTTCGTAACCCCGAAGGGCAGGCTCGATGAAGAACCGATTCACCCCGGGCGAGACGGAGGCGAGGGGGTAGAGGGATTCCAGTGCCCGCGTGCCCTCACGCATGGCCCGGTAGGACTGCACGAACGCCTTCGGGTCGCTGGCTGCCTCAGAGAGCAGTTCGAAGGCGAGGCAAACGTGCCTGGCGGCTTCAATGAGGGAGTCGCTTGCTCCCGAACGGGACGGCGGCGAAACGGCGAGCGCAGCATCCAATTCCAGGCGCACCGTAGCGGCTACGTCGCGGACGTCGTCGACGAGGGCGGGGAGGTCCGGTGGGTGCAGGTGCCTTTCGACGAACTCGAGCGCATCGAGGGCCGTCAGCACGGCCGACAGGAGCGTTGAGGCGGGATCACCATCGGGGTGGGGCAGAGCGGCGACTGGGGCACCTCCGTGGACGAGCGAGCGAGCGTCGAACTGTGACGCTCAGCATACCCGCCCCGCTCGCAAGGCTATCCCCTCCAGTCGCGCTCGAGCCGCTTTTCGATCACGCTATCGATCACGTCGCGGGCTGGTTCGATGCCCGGGAAGAAGAGCGCGTCCATGAGCCCGTTGCTGGCCAGGATTTCGACCATTGCGAAGCGGTCTTGCGGCGAGCCCTGGGGATCAACCACGACCACATGTCCCGCGGTCGTGCGCAGGATTTCGATGCCACGGTACTGTTCCAGTAGTTCCATCTCAACCGAGCATCGGCACACCCCTGCCGCCGGCGCATGGAGAAAGTGGCAGGAGCTACGACTAATTCAGGAAGTCCCGCAGCTTCCTGCTGTGGCCTGGCAGCCGGAGCTTCCGGAACGCCTGTCCTTCGATCTGGCGGATGCGCTCCCGCGTCACGCCGAACTCGCGACCGACCTCTTCGAGGGTCCGGGTGCGGCCGTCCTCGAGTCCGAAGCGCAACTGGACGACCTTCCGCTCCCGGCTGGTGAGGGTTGCGAGCACGTCTTCGACGCGCTCCTTCAGGATCCCCTGGATGGCCATGTCCTCGGGTTCGACGGCGTGTGAATCCTCGACGAAGTCGCCCAGCAGGCTGTCCCCGTCGTCGCCAACCGGGGTGTCCAGGGAGGCAAGGTCGCGGAGGAGTGGCTGAATCTCGCGAATGCGTTCGGCCGTGTACTCGGGCTCATCGGGCTTCCGGCCACTGTTCATCGCGATAGCGATCTCGGTACTGGACGGTTCGTAACCGAATTCCTGGACGAAGCGCCGGCTCACGCGGGTCACCCGGTTCAGGGTCTCGACCATGTGAACGGGGATACGGATTGTCCGGGACTGGTCGGCGATCGCGCGGGTGATCGCCTGGCGAATCCACCACGTCGCGTAGGTCGAGAACTTGAAGCCGCGCCGGTAGTCGAACTTGTCCACGGCCCGGATGAGACCAAGGTTGCCTTCCTGGATCAGATCGAGCAGCGACAGTCCGCGTCCCAGGTACTTCTTGGCAACGGAGACGACAAGCCGCAGGTTCGCCTCCGCGAGGTGCGTCTCCGCCCGGGCACCGCTCCGCTTGAGCGATTCAAAATGGTCGCGGAGGACGTGATCGATGCCCGAAAGCAGTTCGACGAGGCCATCGGCCGGGGGCAGCAGCACGTCATCACCGCCCGCCTCTTCGCTCATACGGTCGAGGAGCCATGGGGCGAACAGACTGGTGATGGTGGAAAGTTCGACGACCTGGCGCTGAACTTCGTCGGCGGGAGAACCCAGCGCAATCGCGGCGACGGCCGCGAGACCGGCGTCGGGCTCGCCGTCGACGAGACGACGGAATCGGCTATCGGCGACGACCGCGGCAAGCGGTTGTCCAGCCAGCCCGGGAGCGTCGGGGTCCGGATCGCTGTCGGCGATGTAGGTCAGGGTGACGTCGAAAAGGGGGCGAAGTGCTTCCCACCGTTCGAGGACGGCAACTGCGGTTCGCGCTGGCGATGGGGCGTGACCGTAGTCCGTCCGGTAGGTCTGCTCGACGGCGCGGAGGTAGCGTCCTTCTTCCATCTGCCGGCCCAGGCGCTTCTCGTCGGCACCGGTCAGGAGGAAGACCTTCCCGATCTCCTTGAGGTACATCCGGACCGGATCATCGATCGCCTCGCCGTCCGCGACGCTTTCGATCTCGGTGTCGTCCTGCTCATCGGCATCCTGCGGTAGGTCGGAGTCCGCTTCGAGCGCGCGGCGTGGCGTCATGGTGCTGTTCATCAGTTTCCTCGTTCCCCGTAATGGGACATGGGCCGGGACCTGACCGGGGAGTCGGAGCGGCGTCCGTGGTGGTGAATCAATGCTGTGTCCTGGGGAACGGGATTTCCTTGGAGACATAATACACGTTTCCATGCGAAAAAGGAACATACGTTCTCGGGAGGCTCGTGTGGGGGGCCTACCGGCGGAGGAAGTAGATGTCGCCCGGGCGGTTGGCGAAGAGCCGGATTGGTTGACGCCGCGGGGTCGCCTCTAGCCCAGCGTCCTGCGGCAGCCCCGGATCGTCGAGGGGACGCTCAGCAATCTCAGTCTCAGTGACCAGTTCGGGTGTCAGGTTGTCCTTTGCGTGGCGCTCGTTCATCTCGTTCTTCACCGGCTCGCTCCTCTCCAGTCCCGTTCGAGTAGGCGTCCGCCCGGTGGCTGCGCTGCGTGTTTGCGCGGAGCGCAGCCTCTCCGGACTGGGCCAAACGCCACTGGCGCTGGAACGATACCGCCATCGCGGAGGCGGTTTGCAGGGACAAAGGGGGCAAGGACTTGGGCCGGCAGGTCCCAATGAGGCGCCGGCTCCAGTTTTTGCCTGCACCTTTCGCCCAACAGACCCGAGGTCAGGAGCTAACGATCGTCGCGCGTTTGCGGTAACCGACCGATTATTGTCGTGATGCCCGGCGAACCTGCACCTGAGAACCCGTCGCACGTCACGCGGAACAGCGTGATCATGCTGGTCATCCTGTTGCTGATGCTGTGGGGTGTCTGGGGACTCCTGTCGGGGGCGACCAGCCACCCGACCATCTCGTTCGGCGACGTAGTCAACGACGCAAAGGCCGGGAAGATCGACAAGATCGAAGTCAACGGCACGAACCTGACCGTCACCTACCTCGAAGTGCAGAACGGCTCACCGGTCGTGAAGTCATCGCAGGTCGGGCAGGGTTCTGACATTGCGAAGTTCCTGACCGATGAGGGGGTTGCCCTGACGCGAACAGGGGCGCAGTCCGGACAGGCCGCGGTCAACCTGGTCTTCAAGCAGAGCGGCGGGCTGGGCGGCTGGGGGACCCTGCTTCTCGATATAGTGCCGTTCGCGCTGATGGGAGGGTTCCTCTGGTTCCTCCTCCGGCAATCGGGCGGGGCCAACTCGCGGGCCATGGGGTTCGGCAAGAGCCGGGCGCGTCTCTTCAAGGGAGCAGCGATAGCGGTGACGTTTGGTGATGTCGCCGGTGTTGATGAAGCGAAGGCGGAACTCGCGGAAGTGGTCGAGTTCCTCAAGTTCCCGGAGAAGTTCGCGAAACTCGGTGCACGCATCCCGAAAGGGGTGCTCCTTCTCGGTCCCCCGGGAACGGGCAAGACACTGCTGGCCCGGGCGGTCGCGGGAGAAGCGGGTGTCCCGTTCTTCAGCGTGTCCGGCTCCGAGTTCGTGGAGATGTTCGTCGGGGTGGGCGCCAGTCGCGTCCGCGACCTCTTCGAGCAGGCGAAAAAGAACGCCCCCTGCATCCTCTTCCTGGATGAGATCGACGCGGTCGGCCGCCAGCGCGGCGCGGGGGTCGGAGGTGGTAACGACGAGCGCGAGCAGACGCTGAATCAGATCCTCGTGGAGATGGACGGCTTTGAGGCGGGCGTCAACGTCATCGTCATCGCGGCCACGAACCGCCCCGACATCCTCGACCCGGCACTGCTCCGGCCAGGGCGCTTCGACCGGAAGGTCGTGCTCGACATTCCGGATGTGCGGGGACGGGAAGCGATTCTCAAGGTGCACGCGAAGGGCAAACCCCTCGATCGCGACGTCTCCCTGGAGGTCGTCGCGAAATCCACCCCCGGCTTCAGCGGCGCGGACCTGGCGAACCTTGTCAACGAAGCCGCGATCTTGGCCGCCCGGCGCGACCGCGAGACGATCAGCCAGGTCGAGTTCGAGGAGGCGGTTGACCGCGTGATCGCGGGGCCCGAGCGAAAGAGCCGCCTGCTGAGCGAGCACGAGCGGAAGATGACGGCCTACCACGAGGGGGGCCATGCCGTGGTGGCGCACTTCATGGAGCACCATGACCCGCCCCGCAAGATCACGATCGTGTCGCACGGGATGGCCGGCGGCTACACGCGCTTCCTCCCGGATGAGGAGGCGCACTACCGGACGGGCAGCATGTTCCGCGACCAACTCTGCGGCGCGCTCGGCGGATATGTGGCGGAGGAGATCGTCTTCGGAGAGGCTTCGACCGGGCCGTCGAACGACCTTGAAGAGCTCACCCGGCTAGCGCGGTCAATGGTGACGCGCTGGGGCATGAGCAAGCGGCTCGGTGCGCGGACCTTTGGCAGGACCGAGGAACTGGTCTTCCTCGGCCGCGAGATCTCCGAGACGCGGAACTACAGCGAGAAGGTCGCCGAAGAGATCGACGATGAGGTGCGGGCCCTTGTCGAGGAAGCAACGGCGCGCGCGCGGGTTGTCCTGATCCAGCACCGGGAACTGCTCGACAAGCTTGCGAAGGTCTTGCTGGAATCGGAGACACTCGAAGGCGACGAACTCACGCGGCTGTTGAACAGCGACCCCACGGAGGCCTGGGTTCCCGCCGCGAAAAAGCCCGAATCGCCGCCTGCGGCTTCACCCGGGGAGCCCGAACGCCAGCCAGCCGGTGTACCGTGGGGGCCAACGTCAGCGCCCCGATAGCGGACCACCCGGGAACTTCTTCGAAGGAGCGCGACCATGGAAGGCTTCCTCTGGGGACTCTGGAACGGAATCACCGCCTGGCCCCTGCTCATCGTCCACCTGTTCGGCGGGTGGCAGCGGTTTCCTGTCTACAACGT
>Ga0209014_10002137_pt1 | contig 11556 bp, 9 predicted proteins | sample BarGraNGADG00212_FD_184491 | JGI IMG/M metagenome (GOLD analysis project Ga0209014, IMG submission 184491) | Arctic peat soil microbial communities from Barrow, Alaska - Barrow Graham LP Ref core NGADG0002-212 (SPAdes) (version 2) | ecosystem: Environmental > Terrestrial > Soil > Wetlands > Peat... | reverse complement strand
CTCGTTTCTTCAATTCTTGAAAGATCTGGTCAGTGATCTTATCGGCGTCGCCGGCAGATAACACCAGGACGACGTCGCCGGGTTTTAATTCAGATTGCAGGGTGGCTGCGGCGCTGTTCAGGGTGGGGCAAAAGCGAGCCGACGGATGTTTCATGAGGCGCACAACCTGCGAGGATGAAAAATTAATCTGCTGCTCGCGGGCAGCGTAAATTTCAGTGACGAGCACCTGGTCGGCATCCTTGAAAGCGCTGATGAAGCCATCCAGGAGGGTCTGGGTGCGGGAATAGGTGTGGGGCTGCCACACAGCCCAAAGGCGGCGGCCGGGATAGTACTGGCGGGCTGCTGCGAGGGTGGCCGCGATCTCGGTGGGATGATGCGCATAGTCATTGTAAAGAGCAACCCCCCAAACTTCTCCGAGCAGGTCAAAGCGCCGTCCCGTACCGGTGAACTCATGCAAGGCGGCGGTGGCGCTTTCCAGCGGCAGATGCAACTGGTGCACCAGCGCCAGGACAGCGGCGGCATTCTGCACTATGTGCAGCCCCGGCAGGCGCAGAGAAACATGGACGAGGGCCTGGGGGGGAGTGCCGGGGGAGGCGTGACGCAGGGTGAAATCTGACCCACCCAATGGATTGGTCGTAATATCGGCCGCGCTATATTCTGCGGAAGACGAAATGCCGTAGGTGGCAGTTCGGCGGCCAGGGAGGCTGGTACCTTCGGCCAGGGAGGCGGAGCCTGGATCGTCCTGGCAGGCCAGAAGGGAACCGCCGGGTTTTATTTTGTTAACAAACGAAACAAAAGCGGCCTGGTAGTCGGCCGGGGTGGGGAAACAGTCGGGATGGTCGTGTTCCACGATGGTTACGATTGCACAGACTGGGTCCAGACCCAGAAACATGTGGTCATATTCATCGGCTTCGATCACAAAATATTTGCCCTGGCCGGCATGGGCGTTGCGTCCCAAATTCTTGGATATTCCGCCGATGATGTAGGAGGGGTCCAGTCCAAGGCGGGTCAGGACCCAGGCGGTCATACAACTGGTAGTCGTTTTCCCGTGCGTTCCGGCGATGGCAATGCAATCATATCCTGCCAATAACTGGCCCAGGAAATCGGCCCGTTTGAGCACCGGTATGCCCGCAGCCAGGGCAGCTTGCACTTCGGGGTTGTCCTCCGGAATGGCTGATGAGCGGATCACGATATTGGCGCCGGCAACGTGTTGGGCAGCATGACCCTCATGAACGGTCGCGCCCAATTCAGCCAGCTCGCGCCCCAGGGACGATAAAGTACGGTCTGAACCGCTGACCGGATACCCTCGTTCCAACAGGACGCGTGCGATGGCAGAAAGGCCTGTGCCGCCGATGCCAATGAAGTGAACTTTAATCATACGAACACCACCAGTACAAATATGAAGGCCAGGGCTATCGCGAAATAGATGACTGGGATACCCAGCCATTCGGGAGGCATCAGTGCCAGCAGTTGAGCCGCGTTCGAATCGGGCGCCGGAGGAGAGATGATCGAAGGGAATGGATACTGGGCTGCGTTTAAGAAAAACCACATGGTTCCCACAATCATGAAGCCATTGACGGCTCCCAAAAACAGGCCAAGGAGTGAATCTTGTAGTTTTTCACGGACAAAACGGTTGGTCGCGGCCAACCGGGTAATATTGGGCGTCTGATACCCAAAGAATACCAGCACCCCGATCAACAGAATCCGGAACCAGAACAAAGTAGTGCTGTTGTTCGTCGACAGGGCAGTGATGATGCCCGGCTCAAACTGCTGCAGGAGGGTAATGATAAACAGTCCCAGCACAACGGAAAACGAGACCAACACTTCTTTTGCCCAGCCTCGCATCAGGCCGACTATGGCAAAAATAAACACCAGCATCCAGAAGAAAGCATCCAGAGTCACCATGATTGTGCTCCCTTTCCACCCGGGATTTCACCTGCCAGCTCACGCACCAGGCTGGCAATCTTGCCGGCCGCATCGGGCCGGGATAATGCCTGCATAGCCTGGCGCATCGACTGCAATCGGCGTGGGTCAATAAAAAGGCTGTGCACGGTTGGCAGAAGCTGGCCAGAGAGCTGGCCGGCTTCCAGGATCAGGGCCGCGCCGTGGCGCCGCAAATAATCGGCATTGACCTTTTGATAGCGCCAGGCAAACTGGTAGGGTACCAAAATGGCTGGCAAACCGAAGAGTGGATATTCACCCAGGGTGGATGCGCCGGCCCTGGTGACTGCCAGGTCAGCCGCGGCCAGAGCGGCGCCCATGTCTTCGTGAAGGTATTCAAAGATGTGATAACGTTCTTTTAAATCTTCCGGCAGTCTTTGGCGGGCTGAGTCGGCGGCAACTTTATCCGGGCTGCCTGTGATATGCACAAGCTGAGACATGCTTAAAAGCTCGGCCAGGTTTGCAAAGACGGGTTGGTTGATGGTGTGGGCGCCTTTGCTGCCCCCGGCAACCAGTAAAACCGGCAGGCTGTCCGACAGGTTGAGCTGTTGGCGGGCGCTGGAGCGATCCCACTGACCCAGCTCGGGCCGGATAGGATAACCGGTCACCGCCAGGCGGGCGCGGGCCTGCGGGAAATACTGCTTTGAGTCTTCAGCGGTCAGAGCGATGACCCTCGAAAAGCGTGAAAGGAAGCGCAGGGCCAGGCCGGGTTCAATGTCGGGCACGTAAAGCAAAATGGGCTTGTGGCGCCCGGCAACGGCAACGGGCGCGGCCACATAACCGCCGGTGAAGAAGATGACATCGGGTTTGAATTCTGCCAGGATACGGCGGGCGGCCAGAGTACCCTTCACAAGCCGCAGAAGGTTGGCGGGCAGGGCGCGCAGCCCTACGCCGTGCACTCCAGCAGCAGGTATGGCGGTAAAAGGTACGCCGGCACGGGTCACCAGGTCAGTTTCCATACCTCCGACACCTCCAACCCACAACACAGCCTGCACCTCATTTTCCAGCATTTTCAGGACCGCGAGAGCGGGATACACGCCGCCGCCGGTCCCCCCGGCGCAAATCAACAACCGCACTGTAAGACCTTTCACCTGGTGCGGCCGGCTTTTTTTCGGAAGAGCGGGCCACATTCATCAGGATACCAATGGCAGCCATGACGGAAACCATGCTGGAACCGCCGTAGCTGATGAGGGGTAAAGCATTGCCTGCAAACGGCACCAGGTTCACCATTTGACCCATGTTAATAATGGCCTCAAATGTGATCCAGATTGTAATACCCGAAGCGAGCAGCCTGCCAAGCGTGTCCGGGGCTTTACGGGCAATTAGAAGGCCGCGCCACAGGAAGAAGATGTACAGGCCGATCACAACCAGGGCGCCAACAAAGCCGGTTTCTTCGGTAATCACGGCGAAAATACTGTCCGTCCACGGAACAGGGAGGCCGGTAAATTTGGTAACGCCGCGTCCAATGCCGACACCAAAGATACCGCCGCGCACAATAGCTTCAATCGAGCGTAATACGTGGTCGGAAGATTTTTCCGGGTCCTGCAGTCCGTTGAAGAAGTCGGACATACGCTGCTGGCCAGTGTGGCTGACGGCAACGATGGCCAGGCCAACCAGAACGGCAGCCACCATGACCAGTACGATCTGGCGGAATTCGCCGCCGGCCATGAAAAAGAGGGCGCCTCCAAGGACGAAGATGGTGGCGGCGGCGCTGATATCCGGCTCGCCGAGGATCAAACCCATAAAGATTCCCAGAATAAGGGTCAGCGGTAAAAGGCCAAAGGAAATGTTGTTGATCACATCTCTCTTGGCAAAAAGCCAGAAAGAGAGGTAGATAATGATCGCCAATTTGGAAAATTCAGAAGGCTGGATGGAGCCCGAAGCCAGCGAGCGGACATTGCCATTGACTTCATCTTTCACGATCAAAACGGCGGCCAGGGCAGCCAGAATGATCACCACCATGGGAATCAGCAGGCGTTGGTAGCGGTGGTAATCAAACAGGCTGAGGGCTATGGCAATGGCACTTCCAATGGCGGCAAATACAATCTGCCGGCCGAGGAGATACGTTGAGGGTTCATCACGCAGGGAGGCATACTGCCAGCTTGCAGAAAAAACAAACAACATTCCTACGACCAATAGTGCAATCACAATCAGTAACAACGGCACGTCGAACTTAAGCCGCAGGGAATGAGGGACTTTTGCGGCGGCGCTAACCGGGAGTTGCGAGTTCACTAAAGTTTGTTGACCCATAATTTAAAAAACTCCCCACGCTCTTCAAAATCATTAAATTCATCAAAACTGGTTCCGCCGGGTGAAAGTAAAACCACGTCACCTGGCTGGGCAACATTGGCGGCTTCCTGCACGGCTTCCTGCAAAGTCTGGCAGTGCTCCAGGGTAATGGGGCGGCGTTCAGGCTGCTGGGCGCCCAGGGATTGCAGGATTTTTGGGCTGGCTTCACCAAAGACGATTACGTGATCGACCCGCTCGTGGATGAGATCCGCCAGGTTATCCCAGGGCAGTTTCTTATCGCGTCCACCTAGCAGCAGTACCAGGGGTTCTTCAAAGGATTGGATGGCAGCCATGGTGCGTTCGGGGGCGGTGGCGATCGAGTCGTTGTACCAGCAGATTCCTTGCAATTTACGGACCAACTCCAGGCGGTGCGGAACGCCGTTGAAACCTGCGATCCCTTTTTGCACGGCCTGGACAGGAAAACCTGCGGCGGTGGCAACCGCACAGGCTGCCAGGGTATTGAGCAGGTTGTGGCGGCCGCGCAGGGTGACCAGGCTGCTGGGCGCCAGTTCTGTGACCTGGCTGCCATCCTGGAAGCAAAAAACTTCATCTTGCAGAAATGAGCCCGATTCACCGGCCGGTGGGCGGGCAAAGCTGAAGGAAACCCGGCGACCTTTCACCTGTGGAGCCATCTGCGACCATGCGACCGGATCCTCACGGCCGAGGACGGCAGTGTCCTGCGGGCCCTGGAAGGCCAGAATACGGGCCTTGGCGGCTGTGTAGGCCTCCATACTGTTATGGCGGTCAAGATGATTGGGGGTGATGTTCAGGATGGCTGCCACCTGGGGGCTGAGGGTCATTTGCTCAAGCTGGAAACTGGAAAGCTCGAGGACGACGATATCTGCGCTGGATATTTCATCCAGGCGATCAATCAGGGGGAGCCCGATGTTCCCGCCCACCCAGGCTTTTTGGGGGAGAACTGCGGCAGCCTCAGCCATCCGGCCGACCAGGGTGGTGGTGGTTGTTTTGCCGGCCGAACCGGTTATTCCAATCACCCGGCAGGGAACGGCTTCCATGAAAATCTGTGAATCATTTGAAAGCGGCAGGCCGCGGCGCTGAGCCTCGACCACGACGGGCAGGTTGAGCGGGATGCCACCCGAAAGACAGAGCAGGCCGGCGCCATCGAGCAGTTCGAGGGGATGCCCACCCAGGGCCCAACGGATCGGAAGCCCTTCCAGGGATTGGAGGGCCGGGTCCATCTGGGCGGCAGAGCGCTGGTCGCTGAGGGTTACCACAGCGCCCTGGCGCACCAGAAAACGCGCCAGCGCCAGCCCTTGACGGGCAGCCCCCAGGATAACCACGCTCATGCCATTCCAATCTTTTTTCATCTCACACCACTGCAATCGCAATGCCCAACATGGCAAATAAAAGGCTGACCAGCCAGAAGCGCTGGACGACCTGTGTTTCACTCCAGCCGAGCAGCTCAAAATGATAATGAAGCGGCGCCATTTTGAAAAACCGCTTGCCATGGGTCGCCTTGAAATAAAGGATCTGGATAATATCGCTCAAAGCTTCACTGACCGGAATAACGGCAATCATCGGCAGCAAGATCCATTGGCCTGTCATTAAGGAAACCACCCCCAGGGTGGCGCCCAACGAGAGCGAGCCGGTGTCGCCCATGAAGAGCTGGGCGGGGTGAACATTGAACCACAAGAAGCCAAACAAGGCGCCCACCAGGGTAAAACAGAAACGGCCCAGGAAGACCTGGCCCTGCAGCAGGGCAATAATCCCATAGGCGGCAAAAGCAGTCGCACAGATCAACCCGGCCAGGCCGTCCATACCATCGGTGAAATTGACGGCATTCGAACCGCCGACAATGATAAACGCCGCGATAGGGATGTACATGAACCCTAAATCGAGGGGTTCTGGGGCGGTAGGCCAGAGGAGCTGTGGAACACCAAGCACATAGCGCAAAATAATCGCAATAATGACCGCAAAAGTTACCTGGATGATGAATTTGGTGCGAGCGCGCATTCCCAGGCCGCGGCGTTTACCTCGAATTCCTTCCCAATCATCCAGGGCGCCCAGCCCGGCGTAAATGAACATGACCATGAGCGGAACCATCACAGAGCGGCCCAGGAAATTCAAGCCCAGGAGGGAAGCAGCGTTCAACAAGATTGTCAATAAGGCTACCGGCAGGATGATCATGACCCCGCCCATGGTAGGTGTGCCCATTTTGACTTGATTCTGGCCGGGTTCTTCTACCCGGATCAGTTTTCCGATTTTAAAATGGCGTAAAATGCGCAGCAGCGGGCCGCCCCAAATGACCGCTAACATAAAACTGAGGGTGCTCAAAGCCAACGCCAGGGAGGTTTCTTTCATGAGTCCGTCTCCAGGGCTGTCACAATGCTGTCGAGGTGCAGACTGAGCGAGCCTTTGACCAGCACCACGTCGCCGGATAACAGGGTCGATTTCAGGTATTCGATTGCCGCGGGGGCGTTGTCAAACCAGGTAATGGCCCAGGAGAGCATGCCAGCCTGGCTGGCAGCTTCAGCGATCATTTTTCCCTGCTCTCCAAGGGTTACAAGGTGTGAACATACTTCTGCAACCCGCACTCCCACTATCTGGTGGCCCTGCTGCTCGTAAGGGCCAATATCCAACATATCACCCAGGACTGCGAATTTGCGACCGCTCATTTCTTCAAGCAGGTTTAATGCTGCCAGGGTTGATTCAGTGGAGGCATCGTAGGTATCGTCCAGGATCAGGGCGCCGCTTTCACTGTGGACGGCGACCATGCGAAGCTGTGCCTGCCCTCCCTGTAGGCCGTTGATGATTTCCTGCCAGGTCAGCCCCTCAACAAGGCCCACGGCTGCTGCCCGTAAAACGGTATGGACGGACTGCCGGCCAATCAAGGGAACGCGCACGAAAAGGGTCTCGTTTCGGTAGTGCAGCCTGAAGTGGATGCCTTCCAGGCCCAAACTTTCAATCTGGTCGGGCCACAGGTCGGCACGCGGGTCGATGCCGTAGAAGAAGACCTGGGCCCGTGTCTTGTCAGCCATGGCGCGCACGTTGAGGTCATCAAAATTCAAAATGGCGACCCCTTCAGGGGCTGGCGGCAGGGCCTGAACCAGCTCGGCTTTGCCGCGGGCAATTTCTCCCAAATCCTGCGTTTGTTCAGCGTGCGGCCTGCCAACGTTGGTCAGGACGCATACGGACGGCAGAGCCATGTCGCAAAAAGCGGTGATTTCTTCGTGATTATTAAAACCCATTTCCAGGACCGCCCGTTCGTGACCGGGTCCCAGGCGCAGCAGGGTGAGGGGCAGGTTGATTTTATAATCCAGGCCGCTCTGGTTTTTCAGGGTCCGGTAGCGCTGACACAGCACATCCGCGATCAAATCCTTGGTGGTGGATTTGCCCAAACTGCCCGTGACCGCGATGACCCTGGCATCCAGCCTGCGGCGCCAGAATCGGGCAATAACCTGGAGTGTCTTGAGGCTGTCTTCGACCAGGATGCAAATCGGAGCTTCTGGGATGACCAGGTCTGGGGTCAGGCTGCCAGAGCGCAAATCAAGGGTTGAGAACTGGCCGGAAAAGTCTTGCTGAACGATGGCGAGATGAGCGCCGCGGCTGAAGGAATCGGCCACGTAGTCGTGGCCATCGACTTTCTCACCAGACAGCGCTACGAACAGCCCGGCGGGAATCACCTGTCTTGAATCAGTGGAAGCCTCACTGATTACCAGGGAGGCTCCTTCAGGACGGGTGCCCGTAAGGGCTTCGAGAACATCTGCCAGTACTAACAAAAGATCAACCTTATTTCCCGTAAAGCTGTAAACGAGCCGCATCGGGCGGCAGGTTTGAAAGGGTGGCCAATGTCTGGAAGGCCTCACTGAAGATCGGGGCTGCGACCACGGAACCCCAGATTGATGTAGCTGGTTTTTCGAGCCAGATGTAGATCAGAAAACGCGGGTCATCCACCGGACCCCAGCCTACAAAAGAAGCGTTGGTGACGCCGGAGACATAGCCGTTTGGACCGGGGATTTCACCGGTTCCGGTCTTCCCAGCCACGCGATAGCCGGGGACGAGGGCGCTGGATGCTTCTTTTTCAAGTGATGTGGCCAGCATTTCGGTTTCGGTTTTGGCGGTCTGAGCAGTGATCGGATTGCCAACCACCTGGGGCGGATTGTCATACTGGTGGCCTTTATCGACCATGGCCTTGAGCAAATGGGTGGCCATCATCTTTCCCTGGCCGTTGGCTACGGCAGTAATCGCCTGGATCATCTGGATGGGAGTGACAGCCAGGCCCTGGCCGAAGGAATTAGTGCCAAGATTAACGGTGTACCAGTTGGGGTCACCGGGCAGGGAGAGGGGCCAGTTCGCTTCCCCTTCCAAGTCGATATTGGTGCGGTGTCCGATGCCGAAGGCTTTCAGATAATCATAAAACCGGGTGGTTCCCAATTGTTCCCCCACCCAGGTCAGACAGACGTTCAAAGAATTCTGCAAGCAGCCGGTCATCGTTTGGAGGCCATAGGCGGCGCGGTCCCAGTTGTAGATACGAATGCCGCCAATCACAATTGAGCCGGTGTCGTTGAAGGTGGTTTCGGGTGTCACAGCACCGGAATCCAGGGCGGCTGCCATGGTGAGGACCTTGAAAACGGAACCAGGTTCATACGTTGCCCCGATGGCCCGATTGAAGGCCAGTGAATCGGGGAATGTGGTACCGTACGTCCAATATTCATTGGGGTTGAAATGAGGAGTGGTTGCCATGGCCAGGATTTCACCGGTATTTGGATCGGCCACAATAATGGTGGCAGTCTGGGACTTGGTGTCTTTGAGCGCTTTGTCGGCCAGCCGTTCCATGGCTGCCTGCATTTCACGGTCAATGGTCAGGACCAGGTCTGCTCCTGAGGTGTCCTGGGGCAAAGATTGGATCTGGTACGGATCGCGGGCATAACGATAAATCTGTTTGGCGCCGGCCAGATATTCATTGTATTTTTCTTCAATGCCAAAATAACCATGGCCGGCCTCGGTATCAAGGTAAGAATAAAAGCCCAGGATGTTCGATGCCAGGGTATTTTCTGGATACGTACGCTGCAAGTGGGGTGTTGCCATCAGGCCGGACAGGACATTGCTGCCATCAGCCTGAAAGCTTTTCTGGACCTTAATTATTTCTGCTTCTTTGGTCAGATCAATAAAATCTGTCAACCGGACGTAGGTCAGATTGTTATCCAGTCCATAATTGATGCGGGAGAGGGTTTCATTGTAGTCAGCACCTGTGATGGTGGCCAGGGCTGAGGCAACCGATTCTTTTTTGACCATGTTACGCAAGTCAATTCCGATTTCGTAAACAGTTTTACTGCCGGCCAGAAGATTGCCCCAGCGGTCTGTGATGTCGCCGCGTTTTGTTTCGATGGGTAAGTCGATGACGGTGTTCTTCAGGTCATTTTCCTGCATGACTTTATTGGTCGCAGCGCTTGTCTGGATGCGGAAAAGCTGCAGCAGCAGTAAGGCGCCTAACAGACTGAAGATAACACCCAGCAGAGAAAAGCGAGAGAAAGGATTGTTTTTCATTGGGCTGTCCCTCCAGCGCCATTTGTCCAGATCAGAACACCTTGAAAGAGCCACTCCCACAAGGACTGGGTGTAACTTGGTTTGATAATCGGGTCGGCCAACATATCAGATGAAGGGGCCGGGGCAAATATAGCCGGTTGGCGGCCGGTATAACCGGGAACGACGACGTAAACGGCCTTGTCCATGGCAATGGGTGTATAACCCAGGGCTTTGGCACGTGCCACCATATTTTCTTCTGATGTAATCTGGCCAAGGATGGCGATATTATTGGCAATCTGACGTTCCAAATCCTGGCGCTGCCATTCATAACCTTGAAAATCCAGGCCGGCAGTGGCTGCCTGGGCGGAAATATTAAGATATAAGGCTGCAACCACCAGTATCATGACAATTGCCAATACGATATAAAACAGGTGCTGCAACTGCACTCGCCAGGGAGCCTGTTTATATGCCTGCATAATTTTTGCATTCATAGCATGTTTTTTTACCTCGCAAGAGACTTTTAAGGAGTGCTCTATGCAACACTCATGCCAATTCGATTTTTTCGACTACTCTCAGCCGGGCGCTGCGCGCCCTGGGGTTATCAGAGGTTTCCGATTCGGATGAGGAAATCGGATGACGGTTCATTTCTCGCACGGATGCCCGGTGACCGCAGGTGCAAATTGGCTGTTCGGGTGGGCAGATACAATCCCGGTTTTCTCTCCGAAAATACTGTTTTACGATCCGGTCTTCAAGAGAGTGGAAGGAAATGACTGCCAACCTCCCGCCAGGCGCCAAAGCCTGGATTGCAAGCGGAAGGATTTCCTCGATCGATTCCAGCTCCCGGTTTACGGCAATTCGCAAGCTTTGAAAGGTGCGGGTAGCCGGATGGTTGTGCTGGTGACGCCCTCCGGCGGCCTTGCGAATGACTTCGGCAAGCTGGAGCGTGGTGTAGAGCGGCCTGGCCTGGACGATTGCCCGGGCAAAACGGCGGGACTGAGGCTCTTCCCCGTAGCGCCAGATGATATCTGCCAGCTGCTGTTCGGACAAGCGGTTGACCAGTTCGGCAGCGGTCGTGGGCTGGTCTGGGCTGAAGCGCATATCCAGCGGGCCGTCGGCCTGGAAGGAGAAACCCCGCTCGGGTTGGTCTAGCTGCATCGAAGAAACGCCCAGATCCAGAACGATGCCTTGAACCTGGCTCCATCCCAGTCGGGCGAGTTGGGAAAGGAGAGTGGTGTACGAGGCCTGGATGAGCTTAACACGCTCGCCGTAAACTGCCAGGTGCTGGCTTGCTAAAGCCAGCGCCTGAGGATCGAGGTCCAGGCCCATCAACTGTCCAAGCGGGCTGGAAGCTTCTAAGATTCCCCAGGCATGCCCACCAGCCCCCACTGTCGCGTCCACATAAAATCCTGGGCTTTTTGGGGCCAATGTGAGTATAATTTCATGGTAAAGTACTGAACGGTGCGGAGACCGGTTTGATTCAGAAGAATTAGACATGTTTACTTGATTGGCAATTCAAGTTTTGTAAACCGGTCGGAATTCACTTTGCCGTCTTTGATGAGCTGTTCTTGTGCCGCCCATAATTCTTCTGACCAAATTTCCAGGGTATCACCGACACCGGTGATGATTGCATTTTCCTGCAGATTCACCGCTGAACGTAACGCCTGTGGGAGTAAAATGCGTCCGGACCGATCAAAATCCACCCGGGCGGCCTGAGAGAAGAACATGCGGCGCAGGAGGCGAGTATTCGAATCGGTGACGCTTAAAGTGCTGAGGTGAACCAGAATTTGCTCGAAACTGGTTATTGGCCACACAATCAGGTTATTGTCAAAGCCCAGCGAG
>Ga0209014_10002136_pt1 | contig 11561 bp, 11 predicted proteins | sample BarGraNGADG00212_FD_184491 | JGI IMG/M metagenome (GOLD analysis project Ga0209014, IMG submission 184491) | Arctic peat soil microbial communities from Barrow, Alaska - Barrow Graham LP Ref core NGADG0002-212 (SPAdes) (version 2) | ecosystem: Environmental > Terrestrial > Soil > Wetlands >... | reverse complement strand
CGGCCGGCTGGGCGATCATCCGCGAGGGATCGCTCATGGCGAGCCCCACACGCCGGTCGCCAACGTCGATGGCCAGTATCCGTCCGGGAAGGTTCATGCGCTCTCGCGTTCTCGCGTTCTCGTGTTCTCTAGACATCTCCTTCCACCATCTTCTTGAAGAACTCCGCGTTCGTCTTGGTGCGCCCCATCCGCTTGGCGAGGAACAGCACCTGCTCCTCGGGGGGCATGTCGCCAAGGAAGTGCCGTATGAGAAAGATGCGGTTCTTTTCCTCGGGTGTCAGCAGCAGCTCTTCCTTGCGCGTCCCCGACTTCTGGACGTCGACCGCCGGAAAGATGCGCCGGTTCGCGATCTCGCGGTCCAGTACCAGCTCCATGTTGCCGGTGCCCTTGAACTCCTCGAAGATCACCTCGTCCATGCGGGACCCGGTGCCCACCAGCGCCGTGGCCACGATCGTAAGCGTGCCGCCGCCGTCAATGGCGCGCGCCGCGCCAAAGAAGCGCTTCGGCCGTTCCAGCGCCTTCGCGTCCACGCCCCCCGACAGCAGCTTGCCCGACATCGGGATCACCGTGTTGTGCGCACGCGCCAGGCGCGTGATCGAGTCCAGCAGGATCACCACGTCCCGCCCGTCCTCGACGAGCCGCTTGGCGCGCTCGATGGTCATCTCCGCCACCTGCACATGCCGCGACGCAAGCTCGTCGAACGTGCTCGCCACCACCTCGGCTTGCGGCACCGAGGCGATGAAGTCGGTCACTTCCTCAGGCCGCTCGTCGATGAGCAGCACGATGAGCGTCACCTCCGGGTGATTCTCCGAGATGGCCAGCGCCATCTTCTGCAGCAGGATCGTCTTGCCGGCGCGTGGCGCCGCGACGATCAGGCCGCGCTGCCCCTTGCCCAGCGGCGTGATGATGTCCACCAGGCGCATCGCCAGGTCGCCATCAGCTCGCTCGAGCCGCAGTCGGGTCTTGGGGTAGGTCGGACGCAGGCTGTCGAATTGAACGCGCGTCTGCGTCGAATCCGGCTCACGCCCGTTGACGCTCTCCACCTGCAGCAGCGCGAGGAACTTCTCCCACGGCTTGGGCGGTCGCACCCGACCGCGCAGGGTGTCTCCCGTCTTCACGCCAAATCGGCGAATCTGCGTCTGTGACACGTACGTGTCGGCCGGCCCGGCGAGGTAGCTGTTTTCGGGGCTGCGCAGGAAACCATTCCCTTCCTTGACGACCTCCAGCACCCCCTCGGCATGCAACACGTCGCCGCGCGCCAGCAGCGCATGCTCGATGCGATACAGCAGGTCGGGGCGTCCTAGGGCGGCGGCATCCGCGATGCGCAGCGACTCGCCGAGCAGGAGCAGCTCGGGCAGTGGGGTGCGCCTGAGTTCGGCGATATCCACAGAGTGTCTGGTGGGGAACGGCTCCCGGCGGAAGGGGGGAGCACGGGGTTGAGCAGGTCCCGAGGCGAGTGCGAGGGCATCGCTCTGGGGAAGGGGAGAAGGTGCGCGAGGCGGGAGTCGAACCCACGACCTTCGGCTTCGGAGGCCGACGCTCTATCCAGCTGAGCTACTCGCGCGAGCCCGCCGGCATGCGGGGATACGGAAAGGTAGGGGAGGCAAGCCCCCCGTACAAGTCGCGCATCACGTTCGATGTCACGCCGGGCTATCCCCGGCGGCTCCCCACCGCGGCGTCAGCTGGCCCGGATCGCCGCGTGACTCCACCCCGCCGGCGCCACCGCCCTCCCGAACTGCCGGCTCATCTCGGTAATGGTCCCTTTGGCGCGGAGCTCGGCTGGCGAGAGCCCCGTGTAGCGCTTGAGCATGTTCCGGAACGCACCGCCCGAAGGGAAGTCGAGTTCCAGCGCGATGTGGTCCACCAGTCGGCCGCGATCCTCCAGCAGCACGGCGGCGGCGAGCAGGCGACACCAGCCGAGCATTTGCTGCGGCGGCAGGGTGCCGGCAAGTGCGCATCGCTCGGCGAGCGTCTTGCGGTGAAGGCCGAGGGCGCGGGCGACGCCGTCCACGGTCAGCGCCTGATGCGAGTGTTTCAGGCCGTACGCGACGAGTGGTCGCACGCGATCCGGCGTCATCGGGGCGATGTCGCCCCATACGTGCGCGTTGCGGCACCGGGTGGCGGCTTCGGTGAGGACGCGGCGTACGCTCAGTGGGGTGCGCCGGTCCTCCTCGAACAGGAGCGCGTGCACGCCCGTGCGCGCCACCCGCAGCAGTTCTTCGGGGTCGACCCGCAGGCGCGACGCCACGCTGATGGAGGCCACCGAGGGAAAATCGCACGCGATGTCTTCCAGCAGCTGCCGGGTCGGGTCGCCCGACTTCACCCGCGGCTCACAGATGACGATGTGAACGTCACCCCGTTCGAGGACGTTCCGCGCCGCGGCCAGGTCGGTGGCGCAGAACACCGGCGTCCCCACCGGCGCCCCTCGCGTCAGCCAGCCGGGAGGCTCCGTCTCGTGCCCGACGAGAAGAATTGGGGAGAATTCGCGTCTCACGTTACATGGCGTGACGGGAGGTGCCGTCACGGGTTAGTGGTGGGGAGGCGGTGGGCGTATGCATGGCTACGTCCCTTCACCCTGGAGTCCCAAGATGTCCCGCCAATTCATTGCTCGCCTGCTGCTCGCGGTCACCCTGATCGGTACCATGGCCGCCTGCGGCAAGTCGCCGACAGCGCCCGACGCGCGCGCGAAGACGCACGACACGGTGCCCTGGAACTGATCAGGCGCCGGCATCTGCTACGCCGCCTCGAGTTCGAGGACGACGCGTTGCGCCGGTGCGGACAGTGCGACGATCTCTTCGGCGACCACGTCTCCGGCGAGCAGCGACTCGCAGCGCTGCACGACAACGCTGAGCCCGAGCTGGAACGCCTCGCGGCGCACGGACCGCGCGAGGCGGCGAGCCTTGGCTGTTTCGCCGACGCCGGCGAACGCCACGGCCAGCTCGCTGCGCGCTTCCATCTCTTCGAGCGGGAAGTTCGCCGAGGCGGCGGTCGCCATCAGGCGTGCGGCGAATTTCTCTACCAGGGCTGGGCGACCGAGCTTTGCCGCGGCCATCGCTCCCTTGGAGTAGGCAGTCAGCCGGACGCGGGCATGCCTCGACTTGCGCAGGGCGCCGAGCACGGTACGCAACGCAGCCCGCGGCCTCTCGGCGCGCAGGGTGATCGACGCCATGTTCACCATCAGGCCCGCTTCGTCGTAGCTGCTCAGCGTTCCGGCTTCGAGGGCCTTCCAGCCGGAGACGAGCGCCCGGCTGAAATCATCCTGGCTCAGCGCGGCCGCCATCTCGCCGTGATACGAGACGGCGACGACGACCGGATGATACGCCGAGGCCGTGCGGGCCTTCGCATACCATCGATAGGCAGCGTTGGAGTCGCCCGAGAGCGTCCGGATGATTCCGCGTCCGATCAGCGCCCGCCCGCGCAGCTCGGGCAGGCGGTGCCGCGTGGCGAATCCGTACAGGTACGTATAGAAGTTCTCTGCCGCCTGCGTCGCCCCCGACGTGCGGCAGATCCGGGCCTGGCGGAAGATCGCCACCCCGGAGCTGGCCGGGTCAGCCGTGTCCCAGACGCGCCGCGCGGCGGCCAATGTCGTATACGCCAGGGTCAATGCCCCGGCTGCTTCCATGCGCTCCGTCAGCGCCAGCAGTCGCTGCGGCCGCAGCGCCGAGTACCGCGCCAGCGGCGACTCGCGCTTCACCCGCCCCGTCACCGGCTCGGCCAGTCGCTCGACCTGGAGGGCAACGCGCAGCCAGTGCGCGTCGTCGTCGCCAAAGCGCACCACGTCGGGCGTACGCTCAAGGTCGCGCCGGTACGCGGTCAGCACGTCGCAGATGAGCGCCGTGCCGTAGGACTCCACAATTGCTGTCGTCATGGCCGTCTGAACGGTCGGGAGTGAGCCAGGCAAAGTCAACGAGGCCGGTCGCAGTCCTTTTCAGGTTGAATGTCCTATTACATCATGTAACGTTTACCGGAAATCCGCAAGATTTCCGGCAAACGTTACATGGCGGGATAGTACTTCCGCGCGCCGACGCTATAATCGAGGGGCCTTCGTACGCCTGCCCGGGAACTGCCCGGTGTCCGCTGCGGGGTGTCCTTGACTCCCTAACCCGATGTTGCCGCACTCATGGGCTACCGATGCCGCCGCCAAGGAGCCGGTGCACCTGCACCTGCTCCCCGGAGGGCGTTCGTTCATTGGGCTGCCGGCAAAACGCGCCGGCATTGACGCCGGCTGGCTCACGTCGGTCATCGAGAAACTGCTGCGCCAGCACGAACGCGTGCTCGTGCTCCTCGAATCGGAACTCCTCAGCTACGAGCGCGACGCCACCCTGAGCGCAGACGCGCCCGTCGTACGACCGGCCGTCACCGCCGAGATGGTGACCGAGGACACCATGGAGCGATGGCGCGAGGTCGACATCATCCGCCATGCCCTGCCCGGCGCCTTCCAGAATCGGGTCCAGGTGGCCAGTTGGGCACACTTCACCGATCCGTCATTCGCCGCGATCTGGCGACACCTGCTGACCGCCTTCGCCGTTGCCCGCACCTTTCGCTCCGACGTCGTGCGCCTTGGCCAGGTGCGCGGCCGCTTGCCGGGCGATAATGGCGCGGCCGAGGCGGCACGCGCCGCCTGCCTGCACCAGGTTGAAGCGCTGGCCATGCGGCTCCGCATCGGCGAGGTGGCCGGCTACAATCACGAGTACGGAGTGGGGGCTGATGGCGTGCTCGCCGAGCGCCTCTACGCCGGCGCATACGCCATTGACGGCCTCACCGTGGAGTCGCTGGTGGGTCACCTTCCGCGCCGGGTGTACCGCCCGCTCTGACGGTTCCCTACTTCCCCTTCTCCGTCGCCAGCAGTCCGCGCGACACGGTCGTCGTCGACCGTCCCGTCCGTGGCTTGATCGGGGAGAAGCCCTTCTCGCGCTGTACCGCATCGCGGTAGAGCGTTTCGTAGTCCAGCGGCCCGATCTCGAGACGGCGACCTTTCTCCTTCAGGAAGATGCCGTGCACCGTCAGGCGGACGACGATCCCCTCGACCTCCCGTATGACTTCCGTGGGCGGCACCCACTGATCGGTAGCCGGGTCGGTGTAGCCGCGCTTCAGTTTCGTTGCCATGGAGAGCTTGAGAGAGGGTGGTGAAGGCAGCGAAAGCTAGCCATGTGCGCAACGCGCAGCGGCGGGGCTCCTGATGGCGCTCCTGATGGCGCGCTTGCTCGTGGCGCAGGGACGCCGCATACTGCTACGCCCATGAACGAATCCGCACGAGTCTTCCCGGATGCCGCGCGCCGGGTGCAACTGATGGCCACGTGCCTGTGCGATGCGTTCTATGATGACGTGGCCCGCGCCACCGTCGAAGTGCTCGAGTTTCTCGGGTGCACAGTCGAGTTTCCGGACGGCCAGACCTGCTGCGGGCAGCCAGCCTTCAATGGCGGCGACTGGCCGTCCTCACGCCGGGTCGTGCGGCACGCCATGCGTGCCTTTGCCGGTGACGTCCCGGTCGTCGTTCCAAGCGCTTCCTGTGCGGCGATGGCACGTCACGGCGCCCTGCTGGCATTCGAGAATGAAGGGGACCAGGGGGACCAGGGGGACCAAGGGGACCAGTCCGAAATCCGGGCACTCGGCCGCCGCACATGGGAACTGGCCGACTTTATCGTTCACGCGCTTGGCGTGACGACCTGGCCTGGCCGCTACGAGGCACGGGTCGCGCTGCACCGTGCCTGCCATGCGCGGGGAACGCGCAGCAGCGAGGCGATGCAGACCTTGCTCGGCTCGATCGCGGGCCTGACCATTGTGCCGGTCGGCGAGGGCGAACAATGCTGCGGCTTCGGCGGCACGTTTTCGGTTTCGTTCCCCAACATTTCCAGCAGCATGGGCGCCCTCAAGCTGGAGCACATTCGCGCCGCGCGGCCCGACATTCTCGTGTCGGGAGACATGAGTTGCCTGATGCACCTGTGCGGGCTCGCCGGCAAAGCAGGCGAGCCGATCAAGGGCCTGCACTTCGTGCAGCTGTTGCGCGACGCGCTGCAGAACAACGGCGTGCTCTAGGTTCGCATGGCCACCCAGCCGATTGACCAGTTTGCCAAGCGCCTCCATCCGGACACGAAGGCGGCGGTCTACGATGGTTCGAAGCAAGGTCACGACAAGCGCACCCAGGTGCTCTTCGACCACTTCCCCGACCCTGACCGGCTTCGCCGGATCGCCGGCGAAATAAAGCAGCACGTCGTCGAGAACCTCGACACGTACCTCCCGCAGGTGGAGGCGAGGCTTCAGGCCCACGGCGTAACCGTCCACTGGGCGGCGACGGCCGAAGCGGCCAACGCCGCCGTGCTTGCCATCATGCGTTCCCGTGGTGCGACGAGAATGGTCAAGTCCAAGACGATGGTCTCGGAGGAGACCGGACTCGGTCCGTTTCTCGAGAAGAACGGGATCGAGTGCGTCGAGACCGACCTTGGTGAGTTCATCGTCCAGATCGATCACGATCAGCCGTCGCACATCGTCAAGCCGATCATCCACAAGAACCGGCGGCAGATTGCCGCTTCCTTCGAGCGGCACGGACTCGGCGCGTACGATGACGACCCGCAGACCATCACCCGCCGGGCCCGCCAGCACCTGCGCGGCAAGTACCTCGCCGCGGATGTCGGCCTGACGGGGGCGAATTTTGTCAGCGCCGAGAGTGGCCGGCTGGTGGTGGTGACCAACGAGGGGAACTCCCGCTTCTGTCTCGCGGCGCCCGCGTGCCACATCGCGATGGTCGGCATTGAGAAGATCCTGCCGCGCGATCGCGACCTCGGACTCTTTCTCAACCTTCTCGCGCGCAGCGGCACCGGCCAGCAGTTGACGGTCTACACCGAGTTCATCTCCGGTCCCAGGTCTCCTGGCCAGCCCGATGGCCCGGAGGAGATGCACGTCATCTTCGTGGACAATGGTCGCACCGACGTACTCGCCTCGTCCTGTCGCGACATCCTCCGCTGCATTCGTTGCGGCGCGTGCCTCAACGTCTGCCCGGTCTACCGGCAGGCCAGCGGGCACGCCTACCGCAGCGTCTATCCAGGCCCGGTGGGGGCAGTCCTCTCGCCATTGCTCGCCGGCGAGGATTTCGCCACGCTCGCCGACCTGCCCCGGGCGTCGACGTTGTGCGGCGCCTGTCACGAGGTCTGCCCGGTGGACATTCCCATTCCCGACCTGCTGCTGCGCCTGCGCGACAGGGCCAAACAGGAGGGTGTGCCATCGCCCGGCACCCCGCCGATGGGTGTGTGGGCGTTGCTCGCGTCGCGGCCCGCGGCCTGGAGAGCGGCGCTGTTCGGCGGCAAGCTCATCAATCACCTGCCGGTCACGCTCGTGCCGGTACCGGCCCTTCGATCATGGGCAGGCAATCACGCGCTGCCTGAGTGGCGCGGCGGTGCATTCCGCACGTGGCTGAAGGACCGGCGAACGAAATGAACACCGATCGCGAATCCATTCTCTCTCGCGTGCGCGGCGCGCTGGCTCCACTGCCGTATCGGGCGGCCCTCCCCGACTGGGAGGCCGAGCTGGTGGTCATCCGCCAGGCACGCGGTATGGTGGACGCGTGGACGCTCTTTGCCGAACGCCTGCGCGGCGTGAACGGCATTCCGCTGACGGCCGTCGCCGACCTGGTGGCGCTGCTGGTGGAAAACGGATGGAGGCACGGCTACTGCGATCCCGCGCTCTGGCCGAACCTCGCGTCGGCGTTTCCGGCGACGATCACCGTTGAGACGATGTTCGACCGCGCCCGCGTGGATGACTATCAGTTCGGGATCACCCGCGCGTCGCTGGCCATCGCGGAAACGGGCACCGTGGTCCTCACGGACACAGGTACTTCGCGCCGGCTCGCCGCCCTGGCGCCGTGGGTGCACGTGGCGGTCGTCACGCGTGATGAGATGGTCATCGACGTGCCCCAGGCCGTGGCGGCGCTGCCGGATGATCCGAACATCATCTGGTGCACGGGTCCCTCCAAGACCGCCGACGTCGAGGGCATCCTCATTGAGGGTGTCCATGGGCCGGGCGTCCAGGCCGTGCTGCTTCTCGACTGAGACCAGCAGTCCGGGCTTCTCCGGGCCAAGCTCCCCATTGCGACCGCCAGTCACCGGCGAAGTCTGTTATATTTAGAGGCTGTTGCCGGTTCGTAAGAATGGCTAATGCAAATTCGAGGTCATAATGAAACTTGGAGTTCCCAAGGAGAGCCAGCCCGGTGAACGCCGGGTCGCGGCAACTCCGGATTCCGTGAAGAAACTGCTTAAGCTCGGTTTCGACGTCACCATCGAGCGCGACGCCGGACTGGCGGCGGGCTTCGACGACGCGTCGTACGCGTCGGCCGGTGCCACCGTGGCCGAGCGTGACGGTACCTGGTCGTGCGACATCATCGCCAAGGTGCGTGCCCCCATGGACGATGAGGTTGCCCGGCTCAACGCCGGACAGACGCTCATCAGCTACCTGTACCCGGCCTTCAACAAGGACCTGGTCACCAGCCTGTCGGGGCGCAAGGTGAACGCCATCGGTATGGACCAGGTGCCGCGCACCACGCGCGGACAAAAGGTCGACGCGCTCTCCTCGATGGGCAACCTCACCGGGTACCGGGCGGTCATCGAGGCGGTGAACGTGATGCAGCGCCCGCTGCGAGGGCAGTCGACCGCGGCCGGCAAGATCTATCCCTGCAAGGTGCTGGTCATCGGCGCTGGCGTAGCCGGCCTCGCGGCCATCGGCGCCGCGCGGGCGCTGGGCGCGATCGTCCGGGCCTTCGACACGCGGCCGGCGGTGAAGGACCAGGTGGCGTCGATGGGCGCCGAGTTCCTGGAAGTCCAGATCGACGAGGACGGCAGCGGCACCGGTGGCTACGCCAAGGAAATGAGCCCGGCGTTCATCGCCGCCGAGATGGCGTTGTTTGCCGCACAGGCAAAGGAAGTGGACATCATCATCACCACGGCGCTCATTCCGGGCCGTCGCGCGCCCATCCTCATCACCGCCGACATGGTTCGTTCGATGAAGCGCGGTTCGGTGGTGGTTGACCTGGCCGCCGAGCAGGAGGGCAACTGTGAGCTGACGAAGCCCGGTGAGGCGGTGAACGTGAATGGCGTCACCGTGATCGGCTACACCGACCTCGCTTCGCGCATGGCCCAGCAGGCCTCGACGCTCTACGCCACCAACATCGTCCACCTGGTGGCCGAGATGGGCGGGGCGGAGAAGTTCGAGCTGAGCGAGACCAACGACATCGTGCGGCCCATGACGGTGCTGAAGGCGGGCGCGCTGATGTGGCCGCCCCCGAAGCCGCCGGAGAAGGCGGAAGTCACGACGCCCCACGCCGCCAAGGCGAAGCTGCACAGCGAGGAACACGGCCCGCCAGCCACCGAGAAGATGTCATCATTTTCGCGCTGGGGCCTGCTGCTCGTCGGGCTCGCGCTCTTCGGCATCGGCCTCTCGGCGCCGCCGAACTTCCTGACCCACTTCACGGTCTTCGTGCTCGCCTGCTTCATCGGGTACCAGGTGGTCTGGAGCGTCACGCCGGCCCTGCATACCCCGTTGATGAGCGTCACCAACGCGATCAGCGGCATCATCGTGATCGGCGGCATGATGCAGATCGGCGGAAACTCGACGGCGAGCTTCCTCGGCGTCGCGGCGATCCTCCTGGCCACCATCAACATCGCCGGTGGTTTCCTCGTCACGCAGCGGATGCTGAGGATGTTCCACAAGTGACCCCCTCACTTCTCGCTACTTCATACATCGGGGCCGGCGTCCTCTTCATCATGAGCCTCAAGGGGCTCTCGCACCCCGAGACCGCGCGCCGCGGCAACATGTTCGGCGCCATCGGCATGGGCATCGCCGTGCTGGCCGTCGCCATCCAGGTGGGCCTGGTCACGTCCCCGTACGTCATCGGGGCCGTGTTGATCGCCGGCACCATCGGTACGATAGTGGCCACGCGCGTGGAGATGACCGCCATGCCGCAGCTGGTCGCCATCCTGCACAGCTTCGTCGGCGCCGCCGCCGTACTGGTGGGCCTCAGCAACCATCTGGCGCCGGCCACGGAGCTGTTCGGCGCGGAAGCCACGATCAACGACCTCGAGACGATTCTCGGAGTCTTCATCGGCGCCCTGACGTTCACCGGATCGGTGATCGCCTGGGGCAAGCTGCAGGGCGTCATCCGCAGCAAGCCGCTCATGCTGCCGGGGCGGCACCTGCTGAACGTGGCGATGATCGTCGCCTGCGTCTGGCTGGGGGCGATCGTCCTCGGGGACGGCCCGCGTACGATGACCGCGTTGCTGGCGATCATGGTGGTGGCGGGTTTCATCGGCATCCACCTCGTGATGGCCATCGGCGGCGCGGACATGCCGGTGGTCGTCTCGATGCTCAACAGCTATTCGGGCTGGGCGGCGTCGGCGGCCGGCTTCATGCTCTCCAACGACCTGCTGATCATCACCGGCGCCCTGGTCGGCTCGTCGGGCGCGATCCTCAGCTACATCATGTGCCGCGCGATGAACCGGTCATTCATCTCGGTCATCCTCGGCGGCTTCGGCGGCGAGGAGGGCGCGGCGCCGACCGGTACTGCGGTCATGGAAGGCGAGATGGTCGCCACCACGGCGGAAGAAGTGGTGGAGCAGTTGAAGGAGGCGCAGTCGGTGATCATCGTGCCGGGGTACGGCATGGCGGTCGCCCAGGCGCAGCATCCGGTGCGCGAGATCGTCGACGTCCTTCGCAAGCGGGGCACGCTGGTGCGGTTCGCCATCCATCCCGTGGCCGGACGACTCCCCGGCCACATGAACGTGCTGCTGGCCGAAGCGAACCTGCCGTACGACATCGTGCTCGAGATGGACGAGATCAGCGGGGATTTCGAGAAGACCGACGTGGTGCTGGTGATCGGCGCCAATGACATCGTCAATCCCAGTGCGCTCGACGATCCGTCGAGCCCCATCGCCGGCATGCCGGTGCTCCCGGCGTGGGAGGCAGAGAGCTGCATCGTCTTCAAGCGCGGACGCGGGGCCGGCTACGCCGGGGTGGAGAATCCGCTCTTCTTCAAGCCCAAAACGCGCATGATGTACGGAGACGCCAAGAAGTCGGTGGAGGCCATACTGAAGTTGCTCAAGGAATAGGTGGGTCGTTTGACCTAACCGGGAGGTGTGAGCGGCGCTCACGCCCCCCGCCTTCTCCGGGGAGGATGCATGGTTCGGCTCGCTCGTGATCTCGATCGTCGCGACTTCATCAAGGTGGTCACGGCCGGCATGGCACTGATGCCGACGCTCGGCATGTCCGGACTGACCCAGGTGGTGGGGCCCCGCCGCAGTCGTGTCGCCCTGGTGAGGACCAGTGACCGAAAGCGCGGCGTCAGCGCGGCGCTCAAGCTGCTCGACCTCAAGCGCATCAAGGGGAAGAAGGTCGTCATCAAGCCGAACTTCAACTCGGCGGACGACGCCCCCGGGTCGACCCACAACGACACGCTCGCACAGCTGGTCACTGAGCTGCATGGCTTGAATGCGCGCGGCGTCACGCTGGGCGAGTCGAGTGGGCCGCCGCAGACGCGGGGCGTGATGGAAAAGAAGGGTACGTTCGACCTCGCCAGGGAC
>Ga0209014_10002133_pt1 | contig 11570 bp, 9 predicted proteins | sample BarGraNGADG00212_FD_184491 | JGI IMG/M metagenome (GOLD analysis project Ga0209014, IMG submission 184491) | Arctic peat soil microbial communities from Barrow, Alaska - Barrow Graham LP Ref core NGADG0002-212 (SPAdes) (version 2) | ecosystem: Environmental > Terrestrial > Soil > Wetlands > Peat... | reverse complement strand
GGTCTCACCCCACCCGGCCGGAGCCGCCCACCAGCGCATGGCTCGTCGGGCTGGGGCGAAGCCCCGTTAGTACTGCGGCACTGCAGCGTCGGCCTGCGATCGTGCCGTCAGGCGTGGTGACGGCGGGTAGTCCGGCGCCCCGTCGAAGAACCCGCCGCCCGGGTCGTCCACATCCGCACCCGCGCGAACGACGTCCAGTTCCGGATGCCACATCTCCCGAATGATCAACGACGCGATCGCGATCAACAACGCGTCCCGGACGAGGATGACGACCATCAACCACCCGTAGGCGATGCCGTGCGCCTGCTGGCCCTCGCTGAAGCCCAGAAGCAGCGTGAGCGTCAAGATCCACACCGCGATCTCGGTGAACTGCCAGATCAACGTGAGCCGCCACCGTGGCCTGGCCAGTGCCACCAGCGGCACGAGCCAGAGCGAGTACTGCGGGCTCCACACCTTCGTCGTGAGCAGGAACGCCAGCACAGCCAGGAAGGCCAGCTGCGCGAGTCGTGGCTTCACCGGCGCCCGCAGTCCGATCCACGCCACCGCCACCAGCGCCGCGATCAGGACGAGCGCCACCGCGACACTCGGGGGCTGCCAGTAGGGCGCATCCTGGGCCCGCACGCTGCCGGAGGTCACCGTCCGCAGCATCGCCCACACCGTGCTGCGTTCGGCGGGCCGCTGCAGGCTGAACCGGTAGAACTGTGACCAGCCGTGGTAGTAGGCAAGGGCCACCGGAACGTTGACCATCACCCACACCAGTACGGCCGCGATTGCCGCCCACACCGCCGGGGCGTAACGCCGAGTGCGCACCGCGAGGATGCCGATCGCCAGGAAGATGAAGATCGGGTACAGCTTCGCCGCAGTGCCGAGGCCGATGAGGGCCCCGGCGAGTACGGGTTTTCGCCGGGCCCACGCCCACAGCGCCCCGCTGGTCAGGCCCATCGCGAGCAGGTCCCAGTTCGTGAACGCGTGCAGGACGAGCAGCGGCGACAGCGCGAAGATCGCCGCGTCGTAGGGCCGGCGCGCGGCCGCCTGGACCGTCCCGGCCGCAGCCACCAGACCACACGCGCTGAGCAGCAGTGCCGTCAGCACTCCGAAGATCACGACGTCGGACCATCGTGAATCGATGGCGTGCACCGCGCGGGTCAGATCGGCGGTGAGCCACATGAGTCCGCCGGTGAGCACGGGGTACTCGACGGCGGTGTCGCGGTAGGGGACCGCACCGACGTCGAGCCGTTCATCGCTCCACAGCGGCACGACATCCGAGTAACACATGTGGGTGTACTGCTTGTTGCCGGTCCACTGCGCGGTACTGCAGGGCGACTTCTCGACGAACCCGAGCAGCAGCGTGAGGCTCGTCATCGCCAGGATGATCCGCAGCGGCGTCCACCAGGCACGTTTCCCCACGCCGGCATGACGTCCCCATGCTCCGCCGATCGCTCGGCTGGCGCGGCTCACCGTCGCATCAGAACGACTCGGCGGCACCGGCACCGGCCCCACGTCGGGCGAGGGCGTGCCGTCGGTGACCGTGTTGGTTACCGACGTGCCCGCTGCTTGGACCGACGTCATCGCGCCATCCTGGCATGCGGCGTCGTCAGCGTGGCGTGCACCGCGCTAGCCGCCCGGTGGTCGCACCAGCCCCGCGGCCGGGGTGCAGGTGGTCAGCAAGGCCGACGTACACGTCGATGTCGGGGTGGTCGGCGTCGTCGGCGTCGTCGGCGTTGCGGTCGGTGAGCTCAGCGACGGTGTGGGCAGTGGCGAGAAGCCGGTCGACCTGGAGAACGACGGTGTCGGCGTCTTGGACTTCGTGGGCGACGCCGAATAGGTCGGGGCCGCAACGGTGCCGATGCCGCCGGTGATCAGCTGCGTCGTGGCCATCGTCAGGGCGGGCTTGTCCGCGAGATAGCTGTCCATGAACAGCGCCCACGTCTTGCCCGGCAGGTCCGCCCCGTACTCCTGCCCGCCGCTTGCGTCGAAGATCGGCGTGACGGAGTTGCCACTGCCCACCCATACGGCGGCGCTCACCTGTGGGGTGTAACCGACCATCCAGGCGTCGCTGTTGTTGCCGAGCTTGTCCTTGTAGATGCCCACGGTTCCGGTCTTGGCAGCCGACATCCGCCCGCCCGACAGCGGGTCTCCGGAGAACGCCGCGATGGGCTGGAGCGCCAAGGTGACGTCGTTCGCGACCTTGGGATCGAGCGCGCGCACGGGCGCCGCCTTGTGCTGGTACACGATCTCGCCGTCGGAACTGGTGACCTTCTGCACGAAGTACGCCGCGTTGTGCACTCCGTTGTCGGCGAAGGTCGCGAAACCCACGGCCTGATCGATCGGGTGAACCGCGTAGTCGCCGATGCCGATACCGAAACCCGTCTCGCCGTTGCTTCCGGTCAGGCTGGGCTTGCTGTCGATCGTCTTGGGGATGCCGGCCGCACGTGCGAGCGTTGCCACGTCGGACGGCCCGACCGCCTCGGCCATCAGATCGAACGTCGTGTTGAGCGAGTACTTCATCGCGTTCTTGATCGAGACGGACGAGCTGCTGTAGGCGATGTCGGCCGGGTCGTTGCAGATCTGCTGCCCCTCGATCGGCACGCAGTAGCTGCCGTCGACGTAGCTGTCGATCGTGTAGTGCGGCTTGTCCTGCGTCTTCTGCAGCGTCTGGGTCAACGCGGTCGCGAGCGTGTACGGCTTGAAGGACGACCCCGGGGGGCGCGAACCGACACTGGCGTAGTCGAACGTGTCAGCCTGCCCGGCGTAGTTCGTGCCGTTCGGCCCGCCGTAGTAGGCGAGCACCGCACCGGTAGCCGGGTCGACGGCCACCAGCGAGTTCTTCAGGTTGCGCTGGCGCGGGGTCAGATTCGCGAACGTCTGCTTGATCGCGGACAGCGCGGCGGACTGCGCCTTCGAGTCGATGGTGGTCTGGATCTTCGCGCCCCGGGCGTAAAGCTCGGCCTCCGACACCCCGTTCGCCTGGAGTTCGGCCAGCACTTTCTGGACGATGAAGAAGGTCGATCCCGACGAGCCGAGGCCGTTGGTGGTCGGGGCCTTCGTCCTGGGGTACTTCACCGCAGCTTCCTGGGCCTTGGTCAGATGACGGGTGCTCACCATCCCGTCCAGGACGTACGTCCAGCGTGTCCGCGCCGCGTCCGGGTTCACCGCGGGGTCGTAGTACCCAGGGGCGCGCAGCAGCGCGGCGAGCACCGCGCCCTGTGCCACGTTGATCTTGCTGACGTCGAGGCCGAAGTAGGTCTGAGCCGCGGCCTCGATGCCGTAGGCACCACGGCCGAAGTAGATCGTGTTCAGGTAGAACTCCAGGATCTGGTCCTTGGAGTACTGCCGCGAGAGCTTCACCGCGATCGCGAGCTCCCTCAGCTTGCGACTGAGAGTGCGCGAATCGTTGAGGTACGCGTTCTTGACGTACTGCTGCGTGATGCCCGAGCCACCTTGGGTGTCGCCGCCGGTGAGGTCGGAGACGGCGGCGCGCAACGTGCCTTTGATCGACACGCCGGGCTCGCCGTAGAAGCCACGGTCCTCGGCGGCCAGCACCTCCCAGCGCACCTGCATGGGCACCTGCGCGAGCGGGACGATGGTGCGGTTGATCGTGTTCTGCTCGCTGCCGATCCGGGCCATCACCGTTCCGTCGGAGTAGTAGATGGTCGCAACCTGCGGCAACGTCAAGGTCTCGGGCCGAGGTACGTCGCTGAGCGTGTAGAACAGCACCACGGCGCTGACCATGAGCACGGCGACGAAGCCCAGCAGCCAGGTGCCGAGGATCGCGGCACGGCGCAGCACGCGGCGCTTGCGCGTCATCCTTGCCAGGCGGCGCTTCTTGGCGGCGTGCCGCTTCTTCCACCACGTCGGCAGGTGGGCCATCCGGTGGCGCAGCGACGTGTCCGTGCGCCTCTTCACGCGTTTTGGTCCACCCTTTTGCAGCCTCTCGGGCACGTCAGCCGTCCGCCGCGGTCAGGGTGTCGGACCCCGGCTGTCCCAGCGCGAACGAACGCACGAGGTGATTCCAGTTGCAGTCGGGGCAGACCTCGACGACGTAGACGTCGAACTCGTCGTACTCGCGAGCCATCCGGGCGAGGTCTTCGACCGACCTCGCCTGACCCGCGGACCTGCCCAGGGCGTTGCCGTAGACATAGTGGACATGGCGCTGGTGCTGACGATCACACACCGGGCAGGGCGTGCTGATCGTCTCGCCGTAGTGCTTGGCGGCGAGCAACAAGTACGGGTGCGCGTCGCAGGCCTCGGCCCGGGACCGCCTCCCGGTCGTCAGATCTCCCAAGAGGGCACGGCGCTGCAACGCGTAGTCGACGACGTCGCGCTGCCTGCTCACCCGCACGACGGTACTTGCCGATATTGAGTGCAGTCACATCTTCGTTCAGGGCGCGCTCATCGGCGCGCCGCGTCCGCGTGACCGCCACCACGCGGCGATCAGGCGGGCTGCGGCGCGGGGTCCGGCGTCGGCGCCTCGGGCACGGCCGGTGCCGCCGGTGGAGGAGGCGCCGCCAGCGACTGCTGCAGGATCTGTGCCACGTCCAGAACCTGGACGTGCTCCTTCGCCGTGCCGTCGCCCTTCTTCTCGGCGACGGCGTCCGAAAGCATCACCATGCAGAACGGGCAGGCGGTCGAGATCAGATCGGGGTCCAGCCCGATCGCCTCATCGGTGCGCTCGCGGTTGATGCGCTTGCCGATCTTCTCTTCCATCCAGAAGCGGGCACCGCCGGCGCCGCAGCAGAAGCCACGTTCCTTGCAGCGGTGCATCTCCTGCGACGTCAGCGCGGGAATCGAGCCGAGCACGTCGCGCGGCGGTGCGTAGACCTTGTTGTGCCGGCCGAGGTAGCACGGGTCGTGGTACGTCACGTTCTTGTCCACGGGCTCGACGGGCGTCAGGCGGCCTTCGGCGACGAGCTTCGCCAGCAGCTGGGTGTGGTGGACGACCTCGTAGTGGCCGCCGAGTTGTGGGTACTCGTTGGCGATCGTGTTGAAGCAGTGCGGGCAGGTGGCGACGATCTTCAGCGGCTCGGCGCGCGTGATCGAGTTCAGGGTCTCGACGTTCTCCATGCCGAGCATCTGGAACAGGAACTCGTTGCCCAGCCGACGCGCCGGGTCACCGGTGCAGGTCTCACCTGTGCCCAGTACGGCGAACTCGACGCCGGCGACGTTCAGGAGCTCGGCGAACGCCCGGGTGACCTTCTTCGACCGGTCCTCGAGCGCGCCCGCGCAACCGACCCAGAACAGGTACTCGATGTCGACGTCGAGCTTCGTTCCCGGCTCCGCCCGGCGCACCTCGAAGCCCAGGCCGTCCATCCAATCCTCGCGGCCCTTGTCGGCCATACCCCACGGGTTGCCCTTGTTCTCGAGGTTTCGCAGCATCACGCCGGCCTCGGACGGGAACGCCGACTCGATCAGCACTTGGTAGCGGCGCATGTCGATGATGTGGTCGATGTGCTCGATGTCGACGGGGCACTGCTCGACGCACGCGCCGCAGGTGGTGCACGACCACAACACGTCCGGGTCGATGACGCCCCCGCTGGCGAGGTCGCCGACCAGCGGCCGCATCGCCTGCTCGACCGTGCTGCCTTCGATTCGTGGGTACCCGGCTTCAGGGACGTGCGCACCGTGCTCGGCACCCTTGGCCGCGGCGAAGTCCGGTGTGGCGCCCTCGGGGACTTGCTTGCTGCCGAGCAGATACGGAGCCTTCGCGAACAGGTGATCGCGAAGATCCATGATCAGCAGCTTCGGCGAGAGTGGCTTGTCGGTGTTCCACGCCGGGCACTGTGACTGGCAGCGGCCGCACTCGGTGCATGTCGCGAAGTCGAGGTAACCCTTCCAGGTGAAGTCCTCGATCTTGCCCTTGCCGAACACCGTGTCTTCGGAGAGGTTCTCGACATCGGCGAAGTCGATCGGCTTGCCCTCGGCGTCGGCAACCGGAAGCAGCGGGCCGAGCGCGATGGGCGTCCGCTTCGTCAGCACGTTCAGGGGAGCGGTCGCGATGTGCAGGTGCTTGGAGTACGTGACGATGATCGTGAATCCGAAGATGACCGCCATCTGCGCGAGCAGGAAGAACGTCTCGACGCCCTGGTTGTAGGCGCCGCTCCCGAGCGCCTTTGCGACCACGTACGACGCGAACGGAGCCTTGGACGTACCCCACGGGAAGTGCCCGGTGTTGTACTGCGCTCCGCGGTAGAGGAACAACGTGATGACGACGAGCGAGATCATGCCGAGGATCACCCAGGCGGGACCGGTGTGCGAGCCGTAGAAGCGGCTGCCGCGGTGCTTGCGTTCCGGTGCGTAGCGCAGGCGATTGATCGCGAACCAGATGATCGCCAGCAACACCGCCACGCCGAAGAAGTCTTCGAGGAAGCCCAGCCAACGGGCGTGGCCGAAGAACGGGAACGCGAAGTCCTTGCTGATCACCAGGGCGCCGTAGGCCTCGAAGATCGTGACGCCGAGGATGAGGAATCCCCAGAACGTGAAGGCGTGTGCGATCCCCGGCGCGCTCCACTTCAGCAGTCGCCGCTGACCGAACACCTCCGTGACCTGCGCTTTGACGCGCTCCTCGATGTCGTCCGTGCGACCCGGCGCCGGGCGGCCCGAGCGGATCAGCTTCGTCAGCCAGGCGATCCTGCGGCTGGCTACCGCTGCCGTCACGACGAGCATCAGCAGGGCGAGGGTCAGGCGCAATGCCACGGGTCTTCTCCTCAAATCACACGCATCATGTGAACCTGCAGACTCTATTCCGTCACCACCCTCGGGTAGCCGACCGAGTGCGGCGTTGTGGCGTGATCCACGCCTTCGGGGTCAGGCGGCGCGCCGCGCGGTGGCGTGTTCACAAGCGTGCGCGGCGGGATTGCCCGGCCCGGCGAGTCGACAGCGCCCCAACCAGGGACTAAGAATCTCGCGTGGCCAAGAATTCGCGTATCCCGTCCGTCGTCGGCGCGATCCCAGTCGTCGGTGACCTCGTAAAGCAAGCGGACAGCCAGGCGCAGTGGCTCCAGGATCTCGTGGAGCAGAACGCCCGGCTCGTCGGACAGCTACCGGCCACGATCAAGTCGTTCAACGACTCCCTTGACCGGTTCAATCAGAGCGTCGCCCGTCTCGACCGCGTCGTCTCGACGATCGAAAGCGCGGCGGCACAGATCATCGGCCCGCTCGAGCAGGTCACGCCGGCCCTCGATCGGCTGGCAGGGCTTCTCGAGATCCCGACCCTGCGGGACGTCCCGGAGGCGCTCGATGCGTTGCGTCGCGAGGCGCTGCCGGCGCTACGCGCCGCTACTGACACGCAGAAGCAGGTGGCACTGCTGAATGCGACGCTCGAACGGGTGCTCACGATCCTGAACGACCTGCCCGGCGCGGGAATCGTCCGCCGGCTCGGCGGCTTGGACCGGAAGTCCGAGGATCCACCGCCCGAGGCATAGTGCCGACAGTGCCCACACCCCGCGAGAGGTGACTAGCAAGTGATCCGGTTCGACGCGGTGACCAAGCGGTACCCCGACGGCACCGTCGCGGTCGACGAGCTGAGCTTCGTCGCCCAGTCCGGCCAGATCACGGTTCTCGTCGGCCCGTCCGGCTGTGGCAAGACCACCAGCCTGCGCATGATCAACCGGCTGATCGAGCCGACCAGCGGAAAGATCTTCATCGAAGACCGCGACGCCTCGACCGTGTCGCGCACCGAACTTCGACGCGGTATCGGCTACGTCATCCAACAGGCGGGCCTGTTCCCGCATCGCACGATCGTCGACAACGTGGCGACGGTGCCGTTGCTGCTCGGCCAGGACAAGAAGAAGGCGCGGGCGAGGGCCGTCGAGCTGCTCGAACTCGTCGGGCTGCCCGCGCAGATGGCCAAGCGCTACCCCGCGCAGCTGTCGGGAGGTCAGCAACAGCGGGTTGGTGTGGCACGTGCACTGGCCGGCGACCCACCGGTGATGCTCATGGACGAGCCGTTCAGTGCCGTCGACCCGGTGGTGCGCGCGCAACTGCAGCAGGAGTTCCTTCGTCTTCAACATGAGCTGGGCAAGACGATCGTCTTCGTCACACACGACATCGACGAGGCGATCAAGCTGGGTGATCGGGTTGCGGTGCTGCAGGTCGGCGGCAGGCTCGCCCAGCTGGCGACCCCGGCCGAGCTGCTCGCGCATCCGGCGGACGCGTTCGTCGCCGGCTTCGTCGGGCGCGACCGCGGCTATCGGGCCCTCGGCTTCGCCGACGCCGGCTACCTGCCACTGACCGACGAGCACGTCGCCCGCGTCGGCGAGGACCTGCGCGCCGCGAGCTACGTCGCCCGTGACGGTTGGGCCCTCGTAGTCGACGGCGATGACCGGCCGCTCGGCTGGCTGGCTCTGGGCGGGCTGCCCGACGAGGCGCTCGCCGGCCAGGTCACCGCTGATCTGCTCAACCTGGGCGGCACGCTCGCCAGCGAGGCCGGGACGCTGCGCGAGGTGCTCGACGCGGCCCTCTCGTCGCCCAGTGGGCGTGGCGTGGTGGTCCACGACGACGGCAGCTTCGCCGGGACGATCACCGCGTCCGAGGTGCTCGTGCGCATCGAGGCTCGTGCCAAGTCGATCCGGCCGCCGATCGCCGAGGCCACGAAGTGAACGCTCTGTGGCAGTACTTCCGGGATGACCAGTCCGAGATCCTCGGCTGGCTCCGGACCACCCTCTGGCTGGCGGCGGCGCCCGTCGTCGTCGGGCTGCTCATCTCGTTGCCGATCGGCTGGGCGGCCAGCCGGTTTCGGTGGAGCTACCCGCCGCTGGTCACGATCGCGGGCCTGCTCTACACGATCCCGTCCATCGTTCTGTTCCTGGTACTGCCCGGCATTCTGGGCACAGGCATCCTCGATCCGGTCAACGTCGCCGTCGCGCTGACGATCTACTGCGTCGCCCTGCTGGTCAGGGTGGTTGCCGACGGCCTGTCGTCGGTCTCCGACGCCACGCTCGCCGCGGCCTCGGCGATGGGCTACACCAATCGCCAGCGACTGTTCGCCGTGCAGCTCCCCCTTGCGGTTCCCGTCATCGGTGCCGGGCTGCGCGTCGCGGCGGTGTCGAACGTCAGCCTGGTGGCCGTCGCCTCCACCCTCGGGGTGGCGCAGCTCGGCTCACTGTTCACGACCGGCTACAACGCCACCAAGCACGGCTCGACACCGATCCTTCTCGGACTCGTTCTCTTCATCGTCGTTGCGCTGGCGTTCGACGGCGCGATCCTGCTCGGGCTGCGGGTGCTCACGCCGTGGCGGCGAGCCGTGGCAGCCCGGTGACCGCGTTCGCCGACGGCTCGGGCCTGCCCGGCATCGGACTCGTCCCGGGCTGGCTGACCACCGCGGCCCACTGGTGGGGTCCGCACGGGTTGCTGGTCTCGCTGCGCGAACACGTCGTGTACACGGTCGTGGCGGTGCTCGTGGCCGCGCTGATCGCGTTGCCGGCCGGGCTCGTCATCGGGCACACCGGCCGGGGCGTGGTGCTGGTCGTCGGGCTGGCCAATGCCGTGCGGGCGGTTCCGGCCTTCGGGCTGCTCCTCCTGCTGGTGGTCACGATCACGCCTAAGATCAAGTACACGCACGCGGTCAGCTGGCTGGTCTCGACCGGAGGCGTCCCGTACGTGGTTCCCGTCGAGATCGTCCTGGTGATCCTGGCGATCCCGCCGATCCTGACGAACACCTACGCGGGCGTGCAGAACGTCGACCCGGCCGTTCGCGACGCCGCAACCGGCATGGGGATGCGGGGTGGCCAGGTGCTGCGCGGCGTGGAGCTGCCGATCGCCCTGCCACTGATCCTGTCCGGCGTTCGCAGTGCCGTGCTGCAGGTCATCGCGACCGCCACGATCGCGGCCTACCTGCCGTTCCTCGGCGGCCTCGGATACCTGATCTTCAACGGCCTTCCGCAGATCAACGACCCGAACGTCGGTTACCCGGCGATGTTGGGCGCCGGCATCGTCGTCGCCGCACTTGCGGTGACGGCTGACCTGCTCCTGCTCGGCGTGCAGCGCGTGGTCGTGTCGCGGGGCGTGTCGCAACGCTTCCGTACCGGAGTGGCGTACGACCCGAACGAGATCACGAAGCGTGTGGGGGTGTCGCCCGCCAACGCATGATGAGCAGCCTCTTGTCACGCGAGTTAAATGGATCCTCGAACAGTTCGACAAGGAGTCACTATGAGAACGACGTATTCGGTCGGTGCCGCCGTGCTCGCCCTGGCGGTGAGCCTCACAGCCTGCTCGAGCTCCACCGAGTCCGCTGCTTCCAAGAGTTCGGGCAGTTCGACCACCTCCGGCACCCTGACGATCGGTTCGGCCGACTTCCCTGAGAGCGAGCTGCTCGCCGACATCTACGGCGACGCGCTGAGCGCCAAGGGCGTTCAGGTCACCAAGAAGCTGAACATCGGTGAGCGTTCGGTCTACATCGCCGCGCTCAAGGACGGGTCGATCGACTTCATCCCCGAGTACAGCGGGTCGATCCTCGACTACCTCGATCCCAAGGCGACCGCGAAGACCCCGGCCGATGTCGCAGCCGCGCTGCCCGCGGCTCTGGGAAGCAAGCTGACTGCCCTGTCGTACGCGTCGGCGCAGGACAGCGACACGGTGACCGTGACTCAGACGACCGCGACCAGGTACAACCTGAAGTCGATCGCTGACCTGGCGGCTGTCGCGAGCAAGCTCACCTTCGGCGCTCCCGCCGCGTTCCAGACCCGCCCGGACGGCATCCCGGCGCTCAAGAGCGTGTACGGCGTGAGCTTCAAGTCGTTCACGGCTCTCAAGGCAGGCGGCACCGTGACGGTCACCGCTCTCAAGAACGGCAGCATCGACGCCGGTGACATCTTCTCGACCGACCCCGCGCTCGCTGCGAACAACTTCGTGGCGCTCGCTGACCCGAAGAGCATGTTCGCCGCCCAGAACATCGTCCCGATCGTCGCCACCGCCAACCTGAGCCCGACGATCACGAGCACGGCCAACGCGGTGTCCGCCAAGCTCGACACCACGACCCTGGCCGAACTGGTGACCAAGGTGCAGACCGGTGGGCAGAAGGCCGACGACGTGGCGAAGGCGTGGTTGGCTACCGTCGGCCTCGGCTGAATGCGGCAGACAAGGTGGACGGCATATCGGCATGCGTGACAGGGTCGGGTTCCGCCCTACGCCAGAAGGCATGAACCGTTCGATACAAGCTCGGTCCTTTGCCCGGCGCGTCGCTCCAAGACGTGTCCACCCGAACGCGCACCGACGTCGTTCGGCGTCGAGCGTCGTACTGACCGGCTCTCACCGGGTGTGTTCCTATTGGATGCGGTCGTGCCGTGTCGGTTGGGCACAGACATGACTAGTGGGGTTTGGGAAGCCGCAACCGCTGCCCGGACAGTTCCGCGAGCCGCGACAGGTACCCGGCGTTGCCGGGGTGCGAGAACTCGAGCACCCCGGAGGGATCGGCTGGCTGTATCGCGGTCACTGGATTGACGGTGCCTGGGACGCCCCGGCAGGCAATGATTTTTGGCTCTCCCGGCATCGATGTGGGTCGATTCTGCGCGTGAGTTCCCGAACTGCCCTGCGGGGTAAGGGATCGGGCTGGTGTGCTGATGGTCGGGTGACGC
>Ga0209014_10002132_pt1 | contig 11570 bp, 9 predicted proteins | sample BarGraNGADG00212_FD_184491 | JGI IMG/M metagenome (GOLD analysis project Ga0209014, IMG submission 184491) | Arctic peat soil microbial communities from Barrow, Alaska - Barrow Graham LP Ref core NGADG0002-212 (SPAdes) (version 2) | ecosystem: Environmental > Terrestrial > Soil > Wetlands > Peat... | reverse complement strand
CGGCCGGCGTGCCGTGCTGGTGATCCCCATCGACATCACCGAACGCAAACGGGCGGCGGAAGAACGCGAGCGTCTGGTGGCCTCGTTGCAGCAGGCCCTGGCCGATGTCAAGACGCTGTCGGGCCTGCTGCCCATCTGCTCCTACTGCAAGAAGATCCGGGATGACGGCAACTTCTGGCACAACGTGGAGAGCTACATGACGGAGCATTCCGAAATCACCTTCAGCCACGGCATGTGTCCTGATTGCATGAGGAAACATCACCCGGAATTTGCCGACGAGGTTCTCAACCGTGGGTAGGGCGAGCCTCCCCGGCCAAGACGCCGGCCGCACGCCCTGAGCGCTATGCCGTGCGCGAACCCGCCGACGGCGCAAACGCGCTCGTGCGCTCGAACTCCCCGGGAAAGCGCGTGAACCAGCTCGACACCAGCAGCAGTTCGTCGATCTCGTGGCTCGGCACCGTGCCGTCGGTGCGTTCCGCCGGGGAAAAGACCGCGGTCACCAGGGCGTCGAAGGCGCGCCGTTCCTCGGCGGTGCGGGGCGCCGGCATGACGGCGCGCACGCGCCCGCGGCGAATCACGTAGCTGACGTCATCGCCATGCACGGCGCTCGGCGTGTACACGAACGACAATGATTCCACGGCGAAGCGCAGTCGCGCAAACTGGGCGCGCAACGATTCCAGCCGCTCGATCTTGTCGCGCAGCGCGGCCGCCCGCTCGAACTCGAGGCGAGCGCTGGCCTCGTCCATGGCCCGCTTGAGCGCCGTTACCGGCACGTCGTTGGCGCCCTCGAGGAACGCGTGCGCCAGGGCAAAGCGCGCCGCGTACTCGTCGCGCCGCACGGCGGCCACGCACGGGCCAAGGCACTTGCCGATCTCGTACCGGATGCACCCCGGCGTGCGCGGCCCCAGGGAGAAGAGGTCGGGCTGGTCGGCAAAGTGCATCGGCTGGTCCAGCGCGCAGTCACGCAGTCCGAGCGCGTCGTTGAGTTCCCGCAGGGCCTCGTCGAGCTGCACGGCGCCACGGAACGGGCCAAAAAAGATGCCCCCGTCGTCGTTGCCGGGGCCACGCACGACGCGAAACGAATCGGCGGCGCCGCGCACCACGCGAATGAACGCGAAGTGCCGCGCGTCCCGCTTGCCGGCCACGTTCAGCCGCGGGCGAAAGCGCTTGATTCGCTTCAGTTCCTCGATCAGCGAGGCGAACTCGGTGGGAACGTACTCCCACTGGAGGTCGGCAGCCTCGCGCAAAATGCGCGCTCCCTTGTGTGCAGGATACTCCGCACGGAAATAGCTGAGCAACCGGGAGCGCACCTTCTTGGACTTGCCCACATAGATGATCTCGCCGTCGGCGGAACGCATCTCGTACACACCGGGCAGGTCGCGCGCCTCCGCCTTGACGCGTAGCAGCATCTCGGCGGCCCGCGCGAGCGCCTCGGCGGCGGTAGGGGAGAATGAGGGGCGCTGCCGACGCCGGCTCACTTCTGGCAGCTCCGGCACCACACCGTGGCCCGTCCGTCGATTGAGTGCGACGACCGCAGTGGCGTGCCGCAGCGCTTGCATGGCGCGCCACCGCGTCCGTAGGCCTGCAGTTGAGCGGCAAAGCCGCCGTGCGCGCCGAAGGCGTCGCGATAGTCGCGAAATGACGTGCCGCGCGCCGCTACGGCCGCGCGCAGAACGCCCGTGAGTTCGCGGTGCAGGGCAGAGCACTGTGCGCGCGTGATCGATGAGGCACGGCGGCTCGGACGAATGCCCGCGAGCCAGAGCGCCTCGTTCGCATAGATGTTGCCCACTCCTGCCAGCCGCTTCTGGTCCATCAGCACCGCCTTCACCGCCCGTTTGGAGCCCCGAATACACTCCGAAAGTCGCTCTGGGGTGAACTCCGGGTCAAGCGGCTCGGGTCCCAGGGCGCCGCTCCAGGCATCGAAGGCGTCATCCGTGAGGACGGCGAACGTACCGAGCCGGCGCACGTCGGTGTAGCGCAGCTCGCGGCCGTCGGCGAGCCGCAGGCGCACGCAGGCGTACTCGTCCGGGGCGGCGGGCGCGCCGAGTATCAGCGCGCCGGTGAAGCGCGGGGTGACGACCGCCTGGAGCCCTGCATCGAGGGAAAGCACGATGCTCTTGGCGCGACGCCAGGCGCGCGTCACCGTGCGGCCGGTGAGCAGGTGCCGGAGCCTGGGCGCGAGCGTCCCGCGCAGCACATCGGGGCGCCGCAGTTCCACCTGTGTGATGCGCGCGCCACCGATCGCTCCGTCCAGGTCACGGGCGATCGTCTCGGTCTCAGGAAGCTCCGGCACTGCGGGCCAGCTCTCGCCAGCCAATGTCGCGCCTATACTGCCGTCCGGCGAAGTGCACGTGCTCGGCGTAGCGTGCGCTGGCCTGCTGGGCGGCACCGAGCGTCGGAGCCAGCGCCGTGACAGCAAGTACGCGTCCGCCGGCGGTGCGTAGCGTTCCGTCGGCGTCACGATGTGTTCCCGAGTGGAAGACCGTCACGCCGGCGGGCGCCGCCGGCAGGACAATCGCATCGCCCTTGCGCACGCTTGCCGGGTATCCCCCAGCGGCCACGACGGTGGTGACGCTTGCCTTCGCCTTCCAGCGCAGCGGCGCGGTGCCGGCAATCGACTGGCCGCGCGCGATGGCGAGCATCGGCTCGAGGAGCGAGGACTCGAGCAGTGGAAGGATGGCCTCGGTCTCGGGGTCGCCGAACCGGCAGTTGAACTCGACCACCCTGGGGCCGTCCTTCGTGAGCATCAGTCCGGCATACAGCAGCCCGGTGAACGGGCAGCCGGCGTCGCGCAGGGCTCGAAGCGTCGGCATGAACACCCGATCCACGGCTTCGTCCACCAGCGCGGCTGGCGCGATCGACACTGGTGCGTACGCGCCCATGCCGCCCGTGTTGGGGCCGGTGTCGCCTTCGCCGATGCGCTTGTGGTCCTGCGCCGCGATCATCGGCAGCACGTGCGTGCCATCGGTGAGCGCAAACAGCGACAGTTCCTCGCCGCTCATGAACTCCTCGACGAGCACCTCGGCGCCGGCGGCGCCGAAGACATTGTCCACGAGCATCGCCTCGACGGCGGCCTCCGCCTCGCTAGTCATCGCGGCCACCACGACGCCCTTGCCGGCAGCAATCCCCGACGCCTTCACCACCACCGGGGCACCCAGGCGGCGCACCTCGGCCTTGGCGGCGTCGGCATCGGTGAACGTGCGCGCCATTGACGTTGGCACGCCGGCGGCGAGCATCAGCTCTTTGGCGAAGCGCTTGGACGTCTCGATGCGCGCCGCGTCGGCCGTGGGGCCGAACGCGGGAATGTCCAGGGCGCGCAGGCGATCGACGAGACCGAGTTCGAGCGGCGCCTCGGGACCGACGACCACGAAGTCGAACCGTTCGCGCGTGGCCAGGGCACAGAGAGCGTCGACGTCGGTGGCGGCTACCGGTTCACACCGGCCCAGCGCGGCAATCCCCGGATTTCCGGGGGCGGCCACGAGCTCGAGGTGCTGGTCATCCTGCAGGAGCTTCCATGCCAGCGCGTGCTCGCGGCCGCCGCCGCCGACGACGAGAACCCTCATCGCGATCCGGTCTTGAATGCGTCGGTGAAGGCGTCCTTGGCCCGGCCAAACATCTCGCCGGCCTTGGCCGCCACCTGCGAAACCTGGTCGCCGTAGTAGGCACCGGCCTCGCTGAAGCCCCGGCCCACATCCTCTGCCGACGGGCGCGCGTCGCTGCGGCGCTCGTACTCTCCGGCCAGGATCCGGTCGTAGCGGCCGGCGTCGATGAAACGCTGCAACTCGCCGGCGCGGACGGTATTGAACGGGTGCTCGCGGAAGACGGTGTTGAGCACCTGCATCACCTTGTCCCAGCCGTCGCCCTGCGTCTCGTACTCGGCGGCCTGTTCCATGAACGCGTCGAGGTCGATCGTCTGGCCGAAGGCCGGGCCCCCGGCGAGCTTGAGGAAGCTCATCATCACCGCGCGGCGATCCTGCACGCCGAGCAGGGCGGCCCGGTCGGAGGACAGTTCGCTCTTGCGATACCACTCGAGCAGGGCCATCTGGAACGGGAAGATGATGGCCGCGGCGAGGAAGGGGAGTCCGCCAAGTCCCACCGTCATGAGAATGATCGCGATCGTGCGGTACAGCACGTGGCCGCTCATGATGTGCCCCAGCTCGTGCGCAATGAGCACGCGCTGCTCGTCGTGGTCGAGGTGCTCGAGCATCGCCGAGTTGACCACGATGAAGGGCTTGTCGAAGCCCATGGCCGCGGCGTTGATCAGCGCGCCCTGCGTGACGTAGAGTTGCGGGCGCTCCTTCCAGTCGAGTGACTCGAGCACGTCGGTGAGCAGCGCATCGAGCTCGGGGCGCTGCCTGGGCCCCACGCGCACCGCATTGGCGAGGAAGAGCTGACGGAGCCCGCGGTCGCCGAAGAAGCTGGCGACCTTGCGGACCACCTGGTCGAAGCCGGGAATGGCGCGCAACGCGTTGAGGGCGGCGCGGTCAGCCGGGTGTTCCCAGGCGGCGGGGGCGATGTCGATGAGCGTGACGCGAGTGGCCATGGAGTGTTCCTCAGAAGGCGACGGAGACCGATGCACACCCTACGGTCCCCGAATGCGCGAAGTGTCGGGCGCCTACAGTCCCTTGAACGCCTGCTCCAGGTCGGCGATGAGGTCCTCGACGTCCTCGACGCCCGTCGAGAGGCGAATGAGCCCATCGGTGATGCCGAGATGCGCACGCCGTTCCGGCGGCACGGAGGCGTGCGTCATCGATGCGGGGTGGCTGATGAGGCTTTCCACGCCGCCGAGCGATTCGGCGAGCGCATACACCTTGGTACGCCCGAGGACCGTGGCGGCCATCGCCTTGCTCCCCATCTCCACACTGATCATCCCGCCGAAGCCCGTCATCTGCTTCATGGCGAGCGCATGCTGCGGGTGTGTGGCCAGTCCCGGATAGATGACGCGCTCGGCGCCCCACCGGTTGGCGAGCCACTCGGCGACCGCGCGCCCGTTGGCGTCGTGCGCCCGCATGCGCAGCGCGAGCGTCTTGGTGCCGCGCAGCGTAAGCCAGCTGTCCATCGGACCAGGCACGGCGCCGGCGGCGTTCGCGATGAACTGCAGGCGCTCGGCCAGCGTGTCGTCGACGGTGACCGCAATGCCGCCCACCATGTCGCTGTGGCCGTTCAGGTACTTTGTGCTCGAGTGGTAGACGATGTGCGCGCCGAACTCGAGCGGGCGCTGGAAGTACGGGGTGGCGAAGGTATTGTCGACAATGAGCAGGATCCCGCGGCGCTTGGCGATGTCGCCGGCCGACGCGAGGTCGGTGAGCCGCATCAGCGGGTTGGTCGGCGTCTCGACGAGCAGCGCCACCGTGGCCGCGGTGATGGCATCCTCGATACGCTGCGGATCCCGCGTGTCCACGAACGAGAACTTGAGGCCGAACTGGCTGAGGATCTTGTCGAACAGCCGGAAGGTGCCGCCGTACACGTTCTCGCCGCAGACGATGTGATCGCCGGCCTTGAACAGCTTCATGAGGGAATCCAGGCACCCCATGCCGCTGGAGAAGGCGAACCCGTGGCGGCCACCCTCGAGGGCGGCGACGTTGCGTTCGAGGGCCTCGCGCGTGGGGTTCCTCCCCCGCGCATACTCGTAGCCCTTGTTCACGCCGAGCGCGTCCTGGACGTAGGTGGACGTCTGGTAGATCGGGGGCATGATGGCGCCCGTCGTGGGATCGGGGCGCTGCCCCGCGTGGATGGCGCGCGTACCAAAGCGCACGTCCAGATCTTCGTCGAACACCCGCGTCATGCCGGCTCCCGGTTGGTAGAGGATGCAAGGAAGATAAGCGCCACCCGGCACTCTGCACGTCCGGCGAGTCGTTACCCTGACGACACCGGGCCGCGGCCGCTCGGCCGGTGGCGCCCGAGGAACTCGAAAGACCGGTCGGTACGCTCGCGGCCGAGGTCGCCCGTATGCAGCCAGCCGTCGCGCACCCGCAGCCCGGCCGCGCCGCCGCCCAGGTAGCCGCGAAAGACATTGTCGCCGCGCACGCAGATCTCTCCCTCGTGTCCCGGTGGCAAAGGTGCGCTGGTCTCGGGGTGGCGAATGGTGACGGCGACGCCGGGAAATGGAATGCCAAGGCTGCCGCGCCGGTTGGGATAGTGCGGCACGTTGAACAGGCAGGCCGGCGCCGCCTCGGTGAGGCCATAGCCCTGCCGCAGTTCGACGCCCGTCAGTTCGAACCAGCGGTCCTGCAGCGCCGTGGCAAGCGGTGCGCCGCCGCAGATGCAGACACGCAGTGCGGGCGCGGCGAGCGGTGCGCCCCGTCGCTCGAGTTCCGCCACGAGCGCAGCGTACATCGCCGGCACCCCGGCCATCAGCGTGATGCCGCCATTCTCCATGAGGTCGAGCGCCGCGACGGGCTGGAACCGGTCCATCGTCGTGACGCGCCCACCGGCCAGCAGCGGCGCCGTCATGGTGACGGTGAAGCCGAACAGCTGGGCAAACGGCAGTGCGGCGAGGACGTGGTCGGCCGCGTGCAGCGATACCGCATCCACGGTGCCGCGCGCGTTGGCCAGCAGGTTGCGGTGCGTGAGCACCACGCCCCGCGGCGCCCCGGCTGCGTTCGAGGTGTAGACGACGGCGCATTCCTCGTTGCGCCCGGGTTCCACCTCACCTTCGAGGTCCAGGCCGAAGTGTGAGCCGAGGTCGATGACGGTCTCGACGCCACCAATCACCACCGAGGCGCTGCGCGGCGCATCGTCGAGCAGGACGACGGGACGGTCTCCGGCGGGTAGTCGCGGCGCGAGCGCTCGCACGGTGAAGACGGCTCCCACGTTGGCGTCGTCGAGCTGGAACGCAATCTCGCCACGCGCCGCGCGCGGGCTCACCAGCACGGCGCCGTGTCCATCGCTGGCGGCCAGCGCGGCGATGTACGCGCCCGAGCGCGGCAGGAGAATGGCGCTGCGGCGAGCGCCGAGGGCGCGCACGAGCGGCACGGAGCGCTGCAGCAGGGTGAAGCCTGCGGCGACGAGCGAGGCCGCCGGCACGCCGTCAATGCGTCCGCCGCCGCCGGCGATGGCGAAGGGCAACAGGGAGAGAGGGTTGGACACGGACGGTAGACGGTAGACGGTAGACGGTAGACGGTAGACATCAGACGGCAGAATCTGCGCGTGCCAGGCTGTTCGGAGCATACGGCGGCGAGGCCAGCCGAAAAGTAGCCGGTCGGGCTCTACCGTCTACCGTCCACCGTCTACCGTCCCCAGTTTTCACTGATGATCGATTCACGCCTGATGATTGGCGTCTCCGGCATCCGGGGACGTGTTGGCTATGGACTCTCACCCGAGGTCTTCGCCCGGTACGCGGCGGCGTTCGGCGCATGGGCACTGGCCAGGGGTCGAGGCGCCGCGGTGGTGCTCGGGCGCGACAGCCGCGTTTCGGGACCGTTGTTTCACCAGGTGGCGCGCGCCGCGCTCGAGTCGGTGGGCGCCGACGTCATCGACCTGGGCGTGACCACCACGCCGACGCTCCAGTTGGCGGTGGAGCATCACCGGGCCGCGGGCGGCCTGGGCATCACGGCCAGCCACAACCCGATCGAATGGAATGCGCTGAAGTTCATCGGCTACGACGGGCTCTTCCTCAGCGCCGCCGACGGCGAGGGCATGCGCGCGCTCATCGCCGACATTCCCTATGCCACGTGGGACAGGCTCGGCGCCACGCGCTTCGACGGAGAGGCGGTCACCCGGCATCTCGACGCCGTGCTCGCGCTGCCCATGATCGACGTGCCGGCGATCCGCGCCCGCAAGTTCCGCGTGGCGTACGACGCCTGTCGCGGCGCGGGCGGAATCATCATTCCGCGCCTGCTCGAACTGCTGGGGTGCGAGGTCGCGGCCATCGAGCTCGAGGCCGACGGCCGCTTTCCGCGTTCACCCGAGCCGGTGGCCGAGAACCTCGGGTCGCTGGGCGACCTGGTGAAGGCCTCCGCGGCCGACATCGGGTTTGCCACCGATCCCGACGTCGATCGCCTCGCGCTGGTGGATGAAACGGGGCGGGCCATCGGCGAGGACTACACCCTTGCGCTGGCCGCGCGCGTGGTCCTCCGTCACCGTCGCGGGCCATTGGTCACGAACCTCTCGACCAGCCTCGTGCTGGATGATCAGGCGGCCGCGTTCGACGTGCGCGTGATTCGTGCCCCGGTGGGAGAGGTCAACGTCGCCACGGCGATGCGTGCGGCCGGCGCGGTCTTCGGCGGCGAAGGCAACGGCGGGGTGATCCTTCCCGAACTGCACCTGGGCCGCGATGCGCCACTCGGCGTCGCGCTGCTGCTGCAGATGCTGGTGGACGCCGGCGAGTCGCTGTCGGCCGTCGTGGCGCGGTATCCCCGGTACGCGATCATCAAGGACAAGCTGGACCGGCCGTCGGCGCCGCTCGACGCTGTGTACACGGCGCTCCGCGCCGCCTTCCCCGACGCGGCCGCCGACACGCAGGACGGCCTGCGGCTGGCATGGCCCGACCGCTGGGTCCATGTGCGGCCGTCGGGCACCGAACCCATCGTGCGCGTGATCGCCGAGGCCCCCACGGCCGACGCCGCGCGCGCGTTGGTAGAGCGCGGACGCGAACTGCTGGCGCACCTCGCGCGCTGACCCACCCAGGCCTGAGAGAATCACGCATGTGCGGCATCATCGGCTACATTGGCAGCAAGCAGGCGACGCCCTTCCTGATGGAAGGGCTGAAGCGCATGGAATACCGGGGCTACGACTCGGCCGGCGTCGCGATCTTCGATGGCACGTCGATCGTCACGCGCCGGGCGGCCGGCAAGATCGCCAAGCTCGAGGCCGTGCTCGCCGCCGATCCAGTGTCTGGCGTCGTCGGCATCGGCCACACGCGCTGGGCCACGCATGGGCCGCCGACGGAGCGCAATGCCCACCCGCACCTGAGTGCCGATGGCACGGTGGCGGTAGTGCACAACGGCATCATCGAGAATGCCAACACGCTCAGGGCGGCGCTGCAGGAAGCCGGCTACGAATTCCGCAGCGACACCGACACTGAGGTGGTGGCACACCTGGTGCAGGAGCTCTTCAACGGCGGCGCCCTCGAGGAAGCCGTGATCCTCGCCCTGCAGAAGATCGAGGGCACGTACGGGCTGGCGGTGGTGTCGAGCCGCGATCCCGGCAAGATCGTGGCCGCCCGCAAGGGAAGTCCGCTGCTGGTCGGGATTGGCGAGCACGAACACTTCGTGGCCTCCGACGCGTCGGCCATTCTCTCGCACACGCGCCAGGTCGTCTACCTCGATGACGGCGACGTCGCGGTCATCGAGCCGGACCGCTATCGTGTGCTCGACGTCAACTCGATGCCCCTGACCCGGCGGGTCGACAAGATCGACTGGGACCTCGGCGCCATCGAGCGCGGCGGGTTCGCGCACTTCATGCTGAAGGAGATCTTCGAGCAGCCGCAGACGGTGGAGAACACCATGCGCGGCCGCCTGATCGTGGGGGACGGCACGTCGAAGCTGGGCGGCCTCAACCTGTCGCACGAGCAGCTGATGGCGGTGGACAACATCATCATCACTGCCTGCGGCACGTCGTGGCACTCGGCGCTCATCGGCGAGATGATGATCGAGGAGCTCTGCCGGATTCCCGTGTCGGTGGAGTACGCGTCGGAGTTCCGGTACCGCAATCCGATCGTCACCGACACGACGCTCTGCATCGTCATCTCGCAGTCGGGGGAAACAGCCGATACCCTGGCGGCCATGCGCGAGGCCAAGCGTCGCGGCGCCCGCACGCTGGGCCTCGTCAACGTCGTCGGGTCGACCATCGCCCGCGAGGATGACGGTGGCATCTACCTGCACGCCGGGCCGGAGATCGGCGTGGCGTCCACCAAGGCGTTCACCAGCCAGGTGGTCGCGCTGGCCCTCTTCACCCTCAAGCTGGCGCGCAAGCGCGGCCTGTCGGTGGTGCGCGGCATCGAGATCGCCCAGGCGCTCGCCGCGCTGCCCGAGCAGATCCAGCAGGTGCTCGATCGGGCGGAGCAGCTCGAGCACATCGCCGAGGAGTTCAAGCGCGCGCCGAACTTCCTGTACCTCGGCCGCGGCGTGAACTTCCCGGTGGCGCTCGAGGGCGCCCTGAAGCTCAAGGAGATCTCGTACATCCACGCCGAGGGATATCCGGCCGCGGAGATGAAGCACGGACCCATTGCCCTCATCGACGAGATGATGCCGGTGGTCTTCGTGGCGCCGCACGACGCGGTGTTCGACAAGGTCGTGTCGAACATCCAGGAGGTGAAGGCGCGCAAGGGCACCATCATCGCCATCACGTCGCGCGAGGAGCCGGCGCTGAAGGGACTCCTGAACTACGAGTTCCGCATTCCCGAGACGGTGGACCTGCTGATGCCGGTGCTCGCCTCCATTCCGCTGCAGCTGCTGGCGTACTACATTGCCGTGAAGCGCGGGAGCAACGTGGACCAGCCGCGCAACCTCGCCAAGAGCGTGACCGTGGAGTGACCAGGCCGTGAATCGCGCCGAATTTTTGCAGTGGGCCGCCGCCCTCGTGGGAGCCGGGGCGGTTGGCCCCGTGCCAGCCGGGGCGGGCACGCTGCCCACCCGTCGTCTCGGGCGAACCGGGGTGACGCTGCCGATGCTCGGACTTGGGGGCTATCACCTGGGGCTGGCCGGGTCCGAAGCGGCCGCCCACGCGCTGGTGGACGCGGCCCTCGAAGAGGGCATCCGCTTCTTCGACACCGCCGAGAGCTACCAGAACGGCACGTCGGAACGGTGGCTCGGCGCGGCGCTCGCCGGACGCCGCGACCAGGCCTTCGTGATGTCCAAGTCGTTCGACTTCCCGCGGCGGCGCCCGGAGATGGCCGAACGCCACCTCGAGGGCACGCTCCGGCGGCTGCGCACGGGCACGCTCGATCTCTGGCAGCTGCACAGCGTGCGCACCGTCGGTGACGTCGACCTCGCGTTCGCGCCGGGCGGCGCGTTCGAGAAGATGCTGGAGCTCAGGGCCAAGGGGCTGACGCGGTTCCTCGGCGTCACGGGGCATCAGCAGCCCGAGGCGAACCTGCGCGCCATCCACTACTGGGACCAGGGGCTGAAGTTCGACGTGATGCAGATGCCGCTGAACCCCATGGACTACCACCAGCAGAGCTTCCAGCGGCACGTCCTCCCCGAACTGGCGCGCCGGGACATCGGCGTCATCGCCATGAAGACGAACGCCGACGGCTCGCTGCTCCGGGAGCACATCTGCTCGATCGCCGAGTGCCAGCGCTACGCGTGGTCGCTTCCCATCTCGCTCGCGGTCGTGGGACAGACGACCCCGGGGCAGGTGCGCGAGAACGCGGCGCGGGCGCGCGCCTTCCTGGCCTACACGGACGCCGAGCGGCGCGCCCTGCTCGCGCGCATCGCGCCCCGCGCCGCGCCGGACCTCGAGTGGTACAAGCAGGGCGGCGGCGGCGGGTAGGTAGGCCCGCGTCGAGAGGTTGCGCTGATTTCGTCCGGAGCGCGACCGCATGGTGACCCTGCGTGTGTCGCCAGCCTACATGATTTGCGCTCCGCAGTCCTGGAGCGCACGTGGTGCACGAGGCGAAGCCCGTCGGC
>Ga0209014_10002129_pt1 | contig 11577 bp, 13 predicted proteins | sample BarGraNGADG00212_FD_184491 | JGI IMG/M metagenome (GOLD analysis project Ga0209014, IMG submission 184491) | Arctic peat soil microbial communities from Barrow, Alaska - Barrow Graham LP Ref core NGADG0002-212 (SPAdes) (version 2) | ecosystem: Environmental > Terrestrial > Soil > Wetlands >... | reverse complement strand
AGAATAAAACAAATGGCCGCCGATGAACGCCGATCAACGCTGATAAAAACAAGATGCTTATCGGCGTTTATCTGCGTTCATCGGCGGCCCATAAACGATTTTTTCAGAGCTTCTTAGGGAGCGATTTCGAGACAGGTTAGTGAACATCCGAAACGGCTCGCTAAACTTCGCTCCGCTGCTTCGTCATCCTTGCAGATGCTGCCGGCCACTCTCACTCTGATGCTCTTCGCCGCGACCGCCGCTTTCGGCCAGCCCGCGGACACCCCAGCCCCCGCCTTCGACGTGGCGTCCGTCAAGGTGAGCCAACCCGGCGCCGCCGGCGAGCGAAGAGGGCGCGAAAATATCCAGGTTTCCCCAGGCACCGTGACCATGCGCAACGTCAGCCTGAAAGCCTCGATTCGTTGGGCTTGGCACGTGACGGAATACCAGGTCACCGGCCCGGACTGGCTCGATTCCCAGCGGTACGAAATCGCCGGAAAGGCCGCCGGCCCCGCCACGGAGGAGCAACTGCGGGTCATGATGCAGGCCCTGTTGCAGGAACGCTTCAAACTGGCGCTGCACCGCCAGACCAAGGAGCTTTCGGCCTACCTGCTGGTGGTCGGCAAGAACGGGCCGAAGGTTCACGAATCGACGACCGAGGGTGAGGCCAGCATCGACATCAACCAGAGGCAGTTGAGCGTCTCCGTGCAAAGAACCCCCGTCTCGCGGTTGGTCGATATGATGTCGAATATGCTGCGCGCCCCGGTGATCGACATGACGGGCCTGACAGGGCGCTACGATATCACCCTCAATGTTGCCAAGTATGCCGCGGACATGGCGGCGCGAGGGCAATCCATTGAGTCGGCGCCGGCGGATCCGCAGGCGCTCATCTCGATGATCTTGCAGGAAGAGTTTGGCTTGAAACTGGAAGCCAAGAAGATGCCGCTCGATGTGCTGATCGTCGATCACGCCGAAAAATCCCCGGTGGAGAATTAGATTAGTAGTGCACCACCACTCCCTTACGGTCGTGGCTCCGATCAGAGCCGCGACCGGGGTACCCTCTGGGTCGGGAGCGATCCCTCGAAATATGAGAGGTGTACCAAGCTAGCGCCGCATCTTGGCCAGGATTCCCGCATAGCGCGCATCGCGCCGCACTTTGGCCAGCAGGGGCTCGCCCTCCATCCGTTCCCAGGCGCGGAAGCCCGTGGCCGCCGCCTGCTCCAGCGCCTCCAGCGCGCGCTTGGTATTCGCCGCCGGTGTGCTGCTGACGCCGCCTGCTCCGAAGCTCGACGCGCAATTCTCGCGTGGGCTGGTGAAGGCCGCCAGCCTGCTGGTTCACATCCGCGGGGGAAAATCGCTGGTGCAGGGCGCGGTACTTCGCGAGCCGGGGCTGTGCTGAATGCCGTCCGATAGACTGCAGACCCGGCTTCTGCCGCGCGCATCGGCGCGATTGATCTCGTTGCTGCTACTCTGGTGGTTTTTTCTGGTCAACCCGCTGCTGTTTTTGTGGCGCGGAGCCGCGGAGGCGTCGGGCAGCGTATTTTACGGTGGCGGCGCTGGTGAGCTGGTGAGCGAAGCGCCATCGGGCGATTGGAGCTTTCGCGTTCCCATGGAGATCGGGGTGCCGCCTTCACCGCGGGAGCCCGCGGGAGGGAAGGTCCATTCCATCGAGTTCGACATGCCGCGGCCGGACGTCACCGCGTTCACTTTCGTACCGCTGCGAGGATCTTCCGTCCCGAGGGCAGCACACCGAGAAACGCCGCGCCGCCGCCGTCGATGATTGTGTCGCCGTCCACGAGCACCTTGAACTCCCCGTAGCGGCCCCGAACCATTTCCACGTCGGCCTGTAGCTCCCGGCGAAGTCGCGCCGCCACACGGACGGCGTACAGTCCTGTTACTCAATATGCGCAATAGCGGATCGCAATCTGTGCCATGTTCGTCGAATACCAAGGTAGTAGCACAGCGCAGGTTCGTGGTCCAGGGCCGTACGGAAAACTGACGATGTCCATACGCCGGTTCAGGGCACGGTCCCGGCCGCCATCGCATCGGCTCACTTCCTGGTCGCGGACCAGGTAGCCTTGTCGTCGAAGCCCGCGTACACAGCCGTGCCCTTCATGGCGGTCGGGCTCTCGATTGTGCCCTTGTAGCTGACCTTGATCGTCTGGCCGCCCGCCTCACCCTCGAACCCGAATTCGATGGTATTCTCCTTTACCGAACCCGTGATCTTCGCATCACCAAAAAGCTGGCTGTGGAAGGTTCCGGTGAGCTTTTCGCCCTGCTGCTGGAAATCGACAGTCGGGCTACCCGAACCCTGGCTCGTCTCCACGGTCACTTGCCATTTGCCGGAGACATCGGCCGCAAACGCGAGAGGCATACAAAGCATCAGCGCGCAGATCAGTTTGAGCATAGTTCCTCCGCGATTACAGTATCAGAATCCGAGGCTCTGGTGGGCATGCCCCATTTTCGCATTGAGCGGATTGTCGCTGCCGGCCTATACAATGGAAATAAGGGCTCTGCTCGTGGGGCCTGTTTCGGGAGTACGAAATGACTGAAGATGAAAAGGAGAAGGCTAAAGCCGCGGCTGCGGCTGGGGTCGGTGCTGGTGTCGGCACCGCTGGTGGCGCATCCATTGGCGTACTGGAACTGGCGGCTCAAGGGGCCGTGACCGGGTTATCGGCTGGCTTGGTGATCGGCCTTGGCGCGGTGGCAGGTGCGCTGCTAGGCCTGGCGGGCTACGGCGTGTACCGCGGCATCAAGAAGAAGCGGAAAAGTTGATGGTCGCGCGTCAATCGCCAGGGCGACGCCGGATCAGCCACGGCTCGATGGCGCCGGGATTCTCCAGGATTTCGGCTTCGAGTTCCTGAAATTGGGTATCCAGGACCACACGCTCGATGGCGGCTCCGAGGGAATCGTCACCGGTTTCCGCGCGCTTTTGCTCGATGAGGGCCAGAACTGCCTCGGCGAGCTTCAATCTGTCTACCGCGTTGCTCATAGCCCTTACCTCCTGCCCATATAGACGACAGAAACAGCGGGAAGTTGCAGGGATTTGAGGCTGTAAAAGATCACGCCTGGACGCCTCGCTATAATCGACTCCATGAAGGTGTCGCGAATTATGTCGATTCTTATGCTGGCCGGGGTGTGCCTCGCGCAGAAGCGTGACAGCGAGTTCAACAAGCTGGCGGACCGCATATTTGACGAAGTGGTGTTCCGATACGATCCCGTGCAAGGTACGCAGGCGGGGTTCCATCAGTACGATGCGCTGCTGCCGTCCGGGTCGCGCGCCGATATCGAGGCGCAGACGGCGGCGCTCCACAAGTTCGAACAGGAAGTGGAAAGCTTCGATGCGCGCGGACTTTCGCTGGTCGCGGCGGCCGACCGGGAACTGGTGCTGGCGCAGATTCGCGGGCAGTTGCTGACGCTGGAAGTGGTTCGGCCGTGGGAGAAGAACCCGGATCTCTACTCCTCGGGCGTCTCTAACGCCGTGTTCGTGATCATGAGCCGCAGTTTCGCGCCGGCGGCGGTGCGGCTGAAATCCGTGATCGCGCGCGAAAAGCTGGTTCCGCGGCTGTTTCAATCGGCGCGCGAGAACCTCAAAAACCCGCCGCGGATTTACACCGAAATTGCGCTGGAACAGATGCCGGGGATCGTCAGCTTCTTCCAGAACGACGTGCCCGCGGCGTTCAAGGGGGTGAGCGACGGCCCGCTGCTCGGGGAATTCCAGGAGGTTAATCGTGCCGTGATCGACGCGCTCAACGGCTATCGGGCATTTCTGAAGACGGACCTGTTGCCGCGCTCGCAGGGCGAGTTCCGGATCGGCGCCGAGACCTACCGCAAGAAGCTGCTCTACGACGAGATGGTGGATATCCCGCTGGACCGGCTGCTCGAGATCGGCAGGGAAAATCTGCGCCGCAACCAGGAGGAGTTCACGCGGGTGGCCGCGCAGGTAGACAAATCCCGGACCGCGGAGCAGATTCTGAACGAAACGCTGTTGGACCATCCGGCGGCGGGGAAGCTGATGCAGAGTTTTCGCGACGTGCTGAGCGGGCTGCGCGAGTTCATCGAGAAGAACCGGATCGTGACGATTCCTTCGAAGGTGCCGCCGATTGTGGAGGAGACGCCGCCCTTCATGCGGGCGCTGACCACCGCGTCGATGGATACGCCCGGGCCATTCGAGAAGATTGCCAAGGAGGCATTCTTCAACGTCACGCTTCCCGAGAAGACGTGGGACGCGAAGCAGACCGAGGAGTACCTGCAAGGCTTCAATCGGGGGACCATCATCAGTACGGCGGTGCACGAGGTTTATCCAGGGCACTACACGCAGTTTGTATGGATCGCGCGCGCCCCGACCAAGGTCCGCAAGTTGCTTGGCTGTAGCTCCAACGCGGAAGGTTGGGCGCACTACACGGAGCAGATGATGCTGGACGAAGGCTACGGCAAGGGCGATCTGAAGTTGCGGCTGGGGCAGTTGCAGGACGCGCTCTTGCGGAACGCGCGCTTCATCGTTGGGATACAGATGCACACCGGAGAGATGACCGTGGAGCAAGCGGTGGAGTTCTTCGTCAAGGAAGGCTACCAGGTCCGGCCGGTGGCGGAGAAGGAAGCCAAACGCGGCACCAGCGATCCGACTTATCTGGTGTACACGCTGGGTAAGTTGGAGATTTTGAAGTTACGGGAAGATTACAAGAAGATGAAGGGCGATAAATATACGTTGCAGAGCTTCCACGATGCGTTTTTGCAGCAGGGATATCCGCCGGTCAAGATCGTGCGCCGGGCGTTGCTGGGGAATGATTCGCCGGTGCTGTAGGGGCGATTCAGAGGACGATCCAGGTGGCGGTGCAGTTCTCACGGGCCAGATCGTCGCGACGGGGTCCAGGCAACCCGGCGTAGGAGATCTCCACACTGCGCAAGGTCAGATTCGTGATCGAAGCCGGGATCGTCTACAAACCGAGCTGATTTTTTTTCGCTGGTTCACTAACCGTTTCACCAGGGCCGAACGTCATTAAATCAGGGTGGCACCGGAGGTTTCATTCCGGGCGCCGACCCTACAGAAGGAAAGGAGTCGTCTCTCGTGAAAACTACTTTTCGGTGCGTTCTTGCGCTGGTGGCCGTAGCGCTCTGCAACGCGCAAGCGCCGTCTATGGGCAGCAACGCGATCATCTTGGCCGGTGCCGGCTATCACGTTCCGTCACCTTCCCTGGACGTCGCTCCAGGGCAAGTCATCGTGCTCCACGTGCACGGCATCACCGCCAGTATCGAGTCCAACCTTACGCCGGTTCCGAGCTCGTCCGGATTCCCGCGCGTGCTGAACGGCATCTCCATCGATCTGATTCAGGGCAAGGACGCCACGGTTACCAGCCTGGAACTCCGGGCCGCCTACCAGACGCACTGCATCGACCCCTGCAGCCCTGTGACCGGCATCACCCTGCAGATCCCCTTCGAACTCGAGGCGGACTTCGCCGTCAAGGGTGATCCGTTCCCGTGGCTGCGAATCAATGAGAATGGCAAGTCCGTGGGCGGGGTGTTGCTGCGGCCGGTGTCCGACAATGTGCATGTGATCAACACGTGCGACGACACCCAGGTGTTCATCAGCGCGGCCGTTTCCGTGCCGCAGAACGTCTGCGCGCACGCCGTGATGGTGGGCGGCGCGCTGAACAGCCTCTACAACTTGGCCCACGCCGGCGATCAACTGGCCGTCTGGCTCTATGGCATGGGGGCCAAAACCCAACAAACACCCGACTGCTGCTCCTCTCCCGACCAGCTCTCCAAACCCGTGCAGGGCTTTGCACTGAATTTCGACTTTCGCCCGAACGCACCCGCGTTTCCCGTCGTGCCCGGCTTCGGCCTGACCAGCACGCCGTTGTTCGCCGCCTATGTTGGCGCGGGCACGTACCAGGTGAACTTCGCCTTGCCGCCGTTTCCCGCCGGCCTGCCTGCGTGCGACGGGGTACGGATCAAGTCGAACCTGACGGTAACCATCACGGGACCGAATTCTTCCGATGCGGCGCAGATCTGCGTAGCGCCTTAGAAGGGAAGTTGACCTGACCTGCGCGGACGAACAAGGCACCGGACGGATCGCCAGGCGCCGTCGCGTCCGCAGTGCACGGGCCGGCAGGAGGGGATTGGCGGCGTTGACCGGCAATCAGGCGGCATCTTCGAACGTAACCACAATCCGCTTGCCCAGCGCCGCCAGTGCGGCCTGAATCTTCTCCGGTCGGGTGTCGTGCTTCGGGTTCAACATGCGCCGAACCACTGTTTCGCTGACGCCGAGGCGCCTGGCAAGCTCGGTGTTCGGTATGCCGCGTTCCCGGATGGCAAGGTACAAAGCCAGCTTCGGCGCAAGATAGAGCGGAACGCTAATGAGACGCTGGCCGCGCTTGGCCTTCGAGGGTGGCGGAATCCGGTCGCCGCGTGCAATTCGCCCGGCAATCGCTTCCGCCAGGCAGTCCGTGGCCTCTAGCAGCGTGTCTGCAAGGTCGTCTCCTCCGGTAAGCGCTTCCGGCAGATCCGGAAACCGCACGTGGAGCCCCTTGCCGTTACCCTCGGGCAGGAAGCTTGCAGGGTAGCTGGCGGTGAACATCAGAGGTCTTCCTTTCGAATGCCAAGTTGCTGGCACATGTCGGCCAGCAAACCCGGGCCGAGTTCCTTCGCCTCCTCATTGTCGAACACTTTTGTTCGATTCTCAACCTCGCTTTGCCATCACCTTCCGTCCAAACCCAGGTGCGGAGGCATCGGCTTGCCGGGTCGTTTGCTTTTGGCAGACGCCCGTCGTCGCCACGGCCGATGCGGGGGAGCGATTTCAGAAAACGATCCAGGTTGCGGTGTAGGCCAGCACCACGCCGATGGCGGCGCCGGCGAGCACATGGCTGAGGAAGGAGAACCGCGACTGAGCCATGGTCGGCTTTCTGATACCATGGGCCTTCCCGAGCCGCATGAAGGAAAGCGTCAAAGCGACGACGAGGAGCAAGCGGGAAGGCTGATGGCCATCACCTTCCATCCAAATCCCGGTACGGTCCTGATCTGCGATTTCTCCACGGGCTTTCAGCCGCCGGAGATGGTGAAGCGCCGCCACGTGGTCGTCATGTCGCCGCGCCGCCGCCACCATTCAGGCCTGTGCCTGGTGGTTCCGTTCAGCACCGTCGCCCCCGAACCCGTTGAAGCCTTCCATTACGTAATTCCCGTGGGCGCGTATCCATTCTTTCACCCCCACAAGGACGTGTGGGCCAAGAGTGACATGCTCACCTGCGTTGCGTTCCGCCGGCTGGACCGGGTTCTCCTGAACGGACGGTACGTTGCTCCCAGTTTGCGGCCGGATGACTTCGCCGCGATTCAACTCGCCATTCTCGCCGCCCTGGAGATCAGTCACCGCCCTTGACACTCGGGTATAATGAAAGTGTTCCCGCTCTGCCGAAAGGCATCGGGCCTGCAGAATTAACGCCCCGGCAGGCTTCGGCTTGCCGGGGCGTTTGCTTTTGGCAGACTCGCGTTAGTTTCCCCACGCCGAAGAGTCAGCCGCATGCAACAATCGTGATGAATGAAGGTGGATTTCATCTATTTCGACGCGGGCGGCGGCCACCGGGCGGCGGCGGATGCCTTGCGCCAGGTGATGGAGCAGCAGGGACGGCCGTTGGAGATCCGCATGGTCAACCTGCAGGAAGTGCTGGACGCCATGGACGTGTTCCGTAAGCTGACCGGCCTGCGCCTGCAGGATATCTACAACCTGATGCTGAAGAAGGGGTGGACGCTCGGGTCGCCGCAGCTCATGGTGGGTATGCATTGGGTGATCCGTCTCTTCCACTCCAAAACCGTGGGTCTGCTGGAAGCGTTCTGGCGGGAGCACCGTCCCGACATGGTGGTCTCGCTGGTGCCGAATCTGGACCGGGCGCTGGGCGAAAGTCTGGCGCGGGCGCTTCCGGGCGTGCCGTTTGTCACCATCCTCACCGATATCGCGGACTACCCGCCGCACTTCTGGATCGAGCGGCAGGTGCAGCATTTCATCTGCGGCTCGGCGAAGGCGGTGGAGCAGGCGCGCGGCATGGGGCATGCCGAAGACAAGGTGCATCGCGTTTCCGGCATGATTCTGAATCCGCGATTTTACGAGATTGCTCCGCTGGCCGCCGAAGAGCGGGCGGCGGCGCGCGCCAAGTTGGGCTTCGACCCCGCGAAGCCGGTGGGACTGGTGCTGTTCGGGGGTGAGGGCTCGGCGGTGATGCGGCAGATCGCGCGGTTGCTGCCGGATCGCCAGTTGCTGCCGATCTGCGGAAAAAACGCCAAGCTGCGCGCCAAGCTGCAAGCGCTGCCGCACGGCGCGCCGATGTTCGTGGAAGGGTTCACCAAAGAGGTGCCGCGATACATGCAGCTTGCCGATTACTTCATCGGGAAACCGGGGCCGGGCAGCATCAGCGAGGCGGTGGCGATGCGCCTGCCGGTGATTGTGGAACGCAACGCGTGGACGCTGCCGCAGGAGCGCTACAACGCGGCGTGGGTGCGCGAGATGGGTGTGGGGATCGTACTGCCCAATTTCCGCGGAATTGCCCGGGCGGTGGAAGAGTTGCTGGCGCCGGCCGCCTACCAACGCTTCCGCGACGCTACAGAGCGCTTAGAGAACCGCGCGGTGTTCGAGATTCCCGGCATTCTGGAGCGGATTGCCAAACCGGGCGGCTGAACGCAGTGCAGCAGTTTTTCCGCCACCGAGGTCAACTGAGGCAGCGGATCATAGCCCATCGGAAAGCCCTTCGGCAACTTCTCCTCAATGTCTGCTTCCCATGGCTACCGCTGGCGATTCGTACCGGTTCTTCGACCCCACTGCCACCAGATAACGGGTATCGTGGGGGCGGCATCGTGGAGACGGGGTATACGCAATGGGACATTCCACTACGATCTGTTGTTCCTGATCCCCGCAGTCGGGACAGAAAACGATTCGTTCCCGAAGCCAGTAGGCTTTGCCCCGCGCCCTGTGGACCGCAGCCATCGCCTGAGCAAGCTTCTCTTGGCTATCCATCCACCCGCTCAGTTCCTCGGCTCCGTCCTCGTGAACAATTATGACCTGATATTCATTACCGTGGTTGTGCGCCATCTGTTTGCTCCATAGCGCCAGGATGGTTTCGGGTTTCCTGGAGCGGCTCCACAACATTTCCACGCCGCGATTACCGACCTGCACAGCGGAGTTCCGGAGTCCAGCACACCAGGATCGGTGAACTGCGACGCACTGGCCCCGCCCTGCAAGAGCCTATACCATCGAATGGTCTAAGTATACGCGCGCTCGGAATCCGGTACAAGGGGTTGGGGAGCAACCGAGCGACGGGAACGGGAGCAATCGCACACTAGACCGGCTTAAGGAAGAAACCAAGGTGTAAACGACCGATTCCTACCATGAATATTAAGGCCAATGCGGAGGAACCGCTAGGGAAAGACGCAACAGGTGTGGGCTTTTTCTCCAGTTCCAAGTGATGGGCACCGACTTGCGATAAGCTATCGATGAGTATGGAGAGTGAGTTGATCGGCCTGTGGTTACTGTCCAAGGGATTTGTGGCTGGTTTGGCGATTGCGGTGCCGGTGGGGCCGGTGAACGTCCTGTGCGCCTCGCGCACGCTTTCCAAGGGACGCCTTTCCGGCCTGATATCGGGCTTCGGGGCGGCGACGGCGGACACGCTGTACGGCGCCATCGCGGGCTTCAGCATCACCTTCCTGATCGCGTTCCTGGAGCGCGAGGAGTTCTGGATCCGCGTGATCGGCGGCCTGCTGCTGGTGGCCATCGGCGTGATGTACTTTCGCAAGCCGGCACAGGCGGCGAATCTGCGCGCCGAAAACGGGTCGGCGCGCTCGGACTTCTCTTCGACGCTGCTGCTCACCCTGACGAATCCCAGCACCGTCCTCTCGTTTCTGGCGGTGCTTGCCGGGCTCGGGATGGGCGGGCATCGCGCATGGTGGCTGACGTTCCTGCTGGTGGGCGGCATCTTCTGCGGGTCGATGCTTTGGTGGGTGACGCTGGTGCTGATGGTCAACCGGTTCCGCCAGCGGTTTGACCAGCGCGCCATTGGCTGGATGAACCGCATCGCCGGCCTCGCCATCGGCGGCTTCGGTATCGTAACATTTCTAATCGGCCTCAAACATGGACGCTAAGAACGGAAAGGAGAAAATATGGCACGCCCACTAGTGCTGATTCACGGCTATTCCGCCACCGGCAAGGACTTCGAGAATCTTAAGCAGGCGCTGGTCTCTTGCGGCATCGATTCCAAAGACATCAATATCGGCAATTACATTTCGTTGAACAACGAGGTCACCATCAAGGACATCGCCGAAGCTCTGGATCGAGCCTTCCGCGCGCACCCGGTGCTCGGCGATGAAACTCAGGCATTCGATGCCATCGTGCACTCCACCGGCATGCTGGTGTTGCGTGCGTGGCTGGCCAACGCGGGCGCTCCGGCGACCAATTCGCGGCTCCAGCGCCTCAAGCACCTGATCGGCCTGGCGCCGGCCACGTGGGGCTCCCCGCAGGCGCACAAAGGGCGCACCTGGCTGGGCGCCATGGTGAAAGGCAACCGCCACCTCGGCCCCGATTTTATGAACGCCGGCGACCGCGTGCTGGAGGGCCTCGAACTGGGCAGCAAGTTTACCTGGGACCTGGCGCATCTCGACCTGCTCGGTGCGGCGCCCTTCTACGACACGGGCGGCGACAGCCCTTACGTGGCCGTCTTCATCGGCAATACACCTTACGACGGCCTGGCCAGCTTGGCCAACGATCCCGGTACCGACGGCACCGTGCGCTGGGCCGGGTGCAGCCTCAACGCCCGCAAGATCACCATCGATCTGACGAAGATTCCGGTGGCCAACGCCAGCCGTCTCAGCATCACGCCCTGGGCCGGCCGCCGCCTGGACATCCCCATGATCGCGGTGGATGGGCGCAATCACGGCTCCCTGATCATGGTGCCGGAGCCAGGCATGGTCGAACTGATGGCTGCCTTCCTCAAAGTGGGCGACCCGGGCGGCGAAGCCCACGATGCCTGGCTGGCGCGCGCGCAGAAGTACAGCCAGGTGGGGCTGCCCAAGATGAAGATCAATCCGGGCGCGGCAGCCGCCGGCCTGGGAGGCGATGTGGAGAAGTTCTTCGGCGACATTTTGGGCCACAGCGCCGCGACCGAGTTGGAAGGCTGGCAGCAGTTCGTGGTCTTCGCCTGCGATGAACGCGGCGATGGCATCGCCGACTACATGATTGAGGTGCTCACCCAGCAGCCGGACGGCACGTGGGATAAATTCCAAGAGTTGTCCACCGACGTTCACGCCTACGGTCCGGACTCCAGCTTCCGCTGCTTCCATGTGCGCCTGCCGGCGGGCCTCTCCAGTGGCGGCGTCAAACTGCGCGCCCGCATCAGCGCGTCCACCGCCACGGAACTGCTCGGCTATCAGGGCTACGGCAGCGAGCCCAAGCAACCGGGATCCACGGCCGAGCCGGTGGAGATTGACCTGGACGATTTGGGACCGGGCAACGGATCGATGTTCTACCCCTTCACCACGACCCTCATCCAGATCGTGCTGAATCGCGAGCCCCTGCCGCTCAACGGGGTCAGTAGCCTGCTGACGTTCCTGGGGAGCTGAAGTGGG
>Ga0209014_10002128_pt1 | contig 11578 bp, 8 predicted proteins | sample BarGraNGADG00212_FD_184491 | JGI IMG/M metagenome (GOLD analysis project Ga0209014, IMG submission 184491) | Arctic peat soil microbial communities from Barrow, Alaska - Barrow Graham LP Ref core NGADG0002-212 (SPAdes) (version 2) | ecosystem: Environmental > Terrestrial > Soil > Wetlands > Peat... | reverse complement strand
CGCTCGGTCATCGAGCTGGCGCAGTCGGGGCGACTCGACTTCCTGTCCGCGGTGCTGTTCCCGTCGACGTGCGACGTGATCCGCAACCTCTCGGGCATGTGGAAGCTGCTCTACCCCGAGGCGTACGTCCGCTACATCGACGTGCCGCAGACTCCCGATACGGGCGCGGCGGCGGACTTCTGGGAGAGTGAACTCCGGCGCCTGGTGCACGACCTTGGCGAGGTCTCAGGGCATCACCCCACGGACACCGAGTTGCGAGCGTCGGTTGCGCTCTATAATGAAACCCGGGCGGTGGTTCGCGCGCTCTACACCGCGCGGCGGGAACGCCCGTGGGACGTGCCCACCGAAGAACTGTACGTCCTGCTTCGCGCGGGCGAGGTGATCCCCGCGGACGAGTTCATCGCAATGGCGCGCGATTATCTCACCGCGGTGGAGGCGGAACCCAGGCGGCCCCGCGACAACAGCCGCGTGGTGGTGGTCGGCGCCTTCTGCGAGCAACCCCCGCTCGGACTGATCATGTCGATCGAGCGCGCCGGCTGCTACATCGTGGACGACGACTTTCTGCTCGGCAATCGCTTCCTCATGCGCGACGTGCCGCTCGACGGCGATCCGGTGCGCGCTCTGGCCGAAGCGTTCGTCTCCAACGACCTGCATACGTCGGTGCTCTTCGAGAGCGACCCGCTCGGCAAGAAGCGGCTGATGAAGGACTGCGTCGCCGCCGCCAATGCCGACGGAATCATTTTCGCGACGCCGAGTTTCTGCGACCCGGCGCTGCTCGACCAGCCGATGCTCCGTGCGGGCGCCGAGAAGGCGAGCATCCCGTGCATCGCGTTCAAGTACGCCGAGAACACCGGGCAATTCCAGCAGTTCCGCGAACAAGCCGGAACGTTCGCCGACTCGATCAAGCTCTGGGGGGCCGTCTGATGGCTGCAGTGCTGAAGGACCGCTCGATGGTGTTACAGAAGGAGATGATCGCGAACCACTTCGCGAGGCTGGCGCGGGCACCGGAAACAGGCGAACCGGTGGTCTACACGTTCGTGCCGGGCAACCTCACCGAACTGATTCGCTCGTTTGGCGCACTCCCGGTACTCCCGGAGATCAACGCGTTGCAGTCCGGCATGCGAAAGCTCTCGGGCGACTACATCGCCGAGGCGGAGCGCGCCGGCCATTCCGAGGACGTGTGCACTTATGTGAAGTGCGACATCGGGATGATGCGCTCGGGCAACCTCGGGCCGGGCGGCTTGAAGCTCCCCAAGCCCGACCTGCTGCTCCTCTCGTACACGGGCTGTTACACGTTCATGAAGTGGTTCGAACTGCTGCGCGAGGAATATGACTGCCCCACGGTCATGTTCCACGTTCCGTATCAAGGGGACGGTGTGCTCGAACCGGAGCACCGCAACTACATGCTGCGGCAGCTCAAGGAGCAGGTGATTCCAGCGCTCGAGAAGGCGACAGGGCGCAAGTACGACGAAGACAAATTGCGCCACCATCTCGCGCTCTCCGCGAAAGCGGAGGATGACCTGGTGGCCGTGCTGCAGGCGGGGAAGCACAGGCCGAGTCCCATTGATGGCTATTTCGGCACCGTGTACTACGTAGGGCCGATCTTCAGCGCATTCCGCGGCACCGAGGAAGGCGTGGAGTACTATCGCGCGTTGCGCGAGGAAGTCGAGCAGCGTGTGGCGCTGGGCCTGGGCCCCATCACACCGGACGGGCCGCTCGAGGGCGAGCGTTACCGGCTGGTGGTGGAAGGCCCGCCGAACTGGACGCACTTCCGCGACTTCTGGAAGATGTTCTCCGACGAGAAAGCCGTAGTGGTGGCGTCCACGTACACGAAGGTCGGCGGCACGTACGATTTCGGCTTCCGGCACAATCCCGACGATCCGCTCGGCACGCTGGCCGACTATTGCAGCGGGTGTTACACGAACCTGAACCTGCCGACCCGCATCGACATGATCTCGCGCTACATCGAGGAGTATCAGGCCGACGGATTCCTGATCAACTCGGTGAAGTCGTGCAACTCGTTCTCGGCGGGCCAGTTGATGATTCTGCGCGAAGTGGAGAAGCGCACCGGCATACCGGGGGCGTTCATCGAATCCGATCTCGTGGATCCGCGCTATTTCTCCGCCGCAAACATCAAGAACAGACTGGAGAGTTATTTCCAGATGATCGACGCGCGACGACTGGGGAAGACAGCATGAGTTGCGTCGTCGGAATCGACCTCGGCTCGACCACCACGAAGGCGGTCATCCTCGACGAGAACGGCGACGTGCTCGGGCGCGGTATCACGAACTCCCGCTCCAATTACGACCTCGCGGCGGAGGTGGCGAAAACCGAGGCGTTCATCAACGCGCGGTTCGGGATCATCGAGCAGCAAGTCCAGGCGACAGAAACCGTGGCGATGGTGAGCCGCCTCCGCCGGGCCTTCGTGATGGAGCAGATCCTCCAGCAGTTGCGGCGGCTCGAGCAGTTGATGCTCGAAGAGAGCGAACGGTCGGCGCCGGAACAGCTCAAGGCGGCGTTCAGGACGAGCATCGAGGAGATCTGCCGGCGCATCACGCTGGAGGAAGTGCAACGGTTCAAACAACCACCGATGCTGCGGTCGGACTTCTTTCGCGACGCGGCGGGTTCGGCGTTCATGCGCATTGCCGAGCAGATCGCCGATCCCACCGGTGTGAGCTTCGATCGGCTGGTGGGCGTGTACGACAAGTGCATCATTCGCGTGGAGAACGAGCCGCTCGACCTCGACTTCCGCGATCACATCGGCGACGCACTCCGGCGCGTGGGCAACCCTCCTGGCCTCGCCGACGCCGTCGAGTACGCGGTGGCCAAGGACCTCGCACCCGCGTACACGGTGGGGACCGGGTATGGGCGCGCGCGCCTTCCCTTCCCCAAGGAACAGATCCGCTCCGAGATCCTGTGTCACGGGCTCGGCGCACACGCGATGTTTCCCGGCACGCGCACGGTACTCGACATCGGCGGGCAGGACACGAAGGCGATTCAGGTGGACGAGCAGGGCATCGTCACGAACTTCCAGATGAACGACCGGTGCGCGGCGGGGTGCGGACGCTATCTCGGCTACATCGCCGACGAGATGAACCTCGGACTCCACGAACTCGGTCCATTGGCCGAGCAATCGAAGCGGTGCGTGAAGATCAACTCCACGTGCACCGTGTTCGCCGGTGCGGAGTTGCGCGAACGTCTCGGCCTCGGCGAGAAGCGTGAAGACATTCTCGCGGGATTGCACCGCGCCATCGTGATTCGCGCGATGAGCCTGCTCGCGCGCTCCGGCGGGGTGTCGGATGAATTCACGTTCACGGGGGGCGTGGCGAAGAATCCCGCCGCCGTGCATGCCATTCGTGACCTCATCGGAGAGAACTACGGCGAGCGTACTCTCAATATCTCCGCGGACAGCATCTACACCGGCGCCCTTGGTGCGGCGCTGTTCGCCAGCCGGATAGCCGCATGACACATATCACCGCGGGCATCGATGTTGGCAGCGGCGCCGTGAAGGTGGCCGTGATGCGAACGGACGGCGACAGGGAAGAGACGGTGATCGCGAAAGAGTCGGTGCGCATCCGGCGCCGCGAAGTTGCCAAGGTCGTGGACGAAGTGTTCGAGGCCGCGGTGTCCGCGGCGGACGTGGACGAGATCCACTACATCGCCACGACGGGCGAGGGGGCGGACTTCCCGTTCGCGACGGGGCACTTTTATGGCATGACGACGCACGCACGAGGCGCGCTGTATCTCGATCCGCGCGCGCGGGCGGTGCTCGATGTCGGCGCCCTGCACACGCGGGCCGTGGCGATGGACGCGCGCGGACGGGTATTGGACTACAAGATGACGAGCCAGTGCGCGTCGGGCTCCGGGCAGTTCCTCGAGAACATCGCGCGCTATCTCGGCGTCTCGCACGACGAAATCGGCGCGCTGTCGATGGAGGCGAAGAAGCCGGAGAAGGTGAGCTCGATCTGCGCCGTGCTCGCGGAGACCGATGTCATCAACATGGTGTCGCGAGGCATCACGACGCAGGACATTCTGCGCGGCGTGCACGAGAGCATGGCTGACCGTTTCGTGCGTCTGCTGCGGTCGCTCCAATTCGACGGGCCGGCGTTCGTGAGCGGGGGACTCGCGTCGGACATTGGATTGCTGGGCGCGTTGCGCGACGGCCTCGCCAAGAAGGCTGGTGCGGCTACCGTGCAAATCGAGGTGGTGACGCACGCGGATGCGATATTCGCCGGCGCGATCGGCGCCGCGCTGTGCGGAGGTTTCCGGTACCGGAAGCTGGGCCAGGGGGACGTCGCGTGGGACGCCGCGCAGGGCATGGCCTCCGCCAGCCCGGGCACGCGGGTCGGATGACGATCGCGGCGACCGCCTATCACCGGCCGGACAGCCTGGCCGAGGCGTGCGCGCTGGGCCGGCACTACGGGAGCGACGCGGCATTTCTGGCTGGCGGGACGGAACTGATCCCGGACTATCAGCGCGAGCGCGAGACGGCGCGGCATCTGATCGCGCTCGACAGCATCCGCGAACTGCGCGGCATTTCGGAGGAGCGCGGGCTGTTGAGAATCGGCGCGCTCACGACGATCGCCGAGATCGCCGCGTCGCCGCTCGTGCGCGCGCGGCTTCCGGCGCTCGCTGACGCCGCGCGCGCGATCGGTAGCCCGCAGATCCGGAGCATGGCGACGATAGGCGGCAACTTCTGTCGCGCTGTGCCATGTGCCGACACCCCACCGGCCGCCATCGTCGGCGCGGCTCGCGTGCGGATCGCTGGCATGCTCGGGGCCCGCGAGCTCGACGCTGAGGCCTTCTTCACTGGCGCGCGCAAGACCGCACTCGACTCGGGAGACGTGCTGGTCGAGATCGTAGTGCCCGCGCAGCCCCACCACTCAGGCACGAGCTACCAACGCTTCGCCCGACGGCGCGGACCAGCGCTCGCGGTCGCGGCCGTGGCGGCGTGGGTGACGCTCGATGGGGGGAGAATCACGGGCGCACGCATCGCACTAGGTGCCGTGGCGCCGACCCCGCTCCTCGCCGCGCGAGCGGCCGCCCTGATCGAAGGGGAGCCGCCGTCCGACGCGCTCTTCGAGCGAGCGGGTGCGATGTGCGCGGAAGACGCGCGGCCCATCAGCGACGTGCGCGGATCGGCCGACTACCGGAGGGAACTGGTCGGCGTACTTGCTCGGCGGGCGCTTCACGAAGCCGTGGCACGCGCGGGAGGTTCGGGGGAATGAGCGGCGAGCTCATGATCCGCCTGAATGTGAACGGCGAAGACCGCACCCTTGCCGTTCGGCCGAATGCGACGCTGCTCGCTGTGCTGCGGGACGATCTGGATCTCACCGGCGCAAAGCGAGGGTGCGGCACCGGGGACTGCGGCGCGTGCACCGTGCAGGTGGAGGGGGAACCGATGGCGTCGTGCCTGATGCTCGCCGCGGCTGCGAACGGAAAGCGCATCACGACGGTCGAGGGAATCGCGCGCGACGGTGATCTGCACCCATTGCAGAAATCGTTCGTCAAGCATGGCGCGCTCCAGTGCGGCTACTGCACGAGTGGCGCGCTGATGTCGGCGAAGGCGCTCCTTGACCGGAATCCCGATCCATCACGCGAAGACATCAAGACGTCGCTCAGCGGCAATCTCTGCCGGTGCGGCGCGTACGGCCGGATGGTCAGCGCGGTTGAAGGGTGGAGGGAATGCGATGGCGTGCCGCTCGACACACGGCCGCACGCGCACGGCGAACGCGACCAGCAGCGGGACCACGCCGTAATCGGCCACGGCGTCACGCGGTACGACGGCCCCGACAAGGTGACGGGGCGCGCGAAGTACACCGCCGACCTGCGGCTTCCCGGCATGCTTCACGGAAAGCTGCTCGGGAGTCCCATCGCACACGGGCGCATCACGCGGCTCGACGTTTCCAAGGCCCGTGCGTTACCGGGTGTGGTTGATGTGCTCACCGCCGCTGATGTACCGGATGGGTGGTACGGCGTGAGTCCCGCACGCGAGGATGAGCAGATTCTGGCCAGCGATCGCGTGCGCTATGTCGGCGACGAGATCGCCGCGGTCTGCGCGGTGGACGAGGAGACGGCTGAGCGCGCGATCAAGCTCATCGAAGTGGAGTTCGCGGAACTTCCGGCGGTGTTCGATCCGCAGGCGGCGATGGCGCCGGGCGCACCGGTGATTCATCCCGAGAAACCGCGCTATGCCGGCAACATCAACACGCGCGTGGACTGGGATTTCGGCGACGTGGAGAAGGGATTCGCCGAAGCGGACCACGTGCGCGAGCAACGGTTCGTCGGCAACCGCACGTACCAAGCGCCGATGGAGCCGCACGCTGCGCTCGCGCGCTGGGAGCATCACGGCGGACGCCTCACCATCTGGACGTCTACGCAAACGCCGCACTACGTCCATCGTTCGCTGTCGCGGATGCTCGGCATCCCGATGGGGAACATTCGCGTGATCCGGCCGTCCGTCGGCGGTGGGTTCGGCGCCAAGGCCGAGGCGACGCCGCTCGATTTCTGCTCCGCGATTTTCGCGAAGCGAACCGGCAGGCCGGTGATGATGGAGTACTCGCGCGAGGAGATGTTCAGGCACTTCCGCGGGCGCCACAAGCAGTACATCGACCTGAAGATCGGCGTGAAGCGCGACGGCACGATCACGGCCGTGGACCAGCGCATTGTGCTCGATGGGGGCGCCTACACGTCGTACGGCGTCATCACGGCGTACTACGCGGGTTCGATGCTGCCCACGCTCTACAAGATGCCGAACTACCGGTACGACGGCACGCGCATCTATACGAACCTGCCCGCGTCGGGGGCGTTCCGTGGACATGGTGTGCCGCAGCCGCGGTTCGCATTCGAGTCGCTCCTCGACATGATCGCGGAAGACCTCGGGCTCGATCCAATCGAGATCCGGCTCAGAAATGCGATGACGCCGAACACGCGCACGTGCAACGCGCTCGACATTTCGTCGTGTGAGTTCACCGCGACGCTGGAGCGTGCACGGGACACGTCAAAATGGATCGAGAAGAAGGGCAAGTTGCCGCGCGGCAAGGGAATCGGCGTGGGATGCGGTGGGTTCGTGTCCGGCGCCGGGTATCCGATCTATCGGTCCGATTTTCCGCATTCGAACGCCGTTATCCGCGTGCACGAGGACGGCACAGGGGTGTCGCTGCACATCGCGGCCGCGGAGATTGGCCAGGGATCCGATACCGTGCTCGTGCAGATCGCGGCGGAAGAGCTAGGGGTGCCGTATGAGTGGGTGTGGCTCGCGGACTGCGACACGGCGACGAGTCCGCTGGATCTCGGCTCGTACTCGAGCCGGGTTACCCTGATGGCCGGCCACGCGGTTCAGCGCGCGGCGGCGAAGGTGCGCGCGCAGGTGCTCGCGGTTGCTGCCGCGGAGTTGTCGCGCGACGTCGCGTCGCTCGTCGCGAGGGGGGGCCGGATCTTCGCGAAAAATGATCCCGCTGTGGCAATGGACTGGGCCGCAGCCGCACGGCTCGCGTTCTCAGCGCAAGGCCCCGTCGTCGGGACGGGATCGTATCAACCGCCGAAGAATCTTGGCGGCGACTTCAAAGGAGGCGCCGTCGGCACGTCGCCGGCGTACAGTTTCTCGACCGTGGTCGCAGAGGTCACGGTGGATCTGGAGACCGGTCAGGTTACGGTGGATCGCGTGACGGACTTCAGCGATGCCGGCACGGTGATCAATCCGGTCACGTTCCACGGCCAGGTGGAAGGTTCGATCGTGATGGGGCTCGGCGAAACGCTGCTCGAGGATACACTTTTCGATGCGAAGGGGCGTGCCACGAATCCAAACCTGCACGATTACCTGATCCCGACGATGCTCGAAATTCCCGAGATTCACACGGCAGCGGTCGAAAGCTTCGAACCCAACGGTCCGTTCGGCGCGAAGGAAGTCGGGGAGGGATCCCTGCTCCCGGTGCTCGGCGCAATTGCCAACGCGATCTACGATGCGTGCGGCGTCCGAGTGACCGAGCTACCCATCACGCCCGAGAAGATCCTGCGCGGTCTGGCGCAACGTGCCGCGGCCAATGGAGTCCCCGCATGACCGCGCGACCCATCGCACACATCGACGCGGTACGTCCATCGCGCCTCGTGCGCGCGTCGTCGCAAAAGAAACTCGACCGGCTGTTGATCAAGACGGCCGCGCTCATCGCGAAGAACGGGTTTGCCGCGACGACGATGCGCGACCTGAGCACGGCGCTCGGCACGAGTGTGGCCGGGCTGTACCACTATTTCGCGAGCAAGGAAGATCTGCTCTTTCAGTTGCAATACCGCACGTTCGCGTCGCTGCTCGAGCAGCAGGAGAAGATCGCTGAGCAGCCGGGCACGCCGGAGGAGCGGCTCGCGCGATTGCTCACCGGCCACCTGCAGTTCTACTCGCGGCACACGAACGAGCTCAAGGCATGCACGTTCGAGATGGAGTCGCTCGGCCCCAAGCCGTACAAGATCGTCGAGGAGATTCGACGCCGTTACTACAGGCTGATGGCCTCGGCGGTCGCGCAGATCATTGACGGACCGGCGGCCGGCACGAAGGAAACCAGGCAGAGCCGGCACGCGGCGCTGTTCATCTTCGGGATGCTGAACTGGATTTTCATGTGGTACGAGCCGTCGCGGCACGGGACGGTCGAGCAAATCGGGCAGGAAATGCAGGACTTGCTGTTGAACGGCCTTCGGCGCACGAAACGAAGCAGTTGATCCCGGGTGCGGCGCCAGCGCCTTAGGGATCTTCATTATGTACAGGAGGGTGTCAGTGCAGTTCAACGATGTCTGGATTCCCTACGGCGGGTACTGGTCCACGCCGTTCACCGCATGGCAGGGAGCGTTCGCGACGCTGCCGCCGATTCCGTTCGCCGCCGAGATGGCGGCACGCGCATTGTCGGAGCGCGGCGTTGCTGCAGCCGACATCGACGGTCTTTGCCTCGGCACGACCATCGCGAGCAAGCATTCGTTCTACGGCGCTCCGTGGTTCGCCGGGCTGGCGGGCCTCGGCCACCTGGGTGGACCGACGATCAACCAGGCGTGCGCGACATCGGTGCGCTGCCTGGTGCAGGCCGCGCAGGAGCTCGAATCGAAGAGCGCACGCACGTACCTGGCCGCCACCGCCGACCGCACCAGCAACGGTCCGCACGTGTTCTATCCGAATCCCGCTGGTCCAGGCGGCACGGGCGACTCGGAGAACCTCGTGCTCGACAGTTTCGGGCTCGACCCGTACGCCAGGAATTCGATGCTGCAGACCGCGGAGAATGTGGCGCGCGAGGCCGGGATCACGCGCGGCGCGCAGGAAGAGATCACCCTTCTGCGCTACAAGCAATACGAGCGCGCGCTCGCCGACGACAGCGCGTTCCTCAAGCGCTACATGTTGTGGCCAGTGGAGATCAAGGACGCGCGAGGCAAGAAGGTGCTCGCGACGGTGACCGGGGACCAGGGTGTCTTTCCGACCACGGCGGAGGGACTCGCCGGACTCCGGTCCGTGATGGAAGGGGGCACGGTCACATTTGGCACGCAGACACACCCCGCCGATGGCAACGCGGCCATGTTGCTCACGTCGGGCCGCGACCGCGCGCGCTCTCTCGCGCCCAATGGCGCGGTGGACGTGCAACTGCTCTCATACGGCCAGGCACGCGTCAAGAAGGGCTTCATGCCGATGGCGGTGCTTCCCGCCGCGCAGCTCGCACTCGAACGCGCGGGAATCCAGGCGAACGCGCTGGCGAGCATCACGACGCACAACCCGTTCGCGGTGAATGACGTATACCTCGTGCGGGAGTTGAAGCTCGACGCCGAGCGGATGAACCGCCACGGATGTTCGCTCGTGTGGGGGCACCCGCAGGCACCGACAGGGCTCCGGTCGATCATCGAACTGATCGAGGATCTGACAACCCTGGGCGGCGGATATGGACTGTTCACCGGCTGTGCCGCAGGAGACAGCGCCGCCGCGGTCGTGCTGAAAGTCAGCGCGCGCTGAACCATACGAATGGCCGAGAGGACCTTTGCGATGAACTATTTCGCCCCGAAAGAGGCTGCCGGATTCGGATTCAAGGACATCCTGTACGAGAAGAAAGACTGGGTAGGGCGCATCACGATCAACCGGCCCGAGTCGTTCAATTGTTACACGACGTCCACGCTGCAGGAGTTGATCACCGCGATCGACGACGCCTCGGCCGACGACAACGTCGGCGTGATCGTCTTGACGGGCGCCGGTGACAAGGCGTTCTGCACGGGCGGCGATGTGAAGGAATACGCGAACGTCTACACCAAGAGCCCGCACGACTACTTCAAGTACATGGGGCTCTTCGCCAAGTACATCGAGAGCATTCTGCGCAGCGGCAAGGTGACGATTGCGCGTATCAACGGGATCGCGGTCGGTGGCGGCAACGAGACCCAGCTGGCGTGCGATCTCGCGGTCATGGCCGACGACACCTATCTCGCCCAGGTTGGAACGAGTGTGGGGAGCGTCGCCTGTGGCGGTGCGACCCAATGGCTGTCGATCCACGTGGGGGACCGCCGCGCGCGAGAAATGCTGTTTCTCAATCCGCGCATCCCCGCGGCGAAGGCGCTCGAATGGGGACTCGTGAACCGCGTTGTTCCGCGCGCCAAGCTCGACGAAGAAGTCGCGACGCTCGTGAAGCAGTTGCTCGAGAAGTTCCCCGAGTGCACGCGGTACACCAAGCAGCAGGTGAACTACTGGAAAGAAGTGTCATGGCACGCCACCGTGGGGCACGCGCGCGACTGGCTCTCGACGCACTTCACCACGCTCGAGCCCTACGAGGGGATGCAGGCGTTCGTGGAGAAGCGGAAAGTGGACTTCATGGGACTGCGGCGCAAAGCCGCCGGAGAGGGAAGCAGCGAATTCCTCTGGGGCCCGTACGGAAAGACGTGCACAAAGTGCGGCGCGAAGGGTATTCCGGAACAGTTCAGCTTCTGCGGCGGTTGCGGCGCCGCGCTCACCTAGTGCTGCGAATGCCATGAGCCTTGAACTCACGGGTCAGGCGGCGCTGGTCACTGGCGCTGGACGCGGCATCGGCGCGGCGATCGCGCGCGAATTCGCGCGCGCTGGTTGCGACGTGGCGCTCGTGGAGTTCGGGGCGTTCGATGAAGCGCAGAGCCTGGCCGATGAGCTGCGCCGGTCAGGGAGGCGTGCGCTCGCGATCCGCGCCGACGTATCGGATGTCGGCGCGGCGGAGCAGACGGTCGCGGCCGCGGTCGAGGCGTTCGGGCGGCTCGATCATCTCGTGTGCAACGCCGGCATCACGCGTGACGCGATGATCTGGAAGATGACGGAAGACGCCTGGGACCAGGTGATCGACGTCAATCTCAAAGGCTGTTTTGCGTACTGCCGCGCGGTGGCGGGCTTGTTTCGCACGCAGCAGCACGGGCGCATCGTGAACATCGCGTCGGTCAACGCACTGCGCGGCAAGGCCGGGCAGGCGAATTACGCGGCATCGAAGGCGGGGATCGTCGCGCTCACGCGCACGCTTGCGCGCGAGCTGGGTCCCAAGGGCGTGAACGTAAATTGTGTCGCCCCCGGCATGGTGCGAACCGAGATGGCGGCGAAACTCCCGCCGGC
>Ga0209014_10002127_pt1 | contig 11580 bp, 14 predicted proteins | sample BarGraNGADG00212_FD_184491 | JGI IMG/M metagenome (GOLD analysis project Ga0209014, IMG submission 184491) | Arctic peat soil microbial communities from Barrow, Alaska - Barrow Graham LP Ref core NGADG0002-212 (SPAdes) (version 2) | ecosystem: Environmental > Terrestrial > Soil > Wetlands >... | reverse complement strand
GCCGGCCTCCGCCATGTCCGGCGGACTGCCTGACGGCGTCGCGTTGTGGCTGGTCAGGCACGGGGAGACGCAGTGGAGCAAGGCCGGTCGGCACACCGGCCGCACCGACGTTCGGCTGACCGCACACGGCGAGCGGCAGGCGGTGAACCTGCGTGCCGTACTTGCCGCCGTACACCCCGTGCTGGTGCTCTGCAGTCCGCTCGAGCGCGCCCGAGCCACCGCCCGGCTCGCCGAGCTCTCCGTCGACGCCATCGACGACGACCTCGCGGAGTGGGACTACGGCGACTTCGAGGGGCGGACGGCCGCCGAGATCCGCGCGGAGGTTCCGGACTGGACGCTCTGGACTCACGGCGTCCCCAACGGAGAAACGGCAGCCGAGGTCGGAGCGCGCGCCGACCGGGTACTGCGGCGCGCTGCCGAAAGCCTCGGGCGCGGTGCGGTGGTGCTCATCGCGCATGGGCACATCTGCAGGGTGATCGGCGCGCGCTGGATCGGCCTACCGGTTTCTGCAGGCGGTCATCTCACGCTCGCCACCGCCGCGCCGTCCCTGCTCAGCAGGCAGTACTCCATCCCGGTCATCGACCGGTGGAACATCCCCAACCCGGTCGCGACGAGCAGCGGCGAAGTAGCGATGAGTCCTCGCTCCACGGCGCCCTAGCGCCCTTCAGTGCGGACTCATCACGTCAGTCGCGCGGGGCGCGGTCCAGTGCCGTCCGAACCGGCGGCGTGAACAGCAGGTAGAGCACGGCCAGAGCGACGATCAGGATCGGGCCGCCGTAACCGACCAGGCCGGCCTGGAACGCGAGGCTGTAGGCCACCGGCAGAGCCATCAGCTGAAGGACGACCACCGGCGTACGCGCCGCCGGTCGCAGCCGCAGCAGCCCGCGGGCGCCGAGACCCAGCGCGAGCGCGCCCGCGACGGCCAGAGCGGCGAGCAGCAACGCCCGACCGACACTGTCAGGGTGGCCACCGATCGTCTTGCTGATCAGCACTGCGGCGGCGGCGAGCAGCGCCAGGCTCTCGAGCGCGATCAGCGCGCTGGCAGCGCGCAGCTGTCCGGGTGCAACTCCATCCTCGGCCACGCGCGCAACCCTACCGACGCGTATCGTCCGCGCAGTGCGAGTGCTGGTGATTGCCAATCCGCAGGCGACCGCGACGACCGCGCGCGAGCGCGACGTCCTCGCGCACGCCGTCGGCAGCGAGGCGACCCTCGAGGTGGCCGAGACGGCCAACCGCGGGCACGCCGCCGCGCTGGCCTGCCGCGCGATGCGCGACGGAACGGACGTCGTCGTGGCGCTCGGCGGCGACGGCACGATCAACGAGGTGGTCAACGGTCTGCTGACCGACGGCATACACCCGACGGTTCCGGCTCTCGGCATCGTCCCGGCCGGCTCGACGAACGTGTTCGCGCGCGCCCTGGGGTTGCCCAATGATCCGATCGAGGCCACCGGCGCTCTGTTGGAGGGGCTGCGGACCGGGTCCCGAAGGGCAGTCAGCCTCGGCATGGTGGACGACCGGTGGTTCACCTTCGCGACCGGCATGGGGTTCGACGCGGCCATCGTGGAAGGCGTGGAGCGGCAGCGGCGTCGCGGCAAACGATCGACCCACACTCTGTACGCGCGCGTCGGCGTTCGCGAGTACTTCCACACCGACCGCCGCCATCCGAGACTGCATGTCGAGCTGCCCGACGGCACGACGTTCGACGACGTGTTCTTCGTCATCGTCGCGAACGCCGACCCTTGGACCTTCGTCGGTGACCGGCCGCTGCACCCCACCCCGAACGTCGACCTCGACTCGGGGCTGGCCGTCTATGCCCGCCGGCGGATGGGCATGTGGGGAGTGCTGTTCAGCATGGCCCGGTTGTCCGGCGACACGCCGCGGATCGGGCGGCGAGGGGCACATCTCGTCCACGACGTGAACGGGCTCACGGTGCGCGCGGACGAGCCGTTGCCCGTACAGGTCGACGGCGACTTCGCCGACCACAGACAGAAGCTGACGTTCACATCCGTCCCACAGGCAATCCAGGTCGTGATCTGACCCGGTTTGTCCCACCAAAGGGGTCGACTGGGCGCCGCGTCGCCGCGTACGGTGCAGATGTCGAGTTGCCGCGGGCACGGGATTCGGCAACGCTGGACGTTCGCGGCCGGCACGCCGGGTACCCCGAAGGCACGTCGGGCCCCTGGCAGCGCACAGAGAATGTGCGCTTGCGACCCGAGCAAGCTCGTGAAAGGATTCACAAGCGCGGGACGGGGAGCACCCGGTGCTTTCCGCCGTAGCCAAGTGAGGAGACACGACCAATGGACTGGCGTCACCGCGCCATATGCCGTGACGAAGACCCGGAATTGTTCTTCCCGATCGGGAACACAGGACCGGCGTTGCTGCAGATCGAGCAGGCCAAGGCGGTCTGTCGACGCTGCCCCGTCGTCCAGGACTGTCTCGCCTGGGCGCTCGAAAGCGGCCAGGATGCCGGCGTCTGGGGCGGCCTGTCCGAGGACGAACGCCGTGCACTGAAGCGCCGCAACGCGCGCGCTCGTGCGCGCCTCGCCTGAGCCGTTCGGTCCCACCCGACGCAAGCCGTTCCGTCGCACCCGACGCAAGCGGGCCTAGCCGCCGACTCTCGGGCGCCGGCCCAGAGCCATCTTCACCACGGCTGCGGTCCCGACGCCGCCTTCGTGAGCGCCGAACTCCACCGTGCCGTCCAGCTCGGCCGACACCAGCGTGCGTACGATCTGCAGTCCCAGACGATCTGAACTGTCGGCGACGAAGTCCGGCGGCAGGCCGATACCGTCGTCACGGATCGTCACCGCCAGCTGACCGCGCGCCCGCTCGGCGATCACTTCGACGAGTCCCTCGTCGCGGCCTGGGAACGCGTGCTCGATCGCGTTCTGGACGAGCTCGGTGAGCACCAGCACCAGAGCGGTGGCCACCTCGGCAGGGATCTCGCCGAAGCTGCCCAAGCGCCGCACCCGAACGTGGGCAGACGAGCCCATGACGTCGGAGAGCATGACGAGCAGGCGATCCACGACGTCGTCGAAGTCCACCGTTTCGTCGATCGACACCGACAGCGTCTCGTGCACCAACGCGATCGAACTCACCCGCCGCATCGACTCCTCCAGCGCTGCGCGCGCTTCAGGCACAGCCACGCGCCTCGCCTGCAGCCGCAGCAGCGCCGCCACGGTCTGCAGGTTGTTCTTGACCCGGTGATGGATCTCGCGGATCGTGGCGTCCTTGCTCATGATCTGCCGGTCCCGCCGCCGAAGCTCCGTGACGTCCTGCATCAGCAACAGGGCACCGAGCGTCTCGCCCCGCGGACGAAGCGGCAGGGCCCGGAACAGGACCGTCGCGCCGCCGCCGTCGACCTCGATGCTCGCCGGCTGACCACCCTCGATGGCCGCTGTGACGGCTGCCGCCAGGTCACTCGCGTCGAACGGGTCGTCGGCAACCGTGCTCGTCAGCGCGTCGACCGGCTCGCCCAGCACGTTGCCGGTGACCCCCAGCCGACTGAACGCTGACAGCGCGTTCGGGCTGGCGTAGATGATGGTCCGGTCGGGCTCGACCCGCACTACGCCGTCGCCGACACGGGGGCCGGACCCCTCTTCGATGCCCGCGTCCGGCCCTGGGAACGTGCCGTCGGCGACCATCGCCCCGAGATCGGCCGCGCTCTGCAGATAGACGAGCTCGAGCTGGCTGGGAGTCCGGACGCTGGCCAGGTTGGCGTCCTTGCCGAGCACGGCGATGACCTCGCCGGCCGCGCGCACCGGAATCGCCTCCCGCCGGATCGGCAGGTCGCCCTCCCAGTCGGGCTCGCCCTCGCGAAAGATCCGCCCCTCGGTGAGCGCGATGCGCAGCGGCATGGCCCGATCGCCACGCAGCAGGACGCCGACCTGGTCGTTCTGATAGGCGGTAGGGCCGGTCGTCGGCCGGCACTGTGCCACGCAGAGGAAGCCACCCACGGTGCCGGCCTCGCCGACGGGCACGACCACGGGCACCCACAGGAGCAGATCAGCGAAGGCCAGGTCCGAGAGCAGTTGCCACTCGCCGACCAGCCGCTGCACGTGTTCGACCTGCGCGTCGGTCAACTGCGTGCGCGCGGCGAGCTGATCAGTGAGAGCGGACATCGGCGTCAGCCTGCCACGTCGGCGACAGCACGAGCGAACGGGTCAGAGCGGTACGTCGCGACCGGCCCGGTTCGCGTATCTCTGAGAGCAAGCGAAGACAGCGGACGCGCCGCCGGCTCGTCTTGATGCAACCTCGCGCGCCCGACGCCGCTTGTTACATATGTCCATCCGTACCAGAGCAGGTGTCTATCGCCACCAGAGCAGGAGTCGGGATGTTCGAGGTCAACGCGGGTCGACCGTCTGCGGACGTCGTCGACACTGACCACGACGGTGTGCCGCATCAAACCCAGTCCGTGTGGGAGGCCATCCTCATCGACCATCTGGGCCTCTGGATGGATGAGCAGCACGGCTCAGGCAGCGAACCGGACAACCGCAGGGCTGCCCGCAAGCGTCGATAGGCGCGCGCTACTCCGCGCGGTACTCGAGGTGCGAGGTCTCGATCGAGACCTCGGTGATGCGCAAGCGGATGCGCGAATGCAGGCTCTCGGGCGCGCGATCCCCGCCGCAACAGCGTGCGATCAGTGAGCGGACGTCCTGCTCGAGGCCGTACTGCTTGAGGCACGGCGTGCAGCCGTCCAGATGCTGGCGGATGCGGTTGCGGAGCACGTCGTCGGACTCATCGTCCAGGTAGAGGTACAGGTCCTTGATCACGTCGTCGCAGTCGATGTTGCCGGGGCCGAATCCCATGCCACTCATGACTCGCCTCCGACACCGGCTTGGATCAAACCGCGGCCGCGGGCATAGTCGGCGAGCAGAACCTGCAGCTGCTTGCGACCTCGGTGCAGGCGGGACATGACCGTCCCGATCGGTGTGCCCATGATCTCGGCGATCTCCTTGTACGCGAAACCTTCGACATCGGCCAGGTAGACGGCCAGCCGGAAGTCCTCAGGCAGGGCCTGCAGGGCGTCCTTGACATCCGAGTCGGGCAGATGGTCCAGCGCCTCCATCTCGGCGGACCGAAGGCCCGAGGAGGTGTGCGACTCGGCGCGCGCCAGCTGCCAGTCCTCGACGTCCTCGCCGTTGGACTCAAGCGGCTGGCGCTGCTTCTTGCGGTAGTTGTTGATGAACGTGTTGGTCAGGATGCGGTAGAGCCACGCCTTGAGGTTGGTGCCCTCGGTGAACTGGTGGAACGCGGCGAACGCCTTCACGAACGTCTCTTGGACGAGGTCCTCGGCGTCGGACGGGTTGCGCGTCATCCGCATCGCAGCGGCGTAGAGCTGGTCCAGGTAGGGCAAAGCGTCGCGCTCGAAGCGCGCCGTACGAGCCTCGACCGTCTCGTCGACCTGTGACCGTCGTGCCTCGACCGTCTCGTCAGACACCGTGCTCCTCTGCTCGCTTCGCGTCAGTATGGAGGATACGGGGGTGTCCCCCCAGGGTGCGAACGTCCGCACCACAGGCTCACATTCGACGCGCACCGCAAGCCCACCTTCGATGACTGTCATCTAGTCGCCCTTCGCCGTGGTCCTAGGCAGAACGAGGGCGCACCGCGCATACATTCCCGATCGAGCTACTGCGATTAGGCTGCCTGGTCGTGGCTACTGGTACGCCCGCGACAGCGCTGCTCGCCCGTTCCGAAGTCCCCTTCAGCCTGCATCCGTACGCCCACGACCCGCGGGCCGACGCGTACGGCGAGGAGGCGGCCGCCGCGCTGGGCGTCGCGCCTGAGCGGATCTTCAAGACCCTCATCGCGTCGGTGGACGGAAAGCTCGTGTGCGCCGTCGTGCCGGTGGCCGGGCGACTGGACCTCAAGGCTCTGGCGGCAAGCGTGGGCGGCAAGCGGGCAGAGATGGCCGACCCGCAGGCGGCGGCGCGGGCGACGGGTTACGTGGTCGGCGGGATCTCGCCGCTGGGTCAGAAGTCGCGCCTTGCCGTGGTCGTCGACGAGTCGGCCGCGGCGTTCGACACGGTCTACGTGTCGGCCGGCAAGCGTGGGTTGCAGGTGGAGCTCGCGCCCGACGATCTGCTGCGGCTTGCTCCTGCCGTGTTCGCCCGAATCGCAACTGCTTGAGCGACGCCGGGAACCCCTTGGCCGCCTGAGTGTTGCCGGGCGTCTTCTGTTGCCGGGCGTCTTCTGTTGCCGGGCGTCTTCTGTTGCCGAGCGTCTTCTGTTGCCGGGCGTCTTCTGTTGCCGGGCGTTTTCCACAACCCGTCAGATGGGCGTATCGGTTGTCCACATCCTGACCGAAGGCGGTCAACGTTGTCGGATGACTGCACTAATATCGGTCACATGTTCGAACTGTCGAGTGAGGCCGGCGCGCCGGTCGCTGCCCGGCTCTCGGCGCTCGTCGACGAGTTGCAGACGCTGACCCTGCCCGCTGCCACTGACGACGAGCTGCTGTCGCTGCTGCGCGACCTCGAGACCGAGAAGCGCCGGCTGGCGAGTGTCGACCACGCGGTGATCGCCGAGGTCGAGCAACGCGGCCTGGCCGCCGGGCTGGCCTGCCGCGGCACCGCTGACCTGCTCGTTCAGGCGTTGCGAGTGGAGCCTCGCGAGGCGAAGGCGCGGGTGCGGGCCGCGGCCGATCTGGGCCCGCGGCGGCAACTGACCGGAGCGCCGTTGCCGCCGCTGTTCGCTGCCGCGGCGGCGGCCAGCGCGCAGGGCGTCATCTCACGGGCGCACGCGCGGGTGGTCACCAAGACGGTCGACAAGCTCTCGGCCGCCGTCGCCGCCGAGCACGACACCGCCGTCGAGGCGTTCCTCGTCGCGCAGGCCGGCCAGCACAGTCCGCGGACGCTGCGGGTGATCGCCCGACGACTGCTCGACACCCTCGACCCCGACGGCACGCTCAGCACCGAACGTGACCGGCACCGCCGCCGTGACCTGAGCGTCCGGCAGCGCTCCGACGGATCGGGACAGGTCAGCGGACAGCTGGACGCGGTCTGCACCGAGGCGCTGCTCACCGTCCTGGACACCCTCGCCCGACCCACCCCCGCCGAAGACGGCGAACCTGACCGGCGCAGCGCTGGGCAGCGGCGCCACGACGCGCTGCGCGACGGGCTGTTGACTCTGCTGCGCAGCGACCAACTGCCGGCTTGTGGCGGCGTCGCCGCCACCATCCTGCTCACGCTCGGCGCCGACCAGCTCGCCAGCCGACAGGGGCTCGCTCGCACCGGGCACGGCGCGCTTATCAGCGTCGACGAAGCGCTCACGCTGGCCGGCGACGCACAGCTGCAGCCTGTCGCCCTCGACACACTCAAGCAGATCACCCGCCTACGCGCATGCCCAGCGCCTGTTCACCGCTCAGCAACGCCTGGCGATGACCGCTCGAGACGGCGGATGCAGCTTCCCGGGATGCTCGGTACCGGCATCATGGTGCGAGGCCCACCACGTCACCGACTTCAGCCTCACCCGGCGGACTCGCGTCGACGACGGCACCCTGCTCTGCGGCCACCACCACCGCGAACATCAACGCCTCGGCTGGAGCTGCCACATGATCGGCGGCGTCCCGCACTGGGTCCCGCCACGCTGGATCGATCTCGACCAGACACCGCGCCGAAACCACACCCACGACCCCGACCTCGCATACCCCGACCGTGCGTACCCAGATCACGCGCACTCGGGTCACGCGGGCCGACACCTGCCAGTCGAGGACCGTGCTCCCACCTGATCGAGCACTCGCCTGATCAGATGAGGCGCTGGACGAACTCGACGACGACTGACCCGATGTGCGCGGTGTCCTTCTTCAGCCCGTGATCGGCACCGGCGATGACGACGAGAGTGTCGACCGAATCAGCCGGCGGCATGCCGAACGAGTCGCGGTCCCCCTGTACCACGAGGACCGGAACAACGGGTTGCACGAGCTCCTCCAGGCGCGACTTCTCAGGCTTGCCAGGCGGATGCAGCGGAAAGGCCAGCGCCACGACACCGACAGCGCCGGCGATATCCGCCGTGCGGCACGCCACCCGGGCACCGCTCGAGCGACCACCGACGAACAGCGGCACGCCGCCCAGCCCCCGGCGGCGGCGCACGCTCGACACGACAACGAGCCACGCCTCGTCCAGCCGGGCGGTCGGCGCGGGCGCACGACGACCGGCAACCCGGTACGGCTGAGTGACCCGAGCAACCGCGACGCCAGCCGCGAGAGCCGCTGCCCGAACGGCCAGCAGATCGGCAGACTCGACTCCCCCGCCCGCGCCGTGCCCGAGCACGAGCAACGCGCGGACCGCACCGCGGGGCCGGTCGAGATCCACCCACGCCGTCCCGGCAGGCGTCACCACGTCTGTGCGGGTCACGACGGGCCCATCGCCCTTGACCGCACCAGAATCGACCGCATCAGAAGAGGTGTTGCGGGTCAGGCTCTGGTTCGGCGAACCGAATCAGCTCCGGGCCATTGTTGTCGACACTGTTCACCATCGTCGCCACCGGCCGTAGCTCCAAGTGCTCGCCGGCGGCCTCATCCCACGGTTGAATCAGATCCGAGGGGTCGACGACGGACGGGTCGAGCCAGCGCTGCCAGGCGGTGGCCGGCAGCACCAAAGGCATCCGGTCGTGGATCTCGGCGAGCACGCCCTCTGCCGGGCTGGTGATGACAGTGCAGGTGGTGAGCGTCTGCCCGGGTGGCCCCCAGAACTCGTACAAGCCGGCGAAGGCCAACCCGTGACCGTCCGATGGCGTCATGTACACGGGCTGCTTGCGGCCGGAGTCCGACGCCTTCCACTCGTACCAACCGTCGGCCGGAACCAGACAGCGCCGCCTGGCGAAGGCTCTGCGAAACGCAGGCTTGCTTGCGACGCTCTCGATCCGGGCGTTGATCAACCGTGACGCGATGGACCGGTCCTTCGCCCAGGACGGCACGAGCCCCCACGACACGACCCGCAGTTGTCGCGTCGGGACCGGTTGCGGCCGGCCGTCGGCGTCACGCAGTGGCCGGTTGACGATTACCCGTACGGGCTTGGTCGGAGCGACGTTGTAGTCGGGCTCGACCGTCTCTCCGGACGTCGCGTCGATCGCGTCGAACTCGTCGACCAGGTCGGCGTCCGAACGCACCGACACGTATCGACCGCACATGCGATCGACGGTACCGAATCAGCCTTGCGGCAGACTGCGGGTGTGGATTCCTGGGCAGCACCGCGGGCGCACGCACCTGTGCATGCCCGGGTGGCGCTGCCGGGCTCCAAGTCGCTGACGAACCGTGCGCTCGTGCTCGCGGCGTTGGCCGACGCCCCGTCCCGGATCACTGGCGGTCTCTGGGCACGCGACACCGAGCTCATGGCAGCGGCGCTGGGGGCGATGGGCACCGCTATCGCGCACGACACCGACGACTGGACCGTGACGCCCGGGCACCTGCACGGTGCCGCGGTCGACACCGGACTTGCCGGCACGGTGATGCGCTTCGTGCCACCGGTCGCGGCGCTGGCAAGCGGGGCAGTCAGCTTCGACGGCGACGCGTATGCGCGCGAGCGGCCGATGGCCACCCTGCTCGACGGCTTGCGGCAGGCGGGCGTCGAGGTCGACGACGGAGGACGGGGCCGACTGCCGTTCACCGTGATCGGACGAGGACGCGTAGCAGGCGGGACTGTGCGCATCGACGCATCAGCGTCGTCGCAGTTCGTCTCCGGTCTGCTGCTGGCAGGAGCGCGCTACGAGCACGGCCTGACCGTCGTGCACAGGGGCGCCGAGGACGTCCCCTCGTCGCCGCACATCGACATGACCTTGTCGATGCTGTGCTTCGCCGGCGCGTACGCCACCGCCCCGGAGCGCGGGGTGTGGCGGGTCGAGCCAGGCCCCATCCACGGCCGCGAATGGCTCATCGAGCCCGACCTTTCGAACGCGGCCCCGTTCCTCGCCGCCGCGGTGGTGACGGGAGGGCGGGTCACGATTGCGAGTTGGCCGGCGGCGACGACCCAGGCCGGCGACGCGTTGCGTGATCTGCTCACCGCGATGGGTGCGTCGGTACAGGTCACCGCCGAGGGGCTGGTCGTTTCGGGCACGGGAACCATCACCGGCTTGGACGCCGACCTGCACGACGTGGGTGAGCTCACCCCCACGGTCGCAGCACTCGCCGCGCTGGCCACCACACCTTCGACGCTGCGCGGCATCGGTCATCTGCGCGGGCACGAGACCGACCGGCTCGCGGCGCTGGCCACCGAGCTGACCCGGCTCGGCGGAGACGTCACCGAGCAGTCCGACCGGCTGACGATCCGTCCCCAACCCATGCACGGCGGCGTGTGGCGCAGCTACGCCGACCATCGGATGGCCACCGCCGGTGCGGTGATCGGCCTGGTCATCGACGGTGTCGCGGTGGATGACATCGCCTGCACGACCAAGACGTTGCCGGACTTCCCCGGCATGTGGACCGCGATGCTCGGGCGCTGACGTGGCACGCGAGCGCGATGCGAGGCGGATGGACGAGGACGACGTCCGCACCAGGCCCAATCCACGGGGGTCGCGGCCGCGGTCGAAGGAGCGCCCCAAGCACGAGGACGCCGCCGAGGGCATGGTGCTCACTGTCGACCGGGGGCGGTACAACGTCCTGATCGGCTCGGCCGAAGTCACCACCATGCGAGCACGCGAACTCGGCCGCAAAGGCGTGGCCGTCGGAGACATCGTGAGCGTCGTCGGCGACCTGTCCGGCGCGACCGACACGTTGGCGCGCATCGTCCGCATCGCCGAACGAACGACCGTGCTCCGCCGAACGGCCGACGACGACGATCCCCTCGAGCGGGTCATCGTCGCCAACGCCGATCAACTCGTCATCGTGTCGGCACTCGCCGATCCTGAGCCTAGTTTCGGCCTCATCGACCGGTGCCTGGTTGCGGCTCTGTCGGCGGGGCTCGAGCCGCTGCTGTGCTTGACGAAGTCCGACCTGGCCGAACCGACAGCGACACTCGAGCGCTACTCGGCACTGTCCGTGCCCGCTGTCGTGACCCGGCGTGGCGGCCCACTCGACGAGCTGACGGCACGGCTGCACCACCACATGTCAGTGTTCGTCGGACACTCCGGCGTCGGCAAGTCGACGCTGATCAACGCGCTGGTGCCGGACGCGTATCGCGTTACCGGCATGGTGAGCGCCATCGGCAAGGGCCGACACATCTCGTCCTCGGCAATCGCGCTGGCGCTGCCCGGTGACGACGGCTGGGTGATCGACACGCCCGGCGTGCGTTCCTTCGGCCTGGCCCACGTGACTGCCGACGACCTGCTCTGGGCGTTCCCAGACCTCGAGGACGGCGCCAACCTGTGCCCGCCGGGATGCGAGCACCTCGCGGCGGCGGCGGGCTGCCGGCTCGACGAGTGGGTGAGCGGAGGGAACGCGACGCCCGATCGGCTCGCGGCGTTTCGACGACTGCTCAGCTCCCGCGGCAGCGGTGAACAGGCTCGGTAGCGCCGAGTCGATGTGCGCCTCGGTCACCCAGGGTCGGCGTACGCCTCGGTCACCCAGGGTCGGCGTACGCCTCGGTCACCCAGGGTCGGCGTACGCCTCGGTCACCCAGGGTCGGCGTACGCCTCCACGTCGGTGGCCTT
>Ga0209014_10002126_pt1 | contig 11588 bp, 10 predicted proteins | sample BarGraNGADG00212_FD_184491 | JGI IMG/M metagenome (GOLD analysis project Ga0209014, IMG submission 184491) | Arctic peat soil microbial communities from Barrow, Alaska - Barrow Graham LP Ref core NGADG0002-212 (SPAdes) (version 2) | ecosystem: Environmental > Terrestrial > Soil > Wetlands >... | reverse complement strand
CGCGCCGGTCGCGCCGGCGTCGCTGTGCCGCACGGTGCTCGCCGTCATGCCGACCCTCGCCAGGATGCGCTCCTGCACGAACTGCTCCCACGTGCGGCCGCTCACCCGCTCGATCACCTCGCCGGCCACCAGGTAGAGCACGTTGTCGTATGCGTACGCCGAACGGAACGACGTCGCCGGCTTGATGTAGCGCAGGCGCCGCATGATCTCCTTGCGATCGTACGTCGACGCCGGCCACCAGAGCAGGTCGCCGGCGCCGAGCCCGAGCCCCGAACGATGGACCAGGAGGTCGCGAATGGTGATCTCGCGAGTCACGAACGGGTCGTACATCGCGAACTCGGGAAGGTACCGGATGACCGGCGCGTCCCACTGCACCTTGCCCTCTTCCACCAGGATGCCGAGCGCCGTGGCCGTGAACGCCTTGGTGTTCGACGCGATGCCGAATCGCGTGTCGGGCCCCACCGGGTCGGGGGCGCCGAGCTTCTTGATGCCGTATCCCCTGGCAACGATCACCCTGCCGTCCTTCACGACGGCAACCGCGGCGCCCGGCGCGTTGAACGTCTGGAGCGCCCGTGCGACGATGCTGTCGATGGCGGCGCTCGACTGGGCACCGGCAAGCAGCGGTGCGCACAGCAAGGCAACGAGGAGGTGGCGCATGGTCTGGCTTCCGTGTCGGGGACCGCCGAATATGACTCGCGGGCTACCCGGGCGGCAATGTCACATGCCGGCGGTCACATGCCGGCGGTCACATGCCGGCGGTCACATGCCGGCGGCAACCGCCTCGAACACGTACCCGCGTGCGCGCAGCGCGCGCACGATCTCCGGAATCGCCGCCGCCGTCTGCGTGCGGTCGCCCGACGGGTCGTAGCCGTCGCCGTCATGCAGCAGCACGATGCTCCCCGGCCGCACGCCCGCCACGGTGCGCTGGGCAATCACCGCGGCGCCAGGGCGCGCCGAATCCCAGACGCCCAGCGACCAGCCGACGACCCGCTGTCCCAGCGCGCGGGCGATCGGCGAAACCCAGGGGCTGCGAAACCCGTGCGGCGCCCGGAACAGGCGCGGCGACACGCCCGTCGCCCGCGCGATCGACGACGCGCCGCGCGTGATGTCGTCCCTCACGTACGCGGGGAGCCGCACGTGCAGCTTGCGATGATGCCAGCCGTGGTTTCCCACCTCGTGTCCTTCGGCTGCCACCCGTGCGGCGATGTCGGGCCACCGGTCCACGTGCCTGCCCAGCAGGAAAAAGGTCGCCCTCACGCCCGCCTCGGCGAGCGCGTCCAGCACCCGCGGCGTCGATTCGGGATTCGGCCCATCATCGAAGGTCAGCGCGACGCGACGGCCGTCACCCGGAAGCCGGCTGATGACGCGGCCGAACACCGGACTGTTCCGGTACCACGTCCCGTGCGCGATACCGCCCGCCACGATGAGCGCGGCGCCGGTCATCACGATCGCGCTCACCGGCCGACCCGCGTGGGCGCACGCGCTCCGCCCAGTGCCTCTTGGTAGACCGCGACGATCGCATCGGTCACCCGCGGCCAATCGTAGCGCTGCACCTCGGCCAGCGCCGCCTCGGTGAGTCGCAACCGGAGCGCGCGATCCCTGAGCACCCGCAGCAGCCCATCCGCGAGCCGGTGCGCATCGGACGCCGGCACCATCAGGCAGTCGTGCCCGTCGCGCACCACGTCGGTGAAGCCGGGAATGTCGGAACAGACGATCGGCGCGCCGCACGCCATGGCCTCGAGCAGCGTGATGCCGAACGAGGCCTTGGTGGTGGGACACGCGTACACGGTGGCGTTGGCATAGTACGCCGGACGCCCCTCCTTCACCGCCCCCTCGAAATGGATGGCCGGGTTGCCGGCGGCCAGGCGCTGGTAGTGGCCCCGCAACGGACCGTCGCCGACGACGATGAGTCGCACATCCGGCATCCGTTCGCTCACGTGGCCAAAGGCGTCGATGAGCTCGGAAAGTCCGTTGCGCGGATCGAGCCGTCCGAGGAACAGAATGTGGGGAGTATCGTCGCGCATCGACACCGGGGCGGGGACGCCCGGGTGGAAGAAACGCAGGTCGACGCCGTTCGGTACGATGCGCCAATCGAGCGGGAAGTAGCGATCCATCGCCGCCGCCGCCGTCGGCGACACGGCGATCGCCGCGTCGAGGCGCCGCGCCGCGTGCGCAAAGACGGGGTGAAGCAACGTGTACGCCAGTGACCGCCCGAAGTTCGTGTGAAAGGTGCCCACGACGGGCACCTCCGCCGCCTCGACGGCGAAGATCGGCAGCGTTGGGGTGAGCGGTGCATGTACGTGGATGAGGTCGTACGCACGCTCGCGGAACAGCTTGCGCAGCGTACCGCGCCCCACGCCAAGCGTGATGCGGGCCTGCGAGCCGTTGATGTACACCGGCATGCTTCGCCCCAGTCGGATGAGGCTGGGCTCTTCAGGTGCGTCGCCGATTTGCGAGGTCACGATGTCGACCTCGTGTCCGCGTGTGCGAAGTTCGGCAGCGAGATAATGCACGTGCTCGCATACCCCGCCGAAATGCGGATAGTAGTACTCGGTCACGAGTGCGATCTTCATCCGCGGCGACGCTCGAACCAGACGATGAGAGGAAGCCCGGCCACCAGTGGCAGCCAGAAGGCGAGCGCGCGGTAGCCGAGCACGACGGCCAGCGCCGGCGCCGCGACCACGCCCAGCCGCGTCAGGAAGGGAGTCATGGTCAGTTCCACGACGCCCGCGCCACCCGGCAGCAAGCTGGCGTTGCCAAGAAGGTGCGGAATGCTCCAGGCCGCGCAGGTGGCGGCAAACGACAGCCGCGTCCCGGACGCGGCCAGCAGGGCCCACACCGACAGCGCATCACAGAGTGCGCTGAACAACGCGGCGAACGCCAGCGGCCACCAGGACCGCACCCCCAGTGCTCGCCACGCCGCGTCTACCCGACCCTTCAGCGCCAGCGCCGCCGCCGCGTCAAAGGGACGACGTCGAATGCGGGCCCACGTGCGCGCCAGTGCAGTCAACACCCGTTCGCTGCGCGTGCTGTCCTTCAGGCTCCACACCAGCACGACTATGGGCAGGATCACCAGCGTCAGCCCCAACGCGAGACCCGCAATTTCGCTCTTGCTGAGGAACCCTGCGCTGAGCACGGTGAAGCTGCTGGCTATGGCAATCAGGGCCACCGCCGCGCTGAACAGCAGGGACGGAATCCACCCGGCCATCGCCGCCGACGCCGCCGGCACCCCACTGGCATGCGTCCACCGGTACAAGGCCGCCGCGTAGCCGGGAAAGCCCCCGCCCAGCAAGCCGACGCTCGAGGAGCCAAGGACCACCATCGTCGCGCGAATGCGTCCAAGATGTGCGTCGGGCCCGGACGTGACACCGCGCAACAGGAGTCCGCGTCCAAATTGCATCCCCACCTGCGCCGCTGCGGCTACCAGCACCATGGGCCACTGCAGGGAGAGCAGCGGTTTAAGCGGATGGACGCCGAGCAGGCGCGGCAGCACGACCCAGCTGACGGTGGCCAGCACGCCGAGCACGACAAGCGGCCGCTTCCATCGCATGGGCGGCAACGCTGGCGGTGCCTCAGTCGCGCTTGAAACTGGGTTGAGAGGCAATCCTGTCGTACTCCGAGCCTTGGTGAGCCATCGAGACCACCCGAGCCGCTCGGTGGTCCGTGCAATTTAGCAGACGTCGCCCACCGTATTGAAGCCCAGGCGGACTCCGGGACGCATCGGGAGCTGCTCCGATGCGGTCATGGCGCCACGGCCAGCGCGGCAACCAGCCGCGCCAGGGCGCTGACGTCGCGCAGGTCGAACACTTCGGCGGGACCATGCGAGTACCGCCCCGGCCAGCTGAGCCCCACGCTGGGCGGTCCCCACGGCGAGATCGCCGAGCCGTCCGTGCTTCCCTGCGTCGTGCCGACCTGCAGGGCGATGCCGCGCTCGCGCGCCACGCGCACAATCCGCTCACGCTCGGCGCGCGGCGCGAGCGAACCGTCGTCCAGGCCGCGCAGCACGGCCCCCCGCCCCAGCGGCGCGAACGCGAAGTGCGGCGACTCGAGCGGCGAGTCTGAGCTGACGAACGTGTCCACCGCGTACACTCGCTGGAGGGTGGATCCGTACTTGTTGCCAAAGGCGCGCGCGCCGTTGAGTCCACCCTCTTCCGATACCGTCCATACGAAGTAGACGCGCCGCTTCAGCGAACCGGGATTGATGGAGGCGACCGCGGTGAGCAGTGCCGAGGTGCCCGTACGGTCGTCGCTCGCGCGCCCGGTAATGCGCGTGCCCGCCAGTCGTTCGGCGCGCTTGTACGCCGTGAGGCTGAGCCCCGGTTTCACGCCGCGCGCGACGAGCTGCGCCGAGTCCATGCCGAACCACGCCTGCAGGCCAGGCGGCATGCGCAGCCGCGCCGAATCGCGCGGCACGAAGACGCCGCGCAGCGGCTCGCGCCCCGCGCCGTCGAAATGCAGGTAGGCCGGCACTCCTTCCCACGAGGGCAACACCGCGCCGCCGCGCGAGCGCAGCGTCACGCGCCCATCGGGCAGGATGTGGTCAACCTCGAAGCCCACCTCGTCCATATGCGCGACGATGGCCATCGCATCGCGACCGGGGCCGGCCGTCACGACGACGTTGCCCGCCGAATCGACCGTCGCCTTGTCGCGCGCCCATTTCGGCAGCCGCGCCAGCACGGCCTCGCGCATCGGCTGCTCGTGCCCGGCCACCGCGTGGATATCGCCCAGCTCGAAGAACTCGCGCTCGAGCGCACTGAACGCATCGCGGCGTGGGGCGAGGTGTCGCGCCGTGTCGGCCGGGATGGCGACGAACGACGGCACGGTCGCGAGTCCCGCCGCCTTCACCACCCACCGGAGCAGCGCGATGGCCTCTACGGAATCGACGGACTCCACGGTGCTGCCGGGCCAACGCACGAGCGGCGAAGCGACCAGGAGCGAGTCGGTCGTAAGACGGCCGGCGAGCGCCCTGAAGGGCGGCAAGAGGCGCGACGGCGCCATGATCGTAAGAGTGCGTGCGCCGCGACCGGCGCTCGTGAGCGCCACCTCATCGACCTTCCCGAGCTTCACCAGCGCCGCCGACAGCCCCACCCAGCCGAATATGCTCTGCGTCGAGAGAATGAATGTCGTCTCACCCGTGGCCGGCACCTGCGCAGCCGCCGCGGCCACGGCCGCACACCCCGCACGCGCGCCGGCCGCGGGGCCGGTGGCGAACGCACCGAACGTCCACAGCGGGCGGTCGGGCATCACGGGGTCCAGCAGCGCGATGCCCAGCGCTTCCACCTCGGCGCGCGACGAGGCACCGACGTCCACCCAGAGCTGGTCGGCAGTGAGGACGGTCGAGTCGGCCACGTGCTGGCGCGCAAAGTGTCCGTTGGGCACGGCCACCACACCGGGCACGCGCGCACTCGCGGTGACCACGGCAACGCGCTGCGCCTCCTGGAACTGGTTCCACAGCGGGTGCGACGGCACGCCCGTGCGGCGCAGCCTAAGGTACCCGCCGTCGGTGACCTGTGAGACGACGAATGCCGAATAGTCGAGCGCGCAGGCCACCACGCGACGGGGCGATCCGCTGCCCATCGTCTTGATGACGTTTCCCCACTGGTCGGTGCGCCACCCCGGCAACGCCGCCAGCAGCGTCCTGGCCGTGGCCGCCTCGGTGCCCGGCACCGCATCGAGGTGAATCCACGAGGCCACGGCCGCGGAGGTCTGTGCGCCGAGCGGCAGTGCGAGGGCAGCAGCAAGCGAAACGAAAAGAATGCGACGCATGGACGTTCCGGGTGGGAGGAGCGACGCCCTAAACTACCACCCGTCTTCGCCAACTCAAGATTGCGTCGTTAATCACCGCGTTACACCACATCAGGGTGGAGGACTTCGCCGGACGCCACCTCGCGCCCGGTGGTACTCACCAGCGCGCCGCAGGAGTACCTCCGGCAGGAATCACGCCCCGGCACTGGACGGCGATCGACCTAGCGCAGGTAGCGATACAACCCGACGAAACTGAGCACGCCGCCCGTCAGTGCGATCACCGTGCCGGCGTTGCCGCCGACGAGCAGGCCGACCACGACCGTCGCCACGCCCGCACCCATCAACGCCAGGTTGGCACCCATGCCGACATGGGGTTCGTCTTTTGGTTGCAGCCCGAGCGATGGTTGCGTCGACGCCGGCTTGGTGACGCCAGCCGAAGCGACACGCGGGCCAGCGGTGCTCGCCACGTCAGTGGCGCCGGCGACGGTCACGACCGTCGACACCTGATCGGCGGTGATGCCGCGATCCGCCACCGCGCCCTGCTGGGCATGCAGCGCTGCGGGACACACTGCCGCGCCGGCGAACAGCGCGGCAAACAGCATGGAAGAACGAATGGAACGAGCGGACATGATCGTTACCTCGATGTCTGGTGACTCTATAGAGGTGCGAGTCTCAACTCACGCCTCGGTGATCTCAGCAGGCATCGGCAGCACGCGCGGCGCACGAAGAGGTCATCAAATGAGTATAGCTTCCAGAAGCTTGTCGCCGTTATCGCTCAATCGGGTGGAAAAAGGTCAGCCGGAAGGGGTATGAACGCGTCGGCAGGCCACCCCCGAAAGCAGTACTCCAGAATGGGCGGCCCAGCAGCAGGCGCGACCGAAGTCGCGAGCCGCTTTCTTGATATTGCAGCGTTTCGCCGTACGATGTCGTGCCCTTCTAATGAAGAACTGACATGACCTCGCTCGCCGGACGGCACGCCCTCGTCACCGGTGCCAACCGCGGCATCGGGGCGGCCATTGCCCGCGCCCTTTCACGCCAGGGCGGAGGAGGGACTGGGTCCCGTCGACATCCTCGTGAACAACGCCGGAACGGCCGACTCGGCGCCGTTCATGCGGAGCGACCCGGCGTTGTTCCAGCGGATGATTGACATGCATCTGCTGGCCGTTGTGCACACCACGCAGGCCCTGCTCCCGGGCATGCTCGAACGCGGATATGGTCATGTGGTCAACGTGGCCAGCATCGCCGCCAAGACGGGGCGCATGGAGACCGAGGCCGTGCAGTCCATCCTCGACAACGCCGGCCAGCCGCGCATCATTACCGCGGACCAAGTCGCGGCCGCCGTGATCGCCCTGTGTACCGCTCCCGACGGCGCGGCGTCGGGGCAGGCGGTGGTGCTCGACGGAACGCAGCGCTGAGCGTCCAGCACCTGGCACCTAGCACCTGGCACCTAGCACCTAGCACCTAGCACATAGCCCCTGTTGATCGCCTCGAACACCCCGGCATCGCGGTTCTTGCGCACGTTGTTCCACGCGAAGATGCGCCCGTTCATGGCGATGTAGACTCCCGGCGGCAGTGCCTGCACGAATGACAGCGCGCTCCCCAGGTTGAACAGCCCGTCGGAACTCCCAAAGGCATACGGGACCATCGCGCCGGTAAGGATGACCGTCTTGTTCGGCACGCCGGCCGCCAGCGCCTGCGCCGTCTCCACCATGGTGTCGGTGCCGTGCGTGACCACCACGCGCTGCTCGGGGCACGCCAGGCAGGCGTGAACCACGCGGGCGCGGTCGTCCGCCGACATGTCGAGACTGTCGAGCATCATGAGCACCTCGACGACCACGTCCAGCCTGCAGCGGCCGCGCTGGAGCATGTCCTCGAGGTGCGTCTGGCTGAAGAACAACGTGCCGTTGAGCTCGTTGTACTCCTTGTCGAACGTGCCGCCGGTTACGATGATGCGAATGGGCATGTCTAAAGCTACCGCATCGCTGGAAACGGCGGACGCCATGGGACGCGCGGATTTGCCCGCTCTCCTCGACAATGGCCGGTGAAGGACCGATCTTTTCACCACACTCCCACCGCGCAGGCCCCATGCATCGTACCGGATTCGCTGCCGCGTTTGTCCTTGCCGCCTCGGTTCTTGGCGCGCAGCCGCAGAAACCCGTCTTCACGCCGGGCGCGCTCACCGCGCAACAGCAGTTCACGCTCGGCATCTACAAGGAACTGGTGGAGCTCAACACCAGCGTCACCACGGGCAACGTCACGCTGGGCGCGGTGGCCATGGCCAAGCGCTTCCGCGAGGCGGGTATTCCCGAAGGCGACATCTTCGTCGGCGGCCCGCGCCCCGACAAGCACAACGTGGTGGCGCGCATTCGCGGCAAGGGGGGCGCCACCGCCGGCAAGCCGCTGCTCCTGCTGGCGCACCTCGACGTGGTGGAGGCGCTCAAGGCCGATTGGTCGCCCGAGTTCGACCCATTCAAGTTCACCGAGAAGGACGGCTACTACTACGCGCGCGGCACGGCCGACGACAAGGCGATGGCCTCGATCTTCGTGGCCAACGTCTTCCGCATGAAACAGGACGGCTATGTGCCCGACCGCGACATCATCATTGCGCTGACGGCCGACGAAGAGAGCGGTCCGGCCAATGGCGTGGACTGGCTGATCAAGAACCACCCCGAGCTGGTGGATGCGGCCCTGGTGATCAACGAAGGGGGCGGCGGCGTTCTGCGCGACGGCAAGCCGCTGTTCAATGGCGTGCAGGCCACCGAAAAGGTGACCACCAACCTCACGCTGCGCGCCACCAACCGCGGCGGCCACTCGTCGGTGCCGCGCGACGACAACGCCATCACCGAGCTGGCCGATGCGCTCGCCAAGGTGGGGCGCTACAAGTTCCCGATTGAACTCAATGACGTCACGCGCACCTTCTTTGCGCGCACGGCCGCCCTGGAGACCCCCGAGATGGGGCGCGCCATGAAGGCGCTGGTGGCCAACCCCAGCGACGCCGCGGCCGTGGCCGTCGTCACGACGGACCCTCGGTACAACTCGATGCTCCGCACCACCTGCGTGGCCACGGGGCTCACCGGCGGGCACGCGACGAATGCGCTGCCGCAACTCGCCGAGGCGAACATCAACTGCCGGTTGTATCCCACGGCCTCGGCGCCGGCGGTGCGCGACGAGTTCGTGAAGCTGATCGCCGACACCTCGGTGCAGGTGATCATCCGCAGCCAGCGCGTAGCGGCGCCGGTGGCCGCGCTCACGCCCGACGTGCTGCAGCCCATCACGCGCATCACCAGGGAGTTGTTCGGCGACATTCCGGTGATCCCGACGATGTCCACCGGCGCCACTGACGCGCGCTTCTTCCGCACGCTCGGCGTGCCGGCCTTCGGGGTGTCGGGACTGTTCAGCGACCCCGCAGTGGACGCCCGGGCGCACGGGCGCGACGAGCGAATGGCGGTGAAGAGCTACTTCGAGGGACAGGAGTTCCTGTACCGGCTCACCAAGGCGCTGTCGACGAACAGCGTGACGCCGTAGCGCTCGGAGGACTAACCGAACGGATTGTCCGGCAGCAGCACCGCCGGCTTCCGTCCGTGCAGCGCGCCATCAAGGTGCAACATCGCGAGCCCCACGCCGGCGGCCCCCCGCATCAGGCCGGTCTGCGCCACCACGGCGTTGGGTGACACGCGGTTCTCCGCCTGCACCCACTTCATCCCGTCACCGTCCACGGTGCCGCGGGCGATGGTGTCCTGCGCCACTCGCTCGGCGAAGGCGAGGTACCGCTTGTCGTGACGGGCGAGGTACAGCGACGTGAAGAACTCGGCGACGCCGCAGTTGCCGCAACACTGCGAGATGTTGTTCCAGAAACCGGGCGAGCGCTCGGGCACCTTCATGTCGACGGTGGCCGTGGCGAGTTGCTCCACGAACGCCAGATACGACTTGTCACCGGTGATCGCACCCAGTCGGTGGTACAGCCGCGCCAGCCCGGACGGCCCATGGCACCAGCTCAGGTAGAACAACTTCTCGTTCCCCGGCTCGCTGTGAAACACCATGCGCCCGCCATTGGGCGTGGACGTCGCAATCGCGTTCAGGTACCGCACGCCGGCGAGTGCCGCATCCAGGAAGACGCGCTCCCCCGTGGCCTGATGCAGCGTGGCCAGGAAGTACGCCACGCCACCGGTGCCGTGCGCGAAGTTCGGATAGTTTCGCTCGATCGTCGCGTTCACCTTCCAGCGCAGTCCGTCGCCCACCGGCTCCGCTGCGACCACCAGCGCCTGTCCCGCGCGAACGGCGAGGTCGAGCGAGGACGGATCTCGCAGCTCACGCTGCGCCCACAACAGGTACAGCCCGGTGCCCGCGCCTCCCGAAACGATGTCGGTGGAGTCGGCCCAGCGCACGCCCCTGCCCGACCCATCCGGCTCGGCCGCCGCCTTGATCATAGCGTGGGCGCGCGCGGCGCCTTCGGCGTGGCGCTTCTCGCGCGTGGCACGATGCGTCATGGCCAGCACCCACGCGATGCCGGCCAGGCCTTCGTACAGTCCAGCGCTCGACGTCTTGCCCGTCGGCAGCGTGCCCAGCAGGTAGTCGGCGCCGACGCTGGCGTACTCCCGTGCATGCGCATCACCCGTGGCGGCGTGCAGCTCGAGCCAGAACGGAATGACGCCCGGCGTGCCGTTGTAGAGGTCCAGGTCCGGCGGCGCCGGATTGGCCGGGTCGGCTGGCCAGCGCATCCCCTTGTCGTCGACGATCGCCGAGCGGGCGATCCACCGCCCCGCCTGTCGCGCGACGTCGAGGTAGGGGCGCTCGACGTTCTTGCCCGGACCCTGCGACGCCTCGAGTCCGGCAATCACGTCGGGGCCAACCAGAAGCGCTGCGGAGAGTGAGAGACCGCTTTTCACGGCGTCGCGACGAGTTGGGAGTTCAAGCGTCGCGTGGTTCTTCATGGTCATCAACTCCTCCATCAACCGCAATCGTCGCAGCAGGGGGGCGCACCGCGCAGTCCCTCGACGCCTTCGCGCACGATGATTGGCAGCATCGCCAGCGCCGCCACCGGGTCGGCCCACCACCAGCCGAGCCAGGCGTTGAGGCCGAGCCCCACAAGCAAGATCGCCGAGAGGTACGTGCACAGCGCCGTTTGCGCCGCCTCGGCCGTCAGCGCGCGGCTGCCGAGCGCCAGGCCAACCCGGCGCTTGGCCCGGGCGAGGAGCGGCATCACGAGCACCGACGCGGCGGCGAGCACGATGCCGACCGGGCTCTCGCGGGGCGCCTCGCGGTTCCACAGCGCGGTGCTCGCGTCGACGGCAACGTAGGTGGCAAGGATGATGAACAACGCGCCGATGACGCGATGGCTCCTCCGCTCCACCACGGCACGGCGCGCCACGTCGGTGTCGGCATGCAACCGCCACAAGGCGGCGCTGCTCGCGCCCAGTTCGATGCCGCTGTCTATGCCAAAGCCGACCAGCGCCACGCTACCCGCCGCCAGTCCCGCGGAAATGGCGATGATTCCTTCGAGCGTGTTGTAGGCGAGCGTGGCGATGTTCAGCCGCCGGCTCCGCGCGACCAGATGATGGCGCGAGTCAGCGCGGTCGGTAGCAAGCACGACTGAAGCCTCCACCGGCCTTACCGGACCTTGGGGATCGGGCCGCGCTGCGATCGCCTACCTTCGCACCTCGGTCGCCAGGACGCTGCCGTCGCCCTGCGTTGTTCCAACCACAGTGACCCGCATGTCGTTGGCGAGCGCTGCGCACGTACCGCTGCCGAAGCTCGTCGCCGCGCTCGTCTTGATCGTCTTGCCTTCGAGCGTGAAGGTCAGTATCGGGCATCCGGCGACGAGACCGTGGATCGTGCCGGTGATG
>Ga0209014_10002123_pt1 | contig 11597 bp, 6 predicted proteins | sample BarGraNGADG00212_FD_184491 | JGI IMG/M metagenome (GOLD analysis project Ga0209014, IMG submission 184491) | Arctic peat soil microbial communities from Barrow, Alaska - Barrow Graham LP Ref core NGADG0002-212 (SPAdes) (version 2) | ecosystem: Environmental > Terrestrial > Soil > Wetlands > Peat... | reverse complement strand
TGTCGTCAATAGGATGAAGGAGCTTGTTCAGTATCTTCTGCATGTCCATATCGGGCTCAAAATCAATCTTGGCCCCGGGGATTCGTGTCGTGATAATCGCGGCGAGCTCCCCGGCTGTCGCCACCGGCTTTGCCCCGGCAACAAGGTAATTGACCATCTTGATGGATTCCCGCGGAGCGCGGGCCAACTCGACCACGGCGAGTGCGGCATCCTTGAAATACATCACGGGCGTTCTGGTATCCGGAGAAACACGCACGGTGAAAGGTTTACCTTTGATGCAGTCCTCGATCATCCAGGACGTGTACTGCACGACCCCTGGGGTCTTGACACCCGGCCCCACGATCGAAGGGTACCGCACGCCACGGAAATCGAGGCCGAACTTTCTTCGATAGAATTGACCCATCAGTTCGCTGAATACTTTGGTGGTGCCGTAGAACAGTTGCGGCCGTTGGAGAGAGTAGTCATCGACGGCGACTCCCTCCTCCAGGTCGAGACCATAGGTGGCCAGGGTGCTGCTGAAGATGACCTGCTCGACACCGAACAGTCGGGCCGCTTCCAAGATGTGGAAGGTTCCCATGGCGTTCGCCCGGAACGAGGCTGCGTGATCTGCGTCGGATGGTACGGAGAGCATGCCGCCCAAGTGAAAGATGGTCCTCGGTTTGCAGGAGGACACGACATTGAGAACGTGGCTGAAGTTGCCGAGGTCACCACGGACGACGGTGACCTTCTCGGCGATGTCATCGATGAATTTGGTGGAAGGATTGATATCGAAAATGGTGACGTCCTGTTCTTGCTCTTGTATCAAAAGCCTAGCAACGTGGGCGCCGACAAACCCCGTCCCTCCGGTGATCAGTACACTCATCTTGGCCTCCTTCTAGTCTGAATGATCGAGCGCGGTCGATGAGCGGTCCCCGGACGGACTGGCACGGTGCAGATCCGCGTTTCCTCCGGTAAGTGGGCAGCGACTTCCGGCCGCCACTCACGATCCCCGGGGTCGCCCGACGGCTGCCCGCGCGGCGGACAGGAACGCGTCGAATCCGGTGGGGTCGGCCAGGGCGTCCATGGAGACCACGGACGAGACGTCGGCCCCGGCGAGGATCCGCTTGATCGGCACTTCGCATTTCTTGCCGTTGAGGGTCCGCGGAACCGCGGAGACCGGCACCACCGCTCCGGGGACATGCCGGGGCGATAGCTCGGACCGGATCAATGAGCGCAGCCGCGGCTCGACGTCGGTCAGTTCGGCGGCGTCAGCGAGCACGACGAACAACAGCAGGTCGCCCTCACCCGAGGACGTCGAGGTATCCACCACCAGCGAGTCGGTCACCTCGGGCAGCAACTCGACCACCCGATAGAACTCGGCCGTGCCCATCCGCACGCCGCCGCGATTCAAGGTGGCATCGGAACGGCCCTCGATGACGCAGGACCCACGGGGGGTGATGCGGATCCAGTCGCCGTGCCGCCACACCCCCGGATAGTCGGCGAAATACGAGTCGTGCAAACGGGTCCCGTCGTCACCCCAGAAGAACACCGGCATCGAGGGCATCGGGGCAGTGACGACCAGCTCACCGACCTCGTCGGTCAACGATTCCCCCGTCCGGGAGAACGCCTCGACCCGCGCTCCCAACGCCCGGCACGAGATCTCCCCCTTCCATACCGGCACGGTCGGCGCGGCGCCGACCAGCGCGGTGCAGATGTCGGTGCCGCCGGACAGCGACGCGATCTGGATATCGGCGCCGACATGGTCATGTATCCAGTCGAAACCCTCGGCGTACAAGGGTGATCCCGTTGAGCCGATGGTCTTGATCGACGTCAGGTCCAACTCGGCCGGCACCAGCCCGGCCTTCCGACACGCCAGGATGAACGGCGCCGACGTGCCGAAGTAGCTCACCCGGTGACGCTCGGCCAGCCGCCACAACGTCATGAGGTCTGGATATCCCGGGCTGCCGTCATAGAGCAGGATCGTCGCGCCCACCAGCAGGCCCCCGACCAGATAGTTCCACATCATCCAACCGGTGGTGCTGAACCAAAAGAAGCGGTCGCCCGGGCCGAGATCCGATTGCAGCCCAATGGATTTCACATGCTCGAGCAGGATCCCGCCGACCGATTGGACGATCGGCTTGGGCAGCCCGGTGGTGCCCGAGGAGTACAGCACCCACAGCGGGGCGGAGAACGGCACCGGGGTGAATTCGACGGCACCGGGAACGGAGACGAAGTCATCCCACCGGATCATCCCGTCCCCTGGTTCGGTGCCGAGGACGGGGATGTGCACCGCGCCGGACAGGCCCGGCAACGCCGCCCGCAGCTGCTCGACGGTGGCCGCGATCGCGAAGTCCTTCCCCGCGTAGCGGTATCCGTCGACGGCGAGGAGCACCGTCGGGGAGATCTGGATGAACCGGTCGATCACCGACCCGGGTCCGAAATCCGGTGAGCACGACGACCAGACTCCGCCCAGGGACGCCGTGGCCAGGAAGCCGACCAACGCGTGGATCCCGTTGGGCACCAGCGCTGCCACCCGGTCGCCCGCGCCGACCCCGAGCCGGCGCAACCCGGCCTGCGCGGCGCCGACCCGGCGGCGCAGGTCGGCCAGCGTGATGTGCTCCTCGGTGCCATCTTCGCGCGCCACGATCACCGCCGGGTCCGAGCCCGGACGGGTGTCCGCGCCGGCAAGCGCGTGTTCCGCGTAATTCAATGCACCGCCAGGAAACCACTCCGCCCCGGGCATCACCGATGCGGCCAACGCCCGCTCCGGCGCCCGATGCCAGCGCACGGCGAAATAATCCGCGACCGCGGACCAGAAGCCCTCCAGATCCGTCGTCGAATACGACCACAACGACCCATAGTCGGGCAGGTCGCGGCCGCTCCCGGCCCCCGCGAACGCGGCGAAGCCGCTGATCCGTGCGCCGGCCACACGCTCGGGGCTGGGCTGCCACAGCACCTCGGGAACAATGTCGATCCGGCTCATATCGTGTTCCTCCCGTGTCCGGAGTGGCTTCACCAGCGTCAGCCCAACGCAGCCGAAGTCCTTGTAGGCCAACGGCCTGCCGAGATGACCTCCCGATCGTCAGCAACGCACGGCGGAAACCACCCCGGCGAAGCGGCCCTCCGCCCGGCTGGTGCCCCCGCAGCCCACGGCGGAAAATCCCATTGCCTCCATGAGAACGACCTCCCGTGCGCGCCGACCACGGTCTGCCCAAAAGGGGTCGGGGAATCACCGGCCGAGCGGGTTGGGCCGTTCCGGTCGACGCCTGACCAGTCCCGCCGATCGTCATCGGCACCGTCGACTCGACCTGCGCCGCCCCCGGTCCCTGGGATGTGCGCATGTAACCCCCCAACCCCGCTGTGCGTTTCGGTGGACGAGTTGATCGGGCGAACAACACCTCACTGTCGGCCGCTGAGACCGGCGGGTGACAGTGCCAAAGGTCCCATCGGACAACGAACGGGCTCGGGTCGTGAAGGCCAAGCCGTTGGATAAGGCGACGGTTTGGCCGCCGCCGATGGGCGAACGCGCGCGGCGTAAAGCCCTACTGATGGGCAGATGAACCTCCATCGGCGCCGAGGAGCACTCAGCTGACTCCCGAAACGCCGAACCGGGGAAATCCGTTCGACCCCACCCGGTGCCCGAACCTCCCCGTGCCGGCTAACTAACGCTATGGCGTTATGATGCGAAGAAGTGCGTGCCCACTTCGCAAGAAGGGAAGTACAATGGCATCTAATCCTCTCATTGGCACATGGAGACTCCTGTCTTGGGAAAATAGAAGCGTCCAAGACGCTCAGGTCAGCTACCCACTCGGTAAGGATGCCACCGGCTACATCATGTACAACGAGGAAGGTTACGTGTTCGTGGCCATCATGGCTCCTCACCGCTTGAGGTTCGCCGCCGACGATCTTCTCAGCGCCACCAAAGAGGAGGAAGCCCAAGCCGAGGAGACGTACGTCTCCTATTGCGGGCGGTATGACTTCCTCGGAGATGCGGTAGTCCACCATGTGGAGATGAGCCTGTTTCCTAATTGGATCGGCAGCGACTAAGAACGCTTGGTCGATCTTAGGGGAAACCGATTGACGTTGAGCACGCGACCGCTGCTGCTTGGTGGCATTCAGCAGACTGCTCACCTGATCTGGGAGCCCGTCTCAACCTCGGAGAGTTAGCGTGCCGAGTCCCATGACGCGGAGTTGATGGCGGCGTTCGAGAAGGTGCTAGGTAGCTATTCAGCTGAATAGCTACCTACGTCCGTGCCTTGCAACATGCGCTGTACCGGGCGGCCAAGGCCGATCCCGGGCGAAGATTCCATGCGCTGACGTCCGGGCCGCCGGGACTGCAAATGGTGACGTAAGTGGCGTTGCAACGACCGCTGGAACCCAAGCGACCATTCACAGGCATTCCGTTCGGGCACACCCGGCCGCAATGGATCGTGCCGCACGGCGGCGGTGCGGCGTGGTGCGGTCACCGGACTTCCTCCGCCTTGCGGGTGATGCCGCTGGCTAGCAGGTGGTCCACGAACCAGTCGCGGGCATACAACGACGCTTCTGCCAGCGTTCCGGGCTCTTCGAACAGGTGGGTGGCTCCTTCGACGACCGTCAGGCGATTCTGGCAGCGCAACTGGGCCTGTGCTCGTCGATTCAGCTGGAGCACCGTCTGGTCCCTGCTTCCCACGATCAGCAGGGTGGGTGCCTGCACCTGCGTGAGCCGGCCTCCGGCCAGGTCGGGGCGTCCGCCGCGGGACACGACCGCTGAGATCCGCGGCCCTGCGTCCGCGGCGGCCCACAGCGCCGCCCCCGCTCCGGTGCTGGCGCCGAAATAGCCGATTCGGCAGGAAGCAGTGTCCGGCCGGGTGCCGAGCCACTCGGTCGCGGCGGTCAGCCGGCCGGCGAGCAACTCGATGTCGAACACGTTGGTGCGATCGACCTCCTCGTCCGCGGTGAGCAGGTCGAGCAGCAGGGTGCCCAGGCCGGCTCGATACAGCACGTCCGCGACGAACCTGTTCCGGGGGCTGTGCCGGCTGCTGCCGCTTCCGTGCGCGAACGCCACGACGCCGGCCGCCGCGTCGGGAACATGCAGGTGCCCTTGCAGAGTCGTTGCTCCGGCGGGGATCTCGACATCGAAGTCGACGTGGGCGTCGGCTCCGCCGCCGGGGTAGCCGGCGAGCGCAGGACGCGACGCGGCATCCAACAGGACGATCACCTCCTCGTCGGTCGTCGGTGCAAAGTCGAGGTAGTGGTAACCAACCGCCAGGAGCCGTGAAACCGCCGAGACGCACACCACCTCGTCGGCCGACGGGAAGTCCCGCAGGGTCCGCGACGGTGCGACCGGAACCGCGAGCACCACCCGCGCCGCGCCGAGTTGCCGGGCCACCTCACAGGCCACACGTGCGGTCGACCCGGTCGCGATGCCGTCGTCGACGACGACCGCGACCCGGCCGCTCGGATCGACCCGTTGGCGACCCCGGCGATAGTGGGCCACCCTTGCGTCAAGCTCTTCCCGTTCCCGCCGCTCGACACCGCGCAGGTCGTCCTCGCTGATCCGCGCGCGCCGGCACACCTCGGCGTCGAGCACCCTGGCACCACCCTCGCCGATGGCCCCCATGGCCAACTCGGGCTGGAACGGGACCCCGAGCTTTCGAACCACAATCACATCGAGCGGCGCGTTCAACGCCTCCGCCACCGCGAACGCCACCGGCACCCCACCCCGAGGCAAACCCAGCACCACCACATCCTGATCACGCAAGAACGCCAACCGCTCAGCGAGCTGACGGCCCGCGTCGACCCGATCGCGAAAGACGGTCAACCTCAACACCTCCGTCGCTCTGCCAGCCCGCCAACCGATCCCCGTCAGTCACGTCGAGAATTGCCCCCGACAGCGGCGCCCGCCCGATGTCCCTAGCACGTCCGGTGACCGAACGACCCGCGACATCACCCACACCCTCTCCCGAGGGTTATTTCGTGTCGCCCCTTCTGCACCCTGTCTGGCCTGGGCAGCGCCGCACAGAGCCGAAGGTCCTCCCGGCAAGACGCACGCACCGGAAACCGCCACCGCAGGCGGCCCATGCGCTCGGACTCTGGTGGTGCGGTCGGAAAATTGCGGCTTGATCGAGAGGGCCTGACCCTACGTTCCGTGGCGCAGTCAAGATCAACAACTGGTCGCGGCTCGACCCACGGCAACTCATCGGCCGACACCTGGTCCACGGAGACCGGGTCCGATCCCGACGCGAAAGCCAAGCGGGTGGCGTGGTCAGAACCCCCTTCAGCGGGCGCCCACCCGTTGGCAGCGTCGGCTCCACCACCGGGTGATCAGCGGTCCGGCGCCGACCGGCGGCGAGGGTCTGCCGGTGTTGATCGCGTTCACAGCAGTCGGCGGACGGCGTCCGGCTGCGCGACCGCCGGAGCGATGCGGCAGGAGGCGCTGGTCACCGCGACTCCGGCCGGCCCGGCGAGCACCGGGCGCAACTCCAGTTCGGACACCTCCGGCAGATCGTCCGCGAGGGCGGAGAGCCGTAACGCCAGGTCGATGAGGGGTTCTCGGGCGACCACCCGGGTGCCCCGGTAGCCGTTCAGCAACGGTGCTGCCCGCGGCGCCGAGATGAGGGCGTCGGCGTCGACGTCGGTCAGTGGCACGGCCCGGTACGCCCGGTCGTCGAGCAGTTCGGTCGCCACCCCGCCGATCCCGAACGAGACCAACACGCCGAACGATGGGTCGGCGCTGATCGCGAATACCGTGGACACATCGGAGCGGTCGCGCGGCGCCATCGCCTGCACCTCCAGCCGCGGACCGGCGATCGAGGACAGCTCGTCGTAGGCGGCGGTCAACAGTTCCGGCGTGACCAGGCCGGGCCGCACCCCCTCGTGGTCCATCCGGTGGCGGAATGAATCGTCGAACGACTTCAGCGCGACCGGGTAACCGATCTCTTCGGCGGCGGCCAGGGCCTCGGCCGCGGTGCCGACCGCGCGATAGACCACGAGTGGGATGCCGTAGCAGGCAAGCAGTCTGATGAGTTCGCCGTCGGTGAGCGGACGCGCCGGACGATCCGGGTCCTTCAGTTCGGCCAGGAGGTCACGGGCGGCGTCGGTGTCGATCCCGGACAGGTCGGGCACCGTTCCGACCGGGTTGGTCAACCATGCGCCGTACTGCACCGCGTGCGCCAGTGCGGCCACCGCCCGCTCCGGTGTGCGAAACGACGGCACAGAGCCGCGGGTGGCGTCGCCACCGGCGGTGATCGGGAAGGTGGTCAGTACGGGCATGGTGGCCTGACTGATCGCGGATCGCAGCGCCGCGGCGTGCGCCGAACCCGTCGTCTCCACGGTGGGCACGTACACCACGACGAGCGCGTCGACGTCCGGCCGGGTGACCGCCGCCCGCACGGCAGCGGCCAGGTCTTCCGGGGTCACGGTCACCCCCAGGTCGTGCGGCCGTCCGTCGGCGACCCGGAGACCGGCGTAGAGGCAGGCGTCGACGGCGAGCATGCCGAGCGCTGTGGAGTTGCCGATGACGGCGGCCCGGTTGCCGGCGGGCACCGACTGGGTGCTGAGCAGACTGGCGACGTCGAAGGCCGCGCTGAGTGTCTCGGTCCGGATGACGCCGGATTGCGCGAACAGGCTGGCCACCGCGGCCCCGGACATCGGAACCGGGGCAAGACCCGGGGTCAGTGTGGCGTGCCGGCCGGACCTCACCGCGATGACCGGTTTCGTCCGGGCCAGCACCCGGGCCAACCGGGCGAACTTGCGTGGATTGCCGAACGACTCGAGGTACAGCAGCACCACCTCGGTGCGGTCGTCGCCGTGCCAGAACTGGAGCAGGTCGTTGCCGGAAACATCGGAGCGGTTGCCGGCCGAGACGAACGAGGACAGGCCGAGCCCGCGGGCCGCCGCGTCGGCCAGGATCGCGATGCCGAGCATGCCGGATTGGCAGAAGAAGCCGATGCGGCCCGGCGGCGGGAGCACCGCGGCGAGGCTTGCGTTCATCCGCGTCGCCGGATCGGAGTTGACCAGGCCCAGGCAGTTCGGTCCGAGTAACCGCATGCCGGAACCGCGGGCCAGCGCGACCAACCGCTGCTCAGCGTCGGCGCCGACCCACCCGGCGTCGGCAAAGCCCGCCGTCGTCACCACCAGGCCATGGACGCCCTTGGCCCGGCACGCCTCCACCACCTCGGCAACCGTCGATGCGGGCACCGTGACCACGGCCAGATCGACCGGATCCGGGATATCGGTGACCGACGCAAATGCCTTGACCCCGTGAACGGACACGGCATCCGGGTTCACCGGGTACACCGGTCCGGCAAACTCCCCACGCAGCAGGTTCGCGAGGATGACGTGTCCCAGCGTGGTGCGCTCATTGGAGGCGCCGATGACCGCTATCGACCGCGGCGCGAGCAGCCGGGCGATCGAGCGAGCCTCCGCCCGATGTTCCCGGGCGGTCATCACCGCCCGGGACCACTCCGTCGGGCCGATGTCGAACACCAGGTCTACGACACCGGAGTCGTACTCGCGGTGCACGGTGTAACCGGAATCCACCAGCAGCCTGAGCATCTTGGTGTTCTGGCTGAGCACCGCGGCGGCGAAACGGCGGATTCCACGCTCCTGGGCGGCGGCGGCGAGGTGCTCCAGCAGGATCGAACCGACCCCACGGCCCTGCTGCGAATCCTCCACCAGCAATGCGATCTCGGCTGCATCGGCGTGATCGGGGTCGCGATGGTAGGTGCCGGCCGCGATCAACTCGCCGCCCAGCGCGGCCACCAATCCCACCCTCGCGTCGTAGTCGACATCGGTGAAGATGTCGATTCTCTGCTCGGACACCGTGCTGACCGTCGAGAAGTACCGCAGATACAGCGTTCTCGGGCTCAACCTGCCGTGCATGGCGCGGATGGCGTCCGCGTCGCCAGGACCACTGGGCCGCAGATGCGCGACACCGCCGTCAGCGAGCACGACGTCGGCCTCCCAATGCACCGGATACCCGGCAACCGGTGCACTGGCCACAACCACTCCTTGCCGACTCATCGTTGTGGCCAACCATAGGACCGGCTCGGGACCCACGAGTCACCGCCGGTAGATGGGAAGATCCGCTGAGGTGCACGGCTGACCTGAGCAGCGGCAGGTGACGGCCGGAGAGTAGGGACCGGCCGGGTGAACACCACCGCCCCGCGGGCAAAGGGGGCGCCCCACCCGGACCCATCCCGCGCGAGTGGAACGCGGAAGCCCCCGTCGAGGTCCGCATTCCCGTAAGGGGTTTCGGTAGGTCGACCCTGAGGAAGACGGGATTCCTCATGTCGCCCCAAAGCCGCTGGTCAGGCACCCACCACAACGTCACAAGAGCCTGGCGGACCCTGGGCCTGAATGGCGGTGATCGCGACCGTGTTGACGATGTCTGCCACCAGGGCGCCGCGTGACAGGTCGTTGACCGGCTTGTTCAAACCCTGCAGCACCGGTCCGATCGCCACCGCATTCGCGCTGCGCTGCACGGCCTTGTAGGTGTTGTTCCCGGTGTTGAGGTCGGGAAAGATCAACACCGTCGCCCGGCCGGCCACCTGGGAATGCGGAAGCTTGGCAGCTGCAACCTCGGGATCGACCGCGGCGTCGTACTGAATCGGGCCCTCCACCAACAGATCGGGCCTCCTGTGGTGGACGATATCGGTTGCCACGCGGACCTTCTCGACATCGGCACCGGCACCCGAGCTGCCCGTCGAGTAGGACAGCATGGCCACCCGCGGCTCGATCCCGAACTGCGCGGCCGTCCCGGCAGAGGAGATCGCAATATCGGCCAGTTGCTCCGCGGTGGGATCCGGGTTGACCGCGCAATCTCCGTACACGAGCACCTGATCGGAAAGGCACATCAGGAACACACTGGACACGATCACCGATTCCGGCGCGGTCTTGATGATCTCGAAGGCCGGCCGGATGGTGTGCGCCGTGGTGTGGACGGCGCCGCTGACCATGCCGTCCGCCATGCCCAGGTGGACCATCATGGTGCCGAAATAGGAGACATCGCTGACGATCTCGGCGGCACCCTCCTCGGTCATACCCTTGTGGGCGCGGAGCCGGCTGTACTCCTTGGCAAAGAGGTCGACCAGCTCGGGATCCTTCGGCGATAGAATCGTTGCGCCCGTGATGTCCAGACCCAGCGCAGATGCCTTGGCGCGCACCACGGATTCCTCGCCGAGCACGGTGAGGTCGGCGACACCCAACCGGAGCAGGCTGTCCGCGGCGCGCAGGATCCGTTCGTCGTCGCCCTCGGGCAACACGACATGTCTGCGCTCGGCGCGGGCCCGCGCGATGAGCCGGTACTGAAACATCAACGGGGTGACGACGTCCGAGACGGCGACGTCGATGGCGTCCAGGATCTCCTCGCCGTCCACCGAATCGGCGAACACCCGCAGGGCCGTCTCCAGCTTCACCCTGGAGGCGGCGGTCAGTCGACCGTGCACCCCGGTCAGCGTGGACGCGGTCTCGAAGGCTCCGCCCGGCGTGAGCAGGATCGGCAGATCCTGCTCTACCCCGTCGATCAGTCTGGCCACCGGCTCCGGCGGCAGGTACCCGCCGCTGAGCACGATCGAGGACAGCTGTGGGAACGTCCCGGACTGGTGGGCCAGGATGAGCGCCGGCAGGAGATCCGACCGGTCTCCAGGAGCGATCACCGTGTAGTCCTCCCGCAGTCTGATCAGCACGTCGGGCAACGGCATCGCGGCAACCAGCAGTCCCATCGATTCGCGCTGCAGCCATTCCGGATTGCCTCGCACCAGCTCCGCCCCGCACGCCTTCTGCAGATCCGCCACGGTCGGTGCGATCAACAGCGGGATCTCCGGAATCGCACCGGCGGGCAGCCCGGTCTTCGCCAGCAGCACCCGGACCGTCGCCACATAATCCGGCTCGACCCGGTTGGCCACCACGGCGACTGGTTGGGCGTGTTCTTCGATGAGCTCGTCGCACGCGAGGTCGACGGTCGACGCGATCAGCTCCGGGGTTCGGCCTCGGCCATGCACCACCAGCACCACCGGAGATCCCAGGTTCGCCGCGATGGTGGCGTTGGAGATCCACTCGTTGGCCGTCATCACATCGGTGTAGTCACTGCCCACCACCACCAGTGCGTCGTAGTGGGCGGAGAGCTCGCCGAACCGGTCGACGATGCGCGACAGGGCGGCGTCGAAATCAGCATGCAGCGTGTGATAGCTGACGCCGATCGCGGAGTTGTACCGCTGGTCGACCGCCGGGTGGGACAGCAGCAGCTGGACCACCGGATCGACCGCCTCCAGCGTCTCGGTGACAGGACAGAACACGCCGACCCGCCCGACCCGACGACTCAACAGATCCAGCAAACCGTAGGCGACCAGGGACTTACCTGACTGCGCCTCCGGTGAGGCGATGAACACGCTACGCGACATCAGCGAAGGCTAACGGTGCTGCCCTCACCCACCGGATGGACCGCACCAGCGCCCGATCGCTGCCCGGCATGGCACGTCCTGGGGAAAGACACCGTCCTCCTGAGCAATCATCCTTGCGCTAATTAAGGGCCCTAAAGTCGGGTTGCTGCTCATCTTCATGATCCAGAACACCGAGGACGTCACGCTCAACTTCCTGGTCTGGAGCTTCACCTGGCCGCTGTGGCTGTTCAGCGT
>Ga0209014_10002121_pt1 | contig 11603 bp, 11 predicted proteins | sample BarGraNGADG00212_FD_184491 | JGI IMG/M metagenome (GOLD analysis project Ga0209014, IMG submission 184491) | Arctic peat soil microbial communities from Barrow, Alaska - Barrow Graham LP Ref core NGADG0002-212 (SPAdes) (version 2) | ecosystem: Environmental > Terrestrial > Soil > Wetlands >... | reverse complement strand
AAAAAAGCGGCGGGGCCACCAGGGCTCCGCCGCTTTTGTTTTTACCAACCTGCCGACCGGTGCATGAATCACTTAGCTCTTCGCGCCTTTGGGACGAATGTGTAACTTCTTGCTGCCGGCCTTGATTGCCGCCTGGGCCGCCGCGAGGCGCGCGATCGGCACGCGGAACGGCGAGCAGCTCACGTAGGTCAGGCCGATCTCATAGCAGAAATCGACGGAGGCCGGATCGCCGCCTTGCTCGCCGCAGATGCCGATCTTGAGATCGGGGCGCGTGGCGCGGCCCTTCTCGACGGACATCCGGATGAGCTGGCCGACTCCGTCCCGGTCGATGGTCTGGAAAGGGTCGGCGGCGAGAAGCTTCTGGTCGAGGTATTCGTTCATGAAGCCGCCGATGTCGTCGCGGCTGAAGCCGAATGTCAACTGGGTCAGGTCGTTGGTGCCGAAGGAGAAGAATTCGCAGCTCTTCGCCATCTGGTCGGAGAGCAGCGCGGCACGGGGAATCTCGATCATCGTGCCGTACTTGTACTCCAACTCCGCAATGCCGAACTGTTTCAGGATTTCGGCGTGAACCTGATCAACGATCTTTCGGGTGACGACGATCTCGGAGACGTCGCAGGTCACCGGCACCATGATCTCCGGGATGCACTTCTTGCCGGCCAGGATCAGCTCGGCGGCACCTTCGAAAATCGCGCGGATCTGCATCTCGCTCACCTCCGGATAGGTAATGCCGAGGCGGACGCCGCGGTGGCCCATCATCGGATTTGTCTCATGCAGGTCTTCGCCGCGCTTCTTGATCTCCTCCGGCGCGATCCCCAGCGCCCTGGCCAGCTCGGCCTGCTTTTCGGCCCCCTGCGGCACGAATTCGTGCAGCGGCGGGTCGAGGAGGCGGATCGTCACCGGCAGCCCCTCCATCGCCTCCAGCGTCCCTTTCAGGGTGGCCTTGACGAACGGGTAGAGTTCGCTCAGGGCGGCCTTGCGCTCCGCGGCGGTATTGCTGAGGATCATCTTGCGAAGGTAGAACAGCGGCTCGTCGGAACCCTCGCCATAGAACATGTGCTCGGTACGGACCAGGCCGATCCCTTCGGCGCCGAAGCTGCGGGCTACCCTCGCATCCTGTGGCGTGTCGGCGTTGGTGCGCACACCCATCGTGCGGAACGTGTCGGCCATGGTCATGAACCTCTGGAAACGGGGATTCTCGGTCGCGTCCATCATCGGCAGGGAGCCGAAATAGACATGGCCCCTGGTGCCGTTCAGCGTTACGACATCGCCTTCCTTCAGGACGAGGTCGGAGCCGGTGATCCGGGCTGTTTTGGTTTTTGCGTCCACGTGGAGACCGCCCGCGCCGACGATGCAGCACTTGCCCCAGCCGCGGGCGACGAGCGCCGCGTGGGAGGTCATGCCGCCGCGGGCGGTGAGGATGCCGGCGGCCGCGCGCATCCCTTCGACGTCTTCCGGGTTGGTTTCTTCGCGCAGCAGGATGCATTTTCTGCCGGCGCGGAAGGAGGCCACGGCATCCTCGGCGGTGAAGACCAACACGCCGCAGGCGGCGCCGGGGCCGGCGGGCAGACCCTTGACGATCAGATTCGCGTCCTTCTCGGTTTTCGGATCGATGATCGGGTAGAGGAGTTCATCGAGCTGCTTGGGTTCGACGCGCATGACGGCGGTCTTTTCGGTGATGAGCCCCTCGTCCAGCATGTCGATCGCCATGTTCAGCGCGGCGGTGCCGGTGCGCTTGCCGACGCGGCACTGCAGCATCCAGAGCTTTCCCTCCTGAATGGTGAACTCGATGTCGAGCATGTCGGTGAAGCGCTTTTCCAAGGTCGTACGAATGGCGTCGAGCTCTTTGTAGGTCTCGGGCATCGCGTGCTGCATGCTCACGAGATGTTTGTTCTGCTCGTTCTTCGTGTCGTCGTTGATCGGGCTCGGGGTGCGGATGCCGGCCACGACGTCTTCGCCCTGGGCGTTCACCAGCCACTCGCCGTAGAACTTGTTGTCACCTGTGGCCGGGTCACGGGTGAAGGCCACACCGGTGGCGGAGGAGTCGCCCATATTGCCGAACACCATCGCCTGGACATTGACGGCGGTGCCCCACTCGTCCGGAATGCCCTCGATGCGGCGGTAGGAGATGGCCTTTTTGCCGTTCCAGCTTTTGAATACGGCCGCGATACCGCCCCACATCTGTGCCATCGGGTCGTCCGGGAAAGGTTTGCCGAGGTGTTGACGAACCAGTTCCTTGAACGCTTCGGCGAGCGTCTTGAGGTCGTCTGCGCCGAGATCGGTGTCGGATTTGCACCCCTTCGCGTGCTTGACTTCGTCGAGCTTTTCATCGAGGATCTTGCGGATACCTTTTCCCAGGGCGGGTTCAAGGCCTTCCGCCTTCTCCATCACGACGTCGGCGTACATCATAATCAGGCGGCGGTAGGAATCCCAGACGAAACGGGGGTTTTTCGTTTTGGCGATGATGCCGGGGATGGTCACGGTGGAGAGGCCGACGTTGAGAACGGTGTCCATCATTCCGGGCATCGATGAGCGGGCGCCGGAACGGCAGGAGAGCAGCAGCGGATTGACGGCGTCGCCGTATGTCATGCCCATGATCGTTTCGGTCTTCTTCAGCGCGGCGAGAACCTGGTCGGTCAGTTCCGGGGGGAGCTTGCAGCCGTCGGCGTAATAGGCGGTGCAGCACTCGGTGCTGACGGTGAAGCCCGCCGGCACGGGAATGCCCAGGGAACACATTTCCGCCAGGTTGGCGCCTTTGCCGCCCAGCAGGTTCTTGTCGCTTGCCGCGCCCTCGGCTGAACCGCCACCGAATGTATAAACGTACTTGTTCATTGAGATTACTCCTTCTTGCTCTCGTTTCCGTTTCCGGTCATTTTCAAAATCGAAAATCGGACGTCACGCGGAAACCGGTGACGTCCGATTTCAACCCCCGCGGCGCGGCCAATGCCTTTAAGCAGACCGCCGCACCCCAACCCCTTGTCCCTGCTACAGACTTATCAGAACTTGACCTGCGGCGTCGCCTTGGCGGCCGCCGGGGCCTCGAAGAAGGTGGCCTTCCCGAAGCCGAACATCCCGGCCAGCAAGTTCGCCGGGAAGCTGCGGATCGCCACGTTGTAACCCTGTACGGCATCGTTGTACCGTTTCCGCTCGACTGCGATCCGATTCTCCGTCCCCGCCAGTTCGTCCTGGAGTCGGAGGAAATTCTGGTTTGACTTGAGATCCGGGTATTTCTCCACGACGACGAGGAGCCGGCTCAGCGCGCCGGTCAGCTCGTTGTTGGCGTTGATCTTGTCCGGGACCGTCGCCGCCCCACCCACGCGCGCCCGGGCGTTGGTTACCTCCACAAGGACGTCCTTCTCCTGCTTCGCATATCCCTTGACCGTCTCGACGAGGTTCGGGATCAGGTCGTAGCGCCGCTGGAGCTGGTTTTCCACCTGCGCCCAGGCCGATTTTACCCCTTCATCGAGGGTGACGAACTGGTTGTAGGACCCCTTGAAGAAGGAGAAGACAGAAACCGCCAGAACGACAATCACGATGATGGCGATGAGTAAAATTTTCTTTCCGCTTGTCATGCTCTACCTCCTGTTTCTACGATTGAACATCCATCCGGTCGATCAGCTCGCAGAGGTGACCGACCTCTCTTAGATAGTCCCGGAAGACCGCCTGCACCTCAGCCGACGAAAAATGGTCCGCCTTTCTCCGGATTTCCTCGCATTTCAGGAAAACCGCGGCATCGAAGCAGAAGGCGGTACCCGCGGCCGCGATGATATCACGTTTTCCCTTTGGGATTTCCAGCTTTTTCAGCCAGAGGATGGCGCCGAAGAGCGAAACGAAGGCGGTCAGGGACGCGCCGATCAGATCACGGATCTTGTTCGCTTTGCCCTCCGTCGCGAGGTAACCGCTCCGGAGATGGAGAAGCTTGCCCCGGAGCTCCCGTTCGAGCTGAAGCCGGATGTGCTGCGGGTCGAAGGCGAGCGGTGCGAGAACGTCCTCGCCGGAAATAACCCTGTAGTGCCGCTTCATGTTGAGGAACTCGACGGGATAGGCATCCAGCGACCCGGTGAGGTAGGAACGGGTCATGAAGAGGGGGATCGCGACGCTGCGTTTCCGCCATCTTCCGACCGTCTCCAGCGCGCAATCGAGCCCTTCGATGCCCCGATCGGTGAGCGTGATCAGGAAATTGAGGTCCGACTTTCCGGGGATGTAATCCTCCCCGGCGCCGCTCCCGTAAAGGATGATGGAAATCAGATCTTCTCCGAAGATCTTCCGGTAATCGCTGGTGATTTCGGAAAAGATCTCTTCCGGTTTCTTGGGTATTCTGGCCATCCGTTCACCTCATATTAGGGTCTGTCACGGAATAACTATTACATTCATGCATCTCATCTTTAGGTCATCTTTGCCCGATCCTCAATCGCAAAATCCTCGAAATAGCGCTGCTATTCCTGCGGTTTTGCTCAATCAGATCAGTCAAATCTGACCCAAATCTGAGCGCCTTAACGCAACAGCTATTCCGTGACAGACCCTTAGAATCCGCGGTCCGCCCCGCCGCCGCCGCTCGAACCCCCACCGAAGCCCCCGAATCCTCCGCCACCGAACCCGCCGAAGCCGTCTCCGCCGCGCCGCCGGCCGCCCCCGCCGCTCATTAGCAACAAGAGTAGCCAGGGGAGCATCGCCCGACCCTGGCGGGTGCCGAGAAGAAAACCGGCCGCCAGAATCAAAAGCACGATCTGGCCGATTCCCAGTCCCCTTTCGGTTCTGGCCGGTCGCCGCTGCGGCGGTTGCGCACCCGTGAGGGTCACCCCTGCCGCCTTTGCCACGACCGAGGAGACCGCTGCCATTGCCTCTGCCAGTCCCTGTCCGTAGTCGCCCTTTTTCAACCAAGGAATCGCATGGCGATCCAGGATCTCACCGGTCAGACCGTCGGGTAGGATCCCCTCGACACCGTATCCCGTTTCGATCCGGACCCGCCGCTCTTTTACCGCGAGAAAGATCAGTATACCCTTGTCTTCACCCTTCTTCCCGATCCCCCACGCCTGGTAGAGGCGGTTTGCGTAATCGTTCAGATCGTTGTCGCCGATCGTTTCCACCGTGGCCACGACGATGGCGGTTCCGGTTTTTTCCAGAACCTCCCGGGCGAGATTTTCCATCGGACCGGCGTATTGGGCGGGAATCACCCCGGCAAAGTCGTTGACCGCGCCGGCGGGTTTCGGAAAGGTCTCGCCGGCCGCCAGCGCAGATACCGCGAAAAAAAGGAACGCCGCCGCGAGCAGCAGCGTCCGGGAAAATCTGGATGCAGCCCCTGTTTTCATGGCGGTATCATAAACATGTCGCCGCAAAATAGCAATCCCGGTGATTGAACTGCCGCCTCGCACCCGTTCCACCGCCTCTCCGGCGACATTGATTTTATGACATTCCGGCGTTCATCTTGACAGTCCCAGCGAATTTGTTTATGCTGCCACGCCTTTTGTAGATTAGAGGTCGCTTCCTGCGTCGTAACGGCGATTGTCTTCGGAAATCGATCTATTGCGCGGAATGGATAACAACACAACGGAAAGAAAGGAGATCGGTATTTATGGGAAGAAAAAGGCTTTGGGGTTTTGTTTTGTCTTTGTCGGCGCTGGTTGTCATGTCCGCAACGTTCGCCATCGCCGCGGAGAAGGTCTACATTAATGGGATCGATGCCAACTTTCCGCCTTTCGCCTTTGTGGACAAATCCGGCGCTCCGGATGGCTTTGACGTGAGGGCCCTGGACTGGATCGCGAAGGAGATGAAATTCAAGGTGAAACACCAGCCGATGGACTGGGACGGGATCATCCCCAGCCTTAAGGCCAAGAAGATCGACATCGTGGCCTCGGGGATGAGCATCACCGACGAACGCAAAAAGGAGGTCAACTTCACGACCCCTTACTGGAAAATCAAACAGGTCCTGGTCGGCAAGAAGGATGCGAAGATTACTGCGGAGCAGGCCATGGCCGACGGGAACAAAATTGGCGTCCAGCGGGGCACGACCGAGGCGAAGTGGATCGATGAGAACCTGATCAAAAAAGGGGGAAAGAAGTTCGAACTGGTTCAGTATGACTCCGCCCCCCTCGCGATCGAGGACGTGATCAACGGCCGGATCGTGGCCGCCGCGATGGACGACGCCCCGGCGCTTGACGCCGCGAAGAAGAAGCCCGTCCAGATCCTGGGCGGATTCGGGATGGCGGATGAACAATTCGGCTACGCGATCCGCAAGGAGGACGCCGAGTTCCTGAAGAAGGTCAACGAAGGCCTCAAAAAACTGATGAAATCGCCATACTGGGCCGAGTTGAAGACGAAGTACGTCGATAAATGATGATATGCCGAACGACCGGGCATTGAAAAACAAATATCTTCCTTGCCGGGAAACCCGGCCCTGCGGGTGGGGCTTCCCTCTTCTCGATGGATGACGGTGGAATATGGGGACACGATGCGGCATCATGTCCCCATATTCCACACATTTTTTGGGGCCATAGAACGGATGCCGGAAAGTCTGATCGCCATTATGGATGCCCTTCCGTACCTCCTCCAGGGGTCGATTGTGACCCTGGTTGTTGTGGTGGGGGCGATGGGTTTGGGATTCGCCCTCGGAGCGCCCCTCGCCGTGGGGCAGGTCTACGGACACCCGGTACTCCGGCGCTTCATTACCGTCTATGTCTGGTTCTTCCGGGGCATCCCGCTGCTCGTTTTCCTGTTTTTGTTCTACTTCGGTCTCTGCACGGCCTTCGATATCAACCTCTCGGCCTTCACGGTCGCGATCATTGTCCTCGGTCTGATCAGCTCCGCCTACCAGTCCCAGATCTTCCGCGGGGCGATCCTGTCGCTCCCGGAGGGGCAGCTCAAGGCTGCGCGGGCGCTGGGGATGAGCGATTTCAAGGCGATCTCCTTCATTATTCTCCCTCAGGCGCTCCGGCTCTCTATCCCCGGCTGGTCGAATGAGTACTCCATCCTGCTGAAAGACTCGGCTGTGACCTACGCCTTGGGCGTGGCCGAGATCATGGCGCGGGCGCATTTCGTGGCGACCCGAACCTATCAGCATCTTCCCCTCTACTTCGCCGCGGGGGTGATCTTCCTCGTTCTCACCTGGGTGGGGACGAAGGGCCTTCGACTGCTGGAGGAGAGGACGCGGATTCCAGGGTATTCCCCACAGGAATTGTAGACACTTTATGACGGCACCCATTTTACGGATCGAAAACATTTCGAAGCGCTACGGAAAGAAAGACGTCCTCAAGGGGGCGTCGCTCGAGGTGAACAAGGGGGATCTGAAGATCCTGATCGGACCCTCCGGAGCGGGGAAGAGCACACTATTGCAGTGCATCAACTTCCTCGTCAAGCCTGATGAGGGACGGATCTGGCTGGACGAACAGGAGGTTCATTATGCACACAAACGCGATCTCTACGCCTACCGGCAGAAGGTCGGGATGATCTTTCAGGATTTCAACCTGTTCGATCACCTGACGGCGCTGGAGAACGTCCGGATCGGCATGGTCAGGGTGAAGGGGATCGGAAAGGCGGAGGCCGGGGAGCGCGCCGTCATGGAACTGGAGCGAGTCGGCCTGAAGGAGCACATGCAGAAGTATCCCGCCCAGCTCTCCGGCGGTCAGAAGCAGCGGGTCTCGATTGCCCGGGCGCTGGCGATGGACCCGAAGGTGATGCTGTTGGACGAGCCTACCTCAGCCCTCGACCCGGAGCTGATCGGCGAGGTCCACGCGGTCATCCGCGATCTGGGGAACAACGGGATGACGATGATCATGGCGACGCACCAGATCGGCTTTGCAAGTTCGCTCGCGAGCGAGATCGTCTTCATGGAGAACGGCCGGATCCTCGAGCGGGGGACCCCCGACAAGATCTTCAACCATGCGGAAAATGCCCGGACGCGGGAATTCTGTTCCAAAATCACCGAACTCTACGGGGAACGCGGATGACGGAGGGGTTGCTCTACATCCGAACCGAGGTCTATCCCGCCCTGCTCAAGGGGTTCTGGGTGAGTCTCCAACTCATTGCCCCCTCTGCGCTCTTGGGCCTCGTGATCGGGATCATGGTCGGGGTGCTCCGCATCTACGGGAACCGTCCCGTCATGGCCGCCGCGAACACCTTCGTGGCCATCTTTCGGGGGATCCCGCTCGTCGTCCAGCTTTTCATCTGGTACTTCGGACTCCCCAACATCGGGATCTACCTGAGCCCTTTTGTGGCCTCCGTCCTGGGCTTTTCACTCTGCAGCGGGGCCTATCACTCGGAGTACATCCGGGGGGCGCTCTTGTCGATCAAACGGGGACAGATGCTCGCCGCCCAGTCTCTCGGTTTCAGCAAGATCCGGATGATCTTCTCCATCATCCTTCCGCAGGCGATCCGGCGGGCGCTGCCCGGCTGCGGGAATGAGATCATCTACCTGATCAAGTACTCGTCTTTGGCCTACATGATCACCTGCATCGAGCTGACGGGTCAGGGGAAGATCCTCGCTTCGAACTCCTTCAAGTACACGGAGGTATTCCTGATGATCGGGGCGTGCTACCTTGTCATGACCTCGGTCGCGAGCATCATCCTCGGCCGCGTGGAGGACCGCCTTCGCATCCCCGGCTTCGAGCACCAGCGAACCTGAGGTTGTTATGATGCATATCCACGTGACCTGCGCGATCATCGAGCGGGATGGCCTCGTCCTGGCCGCACAGCGGGGCGCATCCATGCGCATGCCCCTCAAATGGGAGTTTCCCGGCGGGAAGATCGAGCCGGGGGAAGGCACAGAGGCGAGTCTCCATCGGGAGCTGATGGAGGAGATGGGCCTGCGCGTGGTCGTGAAGCGGGCGATGCCGCTCTCGACGTACCGCTACCCGGCCTTCACGGTCACACTCTACCCCTTCGTCTGCGCGATTCGCTCCGGGGAGATGATCCTGAACGAGCACCATGCCGTCGTCTGGCTCAAGCCGGATGACCTCCCGACCCTCGACTGGGTCGAAGCCGATCTGGCGGTTGTGGAGGCGTACCGGCAGGGCCTACCCCTTCCCTCGCAAATCCGAAACAAGAAACCCTGAAGAGCTCCCGGGATCGCGATGCCGGATCAAATCTCTTTGTACATCAATATTTCCGCTTTCCCGTCAAGTAACGGCTTCATGGCGGCGAACATCTCTTTGAAGTGAGGCGTGGCCGCATGGTATGCGAGCGCGTCATTGCCCTCATATTTCTCGTAGAAAAAAAACAGATCGGCGTTATCCATTCGCCTGTGGACCTTGTAATCTATACAACCTGGATCCTTGAGGAATTTCGGCGCCGAGCTGCTGATGATTTTTTCCAGATCGTCGCCGCTTCCTTCCTTCGCTTTCATCGTTGCCGTTAAAACGATCATGTCGCCCCTCCATTCAAAATAATTAAAAATCCCGGGTTTCTCCATCGAATAGTTGGGCTATCTAACCTATCTTCCTCTCGGTGTCAAAAGGAATAAATGGATTGTGACGGAATTTTGTGCGACAATTCAAATAAGATCATGATTAATAGTTACCTGTTAGAAAGCAATGCCTTATCAAATAAAGATTGACAATACAGTTCGAGGACTTACATTTATCAGCGTGCACAAATAAAGCCCGTGACCGTGGAGAGACTCATGGCGGAGAGCATAGAAGAAAAGTCTTGGACTAATAAACTGTCGGATTCCAGAGTGTTTCGCTGGGGTGTTGGCATACCGGTCGCCCTTGTTCTTGTTCTCTATATCGCATCTTTTTTCCTTGATGAACCTCTACGCCGCATCACGGAAGAAAAAATCAACCGTGATCTGAAAGGGTATTCGGTTCTGTTGCCGGGGTTACATGTCCAGTTGATAGGTCTTTCCTCGACCTTGAAAGGACTGACCATTTTGCAGCAGGCGCACCCTGATCCTCCTATCGCCTATTTCCCCATTTTCAAGGTCAGCATCCACTGGCGCGAGATCCTCTCGGGACGGCTTGTCGCCGAATTAAGGCTGGACCAGCCGAAAATCAACATCAACCTGCTGCAGCTGCGCAACGAGGCGGCCAGTAAGGTCCCACTCAAGGAGATTGGCTGGCAACAGGCGCTGGAGGACATCTACCCACTCAAAATTAACACCTTGAAAATCAACGATGCCAACATCACCTATATCGACCAGGACCCGAAAAGGCCTCTCGTCCTGAGCCATCTGAACCTCCAGGCAACCAATATCCGCAATGTCCGCCTGCGGGACCAGGTCTATCCCTCCTCGTTCCATCTCGATACGGCAATTTTTGACACCGGACACGGCAGTATCGATGGAGACGCAAATTTCCTCGCTGAGCCGTATCCCGGTATAAAGGGCCGCCTCAAACTCGAAAAGGTTCCGATCGATTATTTCAATACGGTGATTGCCCGCTCGAACCTCTCCATACATGGCGGTGTGCTCCGGGCCTCCGGCGATGCCGAGTACGCACCAAATGTGAAAAGCGCCCACCTGGAATACCTAACGATCCAGGGGATGAAACTCGACTATATCCATTCGCAACGCACCGCAGGCGCCGAAAAAAAACGCGCTGCCATAGTGGGAAAGACTGCCAAGGAGCTCACCAACAAGCCCGGCATTTTGATACGCGCCGATCAGTTGATCCTGACGGGGTGCACCCTCGGTATGGTGAATGAGGCGGCGCGCAAACCGTACCGCGTATTCCTTGCCGATACCGATTTGCATATGAGCAACTTTTCCAATCAGTTTTCCCAGGGACCTGCGCAGGTGCGACTGAAGGCGAAATTCATGGGAAGCGGCATCACGACGGCATCCGGGAATTTCCGGCCGGAGAAAGGGGGATCTGATCTAGATCTCTACGTCAAAATCGAGAATACCCAGTTGACGGCGATGAACGACTTGCTGCGCGCCTACGGGAATTTCGATGTTTCCGCCGGGGCCTTTTCCCTCATCTCAGAGTTACACGTCAAAAATAACGCCATTTCCGGCTACATCAAACCGTTCTTCAAGGATATAAAGGTCTATGACAGGCGCAAGGATAAGGGGCGAGGCATCTTCCATCAAGCGTACGAGATGCTGATCGGCGGGGTCGCCAAGCTGCTTGAAAACAGGTCGCGCCAGGAGGTTGCCACCAAGGCAGATATCACGGGCTCGCTGGAAAAACCGGAAACCAGCACCTGGCAGATCGTCGTCGAGCTCATCAAGAACGCATTTTTCAAAGCGATTCTTCCCAGCTTTGAAAAGGAGGTAATCGGAGCAGGTAAGCGCTGAACAGATACAGGCAGAGGGGAAGTTGGTGGCGCGTATCGCGGGAAGCCGGCAGCCGATGGCTGCGCAATCGTCCGGAGCTATTGACAAACAGGTTCGCAATGGGAAAATCTTAAAATTAATCAATGTACTGGCTGTTCGTGACTGCGGCAGATCTCGCACGCGGCCTGTCACAATCCAAAATATCCCTTGACAAGCAAAAACAGCCTCCCTATACTTCCATCCATCAAAAACAATACCTTATCAAACGTGAAAAGAGAAATCCAACCCAGTGCGGTCAGCGTTCCGCCGCTCCCCGAGCGCCGGCCCTCCGCGGACGAGAAAACGCGTCTGGTGCGCTTCGAGGTATCGTCCGCGACGATGATCCAGCTCATCCTCG
>Ga0209014_10002119_pt1 | contig 11616 bp, 13 predicted proteins | sample BarGraNGADG00212_FD_184491 | JGI IMG/M metagenome (GOLD analysis project Ga0209014, IMG submission 184491) | Arctic peat soil microbial communities from Barrow, Alaska - Barrow Graham LP Ref core NGADG0002-212 (SPAdes) (version 2) | ecosystem: Environmental > Terrestrial > Soil > Wetlands >... | reverse complement strand
GACCCGCTCAGCTTTGAAGAAAGCGGGATGCTCGCCACGCACCGCACCACGCTGTTCGGGATGGACACCGCGGTCATGCCGGCCGACGGCGTGGTCACCGGCGCGGCATCTGTGCTCGGCCGGCCGGTTCACGTTGCCAGCCAGGACTTCAGTGTTGCCGGTGGTTCAGCCGGCGAGATGCACTCGATCAAGGTGGCTGCAGCGATGCGCTCCGCCCTGGACAACGGCACTCCGTTCCTCTTCTTCAACGACTCCGGTGGCGCCCGCGTCCAGGAAGGCATCGACTCCCTGTCCGGATACGGCAAGGTGTTCTTCCAGAACGTCGCGCTGTCCGGCGCGGTGCCACAGATCTCGATCATTGCCGGTCCATGCGCCGGTGGCGCGGCCTACTCCCCGGCCTTGACGGACTTCATCATCCAGACCGCTGCCTCGCGGATGTTCATCACAGGCCCCGACGTGATCAAGCAGATCACCGGAGAAGACGTGACCGCCGAGGAGCTGGGCGGTCCCGCTGCCCACGCGGTGCGCTCCGGGGTGACGCACTTCGTGGCCGAGGACGACCAGCAGGCAATCCTGATCGCCAAGAAGCTGCTCAGCTTCTTGCCGAGCAACAACACCGAGGAACCGCCGTTCATCCCCGGACATGACGACGTCGAGCGCGACGAAAGCCTCAACGAGATCATCCCCGATGACCCGAAGAAGGGGTATGACGTCCGTGACGTCATCTTCAAGCTCGTGGACCTTGGAGACTTCCTGGAGGTCCATGCCGGGTTTGCCCCCAACCTGGTCGTGGGCTTCGGCCGGATCACGGGTCGCACCGTCGGGTTTGTGGCCAACCAGCCGATGGCCTTGTCAGGGGTTCTCGACATCGACGCCTCCGACAAGGGTGCACGGTTCGTGCGCTTCTGCAACGCCTTCAACATCCCGCTGGTCACCCTGGTGGACGTTCCCGGCTTCTTGCCCGGGATCACCCAGGAGTACGGCGGGATCATCCGTCACGGAGCCAAGCTGTTGTACGCGTACTCCGCCACGACCGTCCCCAAGATCACCGTGGTGCTACGCAAGGCCTACGGTGGCGCGTACCTTGCCATGTGCGGCAAGGACCTGGGCGCCGATCGCGTGTTCGCCTGGCCGACCGCCGAGATCGCCGTGATGGGCGCTCATGGCGCGGCAGGGGTGGTGTTCCGCAGGGAGATCGCCGCCGCCGAGGACCCGGTCGCCAAGAAGGCAGAGCTCGTGCAGCTGTACCGCGACACGTTCTCCACGCCGTATGTCTCGGCCGCACGTGGCCTTATCGATGACATCGTCGAGCCCTCTGACACGCGCCGCAAGCTTGCTCGTGCGTTGGAGAATCTCTCCGCCAAGCGCGAGCCGCGTCCGCCGAAGAAGCATGGCCTGATCCCGCTCTGATCGACTTCGTCCTTACACAAGGGAGGCACAATGAGCGAGACCAGCGAGATCAGCGAGATCAGCGACAGCGTTGCCGAGCTGAAGGTGCTCGTGGCCGAGCTGGCGACCCGCGTCCAGACGTTGGAGGAACAGGCGGCGCAGCGGCACCCTGAGGTCAGCGAAGAGGTCCTGCTGGCCATCTCGGCCGCCTGTGCGGCCTACCTCGGCAAGCGCGCCACCATCAAGCAGGTTCACCTGCGCCGTGGGGACGGATGGGCCTCTCAGGGACGCGCTGCCGCCCAGCAGTCGCACGCAGACCTGCACGCATACGGTGACCGGCATACCCCACTGACAGTGATTCCACGACGAGGGACGAGATGAAACTTCAAATCACCGTGAACGGGTCGGTCTATGACGTCGACGTCGAGGTGGAGGAGGAGCCCCTGCCCACACTGGGTACCGTCCTGGTGGGTAGCACGTCTGCCTACAGCTTGACGCCGACCGCGACCAAGGCTCCGGCAACCTCCGCCAACGCGTTGACTTCCCCGGTCGCCGGCACCGTTGTCACGGTACTCGTCGAGGCGGGTGCCGACGTGAGGTCCGGCGACACCTTGTTGGTGCTGGAGGCCATGAAGATGGAGACCGAGGTGACGGCGCCCAAGGATGGCAAGGTCAAGTCGGTCGAGGTGGCTGTCGGTGACGCAGTTCAAGGCGGTCAGGTCCTGATCGAGTGGGACGACTGATCTGGAAGGAACGGCCTAAGAACGCATAAGACAAAACCCTTCGAACAGGGTTTCGAGGTCGTCGCCGCCGAAGGTTAAGTCAAGGCCGCCCGGTTCACAAGCTGGTACCCGATAGCGCGAAGAAGACCAGGTCCATCGCGGCAATCAAGATCGTGGCCCGGAAGAATCGCTGCGACGAAGGGTCCCGGTAGGCGTTGGCCGCGGCCGTGCCAGCCACCAAGAACGCTGCAACGAAGCCGGCCCAGCGCCACCGGTCGCCCTGGCCACCGGCACCGAAAAGGATCACCGCCGACGCGGCCAGCAGTAGCCCCGCGCCGCCCAGCGCGGTGGCCTTCGGACCCAGCCGGTGGGGCAGACCCTGGACCCCGGTGTCGGCGTCCTGGCCCAGGTCAGGAAGAACGTTGGCCAGATGAGCGGCCACGCCCAGCAGCGCGCCGGCCGCCAGTGCCCAGGGCGCCGGCCACCGCGGCGCCGAAGTGGACAGGGTCGCCACAGCCGGAAGCATCCCGAAGGCGATCGCGTACGGCAGCCAGGAAAGCACGGTCGCCTTCAGGCCCAGGTTGTACGCCCACCCGCACGCCGTGGCGACCAGTGCGGCGCCGCCGCCGGGCCAGCCGAGGGCGCCCGACAGCGCGAGCATCAGAACGAGGGCGACCCCGGCAGCAATGCCGGCCACCCGAGGTGCCACGGTTCCGGATGCGACGGGTTTGTCAGTCCGACGCACCGCTGCATCTGGCTCCGCATCGATGTAGTCGTTGGACCAGCCGATCGACAGCTGACCGGTGAAGATCGCCGAGGTCACCAGGATCCCGCGATCCAGTGGCAGCCCGGCCAGCCCGGCCAGCCCGGCGGTCAGCGCGGTGACCGCCAGCGAGGGGATCGGATGGCAGGACAGGGCCAGCGCTCGCACCAACGTGGACGGGGACATGACGCGATGCTAGAGCGATGGCTTGCACGGTGCTGGGCGGCGCGGTCTGCTGGCTTGGATCAGGTTTGTCACCTTAGGGTTGGGTCCGTGACAACCTTGGCTGGCGTTCACGCCGTCTTACCGCCGCACCGCTACTCCCAGGCGGAGCTCACCTCGGCCTTTACCGACGTGTGCCTGGGGCCGGATGGCAACCAGGCTTTGCTGGGGCGGCTACACGCCCATGCGCAGGTCAGCAACAGGCACCTCGTCCTACCGCTGGAGCAGTACGCCGCCCTTACCGGCTTCAGGCAGTCCAACGACCTGTTCATCACCCACGCGGTCCGCCTCGGCGCGGCTGCGCTGACCGGCGCGCTGCAGCGCGCCGGTATCGGCGCCGACGAGGTCGATGTGGTCATCTCCACCACCATCACCGGTATCGCAGTTCCTTCGATCGAGGCCCGCATCGCCCAGCTCGTCGGGCTGCGCCCCGACGTGAAAAGGGTGCCGCTCTTTGGGCTGGGATGCGTGGCCGGGGCTGCGGGGATCGCCCGTCTGCACGACTACCTGATGGGCCACCCGAACGAGGTCGGGGCGCTGGTCTCTGTCGAGCTCTGCTCGCTGACGGTGCAAAGAGACGACCGTTCGGTGGCCAACCTGGTGGCCAGCGGCCTGTTCGGCGACGGCGCGGCAGCGGTGGTGGCCGTGGGCGCCGGCCGGCCAGAACCGGGCCCGAGTGTCGTTGACTCCCGCAGCCACCTCTACCCGGACACCGAGGCCGCCATGGGATGGGACGTCGGTGGAGGCGGGCTGAAGATCGTGCTTGACGCGCAGGTGCCCGCCATCGTGCAGCAGTACCTCGGCCACGACGTCCGATCGTTCCTGGGCGCGCACTCCCTTTCCGTCCAGGACGTCGGCGCCTGGGTGTCCCACCCGGGCGGCCCGAAGGTCATTGAGGCGATCGAGGCCGAGCTGGGGCTGCCCGGCGACCCGCTGGAGCTGACCTGGCGCTCACTGGACCAGATCGGCAACCTCTCGTCATCCTCGGTGCTGCATGTGCTGCGCGACACCCTGGACAAGGGTTCCCTCACCCCGGGGACTCCCGGGATGCTGATGGCGATGGGCCCCGGCTTCTGCTCCGAACTCGTCCTGCTCCAGTGGTGAGCAGCTGATGGCCTTCTATGTCGTGCTGATCGGCGCTGTCGCCGTGGAGCGGCTCGCCGAGCTGGTCGTCTCCAAACGCAACCTGGCCTGGGCCAGGATGCGCGGCGGGCGCGAGCACGGTTTCGGTCACTACCCGTTCATGGTTGTCCTGCACATCGGGCTGCTTGCCGCCTGCCTGGCTGAGGCCGCGGACCGTCCGTTCATCCCGGCGCTGGGGTGGTCGATGCTCGCCGTGGTCGTCCTGGCCCAGGTCCTGCGCTGGTGGTGTATCGGCGTCCTAGGGCCTCGGTGGAACACCCGGATCATCGTGATTCGGGGGCTGCCGCTGGTCGAGCGCGGGCCGTACCGCTGGCTGCGCCACCCGAACTACGTCGCGGTGGTGCTGGAGGGGGTCGCGCTGCCGCTGGTGCACACAGCCTGGATCACCGCGGCCTGCTTCACCGTTGTCAACGCCGGGCTGTTGCGGGTGCGGATCTCGGCCGAGAACGCGGCGATGGCGCAGGCGCTGGCCGAGACCCCGCCGGCCCCGCCCGCAAAGACGGTGGCACAGTGATCGACGCTGACCTCATCGTCGTCGGAGCCGGACCGGCTGGGCTGGCCACCGCCTTGTACGCCTCGCGGGCCGGGCTGAGCACGATCGTGCTGGAGGCCCGTCCCAGCCCGATCGACAAAGCCTGCGGAGAGGGCCTGATGCCCGCAGCGGTCCGCAGGCTGCATGAGCTAGGGGTGCACCCTCAGGGGCAGGTGATCCGCGGGATCCGCTACACCGACGGCCACCGAGCCGTCGATGCCGCCTTCGGCCACGGCTGCGGTCTGGGCGTGCGCCGAACGACCCTGCAGGCAGCGCTGCTCGATGCCGCCCGGGTGGCTGGGGTGAAGGTGGTGGATTCGAGCGCAGCCGACGTTCGCCCGGACGCCGCCGGGGTCAGTGTCGATGGTCGACGGGCGCGTTACCTTGCTGTGGCCGACGGGTTGCACTCTGCGATCCGTCGCCAGCTTGGCCTCCAGCGCGCCACCAGCGCGACCGCGCCGCGGTGGGGGACCCGTCAGCACTTCGCGGTGGCCCCCTGGACTGATCTGGTCGAAGTGCACTGGGGGCCGGCGTCGGAGGCCTACGTGACACCGGTCGGTCCTGAGCTGGTCGGTGTCGCCGTCCTGTCCGGCGAGCAGGCGCCGTTCGCCGACCAGCTCGCCGCCTTTCCTGCCCTGCGCGACCGGCTGCCCGAGGCGGGTGCCACGTCCGTGCGGGGTGCCGGCCCCTTCCTGCAGCGGACGTCGGCCCGGGTGGCCGGACGGGTGCTGCTGGTCGGGGACGCCGCCGGATACGTCGATGCCCTGACCGGGGAGGGAATCTCCGTCGCGCTGGCGTGCGCCCGCGCGCTCGTGGACTGCGTGGCAGCCGACGACCCCGGCGCCTATGAAAGGCGCTGGCTCGCGGCGTCCCGGCGCTACCGCACCATTACCTCGTCGCTGCTCTGGGCACGGCGCCAGCCGCTCCTGGCTTCGCGGATAGTCCCTCTGTGCGCCCGGTGCCCGCGGGTCTTCGGCGCGGCCGTGCAGCAGCTGGCGCACTGAAAGGACAGGTACTCAGATGACTGATGAGGAATGTGTGGTCCTCTGCGCCCCGGACGGCTCGGCCGCCGGGACGGCACCGAAGTCGAGCGTGCACCACCGTGACACCCCGCTGCATCTTGCCTTTTCGTGCTATGTGTTCGACCCTGCTGGTCGGGTCCTGGTGACCCGCCGGGCTTACGGCAAACAGACGTTTCCGGGTGTTCGAACCAACAGCTGCTGCGGTCATCCTTCACCTGGCGAGCTGATGCACATCGCCGTGCTGCGCCGTCTGCGCCACGAGCTCGGGATCGTGCCGTCGGCGCTGGAGCTGATCCTGCCCACGTTCGGCTACCGGGCAACCGCCGCAGACGGGACGGTCGAGAACGAGCTGTGCCCCGTCTACCGGGCGATGACCACCACCGATGTCCAGGTGACCGTGCACCCCCCAGAGGTCTATGAGGCCTGGTGGGCGACCTGGGCCGAGTTCGCTGCCCAGGTCGACGCAGCGGACCCGTTGTCCTCGTGGTGCGTTCAGCAGGTCGAGCAGCTGAGCGCCCTCGGACCCGACCCGTTGGCCTGGCCCGCAGGCGACCTGGCTTTCCTCCCGGCCGCAGCGACACCGTAGCTTCGCCGGCGGCAACGCCGGTTGTCCCAGGATTGGCCTGCGGGCTACTTTCGTGGGTTGCCGCCGATGAGTCCGCCGGCGACATCCGGCAGCCCCTGGGCGGCTGCGTCGACTGCGGTCGGAGCAGTTTCGCTCACGCCCGCAACGCTGCCGGCGACCGCGTCGATCACGGGGGCGGCGCCGTCGATGACGCCGGTGGCTGACTCGGTGACCGTTTGCACGGCGCTTGTCGCCGACTCACCGATTGCGCCCAGGTCGGCGGGCAGCGCGGGGACCTCGATCCCCGTGGCGTCTTTCACACCGATGAGGGCGTTCCTGATTACTTCCCACATGCGAGCCTCCAACAGATCGGAATGCAGAACTCGCTAAAGCGGGGACGTTTCGGCGAGTGACTGTGACCAGGGTGGTTGCCAGCGCTGGGGGTTTGAGACCAGTGAGTGTTCAAGGCTTTCAACCCTGAGCGGCCCGCACATGTTCGAGACTGTGACGGTTCTGCGCCGTGGTGGCCTGTTCGCGGGCTGTCGCGACCGCGGGGGCTGCCGTGTTGGCTGCGGGCCAGTGTTGTCAGCGTCTTCATCAGGGGCGGCACGTGGTCTCCATCTTTGAATCGGTATTGAGTTGTTGGCCGTTGAGGGCGGGCGCTGAGCTGGGACGGGCGACGGCTAGAGGGGAGCGCGGCCTGGCACCTGTGGTCGCAGGCGCAGCCGCAGGTGCCGGAGCAGGGCAGAGTGCAGTTGGCGGCACCCCAGCAGGTCCTGCAGGCCAAAGACGCCCGGCGCTTCGAGACGAAAGTCGGCGCGGCCACCGCGACGGTCGTGCGTTCGGCCAGCCTGAACAAGGCAGTCATCGCAACGTCCAACCTGCCTGCCGCACCCCAAGGCAAGGCCTACGAGCTCTGGCTGCGGCACGGCAAGACGATGGTGGCAGCGGGATTCATCCCGGGCGGGGGCTCGAGCACCGTTCTGCTCCAAGGCGATGCGGCCACAGCGGCCGCGGCGGGCATCACGATCGAGCCGGTCGGCGGATCGCTGGCCCCGAGCCTGCCGCTGGTCGCCCTGGTCGCCTTGCCCTGATCAGCGGTTCTTGCGGCGCGAAGCTGCGGCTGCAAGGCCGGCCGCAGCCAGGGCCACCCACAGGGCGGTGTTGATCCGGGTGCCGATGCCGCCGGGGTCGAAGGGGCCCGGGCGGACGGCGGTCGGGGTGATGGCCAGGATTGGGAAAGCCGATGCGAGCATGTCCACCTCTGCGTCGCTCTTGCCGCGGACGTCACCAAGTGTGAGTCTGCCGACCACGCCCATGGACTCGATGAGGGTTCGGAAGGCGGCTCTTCGCTCGCCCGGCTGCGTGATCTCGGCTGCGTGTCCGGCGATCAGGGCTCCCGGCAGCAGCACCTCGACCTGCGGATCGGCCAGCGCGTTGAGGAACCAGTGCGCGCCGCGCCCGTAGCCGGCAACCACCACGACGCGCCCGTCGATCACGGTGTAGCCCAAGGGCGCCTCGCGGACCAGACCACTGCTGCGCCCGGTGGTTCGCAGCAGCAGGATCGAGCCTGCCAGCGGGGTGGTCAGAAGCGGCCCGCCGCCGGCTCGGATAAGGGGCGCTGCTATCCAGTGGTTGAGCACCAGGAACGCCTTGCGGAGCGGGGTGAGCACGGCCGTCACTGTGGGGCCGTAGGGCAGGGGAGCGGTCACAGGTCGACTTTAGGTCGACGACCGGTGTGCCGGCGAGACGACGCTAGCCGCCGTTGTCAGCCGGCAGCCGGATGCGGAACTCGGTGCCACTCTCGTCGCTGATCAGCGTCAGCGACCCGCCGTGCGCCTTTACCACGGCGTGGGCGATTGCCAGGCCGAGACCGGTGCTGCCCTTGGCCCGCGACCGCGAGTCGTCGGCACGCACGAAACGCTCGAAGACGGTGGCCTGCAGCTCTATCGGGATGCCCGGGCCGTCGTCGCTGACCGACAGCAGGACGTCGTGCTCTGCCTGCTCATCGCGGCTTAGCCTGACCACGACCGAGGTCCCGGCCGGGGTGTGGATGCGCGCGTTGGAGAGCAGGTTGGCCACCACCTGGTGCAGACGGTGCTGGTCGCCGCGTACGACCAGCGGCTCGTCGGGCAGGTCGAGCGACCATCGGTGGTCGGGGCCGGCCACTCGCGCATCGCTGGTGACCTCGATGACCAGCCGGGACAGGTCGACGTCCTCTTGCTCCAGCGGGCGGCCGGAGTCGAGCCGGGCAAGGAGTAGGAGGTCGTCCACGAGCAGGCCCATCCGAACGGCTTCGGACTCGACCCGTCCCAGTGCGTGGCTCACCTGCTCGGGGACAGCCTCGGTGCTGCGCCGGGCTAGCTCGGCATAGCTGCGTATGCCGGCCAGGGGGGTGCGCAGCTCGTGGCTCGCGTCCGCCACGAAGCGCCGCAGCCGGGCTTCGCTGCCTTCGCGCTCCTCGAGTGCGGTCTCCACGTGGCCGAGCATCTGGTTGAAGGCCGCGCTGAGCTGACCCACCTCGGTGCGCGGATACGTTTCGGGCACTCGGTGGGGCAGTTCCACGGCGCCGCTGGCCAGGGGCAACGAGCTGACCTGGCGGGCCGTTATCGTCACTCGGCGCAGTGGACGCAGCGAAAGCGTCACCCAGCCGGCGCCGGCCAGCCCGGCCAGCAGTAGCGCTACGGCGAAGACGACAAGCTCGGTGGCCTGGAGCCGGTGCACCGTCGACTCGATGTCCTGTAACGGCAGCCCGGCGATGTGGATGTCCTCATCCGCGCCCCGGGTGGCCCGGAGCCGATAGTCGCCGAGCGAGGACAGGTGTGCGGTCGTGGGCGCAGCGTCGGGGACCAGATGCAGGAGTACTGCGCGGTCCGCCGCGCTCAAGGTCACGTTGCTTTGGCTGACGTCCCCGGACCTGTCGTAGACGACCTGGGCTTGGGTGATCGACTTGTTCCTGATCTGGGCGGCCAGGGTGCCCACTGCTTGTCCCTGCAGGCTGGCGTTGGGGGGGCCGCCAGGTGCGCTAGGTCCGCCAGAGCCACCAGGGCTGCTGGGGTTCTGCTCAAGGCTGAAGTCGAGTCGGCCGCCGGCCTGGACCAGCTGCTCGTCCAGGCGGCTGACCAGGAATCCCTGAAGGGTGATGCTCGTGGCGATCCCGATTCCCGCACAGGACACGACAAGCAGGACCAGTACTCCGGCGGTGAGCCGGGTCCGCAGGGTCCGAGCGGCCAGCCAGCCTCGGATCCTCACGTCGAGGTCTTGAGGACGTACCCGACCCCGCGCACGGTGTGGATGAGCGGCTCGCGGCCCGCGTCGACCTTCTTGCGCAGGTAGCTGATGTAGAGCTCGACCACGTGGGCCTGGCCGCCGAAGTCGTAGTTCCAGACGCGGTCGAGGATCTGCGCTTTGCTCAGTACTCGTCGCGGGTTGCGCATCAGGAAACGCAGGAGCTCGAACTCGGTGGCGGTCAGGTCGAGCAGCTCATCGGCCCGGCGTACCTCGCGGGCTTCCTCGTCCATGGTCAGGTCGGCGAAAGCCAGCTGGGTGTATGCCTGGTTCTGGCTCATCCCGGCGCGGCGCAGCATGCCACGCAGCCGGGCCAGCACCTCCTCGAGGCTGAAGGGTTTGGTCACGTAGTCGTCGCCCCCGGCGGTGATCCCGGCGATCCGGTCCTCGACGGCGTCGCGGGCGGTGAGGAACAACACCGCCACCCGGGGGTTGTCCTCGCGCAGCCGGCGCATCACCTCAAGGCCGTCGAAGTCCGGCAGCATCATGTCGAGCACGACTGCGTCCGGCCGGAACTCGCGACCGGTGCGGACGGCGCTGATCCCTGTCCCCGCGCTCTGTACGTCCCACCCTTCGTGTCGCAGCACACTGGACAGAACCTCGGCGAGGTTCGGTTCGTCGTCAACGACCAGTACCCGTACCGGCGTCCCGTCCGGGCGCCGCAGACCGGCGGACTGGACCGTGTTCTCGCTCATCAGGCTCAACGGCTTCGGACGAGCATGAGAGCGAGCACGGGGCAGTCGTTCACGGCGCGTCGGGCCAGCGGGCGCAGCTCCTTGGGGACCGGCACGTCAGATAGCAGGGGGTAGCCCCACTCGTCCAGGTCGATCTGCTCAGGAAGCAGCTCGGCGCACAGGCCGTGGCCGGTGCACAGTATCGGGTTGACGCGCAGTCGCTCGTCCATCGGTCAGCTCCAGTCGTCTTTGTGATCCGGTGATCCGGCCGGGATGGGCAGGAACGGCTCGTAGCTGCTGGCGCTGCACCGTCCGGCTTCGTGCAACCGGACCTCGCCGGCGAAGACAGTCAGTGCGCTACGCATGAAACGCACGGTCCCGTCAGGGTGGTGACAGGCGCCGCGGCGCTCGACCAGCTTGGACCAGCGCGCCAGGTCGCCCCGGGCAGATGGGGCCGACCGGTGGTTGGCGAGCTGCGCGAAGGTGTCCGCGATGAGGGGCAGGCCGTTCAGGCATGGCCCGCACTGCCCGGCCGACTCCAGGGCCAGGTATCGAAGAACCCGGGCTGACTCGACGACTCCACAACGGTCGGGCGGTAATGCGGCCAGCACCCCGGCGCCGACGGCAGCACCGAGCGGGCGCAGGTCGGCGTTGCTGAGGGTGAGCTGCCCGGCCTGCTTGGCGGAGAGCCAGGCGCCGTGGTACCCGCCGACAAGAACAGCCTGTGCGGGGTACTCGCGCAGTCTGAGCAGCTCGGCGATCGGGATGCCGATCGGGGCCTCGGCGACTCCGCCATCGCCGCCTGCCAGCCGGGCTGTGGTGAGCATGCTGCCAGGCTCTGCCTCGGTGCCGACGGAACGGAACCAGGCCGCACCGTAACGCGAGATCAACGCCATCTGGGCGAGGGTCTCGACGTTCTGGACCAGTGTTGGAGCCCCGCCCACTCCGCGCTCGAAGATCCGCGGCGGGGTGAAGCGGGGCAGGGCGGCGCCGCCTTCGACCCGGTTGGCCAGAGCAGACTCCTCACCGGCCAGGAAGCGGGCCGGGGCGGTGACCAGGGCGACCGTAATGCGATCGAGTCCGGCGGCTGCCCGCTCGTCCAGTGCCGACGTAAGACGTTGCACCAGCCTGGGTTCGCGGTGGACGTAGAGGTGGACCCGCTTGGCGCCGACCGCCTCTGCCGCGAGCTGGAGTCCGTCCATGACCAGATGTGGCGAGGACCAGAGCAGTGTCTTGTCCTTGTCGCTGGCCGGTTCGCCCTCGGCGCCATTGCCGACGACCACCGCGGTGCCCTTC
>Ga0209014_10002117_pt1 | contig 11617 bp, 9 predicted proteins | sample BarGraNGADG00212_FD_184491 | JGI IMG/M metagenome (GOLD analysis project Ga0209014, IMG submission 184491) | Arctic peat soil microbial communities from Barrow, Alaska - Barrow Graham LP Ref core NGADG0002-212 (SPAdes) (version 2) | ecosystem: Environmental > Terrestrial > Soil > Wetlands > Peat... | reverse complement strand
GCAGCATCGGCATCGACATCATTCGCGTCTCCGGGGCCAATACCGTGCAGGTGGCCGACGGCGTGATGCAGGAGATCGACAAGCTGCGCCCCGTCCTTCCCGCCGGGACGACGATGCAGGTGGTGCGCGACAACTCGGTGCTGATCCGCAATTCGGTGTCCGACGTGCTGGACGAACTCTTCCTCGGCGCGCTGCTCACCGTGCTCATCGTGATGCTGTTCCTGAACGACTGGAAGGCCACAGCCATCACGGCGATGTCGCTGCCGGTCTCGGTGATCTCGGCATTCATCATCATGAACGCGATGCACTTCACCGTCAACGTGATCACGCTGATGGCGCTGTCGCTGTCGATCGGCATCCTGATCGACGACGCGATCGTCGTCATCGAGAACATCGTGCGCCACCGCGAGAAGAAGGAGGACCACTTCATCGCCGCCGAAAACGGGACGCGCGAGATCATCCTCGCGGTGATGGCGACGACGTTCTCGATCGTGGCCGTCTTCGTGCCGGTGGCGTTCATGGGCGGCATCATCGGGCGCTTCTTCTACGCCTTCGGCATCACGGTGGCGTGGGCGGTGCTCGTGTCGCTCTTCGTCTCGTTCACGCTGACGCCGATGCTCAGCGCCTGGTGGGGCGTGAACCCCCACATCCATGGCGAGGAGGCGAAGAACGCGCTCACGCGCCAGATCGCGAAGTTCAACACCTGGTTCGACCGGATGTCCCAGCGCTATCGCACGATCATCGTGTGGGCGCTGCGGCACCGGCGCACCACCATCGCCATCGCCACGGCCAGCCTGGTGGCGGCCTTCGCCCTGGTGCCGTTCATCGGCGGCGAGTTTGCGCCGCAATCCGACAACAGCGAGTTCACGGTCCTCTTCGAGACGCCGGAGGGATCGAGTCTCGTCCAGACGCGCGCCAAGGCGGAGCAGATCGTGGCGACGGTGCGCGCCATGGAAGGCGTGAAGTACACGTACACCACCATCGGCGCGGGCCCGACGGGTACGGTGCGCAACGGCGAGATCTACGTGCGCCTCGTGCCGCCGCGCGAGCGGCCGCTCAAGGCCAACCTGATGATGATGGAAGCGCGCGCCAAGGTCGGCCGGCTGTACGGCGTGCGGGCGTTCGTCATGGCGCAGTCGATGTCCGGGATGGCGCAGGCGCCGATTCAGGTGGAGCTACGCGGCCCCGACATGACCGAACTCCAGCGGCTCTCTGCACAGCTGCGCGACAAGATTGCGGGCATCCGGGGCGTCGTGGACGTCAAGTCATCGCTCGGCGACCCGAAGCCCGAGTTGCGCGTCGAGGTGAACCGCGATGCCGCCAACCAGATCGGCCTCGACATCGGCGCCATCTCCGCCACCATCCGCCCCCTCTTCGCGGGCGACGTGGCGACGCGCTGGGAGGATCCCACGGGCGAGGAGCGCGACGTGCGCGTGCAGGTCGCCCCGGAACTCCGTCGCTCCATCGCCGACGTGAGCGCCATGCCGGTACCAACGTCCAAGGTCGGCCCCAACGGCGTGACCTACGCGCGACTTGGCGACGTCGCCACGGTCAGCATGTCGAGCGCGCCGGCGCAGATCGATCGTGCGCGCCTCGAACGCGTCGTCACGATCTCGGGCAACATGGCCCCGGGGTTCTCGCTGTCGGAGGCGTCGGCGGCCATTCGCCAGCAGGCCGCCACGATGACAATGCCGCCGGGCTACACGGTGGGCCTCGCCGGCTCGACGGAAATGCTCGCCGAGACCTTCGGCTATGCGCTGGAGGCGATCGTGCTCGCGATCATCCTGATCTTCCTCATCCTGGCGTCGCAGTTCGAGTCGTTCACGCAGCCGGTCGCCATCATGCTCTCGCTCCCGCTGTCGCTGGTCGGCGTGCTGTTGGCACTGCTCCTTACGCGCTCGACGCTGAACATCATGTCCATGATCGGCGTCATCATGCTCATGGGCCTGGTCACGAAGAACGCCATCCTGCTGGTGGACAACGCCAACGAGCGGCGGCGATCCGGCACGCACCGCTTCGACGCACTCGTTGAGGCCGGCGCGGTGCGACTGCGCCCCATCATGATGACGACGCTCGCGATGATCGCCGGCATGCTTCCCATCGCGCTGGCCCTGGGCGAGGGCGGCGAGTTCCGCGCCCCGATGGCCCGTTCGGTGATTGGCGGCCTCATCACCTCCACGATGCTGACGCTGATCGTGGTGCCCGTGGCGTACACCTACTTCGACGATCTCGGAAACTGGATCAAGCGCCGCTTCGTCAATGAACAGCGCGAAATGGAGATCACGGCGGAGCATGCGATGACGGGCCTGCATCACACCTTGGCGGGGGAGCGCCCGAAACGCGAACGGTGGAAGCACGGGGATTGAACCCGAGGGCGATCGGCTACTTTGTTGACCCCGCCGCCGACGCGCCCTTGGGTGCCGCGCGCAGGTACTGGGCCGGCCAGGTCACTGGCTGGCCCAGTTCCCTTGCCGCCCGCAGCGGCCAGTACGGGTCGCGCAGCATCTCGCGGGCCAGGAGCACGAGATCGGCCTGGCCGCTGCGGATGATCTGGTCGGCCTGCACGGCATCCGTGATCAGCCCGACGGCGCCGGTGGCGATGCCGGCTTCGCGGCGGACCCGCTCGGCGAAAGGCACCTGGTAGCCGGGGACCAGCGGGATCTTCACGCCGGAGACATTTCCTCCCGAAGAGCAATCCACGAGGTCGACGCCGCACCTCTTCAGCGTGCGGGCCAACTCCACCGTCTGCGCCACATCCCATGCGCCGTCCACCCAGTCGGTGGCCGAGACGCGCACGAAGAGCGGCAGTTCGTCCGGCCACACGGCACGAATGGCGCGGGCCACCTCGACCACGAGTCGCGTGCGGTTTTCAAAGGAGCCGCCATAGCGGTCGGTCCTCTGGTTGCTGAGCGGGGAAAGGAACTGGTGCAGCAGGTACCCGTGCGCCGCGTGCACCTCGACGACGCGGAATCCTGCGGCGAGCGCGCGCTGCGCGGCGGCGGCGAATGCCCGAACGACCCCCGCGATGTCCCCCTCGCCCAGCGCGCGCGGCGTGACATCTCCCTCGGCGAACGGAACGGCGCTCGGGGCCACGATGTTGGCCCAGCCGCCGGCTGACGGAGGTGCCGTGCCGATGCCGTCCCACGGCCGCAGCGTGGAGGCCTTGCGGCCGGCGTGGGCCAGCTGGATGCCGGCGACGGAGCCCTGTTGGTGAATGAACCGCACGATGCGCGCGAGCGGCTCGACCTGTTCGTCGCTCCAGAGCCCGAGGTCCTGCGGCGAGATGCGCCCCTCCGGCGTCACGGCCGTCGCCTCCATGATCACCAGGCCGGCGCCGCCGACCGCGCGACTGGCGTAATGCACGAAGTGCCAGTCGTTCGCGCGTCCGTCGGACGCGGAATACTGGCACATCGGCGATACGGTGATTCTGTTGTGCAACGTCACGCCGCGCAGCGGCAGAGGATCGAAGAGGCCAGGCATGCCGATCAGCTTGTTACCTGCCGCCGTGGCGGCGCAAGGGCCTGCCCTTACTTGCCGAGCGTGCGGATGTACTTGGCCACCGCCGTCCGTTCGGCGTCCGTGGTCAGCGCGGGAACAGCCTTCATTTCCTTGTTATTGCCACTCTTGATGATGGTGGCGATCGATTCGTCGGTCCGGTTGGCGAAGAACGCAGCGTCGAACGGCATGAGCTTGGGGAACTTCTTTACCATCACCGCCACGGGCTTTCCGATGGCGCCGTGGCACTTCTTGCAATTCGCGTCGTAGAGCGTCTTGCCGTCCGCCGCTTGCGCCGAGGCGAGGGTGGCGGAGGCAGCGAGCAACAGTCCAAGTGCGACTATGTGTTTCGTCATGAGATCCTCAGTTTGGGGAGAACGAATAATATACCCCCTGTCAAGTCGTGATGTTCCGCTCCGACGGTCGTTTGGCCAGCAGGGAAACCAGTGCGATGGCCACGCAATTCACGGCCAGCGCCACGATGCCGACGTTGAGATCCTTTATCACCTGAGGAAACGAAGGTGCGAGCCTGGCAATGGAGGTGCCGGAAAGTGTGACGGCGGCGACCGTCAGTTCGCCCGCCAGGATGCCGGAGAGCGCGGCCGTTGCACTGATGCGCGGCTTGTGCCTGAACGAAAGGACGAGCGCCGGAAAGAGCTGCGTGACCACATTGTAGCCCATAAGCAGCAGCATGACGATCGCCTGTCCGCCCCGGAGCGTGAGGAACAAGGCGAAGAGCGCGAGCACCGGCACCGTGGCCCGCGCCACGATGCTGACGGTCTGCTCGCTGCTCGACGGGACGATCACCCCGTAGACGTTCTTGCCAAGAATCGTCGCGGCGGTGATGAGCAGCATCGAGCCCGGCACGAGCGCCGTGAGCAGCCCCGCGCCGCCGATCACCCCGACTGCCCAGGGGGCGAGGGCCAGCTTTGCCACGCGGAAGAGTGAGAGGTCCGCGTCAGGGCCAGTCAGCCCGGGCACGATGAGCGAGGCGGCAAATCCGACGAAGAAGACGAACAGCACCACCAGCTGGTACAGGGGCAGCATTACGGCATTCTTGCGGAAGGTGTTCTCGCTGCGCGCCGTGTACACGCCGGCGAAGAACTGCGGCCACGTGTAGACACCTACCGACGTGAGCAGCACCGTCGAGATGAACCAGGCGGGGCTCATTCCCGCGCCCGGCAGCGTGAGGAGGTCCGGCCGCGCGTGATCGATCGCCTCGAACATCGGGCCGTACCCGCCGTAATAATGGAAGGGCAGGTAGACGCCCATCGCCACCACGACGACGAGGATCATCACGTCCTTGAGGGCGGCCGTCCACGCCGAGCCGCGGACGCCGGAGATGACGACGTAACCGATGAGCGCGGCGGTGCCGCTCCATATGGCTGCCGTCGGGGAAATCGCGCCATACGAGGCTTCCGACACGATGATCCCCAGCCCCTTGAGTTGCAGTACGAGATACGGCACGAGCGCGGCGACGCCGACGAGGGATACGAGCATCCCGAGCGCCGGGCTCTCGTACTTGGCGATGAAGAAGTCGGCCTGGGACACCAGCCGCCGCCCCTGGGAGTAACGCCAGATGGCGGGGAGCAGGAAGTACGACAGGCTGAACGCGAGCGTCAGGTAACACAGGATATACAGGGCCGGCGCGCCCTTGCCGTATGCCCACCCGCTGCCGCCGAGAAAGGTGAAGGTGGTGTAGATCTCGCCGGCCATCAGCAGGAAGACGAAGATGCTGCCGAAGCCGCGGCCGCCGACGCTCCACTGTTCGAGCGTCATGGCATGGCCGCGCTTGGCCAGCAGTCCCAGCGCGATGGCGACCCCGAAGACGAGTCCCAGGATGGCGAGCGAGACCGTCATGGGGCGTCCGCCGATGCTCCCGTCTCCGATTGCCCCGTCTCGACAGTCTTGCCCGGAACATCGTCGCTAGCCAGTCCGCGCGAGCGATCAAGCCTCAGGATGCACGCCATGAGCGCGGCCGTGGCGATCACCCACCCGACGAGCCACGCCATGAGGAACGGTAGCCCGAGCACCAGTGGATAGACGCGGTTGGCCCAGGGCAGGCCGCCCAGCATGCCGAGCGCCGGCAGCAGAGCGAGCGCATGGTACGCGTGCCACTCCTGCTGGCGCGGCCGCACGGGTTGCGGTTCCCGTGTCTCAGGCTGCATCGCGGTCGACGCCCAGGAACTCGACAGCCGCCGCGACGAAGATGCGCGTGCCGTGATCCAGCGCCCGTTCGTCGAGGTCGAAGCGTTCGTGATGATGCGGATGCACGATGCCGCGCTCCTCGTTGCGCGCTCCGATGAAGAAAAACGCGCTCGAGGTACCCTGCTGGTAGGCGGAAAAATCCTCGGAGCCCATCGTCGGCGTGGCGTCAACGAGCAGTTCCCGGCCGAGCGCGCGAACGACGGCGCGTCGCACCAGCTCGCTTGCCCCGGCGTCGTTGATGACGGCGGAATAGCCCGGCTCGAATTCCCAGCGATAGCGCGCACCGTGGGCCGCCGTGACGCCGGCGATGACGCGCTCCATGAGTTCGGGGATCCTGGCGCGCAGCGCGGGATCAAACGTTCGTACGGTGCCGGCCATCTCCACCGATCCCGGAATCACGTTGGTCGTCGTTCCGCCGTTGATCTGCGTCACCGAAATGACCGCCGAAGCCAGCGGGTCGACATTGCGCGAGACGACGTGCTGCAGGTTGGTGATGATCTGCGCCGCCACGGCAATGGAATCGACCGTCTGCTGGGGCATCGCCGCGTGCCCGCCGGTTCCCTCGACGGTGACGCGAAATGTGTTCAGCGAGGCCATGAGCGGTCCCGCTTTCACGCCGACCTGTCCACACGGCAGCCCGAGCCACAGGTGGGCGCCAATGATCATGTCGACGCCCTCGAGCACGCCGGCCCTCACCATCTCCGAAGCGCCACCGGGATACAGCTCCTCGGCGTGCTGGAAGAGAAAGCGGACTTCGCCACGCAGCTCATCGCGCCGGGTCGCGAGGATCTTCGCCGCGCCAAGCACCATCGAGGTGTGGCCGTCGTGTCCGCAGGCGTGCATCACGCCCGGTGATTGCGACACGAACTCGTGGCTGTTGGCTTCCTGTATCGGCAGCGCGTCCATGTCGGCGCGGATGGCGAGTACGGGGCCCGGGTCGCGGCCGGCCAGTCGCGCCACGACGCTGGTCGGCGTTGGGCGAGTGATCTCGAGTCCGCCGAACGAAGCGAGGGTGTCGGCGACGAACTGCGACGTGTTCTTCTCGAAGAACGAGAGTTCGGGGTGCTGGTGCAGGTGGCGGCGCCAGCCGACGACCAGGTCTCGGACGGTCTCGGGCGTCTCAGCTGTGATGACAGAGGACAATGGGCCCTCGGAGTTGGTGACGGCAGCGCGCAGAGTGAAAGTAGCGTTGCGGGCGGGGGCGCGACAGCATCAACTTCCCGGCAGTCACCTCGTCCGGATTTCCGAACCGGGTGCAAGACGTGCACTCTCCCAGCCGGAGAACGCTCGTGAAGTTGACGATGGCGCTCGCGCTCGCCGTGCTGCTTCCCGCCGGACTCTGCGCCCAGCAACCGGCGCCGGTACGGGTGCAGGGCACGGTATTCGACAGTCTCACGCGCACGCCGATTGCCCATGCGCTGGTACAGTTTGCCCGCGAGAATGGCGATCCGGGCGTTGTATCGGACAGCACGAGTGCCGACGGCAAGTTCACGGTGCTGCTGCCGCCGGGGGCGTGGATTGCCGGGTTCATGCACCCGCGCCTGGATTCGCTGATGATCGAGCTGCCGGCTCGGCGTGTGGAGGTCGTGCCGGGCAAGCGAGTGCGGGTCGTACTGGCGATTCCTTCACGACGCAGGCTCATGCAGGTGCTGTGCGGCGCCCAGAAGGAAGATTCGGTGGGCGTCCTGCAGGGTTACGTGTTCCGCGCGCCGCAACAGGCCACGCTCGACTCCGGCGGCGTGTACGTGCAGTGGACCGAGATACAGATTGGCCAAGGCGGGGTGCGGTCCGACATGCTCACGCTGCGCGCGAGTGTAAGCCCCGACGGCAGCTACCGGGCCTGTGGAGTACCGGCCAACACGCAGGCGGTGGTCTGGGCGCAACGCGGCACGGCAAGCACGGGACTCATCGAGACGGAGATCCCGAAGTATGGCATCGCCCGACAGGATCTGGTGCTGGACCCGGAGGCGACGCGCGAGATCGCGGCGCCGAGCGACAGCGCCATCGTCGAAGAACCTACGCCGCTGCTGCCGGGTGAGTTGCTGCGCCCGTTGCCCAGGGTGGGATCGGCGCGATTCAGCGGCGTGGTACGCGACGTGGGTGGCAAGGTGCTGGAGAATGCCCGCGCTCGCATCATTGACCACCGTCCGGCCAGGACGAATGGTGCCGGCGTCTTCGTGCTCGATTCACTCGCGCAAGGCACGCAGACGCTGGAGGTCCGCGCGTTGGGGTATGTCCCGGAGAGCCGCGTCGTCAACGTCACGGCCGGCGCGCCACCAGACACCATTCGACTGACTTCGCTGAAGGCGATGCTCGATACCGTCCGGGTAACCGCCGAACGTGTCTTCGACGCCGACGTCAATGGATTCGAGCAGCGCCGGCGCAGTGGCGTGGGAAGGTACTTCAGCCATGAGGATATTGCGCGCAGGCACCCGCCCGATTTTACGCACGTGATGTACGGCATGCCCTTCGTGCGAGTGGAGTTCCGTGGCGACACTGCGTCGCTCTCGATGCGCGGTACGATAGGCCGGTGCTCGCCGGCGGTCTTCCTTGACGGGATCGAGCAGTTTCTCGAGACCGAGAGCGACCTGACCTTCCTGGTTCAACCGGAAGACATCGCGGGGGTGGAAATCTATACGTCGGGGGCGTTGACTCCGGCGCAGTTCTGGAGCCGTGCCCAAAGCCAGGGATGCGGCAGCATCATGGTCTGGACGCAGGCCCGGCGACCCAACCCCAGGCTGCCAGAGAAGCCGCCGCAGTAGGGCCGTTCATCAACATCGGCTTGCCGGAGAGCGGGTGTTGCCGGAGAGCGGGTCGCGCCCTGCCTAGCGTCGGCGCATACTTCACAAGGCGCAATTGATGCCTCTCCACCCTTCGGAACGAGGACGGCACGATGACCCTGAACGAGTTTTCACGCCTGCGCATTCTCCCCGTAGTCCTGATGGCCGCCCTGACGGCAGGCACGGCACTCGCCGAAAAACCCGACTGGGCCGGCCAGGGCAAGAACGGCAAGAACGAACAGAAAGGACAAGACAAGGGCAAGAAGAAGCAGCAGGGCGGCCAGGAGGTCAGGATAGGCGGTTACTTTGGCGATCAACAGCGTGTGGTGACCCGGGAGTATTACGACAAGCAGTATCGCGCGGGTCGCTGCCCGCCCGGCCTGGCGAAAAAGAACAATGGCTGCATGCCTCCGGGCCAAGCCAAGAAATGGAACGTGGGTCAGCCGTTGCCGAGCAACGTGGTGTATTACCCGCTTCCGCAATCCTTGGTGATTGGGTTGGGCGCTCCGCCTGCGGGGCACGAGTATGTTCGCGTGGGCAGCGACATTCTGCTGATGGCCCTGGCGACCAACTTGATCGTGGATGCGATTCCGGCCCTGGGCAGACCCTGACCATCGCGGGCAACTGGATCGTCGCCCGCCGGTTCTCACGATAGTAAATTGCGTGTCATGACCGAACGCCTGTCCGCGCTGGCACGACGCATGACCGGGTCGGAGATCCTCCGGATCGTTGTCGAGGTGCGCGAGATGCTGGCGCAGGGAAGGCCACTGTGCAATCTCACGATTGGCGACTACGCCCCGGCGCAGTTCCCGGTTCCCGAGCGCCTCGCGCGCGACATCGCGCGCTACGTCGAGGGCGGGCAGACCAACTACCCGCCGTCCAATGGCCTCCCGGAGCTGCGGAAGGCGGTGGTGGCGTTCTACAGGCAGTGGCTCGGGCTCGAGGTTCCGCTCGAGGGCGTCCTGATCGCCGCTGGTGGCCGACCGATCATTTATGCCGCGTACCGCACCCTGGTGGATCCACTCGACCGGGTCGTCTACCCGGTGCCCAGCTGGAGCAACGAGTACTACGCGCAGATCTGCGGCGCGACGGCGGTCGAGGTGCCGTGCGGCGCCGATGCCCACTTCCTCCCGACGGCGGCGGCGCTCGAGCCATGCGTGCGCGGCGCGGCGCTCCTCGTGCTCAACTCGCCTCTGAATCCGGCGGGAACGGTATTCACCGCGCAGCAACTCGGCGCGATCTGCGACGTCGTGCTCGCCGAAAACGCGCGCCGTCCGGCGGGAGCGCGGCCGCTGTTCCTGCTGTTCGACCAGATGTACTGGATGCTCACCTTCGCCGGGGCGAAGCACGTCAACCCGGTGATGCTGCGACCGGAGATGGCGAAGTACACCATCTCCCTGGACGGGATCTCGAAGTCGTTCGCGGCGACCGGCCTGCGCGTGGGCTGGGGCGTGGGGCCGCCGGACGTGATCAGCGCGATGTCGAACCTGCTGACGCATGTCGGCGCGTGGGCGCCACGTCCCGAACAGCTCGCGACCGCCGACCTGCTCGGCGCCACCGACGACATCCGCGCATTCCACGCGAAGATGCTTCCCGCGCTGGAGGAGCGGCTCCGGCTGCTCGCCGACGGAATCGGCGCACTCAAGCGCGACGGATTCCCGGTGGATTCGACGCCGCCGAGCGGCGCCATCTACCTGAGCGCGCAGTTCGCGCTGCAGGGCATGCGCACGCCGGCCGGCGTGCGGCTCGAGACGAACGAGCAGATCCGTGGCTACCTGCTGCTGGCGGCGGGGCTGGCGGCGGTGCCGTTCCAGGCATTTGGCGCGCGCGAGGAAACGGGGTGGTTCCGGCTGTCCGTCGGCGCGGTCTTGCCGGAACAGATTCGCGCGCTGATGCCGAGACTCCGGGAGGCGCTCTCGGCGCTCGGGTGATCAGCACCCGGCGATTCCGCTGCGTCGAGGCATGAGCCAATTGGAGTAGTCTCTTCGCGCGATGGTTGCGCCATTGGACGGCCGCTACTCATTCGACAAGTACCACGCCCCCGGAAACGCGGTCCGCAGCCGACGGCGCATGGGGCGGTTCATGTCGGACGACGAGGGCGACTCCGTGTCAGCAACGACGATGGTGAAGGCTCAGGGCAGTCGGCAGCGTTCGGGCTGCGGGAATGGGGCCATGCGACGCGTCTCATTGTTTCGCGCCGCCGGAATTGCTGCGGTGTTCGCCTCTGGCGCGCTGCTCGCCGCCTGCAGTTCCACCGCGACCACCGCTGCCGGACAAGGCACGCTGGCCGTGCATCTCACTGATGCTGCGTTCCCGACCGACTCGGTGAAGAGCGTCGACATCTTCGTCGTGCGTGTGGATGCGCGACAGTCCGCCGTGGATTCCGCGGGGGCGGCAAAAGGCGCCACCGACGACAGTGCAAGCACGGGCGGCTGGACGACACTTACAGCGCCCAACCAGAGCGTGAACCTGCTCGCCTACCAGAACGGCGCGGCGCTTCCGCTGGGCCAGGCAAATGTCGCTGCCGGGAGCTACCAGGGGTTCCGCCTCATCATCGATCCGACGAAATCGAGCCTCACCCTGAAGAACGGAACGGTGCTGAGTGGCACGAGCACGCCAAACGTCATGTTCCCCAGCGCAGCGCGGAGCGGGATCAAGATCGTGCTGGCACAGCCGATAAGCGTCACGGTAAACCAGACGACGAACGTGCTGGTCGACTTTGTGGTGGGCAGCAGCTTCGTGATGCGAGGGAACTCGATCTCGCAGAACGGACTGCTCTTCACGCCTGTCATCCGCGGTTCGCTGAAGCCATAGGTGCCCCCTTCGCGCCACTCCCCACCATTGGGGACGGACGCGTCAATCATCTGCAATGGAGTGCAACACCATGACCACGTCACGCTTGACCTTGACTGCATTGAGGTCGACGCTGCTCGGCGCGCTGCTCATCGGCTTTGCCACGATGGCCTTCGCGCAGAAGACGAAGCCTCCCGTGGGACCACCCGTCACGACCCAGGGGACGATGAAATCCTCTCCCAAGGCTGACAAGGGCCAGGACGTGGCCGCCTCGAAGCGCGCCGACGCGCGCGACGACAAGGCCGTACAGGTCACGGACAAGCTCCAGAACAAGGAGCAGC
>Ga0209014_10002115_pt1 | contig 11636 bp, 8 predicted proteins | sample BarGraNGADG00212_FD_184491 | JGI IMG/M metagenome (GOLD analysis project Ga0209014, IMG submission 184491) | Arctic peat soil microbial communities from Barrow, Alaska - Barrow Graham LP Ref core NGADG0002-212 (SPAdes) (version 2) | ecosystem: Environmental > Terrestrial > Soil > Wetlands > Peat... | reverse complement strand
CATGCACGAGCGCAGCACTTCTGCAAACGTTCGCAGGGCCTCGTCGCCTGCCGGGTGGCCGTGCCGGTCGTTGAACCTCTTGAAGTGGTCGAGATCGAGCATCAGGACGGTCACCGGCTCGTCGGGCGTCCGCTCCGTCAGCGCGTGTTCGAGGGCATGATCGAAGGCGCGGCTGTTCGCCAGGCCCGTACGCGCATCCGTGCTGGCCTGGTCGCGCAGGACACTCAGGAGATGGCGGTTGCCAATCGCGAGTGCGGCGTGGGCGGCGATCTGGGCGACGCCGCGACGGATGTCGATAGGGAGTGCGCGTGGGCTCTCCCAGTACAGATGGATGACCCCGATGGCCTCTCCGCTAACGAGGGGGACACAGGCCAGGGTGCCGTGCTCGGCCGGGTAGATGGGGCAGTGGACGCTCAGCGGAGCGGCAAGGTCCGACGAGACGTACATCGCGCCGCGGATGATCCCGGCGCACTTCGAGAGCGCCTGGAGGGCGATGACTTCGGCGACCGCCCCGCCAACGGTCGCTTCGGGGGTTGCCCGGTCGAGCGAGGCGTTCAGGATGTGGATGACGCCGGCGTCCGGATGAACGAGCAGCTCCATTGCCTCGAGGTTCGCTCTGGCAACCGCGGTGTCGTCGGCTGCGAATGAGGTCGTCTCGGTGAACTTGTTGAGGATCCCCGCCTGCAGTGCATCTTGCTCGAGGTCGTGGCCGAACTTGCGGATGAGCAGAAGGCTGAGCGCGGCGGACACCAGAAGGACGCCGAGGCCGAACAGGGTCGCAACCGTTCGGGTCGTTGCCAGCGCGTCCTCGCGCAGCCTGAGGTCCTCTTCGGCGAGGTTGAGCTGAACGCTGAGCTGCCCGAGCGCCGCACGGACGACGTCTTCCTCCGGGAACGACGCCTGCGCGAACGGGGGCAGCGCCGCGGCTCCTCCCGCCTGAACCGCCGCTATCGCCGGTCTGGCGAACGATGAGCGCCACGACGCCGTGGCCCTTTCGAGATCGGCGATCGCGCCTTCCAGGCCCACCCGCTCGACCGCGCCGTTGCGCATTCCCGCCGTCACCGCGGCTTCGTCCGTGACCGCCGCCTCGAACCGGGTCACGAGCAACGGATCGCGAGATAGAAGGTAGTCGTCGATGGCCGCCTGCTGTGCGCCCACGTCGTTCGTGACGGCTGCGGCCTCGGCCCACAGATCGCTCGTCTGGCGGCTATCGACCTGGATGTCGAGCCGCTCGGATTCCGTCCGTGCATAGGCAAAGGCAACCAGCAGGATCGCGAGGAAGGTGAGGCCGGCGAGCACGACCAGAAACCTGTTGTTGCGCGAAATCCCATGGCGCATGGGTCGAGTCTAGGAAGCCGAGTCAGAGCGGACTTCCGCCCGGAAGTCCGAAAGGTTGGAACGTTCGTTCGGTGCGCCCTGGCCGATATGTCGCACTCGCCCACGATGCGTTGGCGATCGGCGCACGCCCGGCTGGCATCGGGCAACGCCGGCTGAACAGCTGGGACCTGGGCTCCGCAACGCCCGGCGGCACATCCAGGCGGCGCGACCGAAGGGTCCGACTTCTGCGAAGATCGTCCCGTGAAGGCGGCGGCTTCTGTCCAGGCGCGGCGGGCCTTCGTTCTCTTCGCCCTGATGTCGGTGCTCTGGGGCATCCCTTACTTCTTGATCCGGGTCGCGGTCGCCGAGATCTCGCCGGCGACTCTGGTCTTCGCTCGCACCGGCATCGGAGCCCTGGTTCTGCTGCCGATAGCCCTCCTTCGGACCGATGTCCGGTCGGTGCTCGCGCGCTGGCGCTGGGTCGTCGCCTTCGCCGTCGTCGAGATCGGGGTGCCGTGGGTGCTTCTCGGTTCCGCGGAGCAGCGGGTCACGAGCTCGCTGGCCGGTCTGCTCGTCGCCGGCGTGCCGCTGGTCGGCACCATCGTCGCGGTCGGCTCGGGGAGTCGCGATCGCCCGGGCGCCGCAGGTCTAGTCGGGCTGCTGGTCGGACTGGCCGGCGTCGCGGCGATCATCGGAGTCAACCTCGGTACGTCGGATACGAGGGCGCTGCTCGAGATCGGCGTGGTCGTCGTCGGCTACGCGGTCGGCCCCGCCATCCTGTCTCGGCGGCTGGCCGGCCTGTCGAGCGTGGGCGTGATGGCACTTTCCCTGTCGCTCTGCGCTCTGGTGTATGCCCCGGTTGCCGTGCTCCAGCGGCCCGCCGTAATGCCCTCCGCCGACGCCATCGCGGCCGTCGCGATCCTCGGAGTGGTCTGCACGGCGCTCGCGTTCGTGCTCTTCTCGGCTCTCATCGACGAGATCGGCCCCGTCCGTGCCACCGTGATCACGTACATCAACCCGGCGGTGGCAGCGCTGCTGGGTGTCGTGGTCCTGCGCGAATCGTTCACGGCGGGGATGGCCATCGGTTTCGCGCTCGTGATCTTGGGCTCGACGCTTGCCACACGTCCGGGGCGGGCCGGCGCGGCGGATGAGCGGCTTGCGATCGGAAACGGCCTGCCAGCTCAAGCCGGGGCGGACGAGCCGGTCGCGTAGCCGGCGGCGCGGGGAAGCGCTCCGGTTTAGGAGCCGAACAGGCCGCCGAAGAGCGAGCCGAACAGCGAGTCGATGAGGCCGCGCGAGGTCGTGTTGGCGTGGACTCGCAGGCTGGACCGCTCACTCGACGTGTCGGCTGCGCTCGGAGGGCTCGACGGGGTGGGGCTCGGGGCCGCGGCCGTGGTGTCGGGCTGCGATGGCGCCGGCAGGCTCGGGGTCGGGGCTGCGGTTGGCTCGTCGGTTGGCGCTTCGGTCGGACTCGCGGTCGGACTCGCGGTCGGGGCGGTCGAAGGCGTGGCGCTCGGGCTTGCGGTCGCGGCCGGCTTCGAGGTCGGCTTGCGAATCGGGACCGGCGTAGGCGCCGGCGCGGCGGCGCGGGTCGGGGCGGGGGTCGAAACCGGGACCGGCGTAGGCGCCGGCGTGGCGGCGCGGGTCGGGGCGGGGGTCGAAACCGGGGCCGGTGGGGCAACGGTGGCGCCGCACGGGATCGAGAACAGCACGGCGTAGAGCTTGCGGCCGTCCGCTCCCTTGTACGCGCCGACGCCGACGTGCGCCCACGCACCGAGGATGTTGGCTCGATGCCCCGCAGAGGCCATGAACGCGACTTCGATATTGGCGGTCACGACTTCGTCTGAGTAGGTGCTGTAGCCGATGTTCTCGCCCGCGGACTTGAAGCAGTAGCCGTCGCTCTGCATGAAGGTGAAGACCTGGTTGTTGGTGGGCGGGATCTGGTGGCTGAAGTACTTGTTGTCGCCCATGTCCTTGGCCCGCCACTCGGCCTCCTTGTGGAGGTAGGTGTCGTTGACGAGCGCGGTAAGCCCGGCCTTCGCACGGTCCTGATTGGTCAGCGACAAGAGGAGCTGCTCATCGCTGGGACTGAAGGCCGAGGCATCCCAAGCGAAAGCTGTACCCGCGGTGGAGACGATGGTTACTGCCGCGAGAGCGAAGGCCGCGGCGGCCATTCGCAGGCTGTGCGGCGAACGGCGCGCGGTAGCCGTGGACGAGTTTGCGATGCTGGGCATATCGGCGTCGGACCCCAACTTGCTTGACTTCCCAACGCTAGGTCGGGAGCGGCGGCCCGTGACTAGCCCTCATGTCCTCCCCGCGGGGTCAGGTGGTACCAGGCCGCCCCGTCAGAGAATCCTCAGAATTCCTCTTCCGGATCGATCTGACGCCACGGCTTGGGTGCCAGGAGGCGCCAGGCAGGCAGGCCGTTCGGAGGGGTGGATCCAGGGCGCAGTTGAGCGGAGGCGGCGGCCCTTCCCGGGTCGCCGGCTCTTTCTTTACGGCTGGCGGCAGGCAGGCGAGAATACGACGATGAAAGCCGAGTTGGTCGAGTTCGGGCGGCTCGAAATCGAAGGCGAGCGCTACAACCGCGACGTGGTGATCGAAGCGGGTCGGATACGCAAGCGGGACAAGGGCCCCTCGAAGGCCCTGCCCCACCGGGGTCGGCACACGCCACTGACCGCCGCCGAAGAGATCCCGTGGGGCGGCAAGCGGCTGATCGTCGGTACCGGCGCCAAAGGACAACTCCCCATCGCGACCGAGCTGCGCGCCGAGGCCGAGCGCCGGGGGATCGAGATCGACGCACTCCCGACCATCGAGGCCTGCCGGCTCCTGGCGGACGTCGATCCGGCCGACGTGTACGCAATCCTCCACGTGACCTGCTAGGGGTCGATCGAAGCCGTCGATACCGGCCGCGTGGCCTTGACTCTGCGCGACGCGTCACCGACAGTTGTGCGACGGACCAGACAGGAGGGGACGACGGTGGGTAAAGCCGGGCAAGCGGCGGCGTTTGCGCCGATCCTGGAGTTCGATTTGACTCGGGAAGCGGTCATCGAGCCGAGTGCCGTGATCAAGCCGCGCGATGTTCCGGAGTGCGCGGTGCTCTGTTTCTTCCAGGATGTCATCGAACGTGTCGTCCGCGACCATGGCGGTCGCGAAGTCATGCGCCTTCGCTCGGAGATCGGCGACAACCCGATCTACGAAATCCGGCATGGCGACCATCGGCTGGCCATCGTGCATCCAGGCGTCGGCGCGCCCCTCGCCGCGGGTTTCCTCGAAGAGCTTGTCGCTCTCGGCTGCCGCTCCTTCGTCGCTGCGGGCGGCGCGGGCGTTCTCGTTCCCGAGCTGGCCCTGGGGCACGTCATCGTGCCCACGGCGGCCGTTCGAGACGAGGGCACCAGCTACCACTACCTGCCACCGAGCAGGGAGGTAGAGGCAAATCGCGAAGTCGTCGCCGCGATCATCGCCACTCTCGAACGACACAAAGTTCCGTTCGTAACGGGCAAGACCTGGACGACGGACGCGCTCTACCGTGAGACGCGAACCAAGGCGGCCCGCCGCGTTGCCGAGGGCTGCCTCACCGTCGAGATGGAGGCCGCGGCGTGCTTCGCAGTCGCCGCTTTCCGAGGCGTGCGGTTCGGCCAGATCCTCTACGCGGGCGACGACCTGTCGGGTGACGTGTGGGATGAACGAGCTTGGGTCCGCCACGCGTCGGGTCGCGAGAAGCTGTTCTGGCTCGCCGCCGAGTCCGTCGTCAGCCTGACCGAACCCGACCTGGTCGATTCCGCGAGTAGCCCGGCGAGGTAGAACCCGCGATCGACGATGCGGGACTCCGGCACGGGGCGGAGCAACGCTCGGTCGGAGTGGCTGCCGGCCGTCGGTCGGCCGAGGTTAGACTTCCATCGAGCAGTGTGCGAAGGGTGCCAATGGAACTCACGTCGACCGTGGAAGCCAACCGCTTGTTCGCGCCGGACCCCGCCCAGCGGCGCGTCGCCCGCGAGCTGTACGACGGCATCGCCCGGCTTCCGATCATTAGCCCGCACGGCCACGTCGACGCGCGACTCCTGGCCGATCCGAACGCCACCCTCGGGACTCCGGCGGACCTGTTCATCATTCCGGACCACTACGTCCTGCGGATGCTTTACTCGCAGGGAATCCAGCTCGACGCGCTCGGGATTCCGACGCGAGACGGGCCCTCGGCGCGGCCCGTGGCCGAGACCGACCATCGCCGCGTCTGGCAGCTGTTCGCCGACAACTTCTTCTTGTTCCGGGCGACCCCGTCCGGCATGTGGCTCGCCGACGAACTCCGCGACGTCTTCGGGATCGCCGAGCCATTGGGGAGCGGCAATGCCGCCGCGATATACGAGGAGCTGTCGGCGAAGCTCGCCAGCCCAGAGTACCGGCCGCGCACGCTCTTCGACCGGTTCGGCATAGAGACACTCTGCACGACCGACGACGCCGCCGACCCGCTCGACGGCCACCGGGCGATCCGCACGTCCGACTGGTCCGGCGACGTGCGGCCGACGTTCCGGCCCGACGGCGTGATCAAGCTCCTCATCCCCGAGTGGCGCGATAGTCTCGACGCGCTTTCGGGTGCGGTTGGGCGGGAGATCACCACGACTGCCGCGCTCGTGGCGGCGCTCGAGGAACGCCGCTCGTACTTCCGTGAGATGGGTGCGGTGGCGGTCGATCTCGGCGCGGAGTCGGCGTACGCGGCTTCGCTCGGCGAGATCGAGGCGGACGCGATCCTCGCGGGGGCCCTCCGTGGCGAGGCGACGCCTGAGGAGGCCCGTCGGTTCACGGGCCACATGCTGATCGAGATGGCCCGGATGAGCGTCGAGGACGGACTCGTCATGCAGCTCCACGTGGGTCCGGTCCGCGACCACAACCGGGCGCTGTTCGAGCGGTTCGGCCCGAACCTGGGCGGTGACATCCCCGTCGCCCTGGAGTTCACACGCAACCTCCAGCCTCTCCTGGAGCGGTTTGGGAACGATCGGCGCCTGACTCTCATCCTGTTCACCCTCGACGAGACGACCTACGCGCGCGAGCTCGCGCCTCTGGCCGGCCTCTATCCGGCGCTCCGGCTCGGGCCGCCATGGTGGTTCCACGACAGCCCGAACGGGACGGCCCGCTACTTCGATCAGGTCATCGAGACGGCCGGGCTGTACAACACCGTGGGGTTCAACGACGACACGCGAGCCTTCTGCTCGATCCCCGTCCGCCACGACGCCTGGCGGCGCTCGAGTGCCAACTGGCTGGCGGGCCTGGTGGTCTGCGGGATTCTGGGCGAGGGCGATGCCCGCGCGATGGCCGCCGACATGGCCTACGGCCTGGCGAAGCGAGCCTACCGGCTGGACGGTGCAAGAGCACAGGCAGCGCGGTGAGCGACGTAGACGGCGCGCCGCCGGGCGGGCAGCCGGGCCTCTTCGACCTGAGCGGCAGCACCGCGGCGGTAATCGGCGGCACCGGCGTCCTCGGCGGGGAGATCTGCCACGGCCTGGGCCGCGCCGGCGCCGCGATCGCGGTAATGGGCCGCTCGGCCGAGCGGGGCGAAGCTCGCGTGGCTGCGCTCCAAGTCGAGGGGATTCGCGCCGCTTTCGTCGCAGTAGACGCGACCGATCCGGCGTCTCTCGAGACCGCTCGCCGGGCTGCCGAAGGTCGGTTCGGACCGGTGAACGTCCTCGTCAACGCTCCGGGCATCAACAGCTCGACGCCGTTCCTGGAGATCGGCCTCGACGAATGGCATCGCATCGTCGACGCGAACCTGACCGCGGTCTTCCTCGCCTGCCAGGTCTTCGTCCGGTCGATGATCGCGAGCGGCAACGGCGGTTCGATCATCAACCTGTCGTCGGCCTCGTCCGGCCCGCCGCTGTCGAAGGTGCTCGCCTATTCGGTCAGCAAGGCCGGCCTCAACAACCTGACGCAATACCTTGCGCGCGAGCTCGCTCCACATCGAATCCGGGTCAATGCCATCGCTCCGGGCTTCTTTCCCGCGGAGCAGAATCGAGCCCTCCTCTCGGAGGATAGGGTGCGAGCGATTCTGGGACACACACCCGCGGGGAGGCTCGGCGAGCCGGGCGAGCTCGTCGGGACGGCGGTCTGGCTCGCATCCGGGCGAGCCTCCGGCTTCGTCACCGGCGCGATCGTCCGGGTCGATGGCGGCTTCAGCGCGATGACGATATGACCGAGGACAGCGAGGGTCGGATGAGCGACCCGCCTGTCGTGTCTCCACTCGCCGCGTTCCCGGAGTTCGCCCGCGGAACGCTGCCCGAATGGGCGCTCGTCCGCCAGCGGTTCGATCCGGGGGAGATCGCCGCCGTCGGCGCGGCCGTCCGGGCCGCGCTCGACCCGGTGATGGCCGCGGTCGCCCCGGGGGCGCGGGTCTGCCTCGCGGTCGGGAGCCGCGGCATCGACCGGATCGACGAGGTGGTGCGAGCCGCCGTGGAACGGCTCCACGCTGCCGGTGCGAGCGTCTTCATCGTCCCGGCGATGGGCAGCCACGGCGGAGCAACCGCTGCGGCCAACTCGAAGTGCTCGCCGAATACGGGATCACGCCCGAGTCGATGGGCTGCGAAATCCGCTCCTCGATGGACACGGTCGAGTTGGGCGAGGTCAGGCCCGGCGTGCCTGTCTTCGTGGACCGCAACGCCTTTGAGGGTGCCGACTTCATCGTCCCGATCAACCGCGTGAAGGTCCACACCGACTTCAGCGGCCCGGTCGAGAGCGGCCTGATGAAGATGATCGCGATCGGCCTGGGCAAGCAGAAGGGCGCCGACACTTTCCACGGCCAGGGCTTCGCGGTCTTCCACGAGCTGATCCCGGAAGTGGCGACGTGCACCATCGCCCGCGCCCCGATCCCGTTCGGCCTGGCGCTCGTCGAGAACGGCCACGCCAGGCTGTTCCACATCGAGGCGGTCCCAGCCGAGCGGATCGCTACCCGCGAGCCCGAACTGCTCGTGATGTCGACCGACATGCTCGCCCGGCTGCCGCTGGCGGCGATCGACGTCCTGATCCTCGACCAGATCGGCAAGGACGTCAGCGGCCTGGGCATGGATTCGAACGTCGTGGGCCGCTACCTCTTGGGGCCGACCGGTATGCCGCCGGCTATCCAGCGGATCGTCGTCCGCGACCTCACCGCCGCCACGCAGGGCAATGCCGTCGGGATCGGCATGGCCGACGTCGCACTGCGCCGGGCGGTCGAGAAGATCGACTACCGCAAGACCTACATGAACAGCATCACGGCCAAGACTCCGGAGGGCGTCCGCGTCCCGATGACGGTCGACTCCGATCGGGAGGCCATCTCGATCGCCCTCGCGTGCTGCCTCAGAGTTGCCCCCGAGAGCGCCCGGATCGTTCGAGCGCGCGATACGAAGCACCTCGAGCTGCTCTACGTCAGCGCGTCCGCGCTACTCGACGTGCTGGAGGCCGGTGCCTGCGAGGTCGTCCGGCCGCTCGGGCCGATAGGCTTCGACGCGGCCGGAATGCTCGTCGACTCGCTCGCGCAGGGCCTGCGGAGGCTGGCAGAGTTGCGAGGCTCCGGTCTGCCGCGGCGGGCCGCCGTCGAGGCTGCGGTGGCTAGTCCCAGGGACGAAGCGGCGCCAGGAAGTCGACGATCAGGGCATTGAGCCGGTCCGGAACCTCCATGCCGATCATGTGGGCCACGTCGGGCCATACGACCGCGCGGGCGTCGGGCGCTCCGGCGTGGAGGCGTCGCGCCGCCAGGACGATGTCGGATACGTCGAGCTCTCCGGCGACCGCGAGAACGGGGCAGTGCAATTCGGCCAGGCGGACGTTGGCTGGCGGATCGAGTTGGATCGGCCGGCCCTTGACGCGCCCACGCTCGCACAACGGCCGGATCATCGACCTGACCGACTCGCGGATCGCCGCGTCCACTCGATCCGGCGCCTGACCGGGGCCGTCCACCCAGACTCGGACGTTGAAATCGACCATCGCTTCGATGTCCGGCTGGGCGGCCGACTCGAGGCGCTCGCCTTCGTCGGAGAGGGCCTGCTCCTCCGGGGTCAGTTCGCCCTCGAAACCGCTGAGGCCGGCGCCAACGCCCACTACCGCGACGACTCGGCCGGGGAATTCGATCGCCGTGTCGACGGCGATCTGCCCGCCACGGCTGCTGCCGACGAGCGCGGCTCGAGCGACTCCGAAGTCGTCGAGCACCGCCAGCAGATCGGCCCTGTGGCTGAAGTCGACGTCGTCGGTCGTCGAGGCGCCGAAGGCCCGATAGTCGTAGCGGATCGCGCGAAAGCCGGCCTCGACGAGCCCCGGGACCATGGCGTCCCAGGCCCGGTGGTCGGCAATGGCCGCATGTATGAGCACGATCGGCGGCCCCTCACCGTCGCTCGTGGCGAAGAGGCGACCGCCCGGAACCTCGATGAAGCGTTCCATTCCCCGAGTATGCGTTACCCCCAAGCGCCGGACAATGTCGAGCGCGGTCCTTCAGACTTGGTCGGGGATTTCCGCCGGCGCTTAAGCGTTTGCCCGGTCCTCGGCGTCTAGTGGATGTGATGACCGACGAGCTGTCGCCCCAGGCCGAGATCGGACCCCTCGCCGTCGACGAGCCCGAACGCGGGAGCATGATGAGGATCCGGGCTCGAATCGGCGAACGGGTATCTCCGGCGGCCTGGTTCAGCCTGGCGGCCTTGCTGCTCGCTCTCGTCGTCGCCGGCTGCTTCCGGAGCACCGCGACACCCTCGCGGAGCGGCCCCGGGCGCAGCCGTCAGCGACGCCCGGGCCGTGCTCCAGATGCTGCCGGCCAGCTAACTCGTCCGTTGACATTGCGCGTCCGCCGACGCTCAACTCAGGGCTTGTACAGCTCGGCTGAGTCGAGGGCCACGGCCTTGACCGCGGGGCCGGCGGTGTATCCGTCCGTGCCGCCGGCGATGAGGACGCGGCCGTCGGGAAGCAGGACGGCGCTCTGGAACTGACGGGGAGTCGCCATCGACCCGGCCGGGCTGAACGTGCTGCTCGTCGGGTCGAAAAGCTCGGCAGAAGCGAGCACGTTCTTCGCCGTGGGCGGCGTGTCGGGACCGTCGGAGCCGCCGGCGACGAGGACGCGGCCGTCTGATAGGAGTGTGGCAGTGTGCCAGGCACGCACGGTCGCCGTCGATCCGACCGGGCTGAAGGTGCCGCTCTTGGGGTCGTACAGCTCGGCTGAGGCGCGGATGGCGGTGCCGTCTTCGCCCCCGACCATGAGGACGCGGCCGTCGGTGAGCAGGGTGGCTGTCGCGCCGAACCGCGCGGTGCCCATCGAACCCGTGGCGGTGAACTTGCCCGTCTTCGGGTCGTACAGCTCGGCTGAGGCGACCGGCGTCGTGGCGACGGCTGGCGGGCTCTGGGAGCCGCCGGCGATCAGGACGCGGCCATCCTTGAGCAACGTCGCCGTCGCGCTGTCGCGGGTGATCGTCATCGAGCCCGTGAGGCTGAAGGTGCCGGTCTTCGGGTTGTATAGCTCTGCCGATGCGACCGCCTTCGAATCTCCGGGGTAGTAGTTTCCGTTGTCCACGGCCAGCTCGGTGATCGCTCCCCCCGCGAGGAGGACGCGGCCGTCCGCGAGCGCGACCCCAGCCTCGTCGTATCGCGGGACCTTCAGCGATCCGGTCTGGCTGAACTTCCCGGTCTTTGGGTCGAACAGCTCTGCTATGTAGTCGCGCTTCAGGACCGTACCCGCGCTGCCGATGCCGCCAGCGACCAGGACGCGGCCGTCGGGAAGCTGAGCGACCGTCGGGTTGATGGTGGGCCAGAGCATCGCATCCGTCGGGCTGAAGGTGCCGGTCTTGGGGTCGTACAGCTCGGGCGTGTCCGACCCGCCGCCTTCGACATCCTGGCCGCCGGCGATGAAGACGCGGCCGTCCGAGAGCAGGATCGCGGTGCTGTCGAAGCGCCCCATCGCCAGCGAGCCGGTCGGGCTGAAATGCGACAACGGCGTGGGCGCCGGCGCCACCGCCGGAGAAGGCTGGTAGAGCTCGGCCGACGCAAGCGCCGTCTGGCCGCCCGCGCCGCCCCCGGCGATGAGGACGACGCCGTCGGACAGCGCGGTCGCGGTGGCGAATATCCGAGCGTCGGACATCGATCCAGCAGCGCTGAAGTTGGCTGTCTTCGGGTCGTACAACTCGGCCGAGGCACTGGCCGCCCCGTTTGCATCTTCGCCTCCTGCGACGAGAACGCGACCGTCCGCGAGTCGTGCGGCGGTATGACCGCTGCGGGCAATAGTCATCGAGCCGGTCGCGCTGAAAGCGCCGGTCTTGGGGTCGTACAGCTCGGCCGACGAGAGCGGCGTCAATTGCCCGCTCGCGACGTTTCCGCCGGTC
>Ga0209014_10002114_pt1 | contig 11642 bp, 4 predicted proteins | sample BarGraNGADG00212_FD_184491 | JGI IMG/M metagenome (GOLD analysis project Ga0209014, IMG submission 184491) | Arctic peat soil microbial communities from Barrow, Alaska - Barrow Graham LP Ref core NGADG0002-212 (SPAdes) (version 2) | ecosystem: Environmental > Terrestrial > Soil > Wetlands > Peat... | reverse complement strand
CGTTCTTGTAGCTCTGCGTGCAATGCGTCAGGCAACGGGCCGCGTCGTCCGACTGCGGGCACAGGTGTTCGTCGCCTTCGGCGTCGAGCGCGCGAACCGCCATGTGCCCCTGCTCCGCCAAATCCGCAACGCAGGCGCGAACAGTAGCAACGGCGTTGCTCGCGAAGAACATCGCCGCCAGAAAGAAAGTCAGATAGCGCATCCGCCTGAATCGCACGTCATTCCCCGTGTAGCACGCCGCAGCGAACTGGTCGAAGCCACCGCCGTCCAGCCTAACCGATGCCGTAAGACTAATGAATTCCGAACAAGCACGTTTGATACAGATCAAATGTACGCCGTTTCAGCCGGTACCGACAGGACATTTTGACCTCAAGCCCGGGGCCGCGGAGCGGAGTTGTAACGCAGCGTAACACTCCGCGCTGGCGCTACCTCAGCGTACAACAAGATAACGTAGCGCTTACATTCGCGTGGTGGAATAGGAACCGATGCGGCTGGATGACCCGATGCAGGGCAAAAGGTCTCGCAGAGTTCCAAACTTCATCAATCGGAGAATAGATCATGAAACGAGCAACGAAAATCGTAATCGCCCTCGGTACAACATTAACCCTCGGCTTGGCTGCCGCCACAGTGAACGCCCATCCGAATGGCATGGGATGGGGCGGGGGCGGCTACGGCATGGGGTCTGGGATGATGGGCGGCTACGGTCCGGGCTACGGCATGGGCCCTGGCTACGGCATGGGGCCGCAGGCCATGTTCAACGACAACCCTGGCGCTGCGGATGGCAATCTCGCCGGCCTGAAGTCCGAGTTGGGAATCACTGCCAAGCAGGAACCTGCGTGGCAGACGTTTGTCAAACAGGCCAAGCAGCGGGAAGAAAGCAGGCAGGCCTGGTTCGCCAAGATGCAGCAAGCGCGTAGCGCAGGCTCGGCGCCGGAAATGCTCGCGCAGCAAACGGAGCTGGTGAAGCAGCGTCAGGTCGAAATGGAGGCCAACGCCGCAGCCCTCAAGGATCTCTACGCGGCGCTCACGCCTGAACAGAAAGCGATTGCAGATCAGCGTTTCGGCGGAGTCGGTCCGGGATACGGTGCGGGGTACGGCCGGGGATACGGCGGCGGTCTTGGCGGACGCTTTCGCTAACAGCAAACGCGTAGGGCGGCGATGCAGCCGCCTTGCGTTTTGAAGGAGAAAAAGATGATGTGGGGATACGACGGATTTGGATTCGGAGGTGGCGGAATGGGTATTGGCATGCTGCTGTTCTGGGGATTGATCATTGCCGCCATCGTGGTGCTCGCGCGAGGATTCAGGGGCGTGTCGCGCGGGGACGGCGTGCGAAACCGGACGCCGCTGGAAATTCTTGGTGAGCGTTATGCAATAGGTGAGATCGACAAGACGGAGTTCGAGCAGAAACGGCGCGACCTCGGCGCGTCCTAGGCCGATGCGCATGGACGCGTGTCAACGGAGACCCGCAGGGTGCCGCACTTTGCGGAGGAGCCGGCGCCGATCGTCTGAGCTCCGGCTGTCTTCGCCCGATATCGGTCTGCCGGCGATGGATTACTTCCTTTACCACGTTGAATTGAAGAGCGCCAATCCTTACGGTTTCAAAGCCACGTACAATGCCACTCACCCGGATAGATCCGACAATCCGTTCGGCTGGGTATCGCCGTGGCAATTCGGACTGCATCAAGGTCCGATCACGCTCATGGTCGAGAACTATCGCAGCGGCTTGTTGTGGCGATTGATGCGAAGCTGCCCATATATTGTTGGCGGTTTGAGGCGAGCGGGCTTCACCGGAGGCTGGCTATGAAGGCGGCCGTGGATGCTTGGCTCGATTGCGTGGGCATTCGCCGGTCTTGGTACCTGTGCGTTGAATTGGATCCTCGTTTGGCCTACTTTGCTAAACTGGGCGGATCTATCAGATCGAAGGCGAACTAGATTGGACATGAAACTGAATCCGCCGGATCTTGAAAAAATCGCCGATCTCACGCTGGAACATTACAACCAGCGTGCCGAAGAGTTCTGGGAAGGCACGCGCGGTCACAACGTCAGCCAGAACATCGAGGCGCTGCTGCAAACCATCGAGGGTAAGCCGCCGTTCGCGATACTCGATTTCGGCTGCGGGCCCGGGCGCGACCTCAAGGTGTTTGCCGAGCTCGGTCATGTCGCGATCGGTTTGGAGGGCGCCGCCCGTTTCGCCGAAATGGCGCGCGCCTACAGCGGCTGCGTGGTGTGGCAGCAGGATTTCCTCAAGCTCGATCTGCCTCGGAACCAATTCGATGGCGTGTTCGCCAATGCTGCGCTGTTTCATGTGCCCAGCCAGGAGTTGCCGCGCGTGTTGCTGGAATTGCACGCGACCCTGAAACCGCGTGGTGTGGTGTTCACCTCGAACCCGCACGGCGATAATGAGGAAGGCTGGAACCGCGGACGCTACGGCGCGTATCACGATCCTGAGGCGTGGCGGCGCTATATGTCTGCCGCCGGATTCGCAGAGCTTGCCCACTATTACCGCCCCGCAGGCGTGCCGCGGGAACAGCAGCCCTGGCTGGCGACTGTCTGGCGCAGGTTGGCATCCTGAAGACAGTGTTTCTCGCTGCGCGAGCTTGCTTCAGCTTTGAGCCCGGTGGATTCTTACCTCTACCGCGTGTTCCAAACGATCGTCAACCAGGGGAACGGCCTCGTCTGGCTGCTCGACGCCGTCAACGGTTACACTGGTCTTGGTGTCCGCGGCGTGTGTTTGAACAACGATGATGTGGTAGACCGTTTCCCGGTAGCGGTAATGTAGCTTGAACGTTTCCCAATCTGCCGGCAGACAGGGTGCAAAGCGCAGTTTGTCGACCTCCAGCCTCAACCCCAGCAGCGATTCCACGATAAGCCGATACAGCCAGCCGGCGGATCCTGTGTACCAGGTCCAGCCGCCGCGGCCGGTGTGCGGCGCGACCGCATAGACGTCGGCCGCGACCACGTAAGGTTCTACTTTGTAGGTGGCAATCGCCGCCTCGGAACTCGCATGGTTTACCGGGTTGATCATGTCGAATAGTTCCCATGCGCGCCGGCTGTCGCCCAAGGCCGCGAACGCCATCACCGTCCAGATTGCCCCGTGCGTGTATTGCCCGCCGTTTTCGCGCACGCCCGGCACGTAGCCCTTTATATAGCCAGGGTTCAAAGTCGACTTGTCGAACGGTGGATCCAGGAGCTGAATCAGCGCGTGGTCACGGCGCACCAGGCGCCGATCCACCGCTGCCATTGCCGTGCGCGAGCGCTTTGGATCCCCCGCGCCGGACAGCACGGCCCAGCTTTGTGGAATTGCGTCAATCTGGCATTCGGCGTTGCTCGCCGATCCCAGCGGCGTACCGTCGTCGAAGTAGGCGCGACGGTACCACTCGCCATCCCAGCCGTTGCGCTCGATATTCTGGCGCAATTGTGCGGCCTCTATCTGACAGCGCTCAGCGAAGGACGTGTCGCTGCGCATGCGCGCAACCTCGGTGAATCGCATCAGCACCTCATACAGGAAGAAACCCAACCACACGCTTTCGCCTTTGCCCTGTGCGCCCACGATGTTCATGCCGTCGTTCCAGTCACCGGAGCCGATGAGCGGCAGGCCGCGCTCGCCAAAGCTGAGACCTCTCAGGATGGCGCGCACGCCGTGTTGGTATAAACTGGCCGACTCTACCGAGCGGCCGGGCAAGTCGTAATACGAGTCCTCTTCGGGGTTCACCGCTCGGCCTTCGAGGAAGGGTATGAGTTCATCCAGCACCCCGGCGTCGCCGGTGCTCAGAACATAGCGGCACATCGCCAACGGCAACCACAGGTAGTCGTCCGAACAGTGCGTGCGCACGCCGCGATCAGATGCGGGATGCCACCAATGCTGGACATCGCCTTCCCGGAACTGATGGGCCGCACAGCGCAGCAGGTGCGCGCGTACGAGCTTGGGCTCGGCATGGATGAGCGCCATCACGTCCTGCAACTGATCGCGGAAACCGAACGCGCCGCCTGATTGGTAGTACCCGCTGCGCGCCCACAGACGGCAGGCCAGAGTTTGATACAAAAGCCAGCCGTTGGTCAGCACGTTGAGGGACTGGTCGGGTGTTTCCACCTGCACTGCGCCGAGAGTATTCTTCCAGTACTGTCGTACCGCTTCGAGCGCACCCCGCGCAGCAGTTGATCCCCGGAAGCGATGCACCAGGTTGCCGGCGTCATTGGCGTCCCGGCCTACGCCGAGCCTGAACACAATCTCACGCTCTTGCCCGTCGGCGAGTTCGAATGGAACCTGGATCGCGGCACAGGGATCCAACCCGGCCCCCACCTTGCCGGAAAGCCACGACAGGGTCATCGCGGCCGGATTCTTGAGCGTGCCGTTGCGACCGATGAATTCCGCGCGATCGCCGCTGATGGTTCGGGCCGCATCGTCCACGTCGAAGAACGCAATCCGGCCGGCGAACTCCATGTTGTATCGGTTTCGGGCGTAGAGCGCTCCGCTGTTGGGGTTGATTTCGGTGATCACGTGCATGGTCGATTTCGACCGCAGATCGCCCAGCACCCATTCGACGTATCCCGTGGCGGAGAGCCGGCGCGATCGGCCTGAGTCGTTACGCACTTTCAGCACCGAGAACTTGATCGATGCGTCCAGGGCCACGTAAACCCACAGCTCCGAGCAGATACCGCCCTCGACGTGCTCGAAAACGCTGTAGCCGAAGCCGTGCCGGCTGACGTAGGATGCAGCTCCGCGGCTGGGCAGCGGCGTGGGAGACCAGAAATGGCCGCTCTCTTCGTCACGGATGTAACAAGCTTCTCCGCTCGCATCGCTCACGGGGTCGTTGTGCCAGGGAGTGAGGCGGAATTCGTGGGCATTCTCGCTCCAGGTGTAGGCCGCGCCGCTCTCGGAAATGACGGTTCCAAAGTGCGGATTCGCCTGCACATTCACCCAGGGTGCCGGCGTCACTTGCCCGTGAGCGGTCGTGATGACGTACTCGGTCCCATCAGGAGTGAATCCTCCCAGTCCGTTCCAGAGGATCAGATTGCGGCGCGGCAACTCAGCGGCAGCCGGGAGTTCGGGACGGTGGGTTCTGGTTGGCACCAGGCGCGAGACCCGCTTCTCGATAAAGCCGCGACGGTCGGTCTGTTCCGCCCGCGAGACCCGCCTCTCTATAAAGCCGCGACGGTTGATCTGTGCCGCCAGCGCGCCACGACTGTCGGTGATGATGGCGCGCGCGACCGATTGGAGCAGAATGCGGTCCTCGTCCGATATCTGCTCCGCTCGCCGCACGAAGATTCCGCCGGGCCGGTCTATCACGTGTGCCTCGAGGCCCACGGCAATCAGCCCCATGATTTGCTCCTGGAGCAATTGCCGGTAACCGGCGTGATCTTCATTCCAGATCACCAGGTCCACGGTGAGTCCCTTCAAGCGCCAGTAGGCGTGGGCCTGCACGAGTTGGCGTACCAGATCGATATTCGCCAGGTCGCTAATTTGCAGCAGCACGATCGGCAAATCGCCGGAAATGGCATAGCCCCATAAGCCGGATTGCCCGCGGCGGTTATTGATGAGAACGCTCGCGTCGGCGCGCAGCGAGGAATTGGCGTAGATGACAGAACTGGCAAGGCGTCCATAGAGTTGCGCGTCGGCCTCGGTGGCATTGATTTGCCGCAGGGTCACCTGGCTATGTGTCCACGCCAGTTCGAAAACCCGATCCGCAAGATGCTGATCCTGGTATTTCCCGACCATGCTTAAGGCGGCGTCGCGGGTTTCGTCGATACCGGAAACCATATCGATCGTTGCCGATTGTTCCGGATCGAGTGTTATTCGATACCGGATCGCAACAATCGGGTCCAGCACCGAACCCTGGCTGCCCGAGAGCGCCGCGGAATCGCTCATCGCTTGGGGAGCGGCGACAGTGCGTCCGCGGCCGATGAACCGCATGCGATCCGTTTCATAGGAAACCTCTGCGATCTCCGCCCCGTGCACGGCCATCAGGTGAAACATCCATGGCGCGTGCTCCTCGAGGGAGCGGGGCCGGCGCGTGCAGAGGATCGCCTGCCGCTCGCGGATGATCTCGGTCTGAACAAAAAGATTGCTGAACGCCGGATGCAGCGCGTCCGCGGCAGGTGCGGCGAGAACCACTTCAGCGTAACTCGTGACGTCAATCGTGCGAGGGATCCGCGCGCGGTTAGTGATGTGCACCCGGCGCAGTTCGATATCGTCTTCCGGCGAAACAACGATTTCGGTATACGTATCGAAATCGTGGTCGCGACGGCGAAACTCCGCCCGTCCCTCCGAGAACATCGCTTCGTAAGTTTCCGGTCGTTTGAGCGTCGGTTGATAGGCGGTTGACCAGAACTCCCCGCTCGCCACGTCGCGGATGTAACAGAATGTGCCCCAGTTGTCGCAGGTCGTGTCTTCGCGCCACCGTGTGACGGCGAGGTCTTTGCAGCGACTGTAACCGCCACCCGCGTTCGTTACCATCACGTGGTATCTGCCGTTCGATAATAACTGCACCTCCGGTGTCGGAGTGTTGGGGCTGCTGAGTACGCGCACCGGCATTTCCGGACCGCTGGATATCGCATGAATGTCGGAAAGTTCTGCAGTGTGCAAATAGAACGCCGTGGCCTTTGGAATCCGCTCCTGCAGCAACAACGTGGTCGCCTGGAACAGCGGATCCGACTCGAAGCGCTTCTGCATCGGACGGTCCAGGATCAGATAGGCCAGAGAGAGAAAGTTCATGCCCTGGTGATGCGTCATGAACGACCGCACCACGGCGCTCGATTGCCCGCGTGGCAGACGTGATGGCGTGTAGTCGATCGCCTCGTAAAAGCCGTATTGTCCTTCCAGCCCTTCGGCGGCGAGCCGCTGCAGATTCAGGCACGCCGCCTCGGGCGCCACCATCAGCGCGAGCGCCGAGGCATACGGCGCAATGACCAAATCCTCCGCCAGTCCGCGTTTGAGCCCCAGGCCGGGCACGCCAAATGCGCGGTACTGGTAGTTGAGATGAACGTCGACCGTGTTGTAGCAGCATTCCGACATGCCCCACGCTACGCCGCGCTGCTTCCCATACGCGATCTGTCGCTCCACCGCCGCCTGGTAGGTCTGGTCGAGCAGCGTGTTTTCGTACGTCGGCATCACCAGCAGCGGCATCAGGTACTCGAACATCGAACCGCTCCACGACATGAGAATCGGTTCGCCACCGGCGGTAGTGAGCAGGCGCCCCAGGGCAAACCAGCTTTCCTGCGGCAGTTGTCCATGCGCAATCGCCACGAAACTGCATAGTCGCGCTTCGGAAGCCAGCAGATCGTAGTAACTCGGGTCCTGGCGGCGCTCGCCAACGTTGTAGCCGATAGCGAGCAGATGACGCGCCTTGTCGTAGAGGAAGTCATACTCCATTGTGGCCAGTTCGCTTAGCAGCAGTGCCAGGCGTTCGATCGCCGTAATCCGCTCCTGGGCGTAGCGGCTGGCTGCGGCGATGTGCCGTCGCAACTTATCCAGCCACTCGCGCTCCTCGGGCGTCGCTTGAGGAACCAGTTGTTGCTCGATTGCCGCCAACCACGGCACTTTGATGGTTGCCAGTTCGCGCAGTGTTGGAATCTCGATGGTATCCAGGAGGCTACGGAGTCTGCCTGATGCAGTCGGCAGCGCCAGCCATGGGGCGAGCAACATCAGCTCATCGAGGGCGCCCCGGCATTGCCGGGTCAGCGCCTGCGCCCACCACTGCGCGTCGCTCTCCGGCGCGGTAGCGGGGGCCCGATCCTGGTTGGCCAGGCTGGCGGCCACCTCCGCAGCAGACGTCGCCAGCCGGGCCAGCCAGGTTTGCGCCGCCGCGAGCGTGGCAGGCCGGGAATCATAGGCAGACTCCAGATCCTTCTGCAGTTGAGCGAGCCGGGGTGAAGCGGCTTCTCCCGCAGCGTCCATAAGAATCCTGAGGGTGTCGCTTAAGCCTTCAAACAATCGCGGCCCCAGAATCTTGTGATCGGGAAGGGCGAGCAGTCCCGGCCGCAATGTCAGCAGATGGCCCGCGAGGTTTCCGCTGTCCACCGACGAAATGTAGAGAGGTGGCAGCGGCTGCAGCGATTGGGTGTTGTACCAGTTGTAGAAGTGACCCTGGTGCCGTTCCAAGGCTGCCATCGTGTGGAGTGCGTTCGCCGTGCGCTCGATGAGTTGTCCGGCCGGAATGTAGCCGAAGTCGTAGGCGGACAAATTGGCAAGCAGGGCTAGCCCCATGTTGGTCGGGGACGTGCGATGCGCAACCACGGCAACGGGATGCTCCTGATAGTTATCCGGTGGCAGCCAGTGATCTTCCGCACCGACGAACGTCTCGAAGAACGCCCAGGTCTTGCGCGAAATCTTCTGCAGAAAAATGATCTGGTCGGGCGTCAGCCGTGCTTCATGGCGGGCGAGTGGCCGGCTGATCCACCAGGCGATGGCGGGGGCGGCAAGCCAGAGGAGCAGTATCGGCCCGGCCGCTGCCAGCGCGGCCGGCGTTGATGTCGTCAGATAAATCGCCGCGGCGATGGCGATAACGGGTGCGCTCCACATCGACCGCCAAGAGGCGAGGAGGTTCGTGCGTCTGGTTGGGTCAACCTCGCCGTCAAACCCACGATCCGGTTCGCCCGACGGACTCCATTCCAGAAGCCGTTTGTGTGTGACCAGTATCCGCCAGTTGGTGCGTATGATCGCGTCCAGGCTGAAGTATGCCTCGTAGGGGAGGCAGGCAAGCGCAAGTGCCGCCTGCGCGAAGTGCCCGCCGGCTGAGCGCAATTCCGCGGCGAGATGCTGACCGAGCAGCACGTCATCCGGCTTGCGCAACAGGTCAAGAATCGAGGCAATCAAGGGCGGAATCAGGATGATGCCGATCACCACCAAGGTCCAGAACCAGGCTGGTGACAAGATGGTCCAGCCCAGCAGCAATAGGAGCGTCAGTGCCGCGGGGACCAGACTGCGCCGCAGGTTATCGAAGATTTTCCATTGGGACAGCGCCGAGAGCGGGTTCTGCTGGCGGCCGGTGTCGGAATCTGCGCGGTTGCCAGGTACGCGCGACAGCAACCACGATGCAATCTGCCAATCCCCGCGTATCCAGCGGTGCCGGCGGCTCGCGTCCGCGCTGTAGCGGGACGGATATTCCTCGTACAACTGCACATCGCTCAACAATCCCGCCCGCGCGTAACATCCTTCCAGCAGGTCGTGACTGAGGATCCGGTTCTCGGGAAAGCGCCCCTTGAGCGCCCGTTCGAACGCATCGACGTCGTAGATCCCCTTGCCGATGAACGAGCCTTCACCGAACAGGTCCTGGTAAACATCGGAGACGGCGCGCGTATACGGGTCGATGCCGGGCTCACTCGCGCACAGGCGCGCATACCGCGACCGGTTGGTACCCGGCAGGCTCACGGCCATGCGTGGCTGCAGGATGCCGTACCCGTCACAGACGCGCTGCTTGTTTTCATCATAGCGCGCACGATTCAAGGGGTGCGCCATGGCGCCCACAAACTGCCACGCCGAATCACGCGGCAGCTGTGTATCCGTGTCCAGGCTGATAACGTACTTTACGCCGGATAACACGTCGGTCGTGCCGACGATCAGCGAGAAATTGTCCTGCCCGCCGCCGCGCAGCAGAGCATTCAATTCCGCCAGCTTCCCGCGCTTGCGCTCGTAACCCATCCACAGCCGCTCCTCGGGATTCCAACGGCGCGGGCGATGGAAGAGGAAGAAGGCATCGCCTTTGGCGCCGCTTTTGGCACTCGGATACTTTTCATTCAGTTCTTCGATCCGGTTTCTGGCCAGCAGCAACAGCGGTTCGTCTTCCGGCAGCGTTTCCTCGTGCGCGTCTCGAAAATCGGTCAGCAGGCCGAAGTGCAGGTTTGCGTCCCGATTCGCCAGGAACCGGACTTCAAGCGCCTCGATCAGATCCTCGATGTTTTGCGCGCTGGTGAGCATGGTCGGGACCACCGCCAGAGTGCGGGATTGCGACGGAATACCTCCGGAAAAGTCCATGCGCGGCAGCAGATGCGGCGTCGCCAGCAAGGTTGCCAGCCAGTTGACCAGCGCGATTGCCAAATGACTGGTGCACAAAACCGCGAGGATCGCTACCAGTGTGAGTATCCAGCCATGCAGCCCGCCGGCATGCGCCTTTGCCAGTAAGCCCCCGGTGAAGATCGCCGTCAGCAGCACGATCGTGCCGAGATAGAGGAGCAAAGGAAACCGGCGGCCGATTCTCTGCAGAGCCTCGGCGGTAGCAAGACGCACCTCCGCCGTTCGTTCGAGCTGCGGCAGTCCCTTGTCGATCAGGTAGAACCCGACATGTGCCGCTCGATCGTTACCGTCTTTCCTGACCGCACCCTCGTGCGCCAGTTGGATCGCTTTGCGCGCCACTTCGCTTTCGGACAGGGGGCTCGCTTTCGCTATCCGCTCCACCACGTGGCGGTAGCGATCACGGGTGGCAAAATCCATTTTGGCGTAGACCCCCTCGGGATCCTCGCGCAGTTTCTGCTCGACGACACTCATCGTTTCGACGAACTCGCGCCACTCCATCGCTCCCAGAAAGCGGAGGCTGCCGATGCTGTTGCTGATGGAGACCTGGTCGGCGGCCTGTTTTTGAGTCTCCGACTGTACCAGCTGCTCGATCGTCAGCCCGGACTCGGAGAGTCGCTGCTCGATCCAATTAAGCGGCATTGCCAAGGCGGGGCTCTGCCCTTGCAGCCGGCGCGCAAGTTCCGCCACAAACGAGCTGCTGATGGGCGCGTTGGACCGCGCCATGTCAGCGATCACCAGAATCAGGCTCTTCGGATCTTTCTCGGCGACCTCCATCATCTGGTCCGCCCAGGCGTCGGCCAGGTCTCGGTCGATCGTACTGACCGCGATCCGGGCTGCAACGCGCCGGAGATTCTCGATCAGCGCCAGGCGCAGCATGATGGGAATTGCCCACAACTCGCCTAACTTGAGCGCGGTGATCTTCTGGTAGGCCGCTACGAAACGGTTGAGACTTTCCGGGTCCACCCATCCGTCGCCGTGCGAGATCGCCTCCAGCGCGATGTCATACACGCGTGGCAGCCCGGCCGATGGGCCGTGAGCCAGGCGCGGCAGCTCCCTGCTGTAACCCTTCGGCAAATGTCGCTTCGCCGTGCGTATCTGTTCTTCGATCAGATAAAAGTTATCGAGCAGCCATTCACCAGCCGGCGAAATCCGGCGGTTGGCCTTGACTGCCGCCGTCAGCAGGTTGCAGGCTTCCAACAGAACGTCTTCGTTCTCAGCCAACCGCGGGAGGAGCTGATCCGGCGCGCGTTGCAAGCTCAATCGGTGCCAGCCCGCCAGGGTCTTCCCGTGCCGTTCCATCTGGTCGGCGCTGAACAGTTCCGCCCGCAGCGGTGGCGCGTCGGCGACGTACGGTGCCAAGCCATTGCCGCGCAGGCGCGCCCACAAACGGGCCCAGGTGTCGCGTATGCTTTTACTGCTCAATTTCACTTCAGGTTTCCTTCTCTGTCGCGAAGTAGCAGCGATCCCATCCCAACCGGGGTGACGGCGATAGACCGTCAGATCTTTGCGTAATTAGTTGCGAACCAGGAGTCCGAGCATAACACTTGCAAGCGAGAGATTCTTTCGGCTGCCGATAGTGCAAGGGTGAGACAGCCTTTTTACCAGTTTCTTGCTCATCATTATGTACGCCAGC